>ERZ888423.386-NODE-386-length-45699-cov-32.247743_pt1 | contig 45699 bp, 43 predicted proteins | sample MGYA00520523_ERZ888423 | MGnify/ENA primary metagenome ERZ888423 (study PRJEB32303, sample SAMEA104408611) | aquatic metagenome | biome: Brackish water; feature: Pelagic; material: water | place: Baltic Sea | collected 2014-06-08T10:24:00 | depth 30,27 m ... | reverse complement strand
ATTTCCAAGATCAGAAACGAGGCAAGTATTCTTACTTTCTCCGCAGAACACTTAACAAGTAGCAAGCATCCAACGCTTCTGGTTGCTGTAAACAATGCACGACCAACAGCAAGAACTACCACCTAATAGATAGCGAAAAGAATCCGTTTGCCACCCAGCAGATCTCTCCTTTGACTGACCACTACACTCCTGCTTGGCCATCATCCATCAAGCAATGCAAAGCAATGCAAAGCAAAGCCAAGCAAAGCTAAGACAAGACAAGACAAGACAAGACAAGACAAGGGAAAGCATGGATTTCCTGGCTTTATTCATGCACTCCAAGAAGCCTGTACCCATACGAATAGAAGCGGTCACTTTTTTATTACTCACTGCATTCCAGGCGAATCAGCAAAGGGCATTCTCTGGTCTTTTATCTTGCCAAGAACGCGAACACACTTGCGAAAACAAGCACAAAGCTGCACTTGAAGGCTTGCGCTAGCTGCATAAGCACGGGATTATCCTTTTACTTCAATTCGACATCACCACGCCCACTGGGTCATTACATCTTCGGCCCCACACTGCTCAGTGGATACGGCCCCACATTGCTCAGTTAATTCAGAGCAGATCTCAAGTTTCATGCCGTTTTTGTAGCGCGCCGTTGGCTTTTCGGCATCGGCCACGGCGTGATCATCGACGGCCCTGAGCTGCTGCGCCAGGACCACCGCGGACGGGCCAAAGAGGTCGCAGCCCGTTACGCCTCGGGGCCTTGAAGCGGGGCCTTGAAGCGAGCCTCCCATCACGCTGGGCGCGGTTGGTGGCTCCCTCTAGGCTTAATTCACTATGCGAGCCGCTGCGATCACCCTTCTGACCCACCCCGCTCCGGGACAGGAGCAACCCAGCGGCGGTCGCCGCACCTCACCCATCCGCCACCTTGACGCCGAGGAACAGGCACCGCAAGCGCGGCCTGTACTCACCGATCTTCCCGACGCCGGCGTGTCGTTTGCCTCGCTCGGTCTCTCGGAGCCGCTGCTCAAGGCCATCGTGGCCAAGGGTTACACGGTGCCATCGCCCATCCAGCTGCAGTCGATTCCGGCTGTGCTGGCTGGCCATGATGTGATGGCGGCCGCTCAGACGGGCACCGGCAAGACCGCCGGCTTCACCCTGCCGATGCTGGAGCGGCTCCAGCACGGCCCCCACGCCCGCAATAATCAGGTGCGGGCCCTGGTGCTCACGCCCACACGCGAGCTGGCGGCCCAGGTGGCCGAAAGCGTGCAGGTCTATGGGCGCTACCTCGATCTGCGCAGTGATGTGGTGTTCGGCGGGGTGAAGGTCAACCCGCAGATGCAGCGCCTGCGCCGCGGCGCCGACGTGCTGGTGGCCACACCGGGGCGTCTGATGGACCTTTATCAGCAGAATGCCATCCGCTTCGACCGGCTCGAAATCCTCGTGCTCGATGAAGCCGATCGCATGCTCGACATGGGCTTCATCCGCGACATCCAGAAAATCCTGGCGCTGCTTCCACCGAAGCGGCAGAACCTGCTGTTCTCCGCCACCTTCAACCCCTCGATCCGCAAGCTGGCTCAGGGATTGCTGCACAACCCGGTGCAGCTGCAGGCCACACCGGAAAACAAGGCGGCCCCGCTGGTGGAGCAGCTGATGCATCCCTGTGACATGGCCCGCAAGGCCGATCTGCTCACCCATCTGGTGCGCGAGAACGACTGGCGGCAGGTGCTGGTGTTCTCCCGCACCAAGCATGGGGCGAACCGCCTGGCCGATCGCCTCAATCAGGAGGGCCTCACGGCCATGGCGATCCATGGCAACAAGAGCCAGGGTGCCCGCACCCGCGCGCTGGCCACCTTCAAGAGCGGTGAACTGCGCGTACTGGTGGCCACCGATCTGGCCGCCCGCGGCCTCGACATTGAGCAGTTGCCCCATGTGGTGAACCTCGACCTGCCCAACGTGGCCGAGGACTATGTGCACCGCATCGGCCGCACGGGCCGGGCCGGTCAAAGCGGCCACGCCATCTCGCTGGTGGCCGCCGAGGAGCACGAGCTGCTGCGGGCGATCGAGCGGTTGATCGGCAACCCGCTGCCGCGCCGCGAGATCGCCGGCTTTGAGCCCACCATCCTTTCGGCTCCACCGCTTGATCTCAGCGGTGGACGGGGCAAGGGTGGGCGCCGCTCCGGCGGTGGCGGCGGTGGTGGTGGTCGGCCCGATCGGCCCCCCAGCCGCTCCCGCCGGCCCGCCACCGGCTCCGGAAGCTCCGGAACAGCCGCAGCACCGGCCCGGGCGCGCAGCCGGCGTCCCTGAGCCTCCCCCCCTGACTGCCGGCTCAGGCCGGTGGCGGTGGTGGTGGCGCCGGCCGAAACAGGCTGGCCAACGCCTCCAATGCAACCGGCAGTTCCCCAGCAGGGCGCTGTGCCGGCAGGGTGAGGCTCTCGATGCTCACGTCACTGAGCGCCAGACCAACGACGGCAAAACTGCCGTGGCAACGCTGCTCCGTGCTTTTGGCCAGAACTGCCAGTGACGGCTCCTCCAGCGCCGCAGCGGGGGTGCCATCGCGGCTCAGCTGCCGCAGCTGGCTGCAGATCTCCAGAAACAGCGGCGCCAGCAATTCGGCCACCGCTGGCGCCGGCCGTGTGGGGCCCTCGATCAACTGGCGGGCGCCCAGCGTACGCAGCAACAACAGCGGGTCGCGGCACTGGATGGCGCAGAGCCCAGAGGCGCTGAACGATTCTGGCGAGGACGCCTCCTGCCAAAGCGCGGGCGGGAACACCGGCTGCGCGCGCCGCAGACCCCAGGGCAGGGCGATAAAGGATCGCAGGTCCACCACGTGGATCTGGGCGTTGAAGAAGGTGCCTTCCTGGCCAGGCAGATCGATCAACCCCGCCAGCTTCGGCAGCGTCTGGCGCTTGAGCTGATGGCGGCCGCTGGGAAGCACATCGGCCAGCCGATCGTTCACGGCGAACACCGCCACCTGATCCGCTTCCACCTTCAACCAGGTACCCACCCGCAGCGGCGCCTGCGCATGATCCAGGGCCCACAGCAACGGGTCGATGCTGCGCCCGCTCTCCAGCGCCATTGCTAGCACCTGCGACATCCCCGCCGCACCGGCCTCCACCATCGCGCCTGTCCTGCCCGCTCGTGGCGTCACTGTATGGAAGGGCGCCCGGCGTGGTCGCCAGTGGGGCCTGCGCCGCTGCGACCTGTTCAGCTGCAAACCATCTCAGCGACAAACCGTTCAGCCGCGAGCAGGCAATCGCTCTGCCTCGCAGGCTGAAGCCCCCTCACCCAACCGGTCTCCCGGTTGCAGGCCCAGCTGCTGGAGCAACGGCTGGCCGCTGGCCGCCTGTTTGCCTTCCAGCTGGGCGCTGCGCAGCAGCAGCGGGCAGCCGCCCGTGGCCACCACCAGCCCCACACCCGGCACCAGCGCCAGCACCTGGCCAGGAGCCCCTTGCCGCTCCGCCGCGCCAGTGGCCAACGCCCGGACGTCGGCGCTCAGGCGCTCTGCTAACCGGGCCACCAGCGGTTCAGTGGCGAGCAACTTGAGCCGTTTGCCGCCCCATGAGGTGGTGGCACCGGGGTAGAGCCCCATCACCTGCCGGTGGATCGCCAGGGCCGAGCGGCTCCAATCCACCGCGTAATCCTCTTTGCGCAGCAGCCGGGCCAGACGCACCCCGTCGTCGCCTTGGGGCCGCAGCCCCAGCCGCTGCCAGCGCTCCACCTCGGGCCCCTCACCTGCAGCGGCGATCATCGGCATCGCTTCCACCAGCAGGCTGGCGGTGAGCGCACTGAGCCTGGCACCGAGCTGCTGGGCGTTGTCGAGCAGGCCGATGGCAAGGCGGCCTTCGAGCAGCACCGGACCGGTGTCGAGGCCAGCCTCCATCGCCATGATTCCCACGCCGGTTTCCGTATCGCCTTCGATCAGGCACCACTGGATCGGCCCGGCCCCACGCCAGCGGGGCAGCAGGGACCCGTGGCCGTTCCAGCAGCCCAATGGCGGTTGCTGCAGTACTTCGGGCGGCAGCAACTGGCCGAAGGCCACCACCACCGAAAGATCGGCGCCGAGGGCCGCCAGCTGCTGCTGCACCTCCGGTTCGAGGCGGATGCGGGTGGGGGTGAACACCCGCAGGCCGAGCTCCAGGGCCCGGGCCTTCACCGCCGATGGCACATCAGCGCCCCCACGACCACGCCGGCGGTCGGGTTGGCTCACCACCCCCACGATGGTGTGACCGGCCGCCACCAACGCGTCAAGGCTGGGCACGGCATAGGCCGGCGTGCCCCAGAACAGGATCTTCACAAGGGCGCAGGCGGGTGGATCAAACGGGGCCGGCGCCGCTCAGGCGTCCCCGGTCACAGACAACCCTTCCACCCACACGTGCGGGCAAAGGCCATCGGGGGTGAGCTTGGCTTCTCCTTCAAAACCGAGGAGGCCTTTGAGCACGGCGCGGATGTCACCGGCCACGGTGGCCGCTTCGATCGAGCGCGCTTCGCCGTTGCGAATCAACCAGCCGTCAAACGGCAGCGAGAACGAGCCCTGGCTCGCCTTCACGCCGGCGTGCAGCGCCGAGAGTGAATCGATCCACACCACGCCGTCGGCGCTGTGACGATCGAGGCCGCTGGCGCCGCCGGAGGAACCGGCGCTCGGCCCTACCTCAAACCAGTGCGGCCCCACCGACACCTTGGCGCCCAGGCCCGCATGGCCGGTGGGCTCCACCGCGAAGGCGCGCGCCGTGGCTTCGGAATGGAGGAAGTGGCGCAGCACGCCGCCCTCCACCAGGGCCAGGCGCCGCACCGGCGTGCCTTCGCCATCGAAGTTCGAGGCGCCCACATTGCCGGGATGCAGGCCGTTGTCGTGGATGGAGAGAAACGGCACCGCCAAGGTGCTGCCCAGCGCATCGCGGTCGCTGAGGCTGACGCCATCGAGCACAGCCCGGGCATTGAACAGGCTGCTGAAGGCGCCGATCAGATCGAGAAAGGCTTCCGGCGAAAAGATGCAGGTGTAGTGGCCCGTCTGGATCGGGGCGTAATCGAGATGGGCGATCGTGCGCTCGGCCGCTTCGGCGATGCACCCGGCCACATCGAGCTGCTTGAGGCCATAGGCCAGACGCACAGCGCCACTGCTGCGGGGCTTGCGGCCTTCCTCTTCGCTGCGGGCGTAGAGGTAAAGGCTGGCGGTGGTGAGCTTCTGCTCGCGGCAGGCGCCGGCGCTGTTGAGGTAGAGGCGCTCGCTGCTGCGCTGGGCCAGGCCGTTGTAGGGAACGGTGGTGATGGCGGCATGGCGGCCAAGCAGGTCGCGCTCCGCTTCGCGCAGGGTGTCCAGCAGTTCGAGGATGCCGCGCGGTTCCACCAGCGGCTGATCGAGCGGTTCGAGCGGCGCCGTGGCCAGCGGCGAAAAGGCGGGAATGTCGTCGGCATTGCCGTAGGCGCTGGCATCGCGGGCGCCGCTGAGGGCGCGGGCCAGGCCGGCGGGGGAGAGATCGGAGGTGCTGGTGATGCCCACCAGGCCATCGCCGTTCCAGACCCGCACGGTGATGGCGCTGCGCTGGGCGCCCTTGAGCTGCTTGGCCTCGCCGCGGTCCACCTGCACGGAGGTGTCGGTGCTGCAGGCAGCCCCCAGATCCCAGCGCTCGATGCCCAGGCCCTGGGCCAGGCTGCTGAGCTGCTCACTGAGGGAGTGGGCATCGAGGCCCAGGGTGGCCACTGCTGTGGAGGTACTCATGATCAGCGGCCCCCCACGGTGATGGCATCCACCTTGATGTGCGGCTGCCCCACGGTGACGAAGATGCTGCCACTCACCGACCCGCAGAAGCCGGCCGCCAGCTCCAGGTCGTTGGCGCACATCGACAGCCGCGGCATCACTTCTTTGGCTTCACCGATCAAGGTGGCCCCCTTCACCGGCTTGCCGAGGCGACCGTTCTCGATCAGATAACCCTCTTCCACCGCGAAGTTGAACTGGCCGGTGGGGCCCACACTGCCGCCCCCCATCGATTTGCAATACAGGCCCCGATCCACCGATTCGATCAGCTGCTCCGGGGTGTGCGGGCCGGCGGCGATGTAGGTGTTGCGCATGCGGCTGGCGGCCGCGAAGGCGTGGCTCTGGCGACGGCCGCTGCCGGTGCGGGGGTGGCCGGTGCGCAGTTCACCGGCGCGGTCGGAGAGGAAGCGCTTGAGCACCCCGTTCTCGATCAGCACCGTGCGCTGGGGCGCCATGCCCTCGTCATCCATCGACAGGCTGCCGAAGGCACCGTCGCTGAGGCCCTCGTCGATCGCCGTCACAGCGGTGTGGGCGATCGGGGCTTCGATGCGGTCGGCGAAGGGGGTGGTGCCCCGCTCCACCTGGGTGGTTTCCAGCAGGTGGCCGCAGGCTTCGTGGAAGATCACGCCACCGAAGCGGTTGGCGAGGACCACCGGGTAGGTGCCCGCTTCCACGTAGTCGGCATGGAGCATGGCCTGGGTGCTGGCGCACAGGTCGATCGCAGCCGTCTGGGCATCCCATTGGCGCAGATCATCCGGGCGGTCGCTGCTGCCATAGCGGCGGCCCTGGCTGGCACGGTGGTCGCCGTCGGCGGCCAGGGCCGTGAGCCCTACCGACTGATGCAGCCGGATGTCACGGGCGAAGGTGCCATCGCTGGCGGCCACCATCACCTCCTGCCAGTCGCGGGCGTAGCTGCCGCGGCGCGCCTGCAGGTGCTGGCCGTGCCGATCAAGCAGGGCAGTGCCCTCCAGCAGCCGGTCGGTGGATTCCGCCAGGGTTGGGCAGGCACCCAGCCAGTCGCCTTTGGCGAGGGCGTGATCATGCAGCTCGGGCAGGCCATCGAAGCCACTGAGGCTGCTGCTGCTGATCGTGAGGCCGAGCATGCCAAGAGCCTGCTCCAAGGCCACCAGCAGGCCCCGCTCGCTGAGGTCGTTGGTGGAGACGAAGCCGTCACGCTCGCCGCGGAACACCCGCACCCCGGCGCCACGGCCAAAGGCCGGGCTCACACTGGTGATGCGGTCCTGCTCGGCCAGCAGCCCGATGTGGTCGGCGCTCTCCAGGAACACTTCCACCAGGCTGGCTCCAGCGGCGCGTCCTGCTGCCAGCAATGGCTCCAGGCGTTGACGCCAGCTGAGGTCAAACCCTTCAAGCGCCAGCAAAGGGCGAGCAGTGGAAGCAACCAAGGAAGTCAGCCTGATCTTGGTGGATCAGGCTAACGGCGGGGCCTCAGCGACGGGACTGAAGCAGGTTGTCTAGGGCGGGTGGCCCCAGTCGTTGATGGGCTGGGCTCAGCGCACGGCGGGTTGGAAGGCCTCGCTGCGGATCGGAGCCATCAGGAACAGCTTCGCCATTTCGAGGCCGTTGGCGGCCCAGAAAGGCAGCTTGCGCAGCACCTTGATGGGAGCGATGGCCGAGGAGGCATCGGCGGCGCTGAGGGCCTGGTTGTTGGCCACGATCCTTTCCAGCCGTTCATAGAAGCGCGGGTGCTCCACGTTGAGCACCACAGGGAACACGCGGGCCGAGGTTTCGTTGGTCTTGGCGATCACGTACTTGTCGTAGGCACGGGCATCAAGGCCCAGCGCTTCATAGAACTCCTTACGGGCCACGTCGCGCACATACATCGTGGCGAACACCGCCAGCAGGAAGAAGCGGCACCACAGCCGCGCTTGCAAACCGCGCACGGTGTCCGGCTGGGCCTTCATCAAGGCATCGAAGAAGTCGCCGTGGCGGTTTTCGTCCTGGCACCAGTTCTCGAAGAAGTTGAAGATCGGGAAGATCTTGCTGTCGGGGTTCTTCTCGAGGTGGCGGTAGATGGCGATGTAGCGCCAGTAGCCGATCTTCTCTGAGAGGTAGGTGGCGTAGAAGATGAACTTGGGCTTGAAGAAGGTATACGACTTGCTGGCGGTGAGGAAGCCCAGATCAAGCTGAAGCCCGAAGTCGCCCATCGCCTTGTTGAGGAAGCCGGCATGGCGGGCCTCATCCCGTGCCATGTGGGCGAAGCATTCGGCCAGCAGCGGGTTTTTGGTTTTGATGCGGCGGCTCAGTTCCTTGTACAGCAGGAAGCCGGAAAACTCCGAGGTGCAGCTCTGCTCAAGAAACTCAACGAACACACGGCGGGTGTCGGGATCGAGCTTGTCGGCGGCACCATCGAATTCGCCGTTGCGCACGAAATGATGGCGGTTGTAGTCCTTACGGAACTCTTCGCAGATCGCCTCCAACTCCACTTCATTGGGCCGCAGATCCATCGCCGCCATGGCGTCGAAATCTGTGGTGTAGAACCGCGGCGTGAGGATCGTGTCTTTGACCGGATCCTTGAAGGCCGGTGCACCGGCGCGGCCATTCGAGGCGGCGACGGGAGCGCTGGGTGCGGCGGTGGGAGGCACCATTCTGGCGTCGAGGCAGGCGATAGAGGCATCGTAAGGGCCATCCGAGCCGGCGGGGCCCAGTTGTGAAGCTCCCACAAAACCAGGCGTGACAAAGACTGAGCAAAACGTCTCAGCGCCACAGCGAGCGCCGTTTCAGTTGGGCCCGAGCCACTTCTGGCCGTTGAGCCGCGACACCACCCGGGACACCAGCAGGGGCAAGGTGGCTTTGCGCTCGTCGATCAGGAACGACTCCAGCAAGGTGGGTTCGCTGTCTGATTCGGCCAGGCTGAAGGTTTTGGGGCCGTTGATGTCGGTGGTGGTGAAGCAGAGCCAGAAGCGCCGGCCCCGGGGCATGGACCCCTTCACCACCCAGCAGTCGCTGCCCACCACAGGCATCGGCGCCTGCTCGAAGCTCAGCTCCGGCGACGGCCCGCCATAGGCCTGCATTTCCTTCGCCAACGCCGGCAGAAAGATCTGCGGTACGAACTCCGCAAACGGCTTGTCTTCCAGAGCCGGGGGCTTGGCTTTGGCCGCAGGCGTGGCCTTGGCTGCGGGCGCGGAATCTGCGGGTCCCTTGACAGATGGCGTGGAGGCGGCTCCGTTGGGTTCGCTCACCGGCACGGGGATCTGGCGTTCAGGTCACTGGAACTTTAGGGGCGGCAGTCGCAGGCTGGCTCACCAGTCGTCGCTCTGTGCCGCATCCCAGCCATCCCCACCGGCTCCTGCTGCGGCGGTGACAGCGGCTCCTGCTGCTGCGGCGGCAGGGGACGTGGCGGCAGCGGAGGTTCTTGCAGCGCCCACGCCTGGGTCCGCGCGGTGAATGACCCGGAAGGGAACGGCCACGGTGGGGGCGGGGTCTCCAGCGGCCCGAACGGGTCCGGCGGCCGCGGCGGCAGCAAAGGGTCGTCCCCGCTCATACGCCTCAGCGGGGGCCTCGCGGCGCCGCGACGGCTCGCTGCGGGGCAGGTCCCAGGGTTCCGGCTGGGCTCCCGGCTCCAGGCCCCGGCGCTGCCGCTGAAAAACGACCCGCGATTGGCCCTTGAGCGCCAGGGCCGTGGCGCCCGCGCTCAGGGCGGCGCCACCAGCGGCAGCCGCGGTGATCCACAGACCGATCGGCAGCGTTGGGGAGGTCCAGATCAGCAGCCGCAGGCTGGTGGCCGGCCGCGGGTTGATCGCACCCAGCAACAACACCGCCAGCAACGGCAGAAGCAGGGGCAGCAGCAGCAGACGTTGCAGCACGGCAGGGCTCAGGTGGGGAGCGGCTGCTCGATCGGACCCTGCCAGCGGCGCAGGTCCCCGAGTTCGAACCCGAGCGAATCGAACACCCGGATCACCAGGAAATCGACCATGTCCTCAAGGGAGCGGGGCTGCTGATACCAGGCGGGAATCGGCGGGGCGATGCGGGCACCGGCCTCCGCCAGCTGGGTGAGATTGCGCAGGTGCACCAGGTTCCATGGCATCTCCCGCGGCGCGATCACCAGCGGCCTGCCCTCCTTGAGATGCACATCGGCGACCCGCTCCACCAGATCCAGTGCCACACCGCTGCTGATGCGTCCAACGGTTCCCATGCTGGCCGGCAGGATCACCATGCCGCGGGTGCGGAAGCTGCCGCTGGCGATCGCCGCCGCCTGGTCGTTCCAGCGGTGGCAGCGCAGCGGCCCATTCGCACAACCGGTGCGCTGCAGCCAGAACGCCCTCTGGGCGTCCGGCTCGACGGGAATGCGCAACCCCTGCTCCGCCAGCCACACGGTGATGGCACCGCGGCTCACGATCAGCTCCACGGGTTGCCCGGCCTGCAGCAGCAACTGCAGGGCCCGTTCCGCCAGCGGCATGGCGGATGCGCCGGAAACCGCCAGCACCACCGGATCCATCGTTCAGGCCTCCTCGCTGGAATCGGGCTCGAAGCCGTCCTGGTCGTCGGGGCCCGTGCTGTCCTCGAAGCTGCCAGAGCTGTCGTCTTCCGGCAGGATCGCCACCAGATCGATCTGATGGCGTAGGGCATCCACCTTGAGGATGGTCACCTCAACGGCGTCGCCCAGCATGTAGGTGCGCCGGTTCTTGCGGCCCACCAGCCGGTTCTGGCGGGAACGATACTCATACCAGTCGTCCTTGAGTGAGCTCACGTGCACCAGCCCCTCCACCAGGGAGGGAGGGATTTCCACGAAGAAGCCGTAGCTCTGCACGCCACTGATCACGCCGGTGAGCGTCTGGCCCACCAAGGGTTCGGCGGCACGGGCCTGGGCCATCGCCAGCAGGTCGGCCTGGAGGTCGGCCAAGAAGCGGGCCCGGCCATTGAGCCGCTGCAGCAGGGACACGCTGCGGGATTGCTGCAGCTCGGCCATCTGGCTCGGCGGCAGCAGCGGCCAATCGATCTGGCCATGGCAGGCATCGGAGGCCAGGTCGACCCGGGTTTTATGGCGCACGCTGGGGCGATCCTTGCCTTCGGAGAGCAGCAGCACCAGCAGCTGCTGGTTCCACAGATCGGCATAGGAGGAGCTGGCCAGACACCAGGGGGCGTAGGCCTGTGCTTCACCGGCCAGCAGGTTGGGCCCCGGCTCCAAGCTGATCTGCACGGGCCTGAGCACTTCGCTGAGCTGGTGCTGCAAGCCGCGGCGGCGTTCGCTGGTGGCGAAGATCGCGGCCAGCACGCCAGGTGCGGGCGCATTGCCCTCGTCGTCCAGTTCAAGCGGCACATCGAGGGCGAGGGCGGCCTTGGCCACCTCGTTGATTTCTGCAGGATCGGGAGCCGCCTGCACCGCGAACAGGGCCGGCAGCTGCAGCGCCTGCAGGTGATGGCCCAGGGCACGGCCTGCCACCAGCACCACTTCCCGCAGCAGCGCCAACGGCTGGGTGGGGGGCAGGGCGATCATCCAGCCGCGATGGTGCTCATCGGGTTCGGGCGTGCGCAGATCACCGAGCACCTCGAGCGAAGGGAACGGCAGATCGAGATCAACCGAGCCCGCCGCCAGCCGCTGTTCCTGCAGCCCACGACCCACCGCGATCAGCCGTTCCAGATCGGGCAGCACGTTTTTGACCGCCTTGAGGGGCGCCGGCACCGTGCGGGCCTTCGGCTTGCGATCTGCCAGGGCTTCCAATGCAGCGGTGTCCACCTCGGCGTCAGGGCGAATGGTGGTGAGGGCAAAGCGGTAGTGGCTCAGTTGCCCTTCCGGCGTGATCGTGAGGGCCACGGAAACGGCGGCTGAAGATTCCCCCGGCCGAAAACCCGTGGCCTTGGCGAGTGCCGGGCTCAGCAGCGGCAACCAGCGCTTGCCGAGGCAGTAGGCCGAGCCCTGTTGGCGCAACCATTGGTCGGTGGCACTGCCGGGCGCGATGCGTTCGGCCACGGCGGGGCTATGGATCCACACCCGCAGGCCCTCGTCGCCTTCCTCCAGCGAGAGGGCCGGCAGTTCCGGCGCCTCCGCTCCCTGCCAGGGCCGCAACAACAGGGTGGGCAGAGCGGTGAGATCGGTGCGGCCCTTGTCGTTGGGGCTGCGCAGGCTGGCGCGCGGGGCACTGGCACGCTCGCGCAGGCGATGTTTAGTGAGCAGCAGATCCAGATCCGCCTCTTCACCCCCTTTGATCGGCAAGCGGCGTGCCACATGGCCCAGGGGAGGGAACTGGGCCACCGGGTAGCGATCAAGGCGCACCTCCACCACCGATTCGGCCTCGGGGTCGAGGTAGGCGGCATCCTCTGCGGGCAGAGCCACAGTGGTCAGCAGCCGGTCGTCCAGGGGCACGGCCACCAGGTGGTCGTCCTGTTGCTCCACCTGGGCCAGCAGGCTGGCGGTGGCCCGCTCGAGGATGCACTGAACGCCACCTTCCGGTGAACGGCGCCGCCCCCCTTCGCGCGTGATCCGCACCAGCACGCGGTCGCCGTTCCAGGCGTGATTGAGCTGGTGGTCACGGATGTAGATGTCATCACCGCCGTCTTCGCGCAGGGCGAAACAGAACCCTTTGCTGGAGCAGCGCAGCCGCGCCTCAATCAGGCTGTCGTCGGTGCGGCGCGAGATGCCGGCCTCGTGCGACTCCAGCAACCCCACCTTTTCTAGGCCTGCGAGGGCGATGCGGAGGTGTTGCTTGTCGGGCGTGAGGCTCAGACCGAGCGCCTTCTCGAGCTGCTCGACCGGCAGAACATCGGATTCGGGCAGATGGTCGAGCAGGTCAGCGACCGAAAACTTCATCGGAGCAGCGGGGAGAGACAGGGTTCGAGCCAGGAACGGAGCAGGGGATGGCGGCTTCCGGGGCGTGCAGCGGAGCCCCCGGGAACTGGCGTCTTAGCAGAGACTTTACGAAGCCTCCTGCCGCACCCGGATCAGCAGGCGGCTGCCGATCACCAGGAACCCCAGCGAGGCAGCCAGCTGCAGGGCGGCCGGCGGGATCAAAGAGGAGAGAGACCCCCCCGCCAGAGCCCCCAGCAGGCTGGCCAGCACCAGTGCGCCGGCGCTGCCCAGAAACACCGCCAGGGTGTTATTGGAGGTGCCGCTGATCGTCACGATCGTGAGCTGGGTTTTGTCACCGAGTTCGGCCACGAACACGGTGAGAAAGGTGGAGGCCAGCAGCGGAAGTTGCATCAGAGGAGAGCGGTGGACGGGGAAACAGAGGCTCGAGCAAGGGGGAGCGAGCGATCTCGGGAACGCTGCACCCAGGGGAAGATCCATCCAGGCGACGTTCCGTTCTAGGGAAGATCAACCCAGCGAAAGGATCAACCCAGGCACGCTTGATCCAGGCAGCAGCGTTGCGGCCACTGGTGTCTGCAACACGGCGGCAGTTGGTGCGTGCAGTAATTGCACCGCCGCCTGGACGCCCAGCCAGAGGCCGAGCGCCACCATCAGCACCCCGGCAAACAGCTCAAGGCGTTGCGGGGGGAGCACCGTGGCCAGCCAGCGGCCGAGCAGCACCCCCACCAGGCTGGAGCAGATCAGGGCCAGCGCCGCCCCCACAAACACCACACCCGGGCGCCCCGATTGGGCGGACAACAACAGCGCCGCCAGCTGGGTCTTGTCGCCCAGTTCCGCCAGAAACACCGTGGTGAAGGTGGTGAACAAAATGCTCACGAACGAAGCCGGCAGGGCGGCTCCGCTGGCTTCCGGTCCGCTCAACTGAGCGTTGCTTACCTCAGGTGCGCCCGCCTCCGGAACACTGGCCGGAGTGGGCGCAGAGCCTGCGGTAGATCCGCTGCTGGGGTCGCTGGTGGCGCTCATGAAGGGCGGGAGGCAACGGAGCCAGGTTGGCTGTTCGGTTGGCCGTTCAGCGGCGCCGGTGCCCGGCGGGTGGCCCGTTCAAACCGGCGCAGCTCCAGGCTGCGCCCGCCGAATTCGCTGCGGATCTGCTGCTGACAACAGCGAATGGCGAACGCTTCGCTTTCTGCTGGCGGCACCTTGAACAGAGCAGCCAGCTGGCTCACCTGGCAGAAATCGGGCCGCTCGGCGTAGATCCTGCAGCGGCGGGAACCGGTGTCGAAATGGCGGCACCAGCCGTCGGCACCCACCATCGACAGGTAGGTCTCCCGTTGCTGGGGATTGAGGGCTTCGAGAGCCTCGCTCCGTTCCTCGGGGTCAAGGCGACAGCAGGCCCCACATCCGGAGATACAGCTCCAGTGGGTTCCGCAGACCATCAGGCCACCCCGCGTTGCTGTGACAAGCCGTCACAGTGGCATGGTCGCCACCGGGATGCCTGTCACCACGACCCTTAGGCTGCTGCGCAGAGTGCTTTCCTTGCGAGCTTTCGGACCATGGGTATTGATTTCCATCTGATCGCCAACTTCCTCGCCCTGGCTCTGATCACCCTGGCCGGTCCGGCCGTGATCTTTATCCTTTTCTATCGGCGCGGCGCGCTCTGAGCCTTCAGGCCACCAGGCCCAGCGCCAGGCTGGCCTCGTCAATCAGGCCCTGCACGTAGGGGTGCCGCTCCCCCTGCACGTTCGTTTCATGCAAGGGGATTCCCATTTCTTCGCCTGAGGCATTGCGGATGCGCAGCTCCTCGGCCTCCACCCGGCACCAGTAGGAACGCTGGCGGCGTTGCAGCAGCACCTCGCCCCCACCGCTCTCGCGCAGCCCCACCACTTCGAGCTGCAGCCGCTCCTCGCCCTGCCAGTGGTTGAGCCGCAGGCGGTAGGCCACATCCACCATGGCCGGCACCGTTCCTTCCCCTTGCCAGCGCCAGGCGATTGCCCGCTGGCGGATGCCGTTCTGCTCCAGCACCAGCTGCAGATGGCCGCCCCGCAGGCTGCGCTGCTCCACCACGCGGCACTGCTGGCTCCAGAACACGGGGGTTTCGTGGCCGGCGCCGAACGGCTCCAGCCGTTGCAGGCAGAGCCAGAAGGGTCTGTCGATGCGATCGAGCGCCAGCCGTGCTTCCGGCTCCACCGGCAGCCCGCCGCCCAGGGGGGTGGCATTGCCACTGGCGATGGCGCTGAGCGCGTCGTGGAGAGACGCGACGTTCTCGGCCCGCACTGTGAAGCCTCCCGCGGCGGGATGGCCGCCGTGGCGTTCGAGCAGGTCGTGGCAGGCCCGCAGGGCCGCATCCACCGCAAACCCCTTGGGAGCCCGCACCGATGCCCGCAGCAGCCCGTTGCCTTCGCCGGCCAGCATGGCCACCGGCGCACCGAAGCGCTCCACCAGCCGGGCTGCCACCACGCCGATCACGCCGTGGTGCCAATGGCTCTGGGCGAGCAGCAGAAAGGGGCTGCGCTCGGGGCCGTCGGCTTCCACCAGCGCCACCGCTTCCGCTTCGATCGCGTCGCAGAGTTCGCGGCGCTGCCGGTTGAGCGCCTCACACTGCTGGGCCAGTTCCATGGCACTGTCTAAGTCTGCGGTGGTCAGCAGGTCGACCACCAGCTGGGGATCACCGAGCCGGCCGACCGCATTGATCCGCGGCGCGATCTGAAAGGCCACCGCCGTGGCATCAAGAGGTCGTTCACCAAGACCGGCCAGCCGCTGCAGAGCCTGCAGCCCGGGCAGCGCGGAGCCTTGCAAGCGGCAGAGGCCGTCTTGAAGCCAGCGGCGGTTCACCCCGTGCAAGGGGGCCATGTCGGCGATCGTGCCGATGCAGAACAGGTCAAGCGCCATGCCGGTGGCATCGGCGCGGTTCAGCCGCTCGGCAAGGGCCACCGCCAGCACATAGGCCAGCCCCACCCCGGCCAGGCCGCGGTACGGCGAGCCTTCGGGGGTGATGGCCGGGTGCAGCAGCGCCAGGTATGGCGGTGGCTCCGGCGGAATGGTGTGGTGATCGGTGAGGATCACGTCCACCTGCAGCGCCCGGGCCCGGTTCAAGGCGTCGGCGGCGGCGATGCCGTTGTCCACCGTCACCAGCAGGCGGATGCCGTCGCCGGCCAGGCGCTCCACCATCGCCGTGTTGAGCCCATAGCCATCCTCCTGACGGCTGGGAATCGCCGCCACCGGCCGTGCGCCCAGCCGCTCCAGCACCCCTACCAGCAACGCCGTGCTGGTCATGCCGTCAGCGTCGTAGTCGCCGCAGATCGCCAGCGCTTCGCCCCGCCCGCAGGCCAGCGCCAGGCGCTCTACGGCCACGCCCAGGTCCTGGAAATGCTGCTGGGGATCGGGGGCCGCGGGGGGATCGAGCAGGTCGGTGATCGCAGCGGCACTGCAAAAGCCACGCCGGCGCAGCACCGCCAACAATTCAGGCGGCAGGCCCAGGGCAGCGAGCGCTTTGAGCGGGTCAGCAGCTTGCGTGCCACCGGCTTGCGGCTCACTGGCTTGCAGCTCACTGGCTTGCAGGGCCGGCAGGGGCGCCGGCAACTGCCAGCGTTGCTCGGGCAGGCGGGTCAACAGGCCATCGTCGAGGCGGCTGTCGCATTCTGTGTGCTGGCTGTTCATGCGGCTTTGCTTAGCCTCCGTGCATGGATGACGCTCCCCTGCAGCATTCCCTTGGCGCCTTGCTCTGGGACGTGGACGGCACGCTGGCGGAAACCGAGCTGGACGGCCATCGCCCTGCCTTCAACCGGGCGTTTGCCGAGGAAGGCCTCCCCTGGCACTGGGATCCGCCCACCTACATCCAGCTGCTGGCGATCAGTGGCGGTCGCGAGCGGTTGCGCATCTTTCTCAGCGATCAGGGCCCCGAGCCCCCCGATCCCGCCCTGCTGGATGCCCTGGTGCGCCGCAAGCAGCAGCACTACACCGCCCTGATGGCGGACGGGGCAATCCAGCTGCGCCCGGGCGTGCAGCGGCTGATCACTGCCGCCGCTGCCGCCGGGCTCACCCAGGCGGTGGTCACCACCTGCGGGCGCCGCTCCGCCCAGGCGCTGATCGAGCGCCTGTTGCCCGAAGCGGCAGCGGCCTTCGCCTTTCTGGTGTGCGGCGACGACGTGACCGCCCTGAAACCCGCACCCGACGCTTACCTCCTTGCCCTGCGTCAGTTGGCCATGCCGGCGGCGGCGGTGGTGGCGATCGAAGATTCCAGCAACGGCACCAGGGCTGCAACGGCAGCCGGTCTGCGCACCCTGGTGACGCTCAGCGAAGCCACCTGCCGTGAACCGCTCACTGTGTTCAAGGGGGCAGCCGCCATCGTGAGCCAGCTGGGCGAGAGCAGCGCACCCAGCTTGGTGCGGCAGGGTCCGGCTTGCACCGGCGGCCTGATCACGCTCTCCTACATCGAGCAGCTGGTCGTTCCTTCATGAGCACCCCGCCGGTTCAGGCCACCCGCTTTCAGCACCTGCTCGAGCGCATTGCCACGGCGCTGCTTCAGGGGGTGCGCGGCAGCTGGCGGCGCCGCAGCCTTTCGTTGATCGCCCTGCTGGCAGGGTTCTTCGCCGGCAACAACCTCACCTCCTATTTCCTGGTCACCATCGGGCAGCGGCCGGTGGTGGTGCTGGTGTTGGTGGTGGGCCTTGAACTGCTAGTGCGGTTGCGCAGCCATCAGGTGCGCGGTGAACCCTCCCTGGCCTGGGTGATCTGCGACCACCTGCGGCTCGGGCTCGTCTACGCCGTGGTGGCGGAGGCGTTCAAGCTGGGCTCATGACGCAGCTTCCAGAGCCTGCCTTCACCCCGCTCTGGCCCGAAGCTCCGTACCAAAGGCTGCTGCAAGCTTGTGGCGTGGTGGATGCTGCCGCCTGGCACGGGCGCTGGCGGCAGCATCCAGACGCCCTGTCCATCCCGCCTGATCCACGCTGGGCGCTGGTGTTGCCGCTGTTGAGCCGCTGCCAGGGCGAGGTGGCCAAGGGCAAGCGCCTGCTGATCGGCCTCAATGCCCCGGTGGGGGCGGGCAAATCAAGCCTCGGTGCCTGGCTGAGCGCCTTGGCGCCGGCGTTGGGCCTGCGCCTGAGCAGCCTCTCGATTGACGACTTCTACTGGCCCTGGCAGGAGCGCACCAGCCGGATGGCGGGCAATCCTTTTGGTGTCGACCGGGTGCCGCCCGGCAGCCATGACGCGGACCTGCTGGCCCACCAGCTCACAAGCTGGCGCCAGGACGGGGTGCTGCGATGGCCCCGCTTCGACAAGCGGCTGCGGCAAGGGCACGGAGATCGCAACGGTTGGAGCCGCCAGGAGGCCGATGTGGTGCTGCTGGAGGGCTGGCTGATCGGCTGCCGTGCCATCGGCCCGGCGGCACTGGCGGGGCGGCTGGAGCGGCTAGGGGGTGCGGCGGCCCTGGGGCTGACGTCCGAGGAGCACGCCTGGCTGCCGCACTGGGACGCGGCGTTGGAGCCCTATGCGCCGGCGTGGGCCCAGTTGGATGGGCTGTGGGTGTTGCAACCGCTCGACTGGAGCTGGCCGCGCCGCTGGCGCTTCCAGGCCGAAGCACGCCAGCGGCGCCGCAGCAGCGGCGTTGATGGCGGCACTGAAGTGGGTGGCGCAGCGTTGGCTGGGGCCGACCTGGAGAGAATCGTGCGGGCCAGCCTGTGCTCACTGCCGCCAGCCCTTTACCAAGACCCCTTGATCACGGACACCGGCTGCCCGCCAAGCAACGGGGTGGGAAGTGGTGTGGAAGCGGTGGGGCTGCTGGATGGCCGCCGCCGCTTCCGTTGGATCGGCACCGGAGATGAGGCCGGCATCGCTGCTGATCAGCTTTCTTCGGTTTCAGCGCTTTCATCGATCGGGTAGACGAAGCCCTGGGCCCGGCCACTCAGCACGGCTTTGCCGAGCGAGAGGGCCTTGCTGGCGGCAACACCCGCCTTGGCTTTCCAATGGGCGTGGCGCTGGTTGCGCTTGCCCTTGGACGTTTTCTTCTTGGGAACAGCCATTCCCTACCTACTGCCAAACAACTACTTTCCGCTGCCGGCCTGCCTTTCGTCAAATCGCTAAACTCAATGCAGCAGCAAATCCATGTGAGCAGCACGCCTCCTGTGCTTCCGCTCTGGTCCAGCGGATCCACCGCTGCTCTGGCGGTTGCCCCAGAACCCAATGCGGCACCTGCCGCTGAATCGAGGCCATCTGCCACCAGCACCAGCCCTGCTCCAGGTGATCAGGCCCCTGCCGAACAAGCACCGGCAAGCCCAGCTCCTGCAGTGGCCCCAGCCCGCCCGGGCCTGTTCAACAACCTCGGCGTGCGTCAGCCTGCCCCCCCCACCTACAGCCAACTGCTGGCGCTGATGCGCGACGGGCAGGTGAAGGAGGTGGAGCTCTTGCTGCGACAGCGGGAAGCTCTGGTCACCCTCGCCGATGGCACCAAGACGCGGGTGGCGGTGTTCGCCAACGACACCTTGCTGCTCAGCACCGCCGAGCAGGCGAAGGTGCCGCTCAGCGTTCGCGACGATCGCCAGGAAGATGCCACCGCCGGCCTGGTCGTCAATGTGCTGCTGGTGGTGATGCTGGTGGGCGGTCTCACCCTGCTGATCCGCCGCTCCTCCCAAGTGGCCAACAAGGCGATCGGCTTCGGCCGCAGCCAGCCGCGGCTTCAGCCCGAGGGCACGGTGTCGGTGCGCTTTGAGGATGTGGCGGGCATCAACGAGGCCAAGGAAGAACTACAGGAGGTGGTGAGCTTCCTGCGCCAGCCCGAGCGCTTCACCTCCATCGGCGCCAAGATCCCCAGAGGGGTGCTGCTGGTGGGCCCGCCCGGCACCGGCAAAACCCTCCTCGCCAAGGCGATCGCCGGCGAAGCCGGCGTGCCCTTCTTCTCGATGGCAGCCTCGGAGTTCGTGGAGATGTTTGTGGGCGTGGGGGCCAGCCGGGTGCGCGACCTGTTCCGGCGCGCCAAGGAAAAAGCACCTTGCATCATTTTTATCGACGAAGTCGATGCGGTGGGGCGCCAGCGCGGTGCGGGCATCGGCGGCGGCAACGACGAACGGGAGCAGACCCTCAACCAGCTGCTCACTGAGATGGATGGCTTCGAGGAAAACTCGGGCGTGATCCTGCTGGCGGCCACCAACCGGCCGGATGTGCTTGATGTGGCCCTCACCCGGCCCGGTCGCTTCGACCGTCAGATCAGTGTGGATCTGCCCGACCGCCGTGGCCGTGAAGCCATCCTGGCGGTGCATGCCCGCAGCCGTCCCCTCTCTGAAGAGGTGTCGATGGCCTCCTGGGCTGCCCGCACCCCAGGATTTTCCGGCGCCGACCTGGCCAACCTGCTCAATGAGGCCGCCATCCTCACCGCCCGCCGCCAGAAGGCGAGCATCGACGACCAGGCGCTCAGCGATGCGCTGGAGCGCATCACCATGGGCCTGTCGGTAGCCCCCCTGCTGGACAGCGCCAAAAAGCGCCTGATCGCCTACCACGAGGTGGGCCACGCCCTGCTCACCACCCTCATTCCCAACGCCGATCGCCTCGACAAGGTGACCCTGCTGCCGCGGGCCGGCGGTGTGGGCGGCTTTGCCCGCACCATGCCCGATGAGGACATCATCGATTCCGGGTTGATCAGCCGCGCCTACCTGCAGGCACGGCTGGTGGTGGTGATGGGCGGGCGGGCTGCGGAAACGGTGGTGTTCGGCCCCAGCGAAATCACCCAGGGCGCGTCCGGCGATCTGCAGATGGCCACCCGCATCTGCCGTGAGATGGTGACCCGCTACGGGTTTTCACCACTCGGCCCGGTCGCACTTGAAGGCGATGCGGCCGAGGTGTTTCTCGGCCGGGATCTGATCCACACACGGCCCAGCTACGCGGAAAGCACCGGTCGCCGCATCGATGCCCAGGTGCGCGCCCTCTCGCGTGAGGCGCTCGATCGGGCCGTCGCCGAGCTGCAGCCGCGCCGTGATCTGCTCGATGATCTGGTGGAGCTGCTGATTGAGCGGGAAACCCTCAGTGGCGATGAATTCCGGGCGATCGTGGAGAGCTACGAAATCAACCAGACGGCCGGCAGCCAGCGTGCGCTCACCCCCTCTCCCGCAGCCTGAAAGGTTGCACAGGAGGGGGGCTAAGCACCCGAATAAACCAGTCGAATGAGTCGAACCAGGGGATTCGTCGAACCAGGCGATCAGGTGAACCAGTCGCTCAGGTGAAGCGGATGTCGAGGCTGCGCAGGTAGGTGTGCAGGCCGGCATCCTGGATGGGCAGCAACAGGGCGGTGCGGCCGCTTTCGTTCACGTGGGAATGCCACTGGCCCGGCGGGGTCACGAAGGCGGCGCCCGGCTCCCACTCCATCCGCACCGGATTGCGGATCGTGCCGTCGGCATTGAGCTCGCTGCCCGAGAGCGTGGCGCAACCGGGGTCGCAATCGATCACCAGATCCAGGGCCACCGACTGGTGCCGATGCGGCGGCTGGACGGCACCGGCCGGCACCATGCCGTACATCGCCCAGAGGGTGTGGGTGATGGTGCGGCTGGCCGGCAGGGCGGTGTTGGCCAGCAGCAGGCTGAGCCGGTTGCTGCGGGCACTGCTGGGGTCGGCGGCCAGCAGGTCAAGCTCCTGGCGCAGCCAGCTGCCCGGGTAGTAGGTGGCCTCGAAGCGGGCCTGATCGGCACTCACACCCAGATGGCTGAGCAGCGGGCCGTCGTGCACCCAATACAGAACGCTTTCGGCAGCGGCATCCAGCTGGGGCGCAGCTCCTGCCGGGAGTACGAACAGGTCGCCCTGGCGCCAGGGCTGGCTGAAGGCCGGGGCGATGGCGTTGCCCTCCCGCTGGCAGCGGCCTTCGCCGTGGAGCACGTAGAAGAGCAGGCTGGTGGCATTGGCGCCGGCCTCGATCGATTCCCCGGCCAGCAGGCGAATGAAATTGGCAGACAGGGCCGGGCTGGTGGCCGGACCGCTGCAGCCCAGGGCCCCGCTCAGATCAAGGGGCAGCACAGCCGTGGGGCCGCTGGCGTGGAGTTCAGGGCCCCAGCGATGGTCGGGGATCGGTTCGGTGAGCCCGTGGCGGATCGGGTTGGCCGCCTGTCTGTAGTCGAACAGCTGGGCGGTGGAGCTGGGGCTGCTCAGCGCCGCGGCGGAAGGCAGGCCGGGGCTGGTCGGTGAAGCGGCGGGTGCTGGCTTGGTCTGGGTCATGGATCCAGCCGCAGGATGGTGTCGGTGAGCCTATTGACGCAAGCCTGAAGCCGCGGGGTGGCCACCGCTGACACCGTTTCAACGGGCATTGGCCTCAGCCACCAGCCACGGCCGGCACGATGCTCACTTCATCGCCATCGCGCAAGGGGGTGGCCTGGTTGTCAAGGAAGCGGATGTCTTCGCTGTTCACGTAGACATTGAGGAAGCGGCGCAGCTTGCCCTGTTCATCGGTGAGGCGCGCCTTGATGCCGGGGAACTGGCTGTCGAGGGCCTGCAGCAAGCCATCCACGCTGGAGGCCTCCAATTCCACGCTGGCCTGATCAGCGGTGTACTTCTGCAGCGGGGTGGGAATCAGGACCTGAATGGCCATGGGGGAAAGGAAAGGGGGAAGAAGAATCGGGAACGACGGAGAAGGCGTAACGGGAATGCCGCTCAGGCGGTGGAAAGGCGGTGGGCGGGGGTCAGACCCCCATCGGCTCCCAGGTGGCGCGATGCAGCGATTGGGCCCGCTCCCAGGCGGCATTGAAGCTGCTGAGCTGGGGTTCGATGGTGTGGGGCTCGCCCACCACCCCACTGATGGCCTCAAGGGTTTTGAGCCCGTTGCCGGTGATGTAGGCGACGGTGGTTTCCTCGGGATCGATCTTGCCCTGCTCAGCGAGCTTCTTGAGCACGGCGATGGTGGTGCCACCGGCCGTTTCGGTGAACACTCCCTCGGTTTCGGCCAGCAGCTGGATGCCGGCCACGATTTCCTCGTCGGTGACGGAGGCGATGGTGCCGCCGGTGCGACGGGCGATATCGAGGGCATAAGGGCCGTCGGCGGGATTGCCGATGGCGATCGATTTGGCGATGGTATCGGGCTTCACCGGGGTGATGAAATCACGGCCCGCCTCGAAGGCCTGGGCGATCGGTGAGCAGCCTTCCGCCTGGGCGCCACTGAAGCGCACCGGCTTTTCGTCGACGAGGCCCACCTTGATGAATTCGTCGAAGCCCTTGCGGATCTTGGTGAACAGGGAACCGGAAGCCAGCGGCGCCACGATGTGGTCGGGCAGTTGCCAGCCCAGCTGCTCGATCACCTCGTAGCCGAGCGTTTTGGAGCCTTCCGAGTAGTAAGGGCGCAGGTTGATGTTCACGAAGCCCCAGCCGTAGGTGTTGGCCACTTCCGAGCAGAGCCTGTTGACCTGGTCGTAGTTGCCCTTCACCGCCATCAGGGTGGGGTTGTAGATCAAGGTGCCAAGCACCTTGCCCAGCTCCAGATCGGCGGGGATGAACACGCAGCATTCGAGGCCCGCATGGGCGGCGATGGCGGCGGTGGAGTTGGCCAGGTTGCCGGTGCTGGCACAGCTCACCGTGGTGAAGCCGAGCTCACGGGCGCGGGTAAGGGCCACCGACACCACCCGGTCCTTGAAGGACAGGGTGGGCATGTTGACACCGTCGTTCTTGATGTAAAGGTGCTTGAGGCCGAGGCGCCGCGCCAGCCGGTTGGCCCGCACCAAGGGTGTGAAGCCGGTGCCCACATCGATGGGGTCGCCCTGCACGGGCAGAAATTCGCGGTAGCGCCAGATCGAAGCCGGCCCCGCCTCGATCGTCGCTCGGGTGACCCGGGCGCGGATGGCGTCGTAGTCGTAGACGACTTCCAGTGGCCCGAAGCAGACGTCTTCGCAGACGTGGCGAGCACCGGCGTCGTAGGGGTGGCCGCATTCCTTGCAGCGCAGCCCCGTGAAGGTGGCACGAGAGAGGGTGGCCGTCACAGGCTCACTGCAGCGATGAAGCGAAAGCTAGCAGCGGCGCCCAGGCGATCCGAGAATATCCGATCTCCAGGGTCGGGTATTCAGGCGCGGCTGGAGGCTTCATTCAGGCCGCAGGCTTGTCTGCAGCCGACGCCTGTTTAGCCTCAGCCCGTGGCCCACCGTTTCTCCCGCCTGAAGCCACCGCTGCTGGCGGGGCTGATCTTCGTGCCCCTGCTCGTCGTTGGCGTGCTGGTGGTGTCGCGGCTGAGCGTCGAATGGGCCTGGTATTCCCAGTTCGACTTTCAGCAGGTGCTGTTGCGCCGCTGGATGCTGCAACTGCTGGGTTTTCTGCTGGTGATGGGGGTGGGCATTCCCCTCCAGCTGCAACAACTGCACCGCTGCTGGCGGCTGCGCAGCGAGGCGCCAACCAAGCCGTTGCCACGCCAGGCCTTGCTGCGGATGGGCCCGCTCGCTCTGATCTGCATACTGCTGGCGCTGCTGTTGCTGCTCAGCACCGGACTCCTCTTTCTGTTCGTCCAGGCCCGCGGCCTGATCTCCGATCCCTTCGATAGCGATGTGGTCAGCGGCCTCTCAGCGCTGGCCGGCCTCTCACCCAGCTGGGTAGCGCTGCTGGCCGCCGTGCTCGGCCTGTTGCTGCTGCTGCGGCCCTTGCCGGTGCTGCGGGTGGTGCTGGCGGCGGCGCTGGCGGGATCGGCCACCGCCCTGGCCCGCGGCTGGAGCCTGTGGTTGCCGGCGCTGCTGGCGGTGCCGTTCGGTGAAACCGATCCACTCACCCATTTCGACCTCAGCTTCACGGTGCTGCGGCTGCCGGCGCTGCAGCTGCTGTTCAGCGTGCTGATCGCGCAGTTGCTGGTGGGGCTTGCGGGCTGCCTGTGGGTCAGTTTCACCGAGGGATCCAGCCTCAGCGACCTGCGCTTTGTGGGCCTGAGCCGCGAGCAGCAAGGGGTGCTTAAACCGCAGATCGCCGTGCTCGCCGCCCTGGCCTCGTTGACCAATGCGCTGTCCCCGTTTGCGTTGATGGTGCAAGGGAGTGGTGTGGCTGCTGGCGCCGGCTTCGTCGACCTGCACGTGCGCCTGCCGATCCGCCTGCTGCTGGCCCTGCTGCTGCTGCTGGCGTCGCTCGGTCTGGCCCTGCCGGTGCGGCGCAGCTGGTTGCGGCGCTTGGTGGTGATCCCCCTGCTGGCCACGGCCCTGCTGCTGCCGGTGGCCGAATACCTGGTAGCCCCCCAAGTCCAGAGCTTGTGGGTGCAGCCGCGGGAGCTGGAGGTGGAGACGCCCTACATCGTGCGCAGCATCCGCGCCACCCGCCGCGCCTTCGGTCTCGAAGATGTGCGCGATTCGATTCTCGAGCCCCTGCAACGGATCACCGCCGACGACCTCGTTGCCGCGCCGGGCACACTCGCGAACATCCGCCTGTGGGACAGCGGCCCCTTGCTGGCGGCCAACCGCCAGCTGCAGCAGCTCCGCCTCTATTACAGCTTCCCTTCAGCGGCTGTCGACCGTTATGACCTCTCGGCCCCCGGCGAGGATCAGACCTCTCAGCAGGTGCTGATCTCCGCCCGGGAACTCGACAGCAGCGCGTTGCCTGAGGGGTCACGCACCTGGCTCAACCGGCATCTGGTCTTCACCCATGGCTACGGCTTCACGGTGTCACCGGTGAATGCCTTCGGCGCCGACGGCTTGCCGTTGTTCTTCGTGAAGGATCTCGGCCGCAGTGGGCGGGTGCAGGGCATCCCCCAGCTGGGCATCAAGGACGCCGAAGCGCAGGCCGCCTTCCCCGTGGGCCGGCCGCGCCTGTACTTCGCCTCTGGCCCGGCGCCTTATGCGATCGCGCCCACCAAGGTGCAGGAGTTCGATTTTCCGGATGGGGAACTCAACGTCTTCACCCACTACGACGGCGAGCGCGGCATTCCGCTGACCAACGCCTGGCAACGGTTCAAGGCTGCGGTTTATCTGCGCGAACCGAGGGTGCTGTTGGCCGGTTCCTTCACGTCCCGCTCGCTGTTGCTGCTGCGGCGCCAGGTGAATGAACGTGTTGAAGCCTTGGCACCCTTCCTGCGCTTTGAGAGCGAGCCCTATCTCGTTACTGTGAGGGTAGACAACGAGCCAGAATTCGAGGCAGAGCACCATCAGTATTGGATGCTTGATGGCTACACCACCAGCCGCAGTTATCCCTACAGCGATGCCAACAGCGACGGCATCCGCTATTTCCGTAATCCTGTCAAGGCCGTGGTGGATGCCCAGGATGGCCGGCTCTGGCTCTATGTGAGCGAGCCGAACGATCCGGTCCTGCGCACCTGGCAGCGGGCCTTCCCGGAACTGTTCCACCCGCTCACCGACATGCCGGAGCCGCTGCTGGCCCACATCCGGGTGCCCAACAACCAGTTCAAGATCCAGTCAGAACGCTTGCTCCGGTATCACGTCACCGATGCACGCACTTTCTACAACGGCGACGACGTGTGGGCGGTGCCACTTGAAACCTACGGCTCCGAAACCGTGGCCGTTCAGCCTTATCACGCCACCCTGCAATTGCCTGGGGAGAGCCGGCCGGAGTTCGTGCTGCTGCTGCCCTTCTCCCCCGTGCGCCGCTCAAATCTGGTGGGTTGGCTGGCCGCTCGCAACGATCCTCCCCATTACGGCGAACTCTTCCTTGTGCGGTTCCCGCAGCAGCGTCTGTTGCTCGGGCCGCAGCAGATCACCGCATTGGTGGAGCAAGATCCTCAGATCAGCTTTCAGTTCGGTCTCTGGAACCGTGCTGGCGCCAGGCTTGTGCGCGGCAATCTGCTGGTGCTGCCGGTGGGGGATGGGCTGCTCTACGTAGAGCCGATCTACCTGGAATCGGGCGATAACAATCTGCCCACGCTGGTGCGGGTGGTAGTGACCGACGGCCGCCGCTTCGTGATGGACCGGGATCTCAACACGGCCCTCAATAAGCTCACGCAGGAGGTTCCAACCACCACCAGTCCAGCGGAATCAGTGCAGGAATTCTCTCTACCTGTGGCGATCCCAGGCCTCGACGGACTGTTGTGACACCAGGCCGCTGATGGCGTCACATGAAAAGGGGCCTGATGGCCCCCAATGAAATGAGCGCGAAAGCTCTCTGCATAAAAAAGGGGCCGATGGCCCCTGGATGCTGGTAGCCAGGATGAGCGAATCGCTCAGCTGGCCAGGTGTGATTGGGCTCAACCTGCTTGACCGGCCGGTGTGGCCGGTGTGGCCGGTTGAGACGGCCGGTAACCGGGTTCAGACGGCCACGGCGGTTTTGGGATCCAGGGCGCCCTTGGCATAGAGAGCGGCGTAGTAGTTGATGTTCTGCTGCTTGATCTTGCTGGCCTGGCCGGCGCACCAGAACTGCTGGTAGCGGTCAAGGCACACCTTCTTCATGTAGGCCCGGGCCGGCTTGTTGAAGTGGCGGGGGTCGAAGTTGGAGGGATCCTTGAAGGCGGCTTCACGCACAGCGGCGGTGAAGGCCAGGCGGTTGTCGGTGTCGATGTTCACCTTGCGAACGCCGTTCTTGATGCCGTTCTGGATCTCTTCGACGGGCACGCCATAGGTTTCGGGAATGGCACCGCCGTACTTGTTGATCATGTCGAGCCATTCCTGGGGCACGGAGCTGGAGCCGTGCATCACCAGGTGGGTGTTGGGGATCGCCTTGTGAATTTCGGCGATGCGGGAAATGGCCAGCACTTCGCCGGTGGGCTTGCGGGTGAACTTGTAGGCGCCGTGGCTGGTGCCGATCGCAATCGCCAGGGCATCCACCTTGGTTTTGGTGACGAAGTCGGCGGCTTCGGCGGGATCGGTGAGCAGCTGCTCGCGGGAGAGGGCACCTTCGAAACCGTGACCGTCTTCCGCTTCACCCTTGCCGGTTTCCAGCGATCCGAGGCAACCGAGCTCGCCTTCCACGCTCACGCCGATGGCATGGGCCACATCCACCACTTCTTTGGTGACAGCCACGTTGTAGTCGTAGCTGGCGGGGGTTTTGGCGTCAGCTTCCAGGGAGCCATCCATCATCACGGAGGTGAAGCCGTTGGCGGCGGCACCGAAGCAGGTGGCGGGGCTGTTGCCGTGGTCTTGGTGCATCACCACCGGGATGTCGGGATAGGTTTCGGTGGCGGCGATGATCAGGTGACGCAGGAAAATCTCGCCGGCGTACTGGCGGGCCCCGCGGGACGCCTGCAGGATCACCGGGCTGTCGGTTTCATAGGCAGCCTCCATGATCGACTGCACCTGCTCCAGGTTGTTGACGTTGAAGGCAGGGATGCCATAGCCGTTCTCAGCGGCATGGTCGAGCAGCAGCCGAAGGGGAACGAGGGCCATGGGGGAATACCTCTGAGGGTGTAGGTGGGCACGTCGGGAGGCCAGCGCAGTGAACGAGGGGAGGCGGACCAAGAGACCAGGCCACCGGCTTCGAAACCCTGACGCGGGATGGGCGCGACTCTAGGCGATGCTGATCGCCCTTAACCCACCGCCAGGCTCTGGCGCAGGCCGGTATCGGCGGCGGTGATGGCCAGATCGCAGCAGAGCTGACTGCGAAAACCCTCGCATAAACCTGGCACCATCGGCCGCCCCGTGCGCACACTTTCGGCCCACCAGCGGTGCAGACGCGCCACCGGGGCGATCCGTCCATCGGCCCAGGTGCGGGCAAAGGCCAGAGCGGGATCAACCGCCACCGGCTGCAGCGCTTCTCCACGCCCCGCACGCCAGAGATGGAAGCCATGCACGTAGTCGCTTTGATTATCGCTGCCCAGCACCAACGTGCCTTCGCTGCCGTAAAACTCAAGCCAGCAGCCGCGTCCCTGCCGGGCCACCGCCGCCAGGCTCACCTGCGCCGGCACCAGCCGCTTGTTGCCGGCAGCAAGGCCTGCGTCGAGCCCCAGCTGCAGCAAGGCGATGTCTTCGGCGTCCACGGCAGCCTGGCGGCCACTGCCATCGGGCAGGGGTCGGGCGGTGATGGCGGTGGAGAGTGCCCCCTGCAGCTCCCGGGTGGGGCCGATCAGCCAGTGCAGCATGTCGAAGGCATGGGTGCCCAGCGCTCCCAGCACGCCACCACCTTCGCTGCGTTGGGCATACCAGTTCCAGGGGCGAGAGGCATCGGCGCGGCTGCTCATCAGCCAATCGAGTTTCACCAGCCAGGGATCACCGATCACCCCCGCCGCCAGCAGGGCAGCCAGCTGCTGAAACACCGGCACCGCCCGGTATTCGAAGTTGACCGCCACCTGCAGCCCGTGGCGGATCGCCAGCCGCTGCAGCTCCTCCACCTGCTCCGCCGACACGCCCACGGGTTTCTCGAGCAGCAGGTGCTTGCCGGCGTTGAGGGCCGCTTTCGCCAAAGCGAAGCGCGGCGCCGGCGGCGTGGCGATCACCACCGCCTCGATGCCAGGCTCGGCCAACAGGGCGCCGAAATCGGTGAAGCCAGGCAGGGCACCGGCGCTGGCGGCCTGCTGCACCCGCTCGCGGCGCGGGTGCCAAAGCGCCACCGGTTCGGTGGCACCGTTGGCACGCAGGGCCGGCAGGTGCACCTTCTCGCCGAATCCGAGGCCTGCCACCGCCACCCGCAGTGGCGCAGCATTGGAATGGGTCATCGGGAGGCCAGCAGTGGAGCGCCGGCGGCGCAGGCTTCCTCCAGCACGGCAGTGATCAGGGCGTCGCCGCCGGTGGGTTGCCAGTCGGCGCCGAAGCGGGGCAGGCCGTTCACGGCGGTGTCGCGGTAAAGCTGCTGGCTGCAGTCGAGGTCCATCACATAGAGCTGACCGGGCCGCGCTTTGGCCTTGGTGGCGTTGCCGGAGTCGTCTGCTTCGGGGGGTGGGGCCGGCTGAAAGCGGCTCAGCACCGAGAGCCAGCCATCACGGCTCAGCCGCAGGCTGCCCTCATCCCACCACTGGCGCCCTTCCTCGGTGGCGGGCACCTCTTTCCAGCTGACCGGACCGGCCAGCGCCGCCCCCGCAGAAAGGCCGGGAGCCGGCAGCAGCAGCGCCGGAAGCAGCGTCAATAGCAACACGGAAACAACCACGACACCCTGGCGCCTGCCACCGGCGATCCCCGCCCGGGCCAACGACCCGATCCGGTTGGCGAGCGACCAGATCCGGTGGCCGCTCTCCTGGAGGAACCAGCACTGCACCAGTGGCTGATCACTCTGCTGCGAAAGCCGTGCCATCAGGCGGCTACGGCGGGGGTGACGCCATGCAGCCGCAGCAGACTTGCAAAGGTGGAGCGGAAGCGGGTGCGCGGCACGATCAGGTCGACAAAGCCGTGTTCCTGTAGATATTCGGCCGTCTGGAAGCCTTCGGGCAGCTTCTCGCGCAGGGTCTGTTCAATCACCCGGCGTCCAGCGAAGCCGATCAAGGCCTTGGGCTCGGCCAGGATCAGATCGCCCAGCATCGCAAAGCTGGCGGTGACACCACCGGTGGTGGGGTGGGTGAGCAGGGGGATGTAGAGCAGCTCTGCCTGGCGGTGACGCTGCAGGGCGCCGGAAATCTTGGCCATCTGCATCAGGCTGAGCATCCCCTCCTGCATGCGGGCTCCGCCTGAGGCACACACGATCAGGACGGGCCAACCGCGATCTGTGGCCGTTTCGATCATGCGGGTGAGCTTCTCGCCCACCACTGATCCCATGGAGCCGCCCATGAAGCGGAAATCCATCACGCCCAGCGCCAGCGGAATGCCGTCAATCCGGCAAAGGCCAGTGATCACGGCATCGCGCAGTCCAGTGCTGATCTGGGTGTCACGCAGGCGATCGGCGTAGCTGCGGCGGTCTTTGAAGGCGAGCGGATCGGTGGGGGAAAGCTCGGTATCGAGGGCCTGGAAACTGCCCTCATCGGCGATCAGCCGCAGCCTGGCTTCACTGTCGATGCGCAGATGGTGGCCGCAGCCGCTGCAGACGCTGGCGTTGGCGATCAGGTCTTTGCGGTAGACCACCAGTCCGCATTCCGGGCACTTGCTCCAGAGGCCGTCGCCCTCGTCGAGTTCCTGGGGGGTGCGCACCACCGGGACAACCTTGCGGCGATCGGCGAACCAGTCGAACAGCGACACGGGAAAGACGAAAGGCGCAAGGACTCAACTCCATTAAACGCCGCCACTGCCGGGGCAGCTCCGGAGCCGCTCGATGGCAAGCCGCTCAGAAGCTCTGGAAACCGAGCCAGCCGCCGAACCAGCGCAGCCACCAGCCCTCCCCTGCCAACCACACGGCGATGCCACCGAAGGCCAGAAAGGGGCCGAAGGGAAAGGGCTGATGCGGACCCAGCCGGCCGCTGAGGCGCCCGAGCGAGCCCAGCAGCGCGCCGCCCAGCACGGCCAGGGCTACCGCCAGGCCCATGCCCTGCAGCCCGAGCCAGGCCCCCAGCAAGGCCGTGAGCTTGGCGTCGCCCAGGCCAAGAGCAGGGCGGCCAAGCAGCTTCTCGCCCAGGGCGCTGAGCCCTTCGAACGCGAGCAAGCCCACGGCGGCAGCGAGCAGGTGGTTAACCAGCATCTGGCGGGCAATCTCCTCCGACTGACTGATCCCCAGCAGGGAGGTGACGACCAGACCCCCCACCAGACCCCAGCGACAGAGCGGCTCAGGCAGCCACAGGTGATCGGCATCGATCAACACCAGAGGAATCAGCAGGCTGATCAGCGCCCAGCCGGCCAGCAGCAGCAACCAGAACGGCGGCGCGCCCATGGCGGTGGGGCGGGCCAGCACGACCGCCACCCAAAGCCCGGCGGTCAGCAGTTCCACCAGGGGGTAACGGGCAGAAATCGGTGCGTTGCAGTGGTTGCAGCGGCCCCGCAGCCACAGCCAGCCCAGCACCGGCAGATTTTCCTGCCAGGCCAGTGTGGCGCCGCAGTGGGGGCAGTGGCTGGGGGGCGAAACGATCGATTCGCGGCGCGGCAGGCGCCAGGCCACCACGTTGAGAAAACTGCCGAGGCAGGCGCCGAGCAGGGCAGCCAGCACGGTGATCGGTTCGATGCTGGTGGGGGTCATGGACGGCGGGTGTTGCGGGAGCGTGCGCCCCGCCCACCAATCATCTCCAGCGGGATGAACCGCTCCTCCGGCAGCAGCACCGGGGCTTCGAACACCACCCGACCCTGATCGGTGGCCTCTTGCAGCACAATCCCCAGCGGTTCGCTACCGCCGGGGACGTGTTCGCAGTAGTGGAAATAAACCTGACGGGCTCGCCGCAGCACATCGCCGCTGTTGATCCGATCCCAGCGCATGGAATGGTTGGCCGCGCTGCCGGCCCCGCGAATCACGAATGACGGCGGGACGGAACCGGATGGGGAATCAGGAGATGTGGCGATGGAAATCGTCCTCCCCCGGCGCGATCGTCGGGCGCAGCCTAATCGGTCAGGAGAGGCTCTTCTTATCTTCGATCAGCCGGTGGATGATCGGCGTGAGGATGAGCTCCATGGCAAAGCCCATCTTGCCGCCGTTCACCACGATGCTCGTGGGGCTCGACATGAAGGAGCCATTGATCATCCGCAGCAGGTAGGAGAAATCGATCCCCCACTTCTCACGCGCTCCCTTGCGGAAGTGGATGATCACGAAGCTTTCGTCCGGGGTGGGGATGTTGCGGCAGATGAACGGGTTGGAGGTGTCCACCGTGGGCACCCGCTGGAAGTTGATGTCAGTGCGGCTGAACTGGGGGCAGATGTGGTTGATGTAGTCGGGCATGCGCCGCAGGATCGTGTCCACGATCGTTTCGGCGGAGTAGCCCCGCTCGGCGTTGTCACGGCTGATCTTCTGGATCCATTCCAGGTTGGCGATCGGCACCACGCCGATCAGCAGGTCGACCAGCGAGGCCACGTCGTAGCCATCCCCTTCCACGCCGCCGTGCAGGCCTTCGTAGAACAGCAGATCGGTGCCGGTGGGGATCTCTTCCCAGGGGGTGAACTGACCGGGATCCAGCTGGGTGCCGAGCCGGGCATTGTGCTCGGCGGCTTCCTCGACCGAGTGCAGGTAATAGCGCTTCTGGCCGTTGCCGGATTCGCTGTAGGCACGGAACAGATCCTCGAGTTGATCGAAGAGGTTGGCTTCCGGACCGAAGTGGGAAAAGTTGATGCCGCTGGCCTGGGCCTTGGCCATCTCCTCCTTCATCGGGCCGCGCTCGAAGCGGTGGAAGCTGTCGCCTTCCACCACCACCGGCTGGATGCCCTCCCGTTGGAAGATGTGCTCGAAGGCGCGCTTGACCGTGCTGGTGCCTGCGCCCGAGGAACCGGTGACAGCCACGACCGGGTGACGTTTGGACATCGGTGCAGCGGGGGAGAAACGAGGCTGTGAGTTTGGCAGGTCGCCGGTCAGAGGGCTTGCAGCAGCCGATCACCGATCGCGCTGCAACCCAGCTGTGTGCAGCCATCGGCCAGGCCGGCTTCACCGATCAGGTCAGCAGTGCGGCAGCCCGCCGCCAGCACGCTGTCCACCGCGCGCTCCAGAGCATCAGCGGCCTCAGGCCGCTGCAGACCAACCCGCAGCAGCATGGCGGCCGACAGCACCATCGCCATCGGATTGGCCACGTCCTGGCCGGCAATGTCGGGCGCTGAACCGTGCACCGGCTCGAACAAACCTGGCCCATCGCTGCCGAGGGAAGCGGACGGCAGCATGCCGATGCTGCCGGTGAGCATGGCGGCTTCGTCGCTGAGGATGTCGCCGAAGAGGTTGCCGGTGAGCAGCACATCGAACTGCTTCGGCCAGCGCACCAGCTGCATGGCGGCGTTATCGACGTAGAGGTGGCTGAGCTCCACAGCCGGATGGTCGGCGGCCATCGCCGTGACCCGGTCACGCCAGAGCTGGCTCACATCGAGCACGTTGGCCTTGTCGACCGAACACAGCCGCCCGCGGCGCTCGGCCGCCAGCTGGAACGCCACCTTGGCGATGCGATCGATCTCGTAATCGCTGTAGGCCATGGTGTTGAAGGCGCGCACATGCCCACCGGCTTCCACCCGGCCCTTCGGGGTGCCGAAATAAATGCCGCCGGTGAGTTCGCGCACCACCAGCAGGTCAACGCCCTCGATCACCTCGGGCTTGAGGCTGCTGGCGCCCGCCAGAGCCGGAATGATCTTCACCGGGCGCAGGTTGGCGAACAGACCAAGGCCGGCCCTGAGGGCCAGCAGGCCGCTTTCGGGGCGCTGCTCGCGCGGAAGAACGTCGTAGCGGGGGCCGCCGATCGCCGCGAGCAGCACCGCATCGCTCTGGCGGCAGGTCTCGAGCGTGCGCTCCGGTAGGGGCACCCCGCAGGCATCGATCGCTGCCCCCCCCACCGGCTGTTCGTCGAAGCTGAGCGAAAAGCCGTGGCTGGCGCTCACCGCCTCCAGCAGCCGCCTGGCCACCGCCGTGATCTCCGGACCGATGCCGTCGCCGGGCAGGAGGGTGATCCGGTACGTGGTCATGCGTTCAGCCGAGGCGGCGGGGGCAACTGGCGAGATTACCGGCTCAGCTGCTGACACCGGCGAAGGGCCCTCAGGGATCGCCTGCGGCGGCCTTGAGCTGGCGCACGCTGCGGGCCAGCTCCGGCAGCTTGCTGAAAGCCGCCGAGCAGCGCAGCCACAGCCGGTTCGGGATCGCTGGGTAGCCGCTCACTACCTCGCCGGCGGCGATGTCGCCATGCAACCCCGACTTGGACGAGGCGATCGCCCGATCACCGATCGTGGTGCGGTTGGCCACGCCCACCTGGCCCGCCAGGATCACACCATCGCCGAGACGGGCACCGCCGGCGATGCCCACCTGGGCCGCCAGCGCACACCCCCTGCCGGTGACGACGCCATGGCCGATCTGCACGAGGTTGTCGATCTTGGTGCCGGCGCCGATGCGCGTTTCCCCCACCGAGGGACGATCGATGGTGGTGCCGCAGCCCACTTCCACCTGCTCCTCCAGCACCACCAGGCCGGTCTGGGGCATCTTGCGCCAGCCAGTGGCGGTGGGCACAAAGCCGAACCCCTCCGAGCCGATCACGGCATTGGAGTGCACCACGCACCCGCGCGCCAGACGGCTACCGGGATGGAGCACCGCATTGGCGTGCACCTCGCAACCCTCCGCCAGCTGCACGTCCGGGTAGAGCACCACGCCGGCATGAAGCACGCAGCCCTCACCCACCAGGCAATCGGCGCCCACCACCACGTGGGCGCCGATGTGCACACCAACGCCGACACGAGCGCTCGGATCGATCACGGCAGACGCGTGAATGCCGGCGGGCCATTGCCGGGGCGGATGCAGGGCCGCCAGGGCCTCGGCGAACCCCAGCCGCGGATCCTTCAGGGCCACCCAGGCCAGGCCTTGCTGCTGGGCCAGCTGCTGCAGCTCCGGGTCGAGCGGCAGCAGCAGGGCCGAGGCGCGGCAGCTGGCCAGGGCGGCGCTGAGCTGGTGGCCGGGTTCCAGAAACGAGAGCTGGCCGGCGATGGCCTGATCCACGGCAGCCGCCCCGCTCAACACGGGGTCATCTGCGAGATGCCGCGGTGCTGCGTCAGTGAGCACGCCCTGTTGGGCGAGTTGGAGCAGCAGGGTGCTGAAGCGCATGCTGCCGGTGCCGCGAACTGAGGCCGGATCGTAGGCCTGCTTTGCGGTCAGTCGGTGACGGGTGCCAGGGCCGTGAGCACCAGATGATCCCGGTGCACCACCGCTGCTCCCGCCGGTTGCTGCAGCTCCCGCTGCACGGCGCTGCTGCTGAGGCCCAGCACCTGCTGCACCTCCTCGCTGCTCAAAGCGCAGAGGCCCCTGCCGATCTCCTCCCCCTGAAGCGACACCAGCCGCACCGCGTCCTGGCGCCCGAACTGGCCCTCCACGGCGCGGATTCCCACCGCCAGCAGCGAGGCACCGCGCTCCACCAGCGCTTGCTGGGCCCCGGCATCGATCACCAGATCCCCCTTGGGCAGCAGGGCGTGGGCCATCCAGCCCTTGCGATCGGCCAGGGGCTGGCGGCTTGGTTGAAACACTGTTCCCACCTTTTCGCCGGCCACCAGTGCCTCCAGCACGCTCGGATCGCGGCCATCGGCCAGCCGCACCCGCACCCCGCTGGAGGTGGCGATGCGGGCGGCGGTGAGCTTGGTGGTCATGCCGCCGGTTCCCCAGCGCCCGCCGCCGCTGGCCACGCCGCTGAGCTGGGCCAGCTCCTGGAGGTCGCGCACCTCTTCGATCGGTTCGACGTTGGCATCGCTGCGGGGATCCCCGGAGTAAAGACGGTCGACATCTGTGAGCAGCACCAGTTCCTCGGCGCCGATCGCCACCGCCACCAACGCGGAGAGGGTGTCGTTGTCGCCGAAACGCAGTTCGTCGGTGGCCAGGGTGTCGTTTTCGTTCACGATCGGGATCACGCCCCAGCCCAGGAGGTGCTCGAGGGTGCGGCAGGCGTTCTGGTAGCGGCGGCGCGAGGCCAGGTCGCCGCGGGTGAGCAGCACCTGGGCCACGCAGACGCCATGGGCCGCAAAGGCTTTGGCATAGAGCCCCATCAGCTGGCCCTGCCCCACCGCCGCCGCCGCCTGCAACGCCACCACTTCGGTGGGGCGCTGCGTCAGCTGCAGGGCGTGGCAGCCCAGGCCCACGGCGCCACTGGTCACCAGAGTGACCTGATCGCCACGGCGGCGCTGCTGGCTGAGGCTGGCCGCCAGATCGGCGATCACGCAGGCGGTGTCGCGATCGGCCGCCCCCCGCAACAGGCTGGTGCCCACCTTGATCACACGGCGCGTCATCCCTTCAGATCCGCTCCCACCAGCCGCGCCAGCCGCACTTCCAGCCGCTGCAGGTGATCAACGCGGCAAGGCATCCCATGCACATCCACCGGCTTGGCCAGCACCGTGAACAGGCCAAGCCGGTTGCCGACCAGCACATCGGTGAACAGGCGATCCCCCACCACCGCCACCTGCCGCGGCGGCAGATCCAGTTCGGCCAGCACCCGGCGCAGGGTGCTGCGCCGGGGCTTGCCCGCCGAAATGGTGTAAGGCAGGTCGAGCTGATCGGCCACCGCACCGATGCGGCGCCGGGAGGGGTTGTTGCTGAACAGGTGAATGCGCAGGTGCGGCTTCGCCTGAATCAGCCACTGCTCCACCGCAGGCGGCAACTGCGACTGCCGGCGCGGGATGAGGGTGCGATCCACATCCAGCACCAGCGCCTTGATGTTCTGGTCGAACAGGCGCTGCAGCGGCAGTCCGGCCAGGCTGGTTTGCAGCTCCCAATCCGGTTGCAGCAGGTGGCGGGAGGTCACCCAGCACTCTCCCGATCGTCGAGTTCAGCCTCGATTCTGGGCTGCACGCGGTCGAATTCCTCGCCTTCCACCAGCACGGCTTCGCCGTTCTGCATGCGGGCCACCACGAAGAAGGGATCCAGCGGGATGTACAGGCCGTACTCCTGGTCTTCGACCATGAAACTGACGAGCAGCTCGTAGGTGTCGGTGTCGGTGTCGTCGTCGTCGCCGTCCTCGTCGTCGAGATCCTCCGGATCGGGCTCCTCCAGCTCACCGCTCACCGTGAGCGTGACGGCGGAACGCACCAGGGTGAGGTCGTGCTCCTGCAGCACCACATCGGCCACCGACAGGATCGGCTCGGTGGCATCGAGGGTTTCGATCGGCTCCGGTTCGTCGTCGCCCTGCATCCGGAACAGGCAGACCGGGGTATCGACCGGGGTGAGCAGGGCGTAATCCTGCCCATCGAGCGGAATCAGTTGTTCGAGGAAGCAGAGCAGCTGGCGGTCGTGGTCGTCACGGACGAGAACCGTGGGCACGTCACCGGATCCTGTGATCGAGGGGCCTTCGGCACTCATAGAGGGGGAGTCAGACCTTCTCAGAATGTCGCAGCGTCGGCCTGCTGTCCGTATGTGGGGTTGCCAAGGTCACCGGCTCGTCACCTTCCCGCAACCATTGCTCCAGCAGCAGCGCCGCAGCGGCGCTGTCGAGGGCGCCGCTGCGGTCACCGTGCAGCCGGTGGCGTTCGCCCGCTTCCCAGCTGCTGCCGTGCTCATCCACCCAGGCCAGCGGCAGCTTCAGGTGGCGGGCCAGCCGTTCCCCATAGCGACGGCAGTGGGCGGCCTGGGGCGTCGGCTGCTGGCGGCTGTCAAGCGGCAGGCCCACCACCAGCGCTTCCACCCGTCGGCTCAAGCTGAGGGCGCGCAGGGTTTCGAGGTCGTGGGCGTAGGTGCCGCGGGCGAGCGCCGGCAGGGGCGTGACCGTGAGCCCGAGCGGATCGCAGCCCGCCAGGCCGATGCGGCGCCGGCCCACATCCACGGCCAACACAGAGCGGGGCTGCGGTGGCCTGGGCCGTTGTGGCGCAGCGGGGGCAGCGTTCACCGTGCGGCGGACAGGGCGCTGGAGCAGGCGCCATGGGCCCGCGATGGCCGGGCGACTGGCGTGAGCGCCGAGGGCCCAACGGGGGTAGGCACCGTGCGGCGGCGCGGCTTGAACGGGTCAAGCACGGTGTCGAGGCGCCAGTTGGCGGCGCGGCTGCTGATCTGCTCATGACGCCGCCACACGCTGCGGGCCATCAGCAGACGCTCGCCTTCCGGGCTGGCGCCGATGCTGCGCAACCAGGCGCAGCGCTCAACGTCGCCGGCATCGCTGCACAGGCGCACCGCCGAATCGCTGGCCACCGCCTGGATCAGCAGCTGCTCCAGCTCCGGGCCATGCAGGCGCGACCAACCGGGATGCACCGTGAGCTGCACGTCCACCGGGCCATGGCCCTGGTGGTGCAGCCGGCGCACGCCAGCCACCGCCTGCTGACGGCTGGGGTCGAGCCAGAGGGCGCCGGGGCCGTTGCTCTGATCGAGCAGATCTTCCATCCGTCGGTCGAGCAGCTGGCGCAGCAGCGCCGGGCAGGCCGCCTGCTCCAGATGCAGCAGCAAACCGGCGGTGCGCCTGTTCAGGGGCCGCAGCTGGAGGTCGCCGGGCGGAGCCAGCGCCGGACCCGGCTCGGCCGGCGCGCTCCACAGCCAGGAGATTTCGTGCCGCAGCGGCTGAAAGCCCTGCTCCCGCAGGAGCGCCAACCGGTCGGTGTCGGTGCTGTCGCAGCGGGCGATCCAGCTGGCCGCGCCGCTGCAGCGGTGCAGCGCCTCGCGCAGCAGGGCTGCCTGGATCTCCTGGCCGCTGAGGCTGCCAGGCCGCTGCAGCGCGCTGCGCGCCACCCGTAGGGCCTCCACTCCCCAGCAGCTGCCGCTGCGGTTGAGGCGCCGCACCACGCTCAGCCCGAGCATGCAATCAGCCGCCACGTAGGCCACAAACACCTCAGGAGCCAGCGGCGGCCGCTGCACCAGGGCACTCAGCAGGCGCTCCGGCTGGCGCAGCAGCAACGAGCGCTGCAGCAGCGGCTGCAGATCAGCAAAGGCAGGATCGTTCAGCAGCGGCAGAGACCAACCCTGCAACAGTTCGATACGCAGCTCCCCTGGCGCGGCGAGCGGGTCACCTCCCGAGGGGCGTAGGGGGATGGGGTGCCGCACGTGCCATCAGTCGTGACCCGACTGTATCGGTTCTGGACCGGCAGGCCGAGGCAGGTGCCGCCGCCTGGATGTCAGGCGGGACGCACCACCACCAGGGGTGTGCGCTCGTTGGCATTGCCGGCCGGATTCGGCCGCAATGCCCGCAGCAGCAGGCCCTCATCACAGCCCTCGCTGGCGGCCAGCACCTTCACCCTGCCTAGGTCGTTCACATCCACCACTGCCACCGGCACGCCCAATGCCCTGGCCAGTTCGCGGCAACTGCGCTCCGGTTGTGCCGGGCCCAGCACGATCGTCTGGTCGTAAGGGGGCGTGGTGCCGGTGATGTCATCGATCAACCGCGCCTGCTCCCCCGCCAGCCGGTAGAAGCCGCCGCGGCTGCCCACCAGCTTCATCAAGGTGCCCGCCAGCCAGGCGCAGAGCACCCGCGCGGGACCGACGTCATCGATCAGGGTCTGCAGGCCGCAGGCGGTGGCCAGGCTGCTGGTGGGATGGAACACCCGGCAGAGCAAGCGGGCCAGGGCCGACGGCTCCACCATGGCCGGGTGCTGGTACCTGCCCTGCATCACCGCCAGCGGTGTTTCGCCGATCGTGAGGATGTCGCCGGGTTGCAGCACGGCCGCGGCGTAGCGGCGCAGCACCTCGGCCGGATCATCCAGCACGCCCAGCAGGTGGGTGGGCAGCGGCAGCACCTGGCAGGCCTCCCCTGTTCGCCAGCGGGCCGTGGCCGGCTGCAGGGGCTCCGGCTTGCGCAGCGGAATCAGCAGGCCATCGCGGCGCTGCAGCCGCCCGAAAGGCCCGTAATTGATCCACAAGACCTCAAGCCAGAGGGTGTCGATCAGGGTGAGCGGATCGATCTGCTGCTGCTCAGCGGCGCCGGCGGCGGGTCGGCCGGCCGGTGCGGCAATCGTGAGCATGACGCGGGCTTCGGTCTGCTTGTGGCCTTTGACGATGTAAGCCGCCCAATAGCCATCGGCGCGGCTGTCTTCATCGGGATGGGCGGCGGTGAGGCGGGCCGTGACCGTGACCCCGCTCAGGTCGCCTTTGCCCAGCAGGGTGGGTCGCAGCTCCACTTCCGGCACCATCACCTCCATGCGGGCATGGCGGTTGCTGAGGCGCAGCACGCCGTCCACGCTGATGGCCGCAGTGACGGCTCCTGGGGATGCCTCAGTGGCGCTGCCAGCCGCCGGCTCGTGCACCGTCCAGCTGTGGGAATCGAGCCGCAGCGGTGAGGCGGGCCGCAGCCGGTGGCGCAGCTCCAGCCACAGCAGCAGGGCGCCGAAGCCGAGGGCGGCGATCAGGGCCAGGCACAAAGGAATTGGCAATGGGGCCACGGAGTGCGCAGGAGCGGCGAAACAGCGGGAGCGTAGGTGCTGGCCACAGCAGCGACCTAAGTTCCTGGGCGGCAGGACGCCGGCACGCCATGAAGAAGACCTTCGTTCTCGATACGAACGTTCTGCTGCACGACCCGCGGGCACTGGTGCGTTTCGAGGACAACAACGTCGTGATTCCGATCGAAGTGGTCGAGGAGATCGATCGCTTCAAACGGGACAGCAGCGAGAAGGGCCGCAATGCCCGCCAGGTGTCGCGCCTGCTCGACGGCTTGCGCGAGAAGGGCAACCTGGCGGAGGGGGTGGAGATCGACCCGATCGCCCACGGCCAGCTGAAGGTGGTGTTCTGCCGCAGTGAAACGCTCAGTCAGCTGCCGCCGGAACTGAAATCCGGCAACGGTGACAACAACATCCTGGCGGTGGCACTGGAGCAGCGCCTGCAAGGCGTGATGGGCAGCCAGCCGCCCGTGATCCTGGTCACCAAGGACACCAACCTGCGCATCAAGGCGGATGCGGTGGGCCTGATCGCTCAGGACTACACCAGCGACAAGGTGGCGATCGCCGATCTCTACCCCGGCACCGCCGAGTGGTGGGTGAGCGCCGCGCAGATGGAGCAGCTGCAGCGCGAGGGCAGCCTGTGCGTGGCCGAGCTGCCGCCGTTGCCACCGGAGGCTCCGCTGCTGCAGGCCAATGAGGGCGTGACCCTGGTGGATATGGCGCAGCCCGGCCACACCCTGCTGGCCCGCTATTGCGCCGCTGCCGCCCAGTTGCGGCCCCTGCCCAAGGTGTCCCGCGCCAAGCTGGGCCGGGTGTCAGCGCGCAACCGGGAGCAGACCTTCGCGCTTGATCTGCTGCTCGATGCCTCGATCCAGCTGGTAACGCTGGTGGGCAAGGCCGGCACCGGCAAGACGCTGCTGGCCCTGGCGGCCGGTCTGCATCAGGTAGCCGATGACCACACCTACGAGCGCCTCTTGGTGACCCGGCCCGTGATCCCCCTCGGCAAGGACATCGGCTTTCTGCCCGGCGATCTTCAGGAAAAGATGGGTCCGTGGATGCAACCGATCGTGGACAACCTCGACTATCTGCTCGGCAGCGACGAAGCGAACCCGTCCCAGGCCCGCGGCGCCCGCAGCGCGCGCAACAACTGGCTGGATCTCAAGAGCATGGGCCTGTTGGAAGTGGAAGCCATCAGCTATATCCGCGGTCGCTCGATTCCCAACCAGTTCATGGTGGTGGATGAAGCCCAGAATCTCACCCCCCACGAGGTGAAAACGATCGTGACCCGCGTGGGCGAAGGCACCAAGATCGTGTTCACCGGTGATCCCTACCAGATCGATAATCCCTACGTGGATGCCGACAGCAACGGGCTCACCTGGTTGGTGGAGAAGTTCAAGGGGCAGGAGCTGGCCGGCCATGTGACCCTGCGGAAGGGGGAACGCTCGGCCCTGGCGGAACTGGCGGCCAATCTGCTCTGAGCCGCTCAGATCATTCGGGCAGGATCGATGCAGCGGTCGAAGGCTTCAGGGCTGATTTCCCCGAGCACCAGCGCCGCTTCCCGCAGGCTGAGCCGGTGCACGTGGGCGTGGCGAGCGATGCGGCAGGCGCCGTCGTAGCCGATGGCGGGAGCCAGTGCGGTGACCAGCATCAGGCTCTGATCGAGCAGGGTTTCAATGCGGGTGCGATCGGGTTCGAGCCCTTCAATGCAGTGCTCACGAAAGGCGTGGCAACCGCCGGCCAGCAATTCGATGCTCTGGAGCAGGTTGAGCGCGATCAGGGGTTTGAACACGTTGAGCTCGAAGTTGCCCTGGCTGGCTGCCATCTGCACGGCGGTGTTGTTGCCCATCACTTGCACGGCCACCATCGTGAGGCTCTCGCACTGGGTGGGATTCACCTTGCCGGGCATGATGCTGGAGCCCGGTTCGTTCTCCGGCAACACCAGTTCCCCCAGCCCGCAGCGGGGCCCGCTGGCCAGCCAGCGGATGTCGTTGGCGATCTTCATCAGGCTGCCCGCCAGCACCGTGAGCGTGCCATGGGCACCGGCCAACGGCTCATGGCCCGCCAGCGCCTGGAACTTATTGGCGGCGCTGGTGAACGGCAAGCCGATTCGTTCCGCCAGCCGCGCGGCCACCGCTTCGCCGTAGCCCTTGGGGGCATTGAGGCCTGTGCCCACCGCCGTGCCGCCGATCGCCAGCTGCAGCACCTGGGGCAGGATCAGGCGGATGCCGTCGGCGGCCAGCTGCAGCTGGGCCACATAGCCGCTGAACTCCTGGCCGAGGCTGAGCGGCACCGCATCCTGCAGGTGGGTGCGGCCGATCTTGATGATGCTGCGGTAAGCCTCGGCCTTGGCGGCAAGGGTGGCGGCGAGCGCCTCCACCGCCGGCAACAGGGTGCGTTCGAGCTGGATCACCACGGCGATGTGCATCGCGGTGGGAAAGGAGTCGTTGCTCGACTGGCTCAGGTTGACGTGGTCATTCGGGTGCACCGGGTGCTTGCTGCCCAGCACCCCGCCAGCGGCTTCGATCGCTCGGTTGGCGATCACCTCGTTGACGTTCATGTTCGTCTGGGTGCCGGAGCCGGTCTGCCACACCTTGAGCGGGAATTCCGGATCGAGCGCCCCTGAGGCCACCTCCTCGGCCGCCGCCACGATCAGCGCCGCCAGCTCAGGCGTCAGCCGGCCCATGGCGCTGTTCACCTCGGCGCAGGCCGCCTTGAGCTCGCCGAAGGCATGCACCAGCTCCAGCGGCATCGCCTCACCGAAGGGGAAGAAGTGCAGGGAGCGCTGGGTCTGGGCGCCCCAGTAGTGCTGGGCCGGCACCTCCACTGGCCCGAGGCTGTCGGTTTCGGTGCGGGTGGCCATCAGCTGCCGGACACCACTTCGCTGTTGAGCTCGTTGAAGCTGCGGGTGCTGGTGGCCCGTTCGCCGCCGGCGGGCTCCAGGCCGGTGGCTTCCGTCAGCACGGTGCTGATCGTGGTGGTGTTCACCTGGCCGTTGGCATCGAGCAGCACCTTGCCCTCGCCATCGAAGACCACCACCTGGGGAATCGTGCCGTTCCAGTAGTGCACGGGATCATCGGGACCCTGATCCTCCAGGCCCTGCAGGGGATCGGTGGTGAGCGGGATCAGCTCCACATTGCGGCCCCACAGGCGCTGCAGCTCCGAAAGCACCGGCGCGAACTGCTTGCTGTCGGCGCTGTCATCGAGATAAAACACCAGCACCACGGGGCGATGGTCGGCGCGGGCCTGGGCCAGCGTGCTGCGGGGCGGCACCAGCGAGCCGTTGCCCGCGTAGAGGGCATAAATGTTGCCGTCGTAGCTGTTGGTGGTGAGCGAAGCCAGCGCCGGCCGTGGGGCTACCAGCAGCAGCAGTGCCACCAGCAGCGCCAGGCTGCGGCGGATCAGGGAAGGAAAGGCGGTAGGGCGCAGCAACCGGAGCGGGAAGCGGGTTGGGGCCATTGTGACGTCCAGCGCGAAAGGCCAGGGCTCAGCCGCCGCTCATGGGCGGTTGATGCCCTTGCCCATCCCCTGCAGGATGCCCCGGCCGATCAGGCCGATGGCCCGGCCGATCACCTGGGTGAGCACCACCACCAGCAGATCGCCCAGCTGCCGCAGGAACGACTGCAACTGCGGTGCCAGGGCATCACGGGCTTCGAGGGCCAGCGTGACCGCCTGCTGCAGCCAGCCCAGCTGCTGCAGTTCGCGGTCGCGGGGCTCGGTGAGCAGCAGCGGCGTGATCCGGCCGGCTTCCAGCCGGTACAACAGACGCCGGCTTTCGTAGAGCTGGATCGGCCGCTCGAACCAGCTGCTCCAGCGCTGCTGAGCATTGAGCTGGTTGCGCAGGCGCTCCAGGCTGCGGGTGGCCAGCAGCTCATGCACCAGCAGATAGCGCCTGAGCTCCGGCCAGTCACCGCAGCAGGCCAGCAGCTCGGCGCTGATCAGCTCAGCCGTGCGGATCAGCCAGTTGCTCACCAGGGCTTCGAGGTGTAGCAGAGCGGTGGGCTCATCGGGAGACAGCAGGCGGCCTTCCACCAGCAGCGGTTGGCCGCCCATCAGCGCGCTCAGCATCGGCAGTGAGGCGGGCAGTTCCGGGTCGTCGTTGGTGAGCACGGTGGTGCTGGTGAGCTGGTCGGCCACCGGCAGCAGCACCCCATCGAGGGGAAGCCGCACGTAGGCGCCGGCCACCTGCCGCAGGGCGTGGCGGCGCAGCTCCGGCTGCAGTTCCTGCCAACGGGCCTCCAACGTGTCGTTAGCGGGCCGTTCCTGCCGCAGCCGCACCAGCAGTTGATCGAGCTGGCCCAGCAGGGCGAGCAGCAGGTCGCGGCGCCGCTCCACGCTCAGCCCCTGCAGCGCAAACAAGGTGCCGGCGTGCGGATCAAGCGGCCCCGCCAGGCTGGCGTCCTGCAGCCGTTGACGAATGGCGCTCCACACCCCTTCGGCGGTGCGGTGCCGCAGGGTGATCGCCGTGCTGCCACTGGCGGGGGGCTGTGGCAGCTGGCCCGTTGCAGCAGGCTCCGGCAGGCCAGCGTCGTCGCTGATCAGGGCATCACCCCAGGCCAGCACCAGCGGCCCCCACAGCCAGAGCAGCAGGGAGCGGGCGGCGCCGAGCTCCCGCAGACGGCCTTCCAGGATCAACTGCAGCAGGAAGGTATCGGGCGGTGGATTCAGCAGGCGGCGGCACAGGCGCAGCTCGGCATCGATCTGCTGCAGGCCGCTCTGCAGCAGCCATTGCCCCAGCCCGATCGGCCCCATCAGCGGCGTGACCTCAGCGGCTGGAGCACCATCGCCCTGAAGATCCACCACCCGGCCACCGGCCAGCAGGGTGCCCACCGCAGCCAGCAACGCCTCGGGATCGGGATCCTGCAGCAGGCCGGCGACGGGAAGCTGCAGCAGCCAGTCGGTGGAGCAGCCCGGCTGCGCGGGCAACAGCAACAGCAGGGGAGCAGGCTGCCAGCGTTCTTCCAGCCGTTGCAGCTCCCGCAGCAAGGCGGCCGGCTGCACCGGTGAGCTCAGGCTCCAGATCAGCAGCTGGGGCGCCCGGCTGCAGGCGGCTGGATCGGTGAACACCTCAGCGGCGCAGGGGGCGGCGCTCAACAGACGGCTGAGGCCATCGCGCAGCAAGGGGCCGGCGAACAGCAGGATCCTGGGACGGTGTGCTGCCGTGGATGGAGCGTCCTCAGGGGCTGGTGTCACTCGTGGCGTGCGGTCATTAGGGCCAAGGTAACGAGCCTGCGGCGATTTCTCCAGCGTGAACGCAGGCCATTGGCGCGAAAAGATGCGTGCCGGCTGCTGAGCCGATCGCGATCTGCCTGTTCTGGGTTTTGTCTGTCTGAGGATGGACGGTGGGGATAGTTGGTGGCGGCGTCAGGGGAGAGGTAACATTTTCTGGGCAAGAGGGCCGCTCACTCGGGCAAGATTTTAAGAGAATTGGAGTGAGGTTTTCAGAGAATGGGGGATTGATACGGAAAGGCCGCACAAAGCAAAGGCATGAAAAGCAGGCACTAACAAGCAGAAGAAGTTGTATGCATCAAGATGGCGCAGTCAGCTATTGCCATCTG
>ERZ888423.385-NODE-385-length-45927-cov-8.998714_pt1 | contig 45927 bp, 39 predicted proteins | sample MGYA00520523_ERZ888423 | MGnify/ENA primary metagenome ERZ888423 (study PRJEB32303, sample SAMEA104408611) | aquatic metagenome | biome: Brackish water; feature: Pelagic; material: water | place: Baltic Sea | collected 2014-06-08T10:24:00 | depth 30,27 m ... | reverse complement strand
CGCCCCATCCGCCCGCAAGAAAGACCAGGTCATACTCGCTCATATCTAAGGTTCCGATGGGCAGCGAGTCGGCCACCTTGGAACGCAATTCTTGATCTGCCAAAAAGCGATCATCTGCAGCACACCGCAGAACGGGGACCAGCGACTGAGGGTCAACCGGGATGATTCCGCCGAGGGGACTAGCAAGATCCACCCGCATGCCTGCGTCAAGAAACGCATAGTAAGGCGCCGTCATCTCTGAGGAATACACGCCCGTTGCCTTGCCGATCTCTAGCGTTGCGTGGTTCGTACATACCACTAGCGCCCGCAGACCTTTCAGGTCACCGGTAAAGGGAGTTGGGTCATCTGGGTGCATGCCAATCTTGTGAATGGCGCTTCGGATCAAGCGTGCTGGAAGCGGCGGCTTCTTCATTTCGGGGCCAGAATTTGGGTGCCGCTCGGCATACATCCAAGGGTTGTTCCGCTCAGGTACACAGCGAGCCCGTTCCTCATTTAGTCGGGCACAGAGATGTTCCCGAAGGAGTGCTAGATCTGCATCGCCCCATCGGTTCAGTGCCTCAATCGGGTCAGCCTCAAGGTTATACAACTCCCACTGATCGGCAAGTGGATCGGTTCGATAGGTAGGCCCGCCGGGACCGCTTGCCGAGAGTTGCCTCACCCCGGGAGTCGTCCACGTGGTCGGGTCATCGAAGGAGCGGACCAGTTTCCAAATCTGCCCGGCACCGCCGCTGCACTCCTGCTCAGTCACCGTCGTCACGATGCCCTCAAAGTTTGCTCCCACATAGGCAGGCACTGAAATTGCGAGCGGGCCACGGGCAGACTCTTCAATCCCAAACCTGCGCGCAAATCCAGAGGCGCTGCTGTCTCCTTCGAGCACATTGTCTCGAGTCATGAGATAGACCGCATGTGAAGGCTCTGCTAATTCTGTGCTGGCCGAATCTGTGCTGGCCGAACCTGGGCTGGCTGAATCTGTGCTGCTGCTGAACATCGGCGTCAGATCTCGGCCTGGCAGCGGATGAACTTCAGTAAAGCTCAGAGCGAGCTCAGCAGAGATCTTTGCTTGGTTAATTCCCGCTGCCGCAAGCAAGGTTGGAATCAGGTCCACATGCGAAGTTGGCGTATGAGAAATTCTGGCTGCACTCGTTGCCTCTGCGCCCGTTCGGACGATCGTAAAGGGGACCCGCGTTCCCTCTTCGTACAGATTGAACCACTTCTGATGAAGACCGCCGTGAGCGCCAAGTAGCTCGCCATGATCCGAGCTGCGCACAAGCACAGCGTTCTCTGAACCGCCCTCGGTCACGGCCTTGCGAACACGGTCAATCGGCCCATCACCCTCTGCGTGAAGGCGGTAATACAGGTCGCGGTACTGCTGTGCGTTACTCCTATAGATCCGTTCCACTGCAGCCGGTGGACCATACGCCGAGTAGTAGGCCTCTCGATACGCAATCTGCGCCGCCGGTTTGGACTGCAAATCTTCATGAGCAGTTGGGGCTTCGGGGATATGTGGTGGGTCCATTGGGGACTCGCTCAGTGGCGAGGACCGCACCCATGCTGGAAACAACACAATGTCGTGAGGGTTGACAAAGCTCGCTACCAACAAGAAGGGCCGCAGCGCATCAAGATCTCCTGCCCGACGGCGCTGATAGCGATTCTCTAGCCAGGCAACCACACGCTCAGCAATCAGAGGGTCACGAACCAAACCACAATTCGCGTGGTCTGCACCATGTGGTTCGGGGCCAACCCAACCAGAGAACCCAAACTTGTCAAGCTGGTCTGCATCTACGTACGCACGCACCGCTGCAGGAAGAATCTCACCCTCTTTGGTGTTCGTGGCTACAGCTTTGCCCGTAAGAGGATCCATTAGGTCCTCATGGGAGATGTGCCATTTACCGTCGTAGTGAGTGTCGTAGCCGGCGGCGCGGAACCAATGACCCAAGGTAGGAACCTCGCCCGGTTGCAACCAGCGCATTCTTGAATCACCAGCCAGCTTTGCCAGGCCATCCGTTTGCGTGACTCCGTGCACGTCTGGGTACTGCCCAGTAAAAAGCGTCGGCCTGCTCGGCACGCATGCCAGCGAACCGGTGTAGTGGCGATCAAAGCTCACACCATTGTCATCAAACCATTCGCGGCCAGTGAGTGTGTTTCGCCGCCACTGCTTGACTTGCTCTGTCTCGTAGGGAGGGATTGCGCGTTCCTCATCGGTCAGAATGATCACAACATCGGGGGTGTTCGCAGGGCTCATGATTTGGGAGTTCCTTTCGCTGTGCTCATGACAATGGCATCTAGGCCGACGAGCATTCGTTGGGAGGCCCGACCCAAGATCAGGCCCAGAATTCGGGCCGCAATCTTGCCCCGAGGAGACGGTCCGGGGTCGATTGAGGTGGTGAGCGACACCCCTGTTGCTCCCCCTACGCTTTCGAGTCGCCAATGATTGGAAACCGATTTCACCAGTGGCGGCAACCCTTGAATTGAGTATGCAAGTTCCTGTTCAGGTTCCCAGACTGTGACTGTCTCGATCAGCGCTAGGCGGCCGGCCTGAATGCGCCGTGCTGCACCAATACCAGTTGCTTCAGATGTGATGAGAGCCGAGTGATCAACACCCTTGGCCCAGGTACTAATTGAATCGAATTGCGCAAGCTGTTCCCAGACCTGCGCAGGCGGAGCAGCAATCTGGCAGGTCTTGATGATCTCTGTCATGCTGCTGTTCTAATCATGTATCACTACAAGTGCAAACAGTACTGGGCTGATGCACTTGAATCGGGTGATCTGCCGGGGCGCTATGCAATCAGGTTCGAGGCTGGTACGAAATCTGCATCTCCTTGATTCCGTTGATCAGATTGGAGTGCAACCGGCGGGGCGGTGCCTGCAGTTCTATGTCTCCCCATGAGGCAATGAGTTCCTCGAAGAGCACGCGAAGCTGCAAGCGTGCCAGATTGGCACCCAAGCAGAAATGCTCCCCCACCCCAAAGGAAAGCTGTCGATTTGGGCTGCGGGTGATATCAAAGCGATGCCGGTCCGGAAACACCGCCGGATCGCGGTTTGCACCCGCATAGAACATGATCACCTTGTCACCCTGAGCGATCTGCTGGCCGCCGACCTTCACATCACAGGTCGCAGTTCGACGGAAGTGGTGGATCGGTGGTTGCCACCGCAGGATTTCTTCCACCGCACCCGGAATGAGTGACGGGTCTTTACGCAGAAGTTCAAATTGTTCTGGGTGCTCGAGCAGAGCAAGCAGCCCGTGCGAGGTGGCAGTTCGAGTGGTCTCGTTTCCCGCCACGATCAGGAAGACAAAAAACAGAGTGAACTCCAGATCATCAAGATGGCGACCGTTCACCTCGGCAGAGAGCAGGTCCCCAGTGAGGTTGTCTTCTGGGTTCAACCGCGCACGCTGTGCCATCTCGGAGGCGTAGGCAAAGATTTCTGTAACGGCTTCCATAGCTGTCTCTGGGGTTGGTGCAACCTCTGGGTCTTGGTCATCGATGAGCGAGTGGCTCAACTCGTACAGTCGGTGACGATCAGCAACCGGCACCCCCACAAGCTCGCTAATCGACCACATGGGAATGATGGCTGCAACATCGGCCACGAAGTCACAGGAGTCTTGCTTCGCAAGCTGGGCGAACACAGCGCGAGTCTCGGCACGCATTGTGGGTTCGATCGTACTAATTCGCTTCGGCGTGAATGCCCGAGCCACCACATCACGAAAGTTGCGATGCTCTGGGGGGTCCATCCCGATGATGACCATGCGTAGCTGATCAAGCTCATCCGGTGACGGGTCCAGTCGAAGAGGGCCACCTACCCAACTCGAGAAGTTGCTTGGGTCAATCGACACAGCCCGGACATCCTCGTGTCGGGTGATTGCCCAGAACCCAGGGCCGTCTGATTCCTCCTGAAAGTAGAGTCCCTCAGTGTTGCGGACCTCGTCGAGCCACGTATGTGGCGTAGCGGCCTCCCAAACTGAGGCGTCAGTTAGGTCAATCGGGGTTGAACTCATCTCAGGCCTCTTCTAGTGCGGGGTCAGACTCCACGTACTTGCGGAACTTGCGCAGCATGTGGGCATTCATGGGCCGCATCGCAAGTTGAATCAGTGGAGTCATGCGCTTTGAGCCGCCGCTAAAAGTCATGGCCATGGTCCACTCCACTCGGGATCGGCCGTTGCCAAGATCGGTCACGATGTAGTCCTCAGCAAATGCATCTGGCCCACCCTTGATGGTCTGATTGAAGCGAAACGCCATTCGCGAACCTGGCTCCCATGCAATGAATTCCTCCCAGCCAGTCATTCCGCCGCGCATGTGCACTGTGCGGGTAGAGCCAACTTGCAATGGGAACGGCGAGGTCCACTCGACCCCCGTGATCGGCATCGCCCAGCGGGTCCACGACACTGCGTCAAGGAAGATCTCAAAGATCCTGTCTGGCGAAGCTGCAATCTCTTGAGATGCAACCACCTTGCAGGGTGCTGTTTCGAAATACTCGAGGCGGACTCGCTCGCACTCAACTCTGTCGGCTTCAAGTTTGGGTTCGGATTCTTGATGATCCTGCTGCTTGGCCACTTTTCCCCTTTGCACGAACTTTCACTCTCGAGTGATGACCCGCAGAAAGTGAGACAAGGCTAGGCGAAGCCGCACTCTTCGCACACAGCGTCGGCAGCATTGATGCCAGCGTGGATCGAGAGGCTGGTTGCGGCGATGAATCGGCCTGCGTCGAGTTCGTCGGTTGCGGCGTCGGCGTACTCCTGTGCCTTTGCGGCATAAGCACGAACTTGTGGCCCTGAGACGGGCTTGGTGCGGACAGGTCTAGGCATGAACTGGTTCCACGAGTTCGTCGATCGTGAGGCCATAGACGGTGACGCCGTCCCGGACAATGTCGCGCCACAGTGTTGCGTTGCCATCGAGTCGCGCTCGTACCTCGTGATGACTCACTTCGATAACCTCGACGCGATTGCCAGTGATGGCTCGGGCTTCGCTGCGCCAGCGTTCGACCTCGGCCGCCCAGGCGTCGTCGTCCTCGGCGGTTTCATCGGGTCGCACTACTACGGCGTCTAGGTCGCTTTGTGAGTCGGCCTCGCCTCGGGCCAACGACCCGAATACGATGATGCTGACCGGAGGGACCGAGAGTGAATTGGCGGCGAACCCAATTCGGTGCATTGCAGTGTCGCGTGAGCAAGCGAGGTCGAGGATTGCCTGTGCGGCGACGTTCTCGTGGTTCAGCCGGAACTGGGAGGAAGGTGGCACCTCATACCGTTCGACGAGACCGAGTTCAACAAGGTCGGGCATGACCCGTGAAGCCTGAGCCACGCTTACTCCCGCCAGGCGCGCCAGAGTTCTGAGGTTGAGGTCAGCTGTGGTCTCGGCAAGGACGGCGAGCACTCGACCTTGGACACCCGGGATCACTGCCCGCACGGGGTGAACGAAGTCCATGACATCAACTCTATCCGATATCGGTCAAAAAACGAACGATTGTTACATAAATGAGTTGTGTGAGAAGGAGCGTCCTGGTCCGTTGGTCGGTGAGAAAGCGAGTTGTATTTGATCGGTTGGCGGGCGACACTTAGTGAGCTCAGACGTACTCGGGCCGAGGACCGAAAGGTCGACTAGGCCTCAGCCGTCGGGACATTCGCTTTTCAGGAAAGCGAGCCCAGCGCCTTCTCGACGTGCCCGGGGCGGGACTCGAACCCGCACGGAGGTTTCCCTCCCGAGGGGTTTAAGCCCTCTGCGTCTGCCATTCCGCCACCCGGGCCAGCCGGACACCTCGCCCGGATGACCCATGTTACGGCCAGTGGGGCACGGTGAGAGAACTACTGGGTGGCAGTCGCAGAATTTGCGACGCTATGCCACTCGCTCATTGAGCTGTTCTGGCACCGGACGCCGCCGACTGCGCTGACTAGGCAGCCGCCGTTGCGGAAGAGGTACCGGCCGAACTGCCTGTGCCGGTATCACCCGAACAGCCGCTCTAGTCGGAAACTCAAGTGCTGACCATGCAGCGCGGCGAAACTGCTCGGCCTGCTCGCCTACAAGAGAATTCGCAACAACAACACCTTCGATCACGTCTCCTTGCACTGCTGCAAATGGACGATCTCCCCGCCGAATGGCAATCATGACCGAGCCGTTTGCTCTGCGCTGAATGGAACGATCTAGTCCAGGCAGCCGAGGTGGTGACCGGAACACGGGGGGTGTCAAGCCTTGGGTCTTCGCCAACCCAACAATGCGCCGGACGCAGTCAGAAAAATCGGCGACTGAAGTAACTGACCTAGCCGCACTCTGTGTGACCGCTGCATCTGACTGCGGCACTGACCGCAGGCCGCTTGCCGTACCCGATGGGCTGCCTACAGCTGCTGCAGAAGGAGTATCTGCTGGAGCAGGGGTATCGGTAGGGGAAGCACAAGGTGCAGTCGAAGTCATAGGAGCATTGTTCCCGAAGGGTGTGACACTCAGCGTTTGGACTGCAGGAGCAGGGTCCGAGGCGGATTGTGTAGTTTTGCAGCTATCTCTCGCTGCGGTTTCCGGCGACAACGTCAGGTGCATATGTCAACGATCAAAGTTCACTGGTTTCTCCCCACCGGAAACGACAGCCGGGACATACTGCCCACCGGCCCTCAGGCACACCGGCGTGGACCGACCCATGACTACCTCAGCCAAGTGGCTCAGGCCTGCGATGACATGGGCTTTGAGGGGGTTCTGACTCCCTGCGGGACTGGATGCGAGGATGCTTGGATCAGCACGGCCTCGCTGATTCCGCAGACCAAACGCCTGAAGTTCTTAGTCGCGTTCCGGCCCGGGCTACTGAGCCCCACTCTGGCGGCACAGATGGCCTCGACCTATCAGCGGATGTCCAACGGTCGCATGCTCATCAATATCGTGATCGGCGCTGAAGATGCCGAACTGGCCCGATTCGGAGATTTTGCGGCCAAAGACGTTCGTTATCAGCGAGCAGCTGAGTTCCTGCAAGTTCTCGAGGGCGCTTGGGGTGATGAACCCTTTGATTTTGATGGAGATCACTACAAGGTCGAGAAGGCCAGCACCCGCACTCCCCCGACAGTTCGGCCGCTCATCTATTTTGGTGGGGCATCTCCCGCAGCCGAAGAGGTTGCCGCACGCCACGTGGATGTTTATTTGGCATGGGGAGAAACCCCCGACATGGTGAGCGAGCGTCTTGACCGCATGCGCGCCAAAGCTGCCGCTAGTGGCCGGCCAGCAGACCGGCCACTGCGGTTTGGGATTCGCTTTCACGTCATCTCTCGAGACACCTCCGAACAAGCTTGGGCAGAGGCTGGGCGCTTACTGTCTGGGATCGACCCTGCAGCAGTTGCAGCGGCCCGCGCTGACTTTGCAACAACTCGATCAGAGGGTCAGCGGCGCATGGCGGAACTGAGCGCAAGCGCAACCCAAGGGGACGCTCTGCATGATGACCCTCGCGGCCTAGAGATTTACCCCAATATCTGGTCGGGTGTTGGCCTAGTCCGCGGCGGAGCAGGAACCGCATTGGTTGGCAGCCACGCCGAGGTTGCTGATCGCATCGAGGAGTACCAGGCCCTTGGGTTCGAAGAGTTCATTTTGTCCGGCTACCCGCACCTAGAAGAGGCCTACGCAACGGGAGAGGGACTGATGGTCGAACTACGAGAGCGCAAGCTGCTTGCACCCCTTGACGCAGTTGGTGCTGACCCAACTTTCTCATTCCGATGATGCGCATCGGCCTCTTACTCTGCGATCACATTGATCCGCACATCGCTGACGGAATCGGCGACTACACCGAGCTGTATCCTGCAGTTTTTTCACCCGTTGGAATCGACCTGCGAATCTATGAGGCCGCAGCCGGGGAATTTCCCGACAGCACATCTGAATGCGAGGGCTGGATTCTCTCTGGCTCGCGGAAATCCACCTATGAGGACCTCCCCTGGATCAGCGATCTCTCGGAGTTCATCCTGAGCGCAGAGAAGGACCGAACACCCCAGATGGGAATCTGCTTTGGGCACCAACTCATTGCATCCACGCTGGGAGGCGAGGTGGCCAAATCCCCGGCAGGGTGGGGAGTTGGGGTGAAGACCTTTGACGTGGTTGCCACGGCCCCTTGGATGCAAGCTGAACCGGAAATCACCGAGTTCCGCATGTTGATGACCCACCAAGATCAAGTACTTCGGTTACCACCCACCGCCGAACTCCTCGCCACCTCGCACTACTGCCCAGTTGCCGCCTATCGCATAGCCGATCATGTGTTTTGCGTTCAAGGTCACCCCGAGTTTGTTCCTGAGCTCAGCAAAAGATTGATCACCGCTCGGCGCGCAGCACTAGGTGACGAAGTTGCCGATGCAGCGCTGCTCAGCTTGCAGGATCTGCAGACTCGTCCTCTTGATCACGATCTTGTAGCCGAGTGGACAGCGCGTTTCTTCAAGCGCTGATTCACACCTGTCGCTACCATGGTCAAGCAGGGTGCACTTCGCTGCGGCTTGGACTGACCTGTCCCAATCAAGCTGCGCCTGACGCGCACCTGCTGTCTTGTGTCTGATGTGTCCCTGATGTGTCCCTGATGTCTGGAGGATTTCATGCCACCGCTCATTGTTGGAGTACCAACCGAGATCAAGGACAACGAAAATCGAGTTGCCATTACTCCCGACGGAGTCCGCGAACTTGAGCAGCACGGGATTCAAATTCTGGTGCAGTCAGGTGCCGGAATTCGGTCCTCAATTACGGACGAGGAGTATGCATCCGCTGGGGCAGAAATCCTTTCCGATGTGGAAGAGCTTTGGGCGCGTTCGGGGATCATATGCAAGGTCAAAGAACCACAGGCTTCCGAATACCCGTATTTCCGACCGGGGCTCGTTCTGTTCACCTACTTGCACCTCGCCGCCTACCCGCAGGTAGCAGCAGCGCTACTTGAACATCAGGTCACAGGGATTGCTTACGAGACTGTGCAGTCCGCTGACGGCTCGCTACCGCTGCTAGCACCTATGTCAGAAGTAGCAGGGCGCATGGCAACACAGATCGGCGCACATCTACTCGAGCGAGCACACGGCGGAAGAGGCGTGCTTCTTGGTGGAGCCCCAGGCGTACGCCCCGGCAGGGTGGTTGTGCTCGGTGCAGGAAACGTGGGCTGGAATGCCGCTTGGATTGCTGCGGGTATGGAGGCCGAGGTGCTGTTGCTCGACAAGAACCTGGATCGATTGCGATGGGTCGATCAGATTCATCGCGGACGCATCATGACGTTGGCATCGAATCGAGGTGCAGTTGAACGCGCAGTTGCCGGAGCGGACTTGGTCATCGGAGCTGTTCTTGTTGCTGGGGGCCGGGCACCCACGGTGGTAACCGAGGACATGGTGATCGGCATGAAGGAACGGTCCGTCATTGTGGACGTTGCGATCGATCAAGGTGGTTGTGTAGAAACCATCCACGAAACAACTCACTCTGATCCCACCTACGTGGTGCACGAGGTTGTGCACTACGCGGTTGGAAATATTCCCGGAGCCGTGCCGCACACTTCGACCTATGCCCTCACGAACGCAACACTGCCCTACCTGTTGCAACTAGCGCTTGGGGGCGAACAAGCAGAGCTGAGCGAGCCTGCTGTAGCGGGTGGGCTCAACACCTTTGCTGGGCGCATCACCCACCAGGCCGTGGCCGAAGCTCTAGATCTCTAACCCGCTTCTGTTATGCGCCTGACCTTCTATAGAGGGTGCTTGTTCAGATGGTCGGCGCAAGACAGAGCATGGCATTGGGACTACTTGAGCTTGTAGCTGATCGGAAGATGCTTAACCCCGCTCACGAAGTGGGTCGGGGTGTAGACCGCTGGACCAGCGAGCTCGACCGAGGCAGTCCGGTCAAGGAACTTTCCGAGCAACGTGCGCACTTCGCGACGGGCCACCTGAGCGCCCAAGCAGAAGTGCATGCCCAATCCGAATGACAGCAACTTGTCACTATCGGGCCGGAAAATATCGAAGTTCATGGGGTTGATGAACACATCCTCATCTCGATTCGCAGAAGGATACGAAGTCAGCACGACATCACCCTTCGGTATCAGCACTCCCCCAAGCTCAACGTCTTCTTGGACCCAACGAAAGAAGCTACGAACTGGGCTCGTCCATCGGATGATCTCTTCGGTGGCCTGCCCAAGCAGCGCAGGGTCATTACGCAGAGCCTGCATCTGATCCGGGTGAGCGAGCAACTGCTCCAGGCCTCCGCTCAACGAAAACGATGTGGTGTCATGGCCGGCAGTTGCGACGATGATGTAATACCAAAGCAATTCAGCGTCGCCAAGCGGTGCCCCGTCTACTTCTCCATTGGCGAGCACGGTGGCTAGGTCATCAGTGGGGTGTGCTCGACGCTCTGCGGTCAGCGCCTCGAAGTAATCCTTGAACTTGGCAATTGTCGAACCAACAAGCTCAAGTGGATCAGTGAAGTCGCCCAGGTATTCCGGATCCGCAGAACCAAAAAGCCCTTGTGTGAGTTCCATCATGAAATGTTCGTCACTGCGCGGAACACCAAAGATCGTCATGATGACTCGGATGGTGAACGGGACAGCAAGGTCCTGAGCAAAATCGCACTCCCCGCCCATGTCAGCGAGCTTCTCTACATACTCATCGGCAATCTGTTCAATCGCCACCTGCAAGTTTTTGACTGCAGCAGGCTTAAACCAATCGTTCGTGACCTTGCGATACTTGTCATGCTCGGACCCGTGCAGATGCACCAACGTCCGTGGCTGTTCCAGACCGAGCATGTCGAGCATCTCGTAGGTGACATTCGGGCTCGGCGCCGACTGCTCTGTGTTGAAAAACACGTCACTTCGCCGTGAGACCTCAAAGACATCCTCATGGCGAGTGACCGCCCAAAAGGGGGTCCACCCCTCGGCTTCGACTCGCAAGATTGGTGCATCTCGGCGCAGTTCGCGAGCAATCTCATGCCAGTTTTCCATATCCCCAAATGACTCGGGATGAATGAAGATCATCCCACGAGGATCGCTACCGGGAGACAGAATCGGTTCAGGCATGGGGCACCTTTAGGTCGGTTTCTAGGCGTGCTTCTCGGTGTGCTTCACCGCATGGCACAGTATCTCTCACAGGATGCTCAGCACGCACCACGAGCATGGCTATGAGGGGCTCAAGCTGCTGGCTCAAGCGGCGGCAGCGTCCCGAGCATCATCGGCGTCGGCCATAACGTGAAACCTTCCACTCAGGATGAACAACAGTGCAACCATCAACAGCGCAGTGCCAGCAGCAATTGTCACCGGCTGAATTCCATAGATGTCGGACAGCTCGCCCCAAACAAAGATCCCGATCGGAAGAGCACCTGTCAGGCACATCAGATAGATCGCAAGGACCGTCCCGCGAAGCTCGTCACGCACAACAAGTTGGATGCTGGTGTTGATCGTGGAGGCAATTGCTAGGTAGGCGCCACCGAAGCACAACAAGGCCAGCACCACGGTGAAATACGTGGGCGCCAAGCCTGTAGCCACTACGGAAAGCCCGTAGAGGACCATTGCCCCACTCAGCAGTCTGGACCGCTGAATTCGCGGTGCAATCGACAACAATGCCGGAGTAAAGATCACCGACCCAATGCCAGCTGCCCCGAACAGAATCCCGAGACGCAGCCCCGATACATGCAGCACCTCCTCGCCATACACCACCAGGTAGCTAAACAGTGGGCTGCCGAGTCCGGCGGCTGCAGCAATTGCCAAACAGCAAGTAAGGATCGGCGGAGAAGCCAATACATAGCGTCCGGCGGTACGAATCCCAGCTACGGCTCCTTCAGAAACGTTACGACGAACCCCATCACTGCGCACACGCAAGCCCAGCAGCACAACTATCACGATGCCGAAGGAAGCGGCGTTCAATGCAAAGGCCCAGGAGACTCCAATTCCCGAGACGATGATGCCTGTTAGGAGCGGCCCGAGTGCTCGAGCCGCATTGAACTGCGCACTGTTCAGTGTGACTGCGTTGAGCAACAAATCCCGACTCACTAATTCGGCCACGAACGACTGCCAGACTGGCGTATTCAGCCCTCCTGCTAGGCCCGACACGAATGCGAGTCCTGCTAGCCATGCGGTGGTCACAACTCCCGTGTAAACCATCACAAAAAGTGCTGTGGCGCAGGCAGCCTGCGCTACTTGGGTACTAATCAGCAGAGTCCTTCGGGGGAACCGATCGGCCAGACTTCCCCCAACTAGGACCATCACCATGAACGGTAGGTATTGAAAGAACCCCGTCACGCCAATTGCGGCAGCCGATCCCGTCAAAGAAAAAGCCACAAAGGGGATTGCGGCGCCTTGCATCCAACTGCCCGTATTCGACACAAGCGCTGCTAGCCAAAACCTGCGAAAATCCCGCTGCCGAAGGGCATCAAGTGCCCGTGGTTTAGGGCGCTCAGTGCTTGGAGTCACTTCTGGCTGATTAGGCATTGGAGCAGTCATCTTGGTGGACGCCACATCCTAATGATGCACTTCTCGGAGATGATCCACCCCGTTAGGGTACTGGCCGGGACCTAGTTCCTCGTAGCGCCTATCATGCATCCATGGAACAGGACGACTCCGATTCGAAACAGTCGCCGAGCAACCAAACTCCAGGAACGCCGAGAACACCAACTGCGACTCCGGCCATCCGCCTTGATGCAGCAGAGTTACTGAATCAAGAGATCACACTCGAAGAGGCGCTCAATCATGCCGGTTCCGGTGCAGGCCATGGTGAGCTAGTTCAGCTACCTCAAGAGGAACCCCGCAACCCTGATGCGCTTGATGATCGCAGGCGTTCTGATGTCAATGAGTGGGGCCGCTCGGAACATATGCGAGAGATCGCTCGGCGTGTCTATGACCCTATCTACAAGCACTGGTTCCGCGTTGAGTGGGAGGGGCTAGAAAAGATTCCGGAAGGTGGCGCCCTACTCGTAGCGAATCACGCTGCCGCTATTCCGTCTGATGCGCCCGTGATCATGCACGGAATTGAGACGAAACTGAATCGCCCGGTGTACGGATTGGCCGACAACTTCTTTCGAACAATCCCCGTGGTTGGAACCATCTGGAATCGCCTCGGCGGCCTGCCGGCACATCCAGACAACGCGTACCGACTCCTGCGAGAACAAGACCAACTTGTGCTTGTGTTTCCTGAGGGAACAAAGGGCCCATCCAAGACCTACAGCGAACGCTACCAACTTCGCAGATTTGGTCGCGGAGGATTTGTCGAGATCGCCATGAGGGCAGGGGTGCCTGTAGTCCCGATTGCAGTAGTCGGGGCTGAAGAATCAATGCCTACCTTATTTAGAGTCCCCTCGATCGCTCGTGCTCTTGGAGTGCCCTACCTGCCCGTCACTGCAAACATGCTGGTGGCTGGTCCGCTGGGGTTGGTGTCCTATTTTCCATCCAAGTTCAAACTCAAGGTGCTCGACCCTGTGCACTTTGATGTTCCTGCTGATCGAGACCGATACTCACGATCTCGCGTTATGGACGAGTCAGAAGCGATTCGCGATCGAATCCAAGCAGCGCTCTACACCATGTTGCGCGAACGCAGAAGTGTGTGGTTCGGCTGATGCCCGATCAGCCACCTTCACCAACCCGGCTCACCCGTCGAGCAACCGACGCGCTCGAAATCGACCCGAACGGCCCAAGGCGACGCGTTCTCGTGACGGGTCTGGGTACCTTCTGGGGAGGACGGGTAGCTCAGGCCTTAGAGGCAAACCCGGCAGTCGAGGTCATTGTCGGCCTCGACACCACCGAGCCAACAGTTGAACTCGAACGGACTGAATACGTTCGCGTAGACGCCAACTACTCGATTCTCTCTCGAATTGTGCGAGCAACACGGGTGGACACGATTATTCACACGTTCTTGGTGATGGACCCTACGCAGATGTCGCAGCGTGCCATGCACGAGATCAACGTAATCGGAACCATGAATCTTTTTGCCGCTGCATCCGCTGCATCCTCGACTGTTCGCAGCGTGATCGTAAAGTCCTCGACTCTGGTGTACGGATGTGCTCCCGAAGACCCCGTCTGGTTCACAGAGTCCACCCCAAGATCCCGGCCTGCTCGCGAACCAATTGAGCGGAGCTTGGAAGCTGTCGAAGGCTATGTACGCGACTTCGCAGGAGACAACCCACATGTCAACGTGGCGTTACTTCGCTTCTCCAACGTCATTGGCGCAGAACTTGAGACTCCGCTCACTCGACTCCTACAACTTCCTGTGGTCCCGTCGATATTCGGCTTTGACCCTAGGTTTCAATTTGTGCATGAGGACGACGTCATCAAGTCCCTACTTTTTGCATTCAATAACGACTTGCCTGGAGTGTTCAACGTGGCAGGCGACGGGCTCCTGCCTTGGTCAGAAGTGGCAGCGCTCTGCGGTAAACGCACGGTCGCTCTTCCTCCTGTTGCTACTGGGTTTTTGACCTCACCCCTTCGGCAACTAGGCGTTCTGGACCTTCCCGAGGAGTATGAAGGCCTTCTGAAATATGGCCGAGGAGTGGATAATCATCGGCTCAAAAATTTTGGCTTCCGCTACGAACACACATCGACTGAGGCCGTAGAGGCGTTCATTCGTGCAGTCCGGCTTCGCAAAGTAGTGGGTGAAAACGAACCCTCTTATCGCTACGAACGCGATGTTGAGCAGTTCTTCCGCCACTCGCCTGCTGTGCGTAAGGATCGCCGTCAGGCTTGAGCCTGTTCAACCCAAGAAGTTACCTTCGATGCCAAATCAGCTTCGATCCGTGACCATTCGTACTGTCGCCTAAAAAGCTCTGCCCCGGCTTGGCTCAGGCGTTGACGCATCTCACCCTCGGACAGCAGTGAGATGCAGGCCGCAGCAAACTCAGCTGCGCTATCGGCAACAAGGGCATCGATGTTGTGTTGAACAGCGATCCCCTCGGACCCAATGCTGGTGGTCACGAGCGGAATGCAATGAGCTAGGGCCTCTAGGACCTTCAGACGGGTGCCAGCACCGACCCGAATCGGCACGATAGAGACATCTGCTGAGTCGAGTTCCGGTGCAAGGTCATCAACGAGCCCCAGCAGATCCACCCCGGGTTGCGAACCAACCCAAGAAACCCGCTCAGGGTTGCGGCCAACAATTCTCACGCGCGCAGCGGGCACCTTCGCCAAAATCTGCGGCATGACTTCCCGAACAAACCACTCCACGGCATCACTGTTTGGCTCGTAGTCCAATGCTCCAACGAAGAGCATGGTTGGTGTGGCAGTCTGCAACGCCATGCGATCAGTCCGGATCTGTTCTGGCGCCTGAGCGCCGTTGCCCACCACGAAAGCATTCGGGCATCCAGACCGCTCAACATCCAACTCGCTGCACACCCCCACTGCCGCGACCTGTGCTGCACAGTTACGCTGCATCGCATCCCAGCGGGGCTCATCAATAAGGTCAAACGCCCTTGATACAGCCCAGCGCGAGAGCGCTCTGACGCGATCAATCGGACCGCTACCCGGCGCAAACCTTGGCGGATTTCTGCGGCGTAACTTGAGCGAAAGATTCTCTAGGTCATTGAAGTCGACTACCTCAACTGGCCCTGTGCGGCCATTCGAGCGAGTAGCTGTGCGGGAATTCTTCATGGCCTCATGAACTGGCCACCATGTATCAAGGAGCGAATAAAAAACAAGGTCAATATGGGGGCCGGACTCAAGGCGGCGGAGTACCGCTTCGGTAAGTTCGGAGGTATCCATAGCCATAAGTCTTCGTGGCGGGCCGCCCCTGACCCAAGGCCACAGCCAGTCACGCATCGGCGTTTCGGGCCCAGGGGTAAGAGTAGAGACCTTCCCAAGCCCAGTCACTGCGGGGGGTTCAACTCGTTCAGACCCAATTGAATGGCGATCGACTGAGATCAACTCAACCTCACCAGCCTGGCCAAGAGCAGAAATCATGTGGCTCAATCGCTGCCTGTACCCATCCACGGGCGGCCACGGGTACATTTGCGCAACCATCAAAATTCTCACGGCGAGGCACCTTATCTGTTGAGGGGCCCTCGTACCGGGGACCACGTCATCCGGAGAAGACCATGCCCAGAATTACCGTCGAGAAAATTGGACGCGTTGCAGTCCTCACACTGAACGACCCTGAGCGGCGCAATGCCCTGAGCCTGGACCTCAACCAAGAGCTCAACTCTGCTTTGGATACGCTCGAAGAGGATTCCGAGACGGGCGCAGTTGTGCTCACTGGTGCCGGCAAAGCCTTCTGCGCGGGGGCGGATCTGAGCCAACTTGGGGCCTCACGCCGAGAGGGACTTCTGAACATCTACGAAGGCTTTCTCAGGGTGGCTCGCTCCCCACTCCCCACGGTCGCCGCCGTAAACGGTGCAGCCGTCGGGGCTGGAATGAACCTAGCGCTGGCCTGTGACCTACGAATCGCTGGTGCTTCCGCCCGTTTCGATACCCGCTTCTTAGACCTTGGTATTCACCCCGGGGGTGGTCACACCTGGATGTTTCGCTCAATCGCTGGCCAACAGGCGACTATGGCAGCGGTGCTCTTTTCGCAGGTGCTTGATGCGGCTGAAGCAGAGCGAGTTGGCTTGGTCTGGAAAGCGGTTGCGGATGACCTGCTACTAGACAGCGCAGTGGCTTGCGCAGCACGAGCAGCGGAAGCTCCGAGCGAGTTGACCCGCAGGGTCAAACGAACCATCCAAGACATGGGGTCAATTCACAGCCATGAAGAAGCTGTACAACGAGAGCTAGAGGATCAGGTCTGGTCGATGGACCAGCCAGCCTTTGCCGAGAGTCTGCTTGCCCTACAGCAACGCATCAGCAGCCAAGGAACCGGGCAGTAGCAACTGCGCTCCCGTCCAGCAGCCGGCTGCAAAAGAGCTTTACCTACCAGACCCACTCCGTGAGCAATTGATCGCGGCGGGCTTGCCATTCCTCGGAGGTGATCGCATAGCGAATGTGGTCCTCCCAGGTGCCGTTGATCTCTAAATAGCGCTCGGCCACCCCCTCGTCTCGAAGCGAAAGTTTGGTCACAACACTTCGACTCGCTGTGTTGCGAGGGATGATCGAGATCTGAACACGATGCAGCATGAGTTGCTCGAACGAGAACTGCAACAGTGCGACAAGCGCCTCGGGCATATAGCCGTTCCCAGCAATCTTCTCGTCAATCCAATATCCGATATAGCCACTTTGGTGCGCACCGCGCTGAATGGAATTGATGTTGATCTCACCGCCAAACTTGCCATCAACAAAAATTCCAAAACCAAAGCCAGTTCCCAACTGAATCTCACGCATTCGGACTGAGCAACGACCAGAAAAAGCCTGACGGTCCTCAACCGTGTCTGGCTGACCTTGGAGTCGCTGAGGTTCCCACTTGGTGAGCCAATCCGTGCAACGCCTGCGCACTTCTCGCCAATCGTCGAAATCGTGCAAGTTGAGTGGACGCAGCAGCACTCGCCGACCATGCACCATCATTGGTGTACTCATGGAATCAGGGCTTTGCTTGCGGCGGAGCACATTGAGAATCCTAGCCAGCAAGACTCAATGGAGTTTCTCACTTCACTGCCCTGCTGTGCATTAGGTAGCCATTCGGCCTGCGAGATACTCATGCGATCTGAGACAGGATGAGGCCGTCGAGGATGTCTGCCTCAGAGACAATGCATTCCTCAAAGCCAAAGTAACGAAAGATCTCGACAAGCACGCAACAACCACCAACAATGACATCGGCGCGCTGAGCTTCTAGGCCGGGATTGTGCAGTCGATCCGCCACTGCTTCGGTGGCAAGGGTCCGAAAAACATCCTCGGCCGCCTCTTTGGACAGAACAAACCCATGAATAGCTTCTGGGTTGTACACCAACAGACCTAGTTCAACAGCTGCCACATTCGTCACCGTGCCAGCTAAGCCAATGAATCTGGCCGCAGTAGCTGCCCCAGGCACTTCCCGAGACACGTCATCTAGGTGCTGCTCAATCACGCTGATGCAGTTGGAAAGCTCCTCTGGCAAGGGCGGATCATGAAGTAGGAACTTCTCGGTCATCCGCACGCAGCCAACATCGATAGACACGGACTCCTCGACTTCGCTTCTCCCGAGCGCGAACTCGGTAGAGCCACCGCCGATGTCAACCACAAGGGTCAGAATCTCCTTGTCATCCAAGGCAGATGTTGCACCCAAAAAGCTGAGCTGTGCCTCTTCTTGTCCCGTCAGGATCTCTGGTGCTTGGCCCAGGATCTGCTCGGCGGCAAGCAAGAAATCTTGGCTGTTCGCGGCATCTCGCGCAGCCGAAGTGGCTGCGATACGGAGGCCAACCACGCCGGCTGAATCCATGACCTGTCGGTACTCGCGCAGTACCTCGAGTGTTCGCTCAATCGCGGCAGGATCAAGTCGACCCGTACGGTCTACTCCTGCTCCTAGGCGCGTCACGCGCATCAATCGCTCTTCGGCAATTTCTCCATCTGAAATCAAAAGACGAGTTGAGTTCGTTCCACAATCAATAGCCGCGTACTTTGCTGTGCTCACTCGTTTTCTCCGTTTTCCTTCAGGATGGGTTCATTGGGGCTAGCTGTGCTCTGAACTGCGCCGACAACCTGCTGCGGCGTAGGTGCCGAGTCCAACTCAAGTTGCTCGGCCACCCACGCACCAACCGGGTCCTCGCCACCCACTAAAAACCAGGCGTAATGCGTGTGAAGGCACTTGACTCCCCTGCGGGTTCCGCCCACTCCACCAAATGGTCGAGGCCCCACCCAAGACTCTGGAATGAGGGCATCTCGCTCTGCTGCGTACCTTGCATGCGCCGCTGCTAAGACACTGGCATCCACTGCCTCTTCGGCCTGTTTCACCCCACCGGTTGCCTCGAGCTGACCGATGCGCCGATTGAGTTTCTTGTCGACTAGCCAGTAGCGAGTGGGCATCGGGGTGCCATCTTCGAGTAGCGGAAGGTTGCCGATCACCATAGGGGTGCCATCTTCGGCGCGCAGCAGGACCTCGAAGCTTCCCTTTGGGGTTCTGCCAAGCAACTCAGTCACTGCAGCTAGGTCGGTTGGGTCTTGGACTCCAAAACCTAAGGCTGAGAAATCTGGGGCTGAGAAATCCGGAGCTGCAAGACCGGAGTGACCACACGCCGCGTCCGCTGCTGTTGCATCAACCATTGCGACACCGTAGCGGGGTGATCTGCCGGAACCGAACTCAGGACCGAAACTGAACCAAGCGAGCAATCAAGGAGTGAGCGTTGCTTGTTCAAGAGGCTCCTGAACTAGCCCAAATGGCCATGCTCGAGGGAGCACCAACCCAGCGCTAGCCGGGGGAAGAATCGAATAGGACTCTTCCCCTTCAAGCACCAAGCCATAGTCCCTTCTAGCGATCCGCTGGATCTCGGAAGGGTCATCAAGGCGGTCTCGGCGCAAGGTGAGTTCCTGGTTCTGTTGCTCTAGGTCGGTCAGCTCCGCACGATGTGCAGAGATCTCATGCCGTTGCGCCATGTACCCACGAGCCGGAACCAACAAGAGTGCAACTGCCGCTGCGATCACAAAGGTAAGTATCCCGAGCCTCTGCAAGAGCACGGCGCGCGGTACAGCAGTCTTTGACTGCCTGCGCGAGCGCGAGCTTTTGGCTGCCGTTATCTTGACTGCCGTCCTCTGGGATGCTGTTCTCTTGGATGCAGGGCGCTTAGCACCCGAGCGTGTAGCGGCTGGGCGCTTGGCACCGGTTCGAGAAGATTCTGAGCTCACCTCAAGCTGCTCCCCCGATTGGGGCAAGTGCTTGTGCGCCGCGGAACACTGCCGATTCATCAAGATATTCTTCGATTCGAAGGAGCTGGTTGTATTTTGCAACCCGGTCTGATCGTGCCGGCGCGCCAGTTTTGATCTGCCCGCAATTTGTGGCCACGGCTAGATCAGCAATCGTGACATCCTCGGTCTCGCCAGAGCGATGAGACATCACCGAGGTGTAGCCGTGTCGCGTTGCTAGCTCCATAGCCTCGAGCGTTTCGGTGAGCGTTCCGATCTGATTGACCTTGATCAGGATTGAGTTGGCGATTCCCTCGTTGATACCCCGACCCAACCGCTCGCTATTCGTAACAAAGAGGTCGTCGCCAACAAGTTGGATTCGAGTTCCGAGTTTCTGCGTCAGGTCTGCCCAACCTTGCCAGTCCTCTTCGTCCATACCGTCTTCGATTGAGACAATCGGATAGCGGTCGCACAGGTCGACCAAGTAATCAGCAAACTCAGCTGAACTGAGCGAACGGCCTTCGCCTGCGAGGTGATACTGCCCGTCTGAGTAGAACTCGCTGCTCGCTGCATCAATTGCAATCCCAATTTCTTCGCCCGGGATACGACCGCTTCGCTCGATTGCTTCAACAAGCAACACCACAGCTTCTTCGTTTGACCCAAGATTTGGTGCGAAGCCACCCTCATCACCAATCGATGTAGATAGCCCGCGCTCATGCACAACTTGTTTAAGCGTGTGATAGGCCTCTACTCCCCAACGAAGCGCCTCAGAAAATGATGCAGCGCCAACTGGCACCAACATGAACTCCTGCACATCGACGTTGTTATCTGCGTGTTCGCCACCATTGATCACGTTCATCATCGGCACTGGAAGCACGCAAGAGTTCGGGCCACCGAGATAGCGAAACAGTGGCATGCCTACCTCTTCGGCTACGGCCTTTGCTGCGGCCAACGAGACTCCAAGGATTGCATTTGCTCCCAAGCGAGATTTGTTCTCGGTGCCATCAAGCTGACACAGCCTGTGGTCCAAGCCGCGCTGATCCGCTGCATCGAATCCCAACATCGCATCGGTGATTTCGCCGTTCACAAAACTGACGGCGTTACTGACGCCTTTGCCAAGGAATCTCTGCGGATCTCCGTCACGCAGTTCGGCTGCTTCGAACGCACCAGTAGATGCTCCGGAAGGAACCGCTGCACGACCCACGGCCCCTGAGTCGAGTTGAACTTCTACCTCAACTGTTGGGTTACCTCGAGAATCCAGAATCTCCCGGCCAATGATGTCTTCGATAGTGCTCACGATGCTCCCAATATGTGGCCGAAGCCTTTGATCTGCGCTGTTCTTAGCGGTCAGCTTGTCCGAGTCTAAAGTCTCGGAACCGGGTAGCTGAACAGCCTATCTTCCAAGCAGAACCCGCTCAGGGATTACAGGTTGGAACGAATGAGTTCGGCGAATGCTGCGGCACCATCGGGCCGCAGATGGGTGCCATCGTTGGCAAACCACTCCGGGTGTTGGCTTGCTAGCCCAAACCAGTCGACTAACACAGCATTCGGGTGACGATCCGCTGCCCCAGAAAGGCGCTGATTAACCAGTTCCTGCCAAGGCCTACCTACCTTGGCATTGACCAGCACCACCTTGCGGTCCCCCGCAATCTTGAATAACTGATCCATATCTTCATCGCTGAAGGTGCCGTTCGTGCCTGCATGAACTACCAATGTGCTTGGGATAAGGCCTTCTCGTTCATACCATCCCACCACGCCAAGAACATCGTTGAACTGTCGGCCAACCTTGGCATCAATTCGTACTCCCGGAATTGCAGCACTGACCGACGGAGATGCTCCAAGGAGGACCGAATCTCCCACGGCTACCACGTTGGCAAATGCGGCTGGGTCCGCAGCAGGTTCAGTGGCTGGCGGTGGGGCGAGTCCCGTTGGATTTAGGGGCAACGTCGTAGTTGTCGGAGCGCTTGCACTTGCGGGTGCGCCCGGAATAGTCGAAGCAGTTGGGATCGTAGACGGACCTGCTGAGGCCGCTGCAGTTTCGCTCCCGCCTGTTTGACTGCTGGGCCGCGCGGCCTCTGCGACTGGTGAGCCAGGGTCATTCAACGCTGGCGCAGCGAGCGCCGCAAGCTCAAGCTCATCGCGCTGACTACTCGAACTGGCTGCACGCAAACCAACGGTGAGCATCACTAACAACAACAAGAACGTGGTTCCAATGGTCATACCGCGACGCAGCAACCTTGTTCGCTGGGGTCCTGAACTGCCTTTGAGGTCACGCCACCAGTGATTCAAAACACCATTGCGAACTGGTACTTCTACGAATCGGTAAGAAAGCTCTGCAGCACCAAAGGTGAGCACCATCCGAAGCACAAACACCCGAAAACCTGTGAATGGCAGATCTAGTTCTGGCCGGGTGACTACAAAGATCGGCCAATGCCACAGGTAGATGGCATACGAACGTAACCCAATCCATACCAAGGGTGGCCAAGCCAAGAACTTCGAGAGTTTGGCTGCAGGATGCACGAGCACTGCAATGACCACAATGCACGCAATATCGAGCGCCAGAAACCCGCCGCGATAGATAAAGGGATCAAACTCATTGACCCGAAGGAGGAACCAACCGATAACCACTAACCCGAGCACACCGGCAGTATCGAGCACGCGTACTGCGCTGCGAGCAGCCGGAGTTCGCGAGCGCCACGGAGCCCAACTCAACGCGAGTACAGCGCCGACGAGTAGCCCGGCTATCCGGGTGTCGGTGCCGTAGTAGACGCGAGACGGGTCGGTATAGGGCTCGAACAACAGCGCCATTTCAATCGTTGAGGCCAGGGCCAGGATGATGATTCCCAGGCGAGCTTTGCCTCTGCCGAACTTGAGCAGAACTAGAGCAAAAATGGGAGGAAACAGCAGGTAGAACTGTTCCTCTACTGCAAGTGACCACAAGTGTCGAAGCATCGGCGGCCGACCCGCTTCAGCGAAGTAAGACTCGTCGAGGTAGATATCCCACCAGTTGCTCACATAGGCCAACGCTGCGAGTACATCGCCACCCATTCGGCCTGCTGCATCGGTGTACACCAGAATCGCAGCCGCCGAGACCACGGCCAGTAACAGATACAAGGCAGGCAGCAGCCGGCGTGCTCGGCGAATCCAGAACTGCTTCAGATCGATCTGGCCCTTGATCATGCGTTCTTCAGTGAGCAACGTAGTGATCAAGAAGCCGCTGATTACGAAGAAGACCTCTACCCCCAAAAATCCTCCGGGGATCAGAACAAAGTCAGCATGATAAAAAACCACTGCTAGAACAGAAATTGCACGCAGACCATCAAGCGCCGGTTGATAGCCGAGCTTCTGAACTCCCTGAGTGGGCGCGGGTCTCTGAATAGTGGAAGTCACCGTCCGTTATTCTTGCGCATTGGCACTAGTTTCTCGTGCCACTGCAGGGAGTTCCGGTGAATCCCGTCAGCCAAGCGGGGTCAGGCCCGCTCACGCATGCGAACTTCAAATGAACTGACTGCTCGAGCAAAAATATTTGCCTCGATGACAGGTTCCGAGATTATTTCGGGAACTTCAAACCGGCGGGTGAGTTCCCTGAAGAGAATCTGCAGTTCGAGGCGTGCAAGGTTGGCACCCAAACAGAAGTGCGTGCCGTGGCCAAAAGCCAAATGCGGGTTCGTCGCTCTAGTGACATCAAAGCGAAACGGGTCTACAAAAACGAGTTCGTCTCTGTTCGCTGAGGGGTAGAGCAAGATCAGGCGGTCGTCCTGAGCGACCGGGCGGCCACCAACGGTTGTGTCCTCGATGGCAGTCCGAAAGAAATTGCTCAGCGGTGTCACCCAGCGGATGAGTTCCTCAACAGCCCCTGGGATGAGTTCCGGCGAGTCAGCCAAGAGGTTCCACTGATCTGGATGATCAGAAAAAACCCGCAGCCCATGTGCGATTACGGTGCGAGTTGTTTCGGCACCACCTGCAATAAACAGCCCCGTCTCGTGCAGCATTCGCCGCTCTGAGTATCCCGACTCTCCAGCAATATCTGCATTCGCCCAGACTGATATCAGGTCATCAGCGGGGCACTCAATGCGCTGAGGAACGAGCTCCTCAAGCAACTCTACGTATTCGGCGATTGCAGTTCCCAGGCCCACTAGGGCATCCATGTCATGCGAAGCCGCATCAAAGCGCATGATCGCCTCGGACCAGTTCTTCACATCACGCCAGCGATCCTCGGGAAAGCCCAACAGCATTGCAATCAGTCGACTCGGAAGAGGTGCCGCTAAGGCGTCGATGATTTCAACGTCCCCCTCAGCAGCAACTGCGTCTAACAACTCGTCGATTCTGGCTCGCAGCCAGGGCTCGTGCTCGCGAGTTGCTCTTGGGGTAAATCGATTCGCTACGAGGCGCCGCTGTTGCTGATGGCCTGGGTCGTCCATCGAGATGATATTGATCTCCTCCGGGGCCCACCAGGAGCGGTAGCCACGTCCAGAGATAAACACAGCGCTGTTGCGTTCGACCTCTGCAAGATCCGCATGTCGGGTCACCGCCCAGAGCGAGTTCTTGTGGTCGCGATAGAGGGGCTCGTTGGCACGCATCCAGCTGAAGGCCGGATGCGGATCGGCTCGATAGAACTCCGCATCGAGCAAATCGATCTCTGGTCGGCTTTCCCCACCGGGCAGTGCTGTTGGATTCAGAGTCACAGCTGACAGTGTGACACAGCCCACAGAATTCAAACCCCGTTTTGTCCTGCGCCAAACCTCCGCTCTGTAATGCGAGGGACCCTCCATAGCGGGTCAGGCGCATGACAAAGCGAGTTGGTTAGCCGGCCTCGGAGTGGGTGACGGCGGGCTCACCCATCCACTCACGCAGGGTGTTCTTCAGCTTGGTCTGCTGAATAAAAATATCGTGTTCGGGCTTTACCCCGCCCTTTGCCTGTGGGGCCTTCCAGTAGAAGCTCAACCATTCCTGTACCCCTGATTGCCCAGCGCGATGGGCTAGGTCCAAAAAGAGAGCCAAGTCGAGCACCAAAGGCGCAGCCAAAATGGAATCACGGCACATGAAATCGACTTTGATCTGCATTGGGTATCCCATCCATCCAAAGATGTCGATGGCATCCCAGCCCTCTTTGTTGTCTCCACGCGGCGGGTAGTAATTGATGCGCACCACGTGAGCGATGTCTCCGTACAACTCTGGGTACACCTCGGGTTGAAGAATGGTGTCGAGCACGCCGAGTTTGGAGACTTCCTTGGTCTTGAAGTTCTCTGGGTCATCAAGGACCTCACCGTCGCGATTTCCCAGAATATTGGTTGAGTACCAACCACGAAGCCCTAGCATGCGCGCCTTAAACCCAGGAGCCAAAATGGTCTTCATCAAGGTCTGCCCGGTCTTGAAGTCCTTGCCGGTGATGGGCACACCGCGGGTGGCTGCGAGTTGTTCCATGCAGGGCAGATCGATGCTCAGGTTCGGCGCACCGTTTGCAAAGGGCACTCCACTCGACAGTGCGGCGTAGACGTACATCTGACTCGGAGAAATGTTCTCGTCGTCCGCACGCAGGCCCGCCTCGAAAGCTTCCACGCTCTGATGCGTAGCCGTTGGTTCCTGGTAGGCCTCGGTTGACCCGCACCAGACCATGACGAGTCGATCACAGCCGTTTTCAATGCGGAAGGTCTCGATATCGGCGATGAGTTGCTGGGTAAGGTCCCATTTGGAGTCCCCGGTTTTGACTCGTTTCCCATCAAGGTTGCGCACCCACCGCTGATCAAACACCGCCGGCATCGCCACCACACCCTCGAGTTCTGCCGACAGCGGAGCTAGGTCTCGCTCATCAAGAACCCCACAGGTGCGAGCGGCTTCTAATGCGTTCGGTGAGATAGGGTCCCACCCACCAAAAACAATGTCATCGAGGCCCGCAAGCGGAACAAAGTCCTTCATCATGGGATTGCGTCCCTCTTCACGCTCGCCGAGGCGTATATGCGCCATCTGGGTAAGCGATCCAATTGGTTCGGCTAAGCCCTTACGGGTGGCAAGCACGCCGGCGTAGAGCGTTGTAGCCACGGCGCCCATTCCGGGAGTCAGGATTCCTAGGCGGCCAGTGGCGGGGGCAATATTCAGCGGTTCAGGCATGACCAAACACTGTACGCGGCAAATCGACTCGACCCATTGTTGAGATACCAGGAAGGGATGACTCCCCGATCCAATTAGGGATTCTCAGAACCTGCTCGCTCGACACTGCGAAGTTCTTCGATGCGCAGATCAGTGGCCTGTCGAAGGGCTTCCTCGGGATCAAAGCCCCGCTCCTGCGCCAGATCAACCAATTTCAGTAAAGCGGTTCCCAACTCAGAGAAATCCAGCTCTGAGAAGTCAAGCTCAGCGAAATCCAACCGGGCAGAGTCCACCGGTGCGACGTAGCCCTCAATGCCAGTTGCGCGTTTTGCAACCTTGAGCGCTCGGGCGAGCGCTGGAAGACCAGCAGGAATCTGATCCAGGGCAGAGCTTCGGCTCTGTTCGCGCACCTTAGAGGATTCCCACAGCGCCACAACTTGCGCAACATCGGCTGATCCAAGCTGCGCTCCTAGCACCTGCTCAAGAGCTTGGTGGCGGGCCAACAGCTTGTCGTGAATAGCCAGGGCAACGTCTGACAAAGTGAACCAGCCTGCCTCGGAAGCAATCGCAGAATGAAAGACCACCTGATACAACAAGTCGCCAAGTTCGGAGCAGAGTTCTGTGGCACCCGACCCGGACTCGGAATCGTAGGAATCGATTGCCTCAAAAACCTCATAGGTCTCTTCTAAGAGATAACGCTTGAGCGAATCATGCGTCTGCTCGGCCTTCCACGGATCCTCTGCGCGCAATCGTGTTAGGAGTTCCTGCAATTTGACGAACTCGGCCGCAACCGGGGCAGCAAACTCGGGGATCCAGATTGAAGTCAGGTGATCTGGGATGACCTCGCGGTCGAGATCCGACCAATCAACAGAAAAAATCTTCTCATCGGGCAGGCCAAGACGCTGCAAGACAACCACCGGGCTACTCGGCGGATCATCAAGAGACAACTTGATGTCGGACAGAGTAAAGGAGTTATCGCATTGCCCAACGAGTAACGGGCCTCGCTGCCCTGCTGCCTCAACTGCAAAGCGATGGCCATCAATAAGGCGCACTCCAAGCTCAACAGGGTCAACTCCGAGGCGTGCCCATGTGAGGTCGAGAAAGGACAGCGCTGGGTGAATGACAACCTCAACTCTCGGGTCATTCAGCAATAGCTCCACGGTGTGCTCGGCAACCACGGGCGAGCCTGGCACTGCGTAGAGCACCTCTCCCACGGCACCGATCTGCACTGCAACATCGTGTTCCTCACATGCAGCGCTCACCAAAGCCTCGCAGATGGACTGATACACCTGCGGCATGGATGAAGCAGACTCGTACAGGCGGTCGAACCACTGCGCCTGCGGCATTACCTGCGCGGCAGGGTGGCGCTCAGTACGCAGAAACTGCCGAGGGATCGTTGCGATGAGCTGCATCGCTCCGGCCGTCACTAGATCGGGCCCCGCAGGGCCGAGGCCAATGACGTGGACTCGCGGCAGACTCACGGAGTATTCGTGGCCTGAATCACCCCTGAATCAAGGAGCACGCCCCTGGGGAGTTCCGGAACTGGGGGCGGCAGAACTGCTGCCTGACCGCTCGGCCCAAAGCCAACTTCAGACCCATACCGGGGATTGATCTGAGCAGTCGCAACCACCAATTGCACCCATGTATCCGGACCCTGCGAGATGAGCTTCAACAGACCGGGCACTGCCTCTTCAAACGGTACGACTTTCCGCTCGTCTACGCGAATGAGATAGGTAATCGGATTGCCTTGGCTGTCGGTTGCAGTAACTGGAGCAGTAGTCACTCCTAATTCTGCGCCGAGAACGGCTTGTTGAATAAGACCCGAGAGCAACGCTGTTGGAATGCAGTCTCTTGAGGTTGCCACAATATTTGCTTCCGGAAATACTCCAGGAAGCTCTTCGAGTAGGGCACCAGACTCGAGTTGTTTGAGCACTGCAACCTGCACCGAGGGATCTACTGACGCAACAGTCATACAGGTAAGTTCTCGGGCAATGGGTAGCCGGTCATAAAACAGACGAAGGTCTTCAGTGCTTGATTCCTGGATGGACTGAAACCGCTCTCCAAGAAGTGTCTGTGCAGCAAGAAACTTGACGAGCACTGCTCGGGCCGTAGCCGAAATCTGAGTCGGCGCCCCTTGCTGGCCGAGTTGAGCATCGATCTGCTGATTTGCCTGATCCTCAGCCTGAGCCGAGAGCGGAATGCCAAACCGCTCCAACTCACTTGCCCATGCAGTTGCTTGCACCGCGAGGAGCAGCGCTGCTCGTGCCTGCTCCCCGGGAAGCACACTGTTGTTTGCAGCGGAGCCACCTGGTGCACCGAACACCTCGTCCCGAGCAAGAGCATTCACGGTTTCTATCGAGACCGTTTTGCCATCAACTTTCGCCGCTGTGGTGTCTGAAGTGACCCCACATGAAGCAAGTACTGCGAAAATGGGCAGAGCAATAAGAGACAAGAATGGTGTACGGACCCGAGACATAATCCGAATGCTATGCCGACTGACCGGGTGAGGCAGAACCAGAGCCCACAAGTCCCTCAGCCGAGGGTACGAGTTCGCCCAGAGCAGCTATCAAATCCTCTGCAATCCCAGCGCCACCGCGGACCGGCAGTCGAAGCTCCTGCTCTTGGTCGCGATACACCGCACCTTTGTAGAGACGAGCCAATCGCATCTGTTTGGATTGGGGCAGGCGGATCGGAGATACGTGCGCAACCAGCCCCGGCCCGGCCATGGTTGAGTTCTTCAAGACGGTAACGCTGGTCACTCCTGTGCGCACACACTCGGCACGAACTCGCGCTACCTGAAGGAGCGCCGCCGCAGGCGGAGGAACTGGGCCAAAACGATCTACCCACTCCAAGGCGATATCGTCCACATCGCCAGAGGTCTGCACTGCGGCTAGGCGGCGATAGGCATCTAGGCGCACGTCCTCCCGCTCGACATAATCCGGTGGCAGAAAAGCCGGAGCAGGCAACTCCAACACAATCTCTTCTGGTACGACGGCGACCTCTCCGTTGAGTTCGGCAATTGCCTCATTGACCATCTGCACGTACAGGTCGTACCCCACTGAAGCCACATGACCAGACTGACCTGTACCCAACAGATTGCCTGCACCGCGGATCTCTAGATCGCGCATGGCAATGCGAAAACCCGATCCCAACTCGGTGGCCTCTCCGATGGTTTTCAGTCGCTCGTAGGCCTCCTCAGAGAGCTGCTTATCTGGCGGGAAAAACAAATAGGCATACGCCCGTTGACCTGCACGACCAACGCGCCCACGCAGCTGATGCAACTGCCCAAGACCCAGCAGATCGGCACGTTCCACAACTAGCGTGTTGACAGTCGGCATATCGATGCCTGACTCGATAATCGTGGTACAGACCAGCACGTCATACTCGCCCTGCCAGAAATCCACCACCACCTTCTCAAGGCTGCCCTCATCCATCTGACCGTGCGCCACAGCAACACGAGCCTCTGGAACGAGTTCACGAATGCGCGTGGCCTGCTGCTCAATATCTCTCACCCGGTTGTGTACGTAGAACACTTGGCCCTCGCGCAAGAGTTCTCGGCGGATCGACTCTGTGACGGCTCGTTCATCGAACTCGCCCACATAGGTCAGGATTGGCTGACGCGCCGCTGGGGGTGTGTTGAGCAGCGACAAGTCCCTGATTCCCGTCAGGCTCATCTCGAGCGTTCTTGGAATTGGTGTTGCGGTAAGGGTCAGCACATCGACTGCAGCCTTGAACTGTTTGATGGACTCTTTGTGCGAAACCCCGAAACGTTGTTCCTCGTCTACGACAAGCAAACCGAGTTTCTTAAAGATGATGTCTCCAGAGAGCAGTCGGTGTGTTCCGATAACGATGTCAACCTCACCTGTGCCTAACCGCTTGACTACTGATCGGGTCTGGGCAGGAGTCAAGAAGCGTGAAAGCGACTCGACTCGGACTGGAAAACCAGCAAACCGATCACTGAAGGTCTGATAATGCTGCTGAGCAAGCAGCGTGGTAGGTACCAAAATTGCTACCTGAAACCCGTCCTGTACTGCCTTGAAGGCGGCTCGCAGCGCAATCTCTGTTTTTCCAAACCCAACGTCCCCGCATACCAGGCGATCCATGGGAACCGTGGACTCCATGTCTTCTTTGACCGAAGCAATGGCTGTGATCTGGTCGGGTGTCTCTTGGAACGGGAAGGCAAGTTCCATCTCTTGTTGCCAAGGTGTATCAACTCCAAATGCGTGGCCAGCAGTGGATACACGCGTTTGATAGAGCACCACGAGTTCCTGGGCGATCTCTGCTACTGCGGAGCGAACTTTTGACTTGGAGCGAGAGAAATCAGACCCGCCCATCTTGTTGAGCCGGGGGGTCTCGCCACCCGAGTACAGCCGAATGGAATCAATCTGATCGGATGGGACGTAGAGCTTGTCCCCGCCGCGGTATTCCAGCAACAGATAGTCGCGTTCCGCTCCGCCCATTGAACGAGTCACCATGCCATCAAAGCGTCCGACCCCGTGCACGTGGTGCACCACATGATCGCCAACCTTGAGATCCTCAAAGAACCTCTGAGCCTCACGCCGCGGGGCTTTGGCAGCACGATGGGTCCGACGACGACCTGTCAGGTCTGCCTCGGCGAGTAAAGCAAGTTTTACTGCTGGCAGAATGCAACCCCGCTCAAGGGGCGCGTGAACAATCGATCCGCCTGCAGACCGCAGATCAGCCGGGTTGGGCGCAGTTCCATCATCAGAAATGCGGATAGGAAATGACAAGCCGTGCTGGCTCAGCAGTTTTTCGATCCTGCTTGCTGATCCCTCACCGTCAGCACAGACAACCACTGCGTAGCCCTCGGCGATGAGTTGTCGCAACTGATGCAGGAGGGCATCTGCCTCGCCGACAGCAGGTGGCCAAGCAAGAGCCGTGACGGCCGGCGAGTCCGGGGAGTCCGGCACAGCAGCGATTGACCAAACGGGTGCTTTGGTGTGCTGCAGAAGTCGGTTGAACTCAACATGCATCTGAGGAAACGGATCGCTCCCCTGCCCATCCGCATCTAGCTTGAGTCCCCAGGTTCGAGATAGCGACTGCCCAAGGTCTCGTTCTTCAGCTGCAATATCGGCCGCACGGTCACGGAGTCGGCGGGGGTCAGCTAGCAGGATCAGTCCGTCGTCTGGAACTAGGTCGAACAGAACATGTTCGCTGTCTGCAAGCCAGGCCATCCAAGCCTCCATCCCCTCGAAGACTTCGCCATCTGCTAACCGTTGCCATTGCTCCCGACCCCAAGGCTGTGAGGCCAACAATTGCTCGGCACGCTCGCAAACCTCTTCCGATGGCAGTAGCTCGCGAGCCGGAAACACTGCTAGTTCTTCAAGGTCAACCGTGGAGCGCTGATCAGCAACCGAAAATTCGGTTAGGCGCTCGACCTCATCTCCCCAAAGATCAATTCGAACGGGAACGTCAGCCGTAGCTGGAAACACATCGATGATCGATCCGCGAACTGCAATTTCACCGCGATGTTCCACCTGGTATTCCCGGCGATACCCACTCAGTACAAGCTGTTCAATCAACTGCAGAGAATCAACCTGGTCACGAAGGGCCACTCGTATGGGCTCGACATCTTCAACATGCGGGCCGAGCCGCTGCACTAGCGCTCGAGCGGGAGCGACAATCACCGAGAGGGAAGGGTCAGCTGTCCTCAACCGCCACATTGTTCGCAGTCGCAGCCCCATAGTCTCAATCGAGGGACTGACACGCTCAAAGGGCAACGTCTCCCATGCGGGAAAGAGTTCAACTGCGTTGGCGGGAAGAAAATTTTGCAGGTCTGCCGATAGCCGCTCGGCATCGGCAGCAGTAGGAACGGCCACCACCATGGGGGCTCGTCGAGAAGCCGCAAGCAGACCGGCCAGGGTCACCGCCCTTGCTGGCTCGGGCACCACCAGAACCGTAGAAGCTCGACCCAGAGCAGCGAGCACTCCGGGTTCTTCGCGCAGCATCGCATTGAGTCCGGCCAGAACTGCGGTCGGTTGAGTCACCATCTGAAGCTACCTTGCTCAGCTACTGGCATTGAACTGTTGCATCGCTGCATCGATACCCTGATCCAAAATCATGACCACAGCATCCGCAGCATGCTCGCAGGCAGCAGCGAGGTGCTCGCGCTGCGCCTTTGGAACCTTGGACAGAACCCAGTCAGCTCCCTGCTCGGCACCTCCCGGCGGCCGGCCTACACCAATCCTGATTCTTGCGTAGTCATGGGTGTGTAGGTGAGCGGTGATTGACCTGAGTCCGTTATGGCCTGCCAACCCTCCGCCCTGTTTGAGCTTCACCCGCGCGGCGGGAAGATCGAGTTCATCATGCAAGATGACCAGAGAGGACCAATCCTCAATGCCGTACCTTCGCACAAGTGCGGACACGCATTGACCGGATTCGTTCATCCATGTTGTGGGAACTGCAACCACCACTCGGTGGCCGCCAATGCGATACTCGCCAACCCGGGCCTTGAGACGCTTCTCTAGGCGAAGCGGGTCCGCCTGTCGTTCAGCCAAGATCACAGCTGCGTCGGCACCCACATTGTGGCGGGTGTGTTCATAACGGTCGCCTGGGTTACCTAAGCCAACCACGAGGAGATCACAGGGGGATCCCATGTGGACTGAGCGCTACAACTCACTCAGTCGTAGCTGCGGCAGCATCTGCATCAGCAGCGGCTTCATCCGCAGGCTTGGCCACTACTGCTGCACGAGTCAGCTCTGCGGTGACCACGGCCTGCTGTGGCTTTGACAAGCAGACGCTTCCCTCGGGAAGCACGAGGTCCTTCACGAGCAGTGAGCGGTCGAGCTGCATGAGGGAGATATCAACCTGGATTGAGTTCGGGATTGCGTCTGGTCTGACTCGCACCTTGAGCTTGTTCAAGCGCTGCTCGGTCATGCCGCCATTCACGGTGACCTGCTTCGCTTCGCCAACCAAGATAATCGGAACTTCGAGCTCCACTGGCTTCGTTGGGTCGATACGCATGAAGTCGATATGGGTGACATCACGACGAACTGGGTGACGCTGAATCTCTCGAACGAGCACCTGATCTGCGGCTTCGCCGTCTACAGCAAGAAACACCAGAGCATTGCTGCCTGCATCCGTGGTCATGGCACGCCGAAGGTCACTTCGCAGAACGGAGATCGGTACGGAAGGCTTTCCGGCACCGTAAACGACTCCTGGGATGGAATTCTCGAGACGGGCTCGGCGTGAGGCGGGTGTGCCAGTTAGGCGGCCTGTTGCGGCGGTGAGGGTTACCTCGGACATGGGATGACTCCTGAGACTGCTGATGCGGGGTGATCGCACGAAAACTTCCGTGCGGAACGGGGGAAAGTGTAGTTCTTGATGCCTAAGCATTGCCAGACAGCGGCCAGAAGCCTCCTGTGGCGCAACCGCTCAGAGCAGAGCTCAGGCCTAGTTAGCTCTGATTTTGGCCGTCGAAAATCTCTGACACAGAGGTGTCCTCAAAGACTGCGTCGATTGCGTCAGCGATAATCCCAGCTGCCGAAAGAACCTCAATCTTGTCGATGCACTTTTCTGGAGGCAAGGGAAGAGTGTTCGTAATGACAACCTTCTCGATCACTGAGTTCTTCAGACGGTCGATCGCTGGACCCGAGAACACCCCGTGAGTTGCAGCGCAGTACACAGCCGTGGCACCTCGTTCAACGAGTTGCTCTGCAGCAGCGCAAATCGTGCCAGCAGTATCGATCATGTCGTCAATGAGAACACAGGTGCGCCCAGCAACCTCGCCGACAACCTCTTTGGCCTCGACGGTGTTCTTGGCGCCACGGACCCGACGCTTGTGCACAATGGCCAAATCGGCATGCAGTTGATTGGCGTAACGCTCTGCGACCTTGACTCGCCCAGCATCGGGAGAAACTACGACAAGATCCTCTGGAAGATTGTTGGCCATCCAGTCAACGAGCACGGGCATTGCTGTCAGGTGATCAACGGGGCCATCGAAAAAGCCTTGGATCTGACCCGAATGCAAGTCGACGCTGATGATGCGTTTGGCACCGGCAACTTCGAACATGTTTGCGAGCAGCTTGGCTGTGATTGGCTCGCGTCCCTCGGCTTTTCGGTCTTGGCGGCCGTACCCGTAAAAGGGCGCAACCACGGTGATACGCTTAGCAGAAGCCCTCTTCGCTGCATCGACCATGATCAGATGCTCCATCAAAGCGTCGTTTACAGACATCTCCGATGTCGAGCAGTGGCTCTGAAAGATGAACAAGTCCGCACCGCGGATTGACTCTCCGTACTTGCAGTGAATTTCGCCATTGGCGAACTCTGCAATCGGCAACGGTGCCAGGCCCAAGCTCAGTCGCTCTGCAACCTCTTGAGCCAAATCCTGATTCACCCGACCCGCAACGATCGTCAACCGCTTTTTTGTTACTAGTTCCATGGTGAGCCTCCCCGTGCCATGGAGCGCCAGAAGTAGCCAACATACGCCGGCCCGAAAGGCACTCTCAGAGTTCTAAGCCTGCAGTGTAGAACGGTCCAGTCACCGTGTCTGACGCAACAACATCGGCTGGGCCAAGTGAGGCATACGGACCGACCACACATCGATCTCCAATGCGCGCATTGACAGCCGTCGAAGCCTGCACCACACAACTATCCCCAACCACGGTGTCCACTAAGCGGGAATTCGGGCCAATCTCGCTACCGCTACCAATGACCGTGCTGCCTTGCAAAATCACACCCGGAAACAAGGTGACGTCAGTCCCGACCTGCACGGTGGTGTCTACATAGACCGCAGTCGGGTCGACCATTGTGACCCCCGAGCGCAGCAATCCTTCGTTGGTACGCCTCCTGAGTTCGGCCTCGGCTGCAGCAAGTTGAACTCTGTCATTAATTCCCTGCACCTCGGCAGCATCGTCAACCAGAACAGCTTCAACACGGTGGCCGGCGGAATTCAGAACATCTACAACATCGGTCAGGTAGTACTCGCCTTGGCTGTTGTCTGGCTCAATGCGCCGCAGCGCCGGTGCTAGCAGGCTTCGCCGAAACACATAGATCGAGGTATTGACCTCTCGAACCAGAAGTTCCTGTTCAGTCGCATCTCGTTGTTCAACAATGCGTTCGACTCGATCATCCTTGCCGCGCAGAACACGTCCGTATCCAGTCGGGTCCTCAAGCACCGCCGAGAGCATGGTCGCAGCAGCGCCGGTGCTGCGATGCTGTTCAACAAGGTGTGCAATGGTGCCGGGCCGCAACAAGGGTGCATCACCGGGGAGCACCAAAACGTCTTCTTCCTCGGAGTCGTCCTCGAGTCCCACGAGGCCCACCTGAGTGGCGTCTCCCGTGCCTCGTTGAACCTGTTGCTCAACGAACTCCACGGCAAAGTCTTGTGCGTGTTCCTGCACCTTCTTGGTGACCCAGTCGCCCTTGTGTCCCACCACGATGACTGCGACTCTGGGTTTGGCTTCTACGAGTGAGTCCAACACGTACATCAGCATGGGGCGACCACAGAGCCGGTGAAGTGGCTTGGGCCGTTCGGAGCGCATGCGACTGCCCTCACCAGCGGCAAGAAGGATCGCCGAGAGTGGCGGGATCTGGGGTGAGGAACTCATGACTGCCAACTCATTGCTCGCGGGGCAGGATTCGAACCTGCACTCTCCTGATCCAAAGTCAGGCGTTCTGCCAATTGAACTACCCGCGACTGATTTTCAATACGGTACCGCGTCAAGGGCGGAACCGTCAGGTTGGCGGAGGAATCATAAACAAATTGTGTGAACGGTGCCTGCTTGGATCGAGCGGAACAATCTGCTCTTGCTGCGCCACGCTGACGGTGTAGCCCAATGATTCAAACAATTCACAGGAGAACCTTCGATTCTCTGGCTCAACGAGTTCGGCATAGACGAGGGGTTGACAACTCTGCAGAAGCCCTAAGCCTCCGGCAAAGACGAACCGCTCAAATCCCTCAACATCAATCTTGATTCCGTCAACCTGAACGCCCTGGAGTTCTACAAGATCATCAAGACGTTCTTGGGGAACCGTATAACGGTGCCCCACGACCTCTTGGCCGGGTTGGACGACATGACTCAAGCCCTGCATACGAACATGCTGTTGCTCGGGCATCACCATTTCAAGCTGTCCAGAGCTTTCGCCCAGGGCCATATGGTGCAAGGTCACATTCGTTAGTTTGAAATGTGCAACGAGTCGCGTCAGGGCCCGAAAATTTTCGGGTATGGGCTCAAACGCGTGAACATGCCCAGACCGAACGCGTTTCGCAATCAGCACCGTCATGATTCCAATATTTGCCCCGATATCTAGCACGGTCGACTGCTCGCTCATACGACTGATGAGTTGCAGAACATCGCGTTCGTTGGGATCCCATCGCAGTGTCTTTGTCTTGAACCACGCGAACAAGAACAGGTAGCGCTCAAAGCCAAAGATTCGCTGCAGCAGGCTCTGAACAAGGCGTTTCATGACAGGATCCTTTTCGAATTTGCTGCTTGCAGTGCTACCGGTGGAGCGAGAAAGAGCGGCAGAGGCGGAGCGAGAGCCCGAGGATAATTCATTCGGGAACTTTGCGAGCGAAAGCCGAAATGAGGCTGTCCCCGACTGCTTGCCAGCTATAGCGGCTCTGAACTAACTGCCGACCGGCTTCAGAGATACGGCTATACAACTCTGGCGATCTCAGGAGCTGCAATGTCTGATCGGCGAACTCCTGAGCAGTAGATGCAATCAAGATTTCCTGGCCGGGGATTGCTCCAATTGCAGAATTCACCAGTTCGGTGGTCACGCAGGGAACCCCCATAGACATGGCTTCCAAAATCTTGTTTTGTAGCCCCGCACCAATCACGAGCGGCACCACCATGATTCTTCCCCGCTCGTAAGCGAACCGGATGTCGTCGAGCCATCCGCTCACCTCAATGCCAACGTCTTGGAGTTGTTGCACTGACTTGGTTGGACGCGCACCCGCAATGAGCAGATCTGTCTGCGGCCGTGCACGCCGAACCAGCGGAAGGATCTCAGAAACCAGAGTGGTCACCGCATTCACATTTGGCGGGTAGCCCATATTTCCGACAAAGAGAAGGTCGCGCTGATCTGCAGGCATGTTCTGAGAAGAGAAGAATTCGGTATCTACCCCATTGCGCACAATCTGGACTTGTTCCGAGCCCGCGAAGCCCAGCAAAGCGCGATCTTGCTCCGAGATAATCACCTGGGAATCAAACCAGCCAAATGCTTGCTCCTCGTAGCGAGCAATCCTTCGCGCTTCAAAGGCAAAAATCCACCGAAGCCATGCCGGAGATTGGTCTGCCCGGCGCTGCATAGAGGCACTGAACGCGTCTTGGTAGTCAAGAGTTCTCGGAACCTGGCTTCCGCGGCCGAATGTGGCAGTGCGGATCAACTGGCAAAAGATGTGATCAGGCTTCTCCTCTGCGATGATCCGGTCGATTTTTCTTGCTGCTGTGGCAGAGGAGAAATACCCCACCTGCAGCGGCCGACCCCGCAGGACTGCTAGCAGGGTGGACCAGACTGTGGTCAGGCGAGACCTACAAATCACGTGGATATTGCTACAACAATCAGTAGCGACTTTCTGCAGGGCATCCGGGTCGACTGCACCCTCAGACAGGGCCACAAGGGTCACCTCATGCTGCATGGAGAGTTGCCGAATCTGGTGATACGCGCGCAGCTTGTCGCCGCGTTCAAGCGGATAGGGAAAGCGCGAGGTAATGACGAGCAGCTTCAAACAGCGAGAACTCTAGCCATGAGTCGGGTTGAAAGCAGATGACCTCCCGAATCGGGTGGCTCAAACCGAATCTAGACTTGCTAGCGACGCTTACCGAGCAGGGTGGGAATGGTGCGCAGACCAATCACTAGGTCACGCCAGAGCGACCAGTTCTCGATGTACCGGTTATCAAGGCGAACTCGGGTCTCGATGCTGGTATCGCCCCAGTATCCATTGACCTGAGCCCAACCGGTGATGCCAACGGGCACACGGTGACGGTACTGATAGCTATCGATCTCTGAACTGAATTGCTCGACGAAGTGCGGACGCTCAGGGCGAGGCCCAACTAGCGACATCTCGCCGCGCAAGACGTTGATGAGTTGAGGAAGCTCATCTAGGTGGCTTGGCCGCAAGAAGCGTCCAACCTTGGTGACCCGGTCATCTTCCTCGACGGACCACTGAGTCGAGGACTCATCGTTCACCCTCATCGAACGGAACTTCAGGATTTCGAATGGGCGGCCACCCACTCCGATTCGAACCTGTCGGAAGAACACAGGGCCGCGGCTAGTGAGTTTGACTGCGAGGGCGCAGCCAACAAACAGTGGCAGAGTCAGCAAGAACAGTGCCGAAGCAGCGACGAGATCAAAGGCTCGCTTTGCTGGCCACATGTTGCAGGACATTCCAGGTCGACGAACTGGAACGAGCGGCAGACCCGAGACTTCGTACCCGACATCGCCAGCCGAGAGTCCAAGTTCAAACAGGCGAGGCACGGCGTAGAACTGCACCATGCGATCTTGGCAGCGGCGGATGATACTCACGAGTTCTTCCTCGCCGGCCGAACCAAAGGCAAGCACCACGTGGCGAATTCCGGTTTGCTCAAGGATTTCTGGCAGGTTCTCTGGGCGACCAAGAATAGGCAGCGGTAGTTCCTCTTGAAAGCGGTCCACGAAACCACAGGGCACAAGACCGAACGAGGGTGTGTCGAGCAGGGCCTGGGCTACGTCCAAGCCGATAGGACCTACCCCGATAATCAGTGCATCCTCTAGGTCATACCCTTTGGATCGAGCAGAGGCCACAAGGCGGAAACTCACCAAGCGCCCCAGCAACACAAGCGGGACTGTCGCAAGCACGATCTGTGCAATCACGAACACATCGATGGACTCGCTCGGCATTCCGAATCGGCCCAGATTTACAATCGACACGATGATGAGCGTGACCACTGGTGCAAGCCCGAGGCGAGCAACTACCGAAGCTAGGCCTTCGCTCGGAGCGACAGCGTGGCGGCCTCGGCGAGCAGTTGGCCACAACAAGACAGTTCCAACTGCAGCGAATAACACCACAACCTTCATTGAAATCTGATCATTCAGAAAGAGGTAGCCAAGCGTTAGCGGCAGAAGCAAAGCAATAAAGTCGAACAGGTGACCAAGGAGCACCAGCGTGCGTCCAACAGCTCGGCGCTGTTGTAGTGGCAGAATGGTAACGGTGTCAGAAACTGAACCTGCAGTGGCGGTCTCAACCCCATCTCGCAAATCAATGACTTGCGAATCAGAAGCTTGAGTGACTGCGGCGGCATCTTTGGCTGCACCACCTTGGAAGCGCAGAACTCGCCGCTTTGTGGAGACCTCACTCGCTTCAGAGTATTTCAGCATATTGCCCCCGTTAGTATTCCACCGGTAGCCCAGCATCCGGTGTCCGCTTTTTATTCCGCCCGAAACATTCACTGAATCTTTCGCACCCCTCTAGTAAAGGTGTGACTTAGGCGATCGTCAAGCCGCTTTTTGCGAAATCCCGGGAAACAGCTAGGCAATATCACCCGAATTCAACGGTTTGCAGCATCTTGAGAGGGTTTTCACGCTGTTATGCGCAGTTCGGCAACAGTTCTGTGCGATTCAGGTGGCGATCTTCACGTTCCTCAGACACACTCCACGGGTGACCATTCTGCCGACTCCGACTCCTCCACTGACTCGTTCACCGATTCGCTTGGAGATTCGATACCAACTAGGAGCGCTCGAATCTGCTTGGGATGCACTCGTTGATCAACAAAAGTTGAGCTCACCGTTCCTGTCGAGCTGGTGGCTCAACAATGCCGCAGAGGGGACCCCAGCTTTGCTCTGCTGTTTTGCCGGGTCTGAACTTGTTGGTGGCGCTGCGTTTCAAATCGACGCGGTAGGCCCAAGAGCGCTCGCTGTGGAACGGGTGCGCTGCGTAGGCCAAGGGACATTGGCGCCTGACCACATCGACCTGATTGCTCTACCTGATCACGCAGCAGAAGTACTGGCCCTAGTGCTGCGCTGGCTGAAGCGGTCGGGCTCGCGAGTGGTTGACTTGGATGGACTTGCGGCAACAGGGGCATTGGCGCAATCGTTGCGCTCGCATCAGATTGAGCGAATGGCAGCGCCTTGGACCAAGCTGCCTGCCGATAGCGCAGAGTACTTAGCAGCCCGGGCAGGCCAGGTGCGCAGCACGATTTCGCGCACTCGAAAGCGGTTCGTTCGAGAGGGGGTCCATCTTCGGCGAGTACCCACAGACGACATGCCCGCGGCGTTGGACCGCCTAGCCGAACTCCACGACAGTCGATGGTCAGAGGAGTCCTCATTTCTCGAGGGCTGGAAGCGCTTTCGCGCAGCAGCCCTAGCTGGTGCGGCAAGTGAATCGGTCATCATCCACGAACTCGTCTCTGCCGAGGGTGATGTGATTGCCACTGAGCTTGATCTGCTCTGTGGGAATTCTCTGGCGTTTTATCAGGCAGGTCGGCGAACCGAACGCGAGTGGCGCGGCAGCGGATCTGTGCTGAGGGCAGATATTTTGCAGTGGGCTTGCTCAGAGGGTTTTGCCGAGTACGACTTGCTGAGAGGCGACGAGTCCTACAAAGCAGACTGGTCTGACACGCAGCGACAAGTCGTGCGCTGTCGAATGGGTGTCGGACCCAGAGGGGTCGCCCTTGTTCAAGCCGCTAGGGCACAGCAGGGGCTCAGGTTAGGAGTCACCCGCTGTGAAGGTAAGGCGAAAAAACTGCTTAGCCGCGGACCTTTGAAATCACGTCACGAAGCTCATAGCGAGCAGAGCGGCTGAGCCCTACTCCAATCAGACCGCCAACTGCTCCTGCCAGCAGGATGAGCAGCATCGACACGAATCCGGCCTGGGTTGCTAGGCGAACTGGCAATGCGCAGGCAAGGACACAGAGGGCCACGATGACACCCGGGATGAGCGCCTTGACAACCGTGAGAGCGTTTGCGTCAACAATGCGATTCACTACGAGTTGGCGAATGATCGTGAACACCACTGCGGTCACTAGGTGAACGGTTGCAACCCAGACAATTCCGTAGGGGGCAACGATCCACATGGCTCCAAGCATGAGCGGGACCATGACGGAGTTGATTCGCACCATCACCCCTGGTCGACCAATAGCGAACAGCAGATCCCCTGTTGCATATCCAAGCCCGACTACGCAGCCTGTTACCGAAAGAATCTGCATGGTCTGAACCGAGACTGCTGAGTCGCTTCCGTACATCAACAAGATGCCATCACGAGCCAAGAGCGCTAGTCCGATTCCGACAGGAATAGAGAACAGTCCGACTAGGCGAAGCGCCTTGTAGAGCGCGTCTCGCATTGCCACTTTGCCTTCAGCACGAATGCGCGAGTACATCGGAAACAGCACGGCCGACATCGCATTGAGCTGTGCCCCCAGAATGAACTCGGGAAGTCGAAAGGCTTGGTAATACAAGGGGTACTGATCTGGGCGGCGGTTTCCAACGACGATGTAGTCCCCGTTCAGGGCGAGTACTCCGAGCAGGCGAGTTCCAGCCATGCGCCAGGCATACGCGAACAACTCCTTCACGATCACCAGATTCCAGCGAAGCCTTGGCCGAAACTGCACGACCAGCCAGGTCAGCACAAACCAGACTGAGTAAGCAGCAATCATGCCGAGGATGACCGACCATGCGCCCTTGCCCGCTGCAACAAGAGCCAGCGTGACTCCAACGCGGGTCAAGTCGCGGGACACCTCAACGCCTGCACGGGCTTTGAAGTTCATGCTCCTCATGAACAGCGACCATGGGATGGTGGTCAGTCCCGACAGGATGACTACGACGGTGAGCGCTCGAAAGATATCTGTGTAGCCATCAAGGTGGTAATAGGCAGTAATCAGCGGAGCCACAAAAAAGGAAAAGACCGCTAGAACTGCAGTGACACCTAGGTTCGCAGTAAATGCAACTTGTACCCGCTCACTGATGCCCGTCTCCTGTTCATAAACAAGAGCCGCACCCATTCCCAGATCCAGAGCGTTATCGAAGTAAAATGTCACCACCATCAGGGTGACCATGACCGCATAGTCAGCCGTGCTGAGCGTTCGAGCAAGTACCGCCGCTAGGAGTAACGCCGACATATATCGGGTGAACACCCCGACGTTGGCCCACAGAAATCCGCGAGACGCGGTTGTCCCAATTGACTCCGGATTTGGTCCGGCATCTTGCGTCTCTTGGTCACCGAGGGCAGCCCCTTCGGCATCAACTAATCCAGATGCCGCAAACTCGCCGATGAGGTCCGGTCGCGAGGATTCCTCACTAGCCTCCTCCGGCTGCAGCCCCCCAGAATCATCCTCAGTCATCACAGATCACGCCGTAGCCACGTGCTCACTGACGCAGCACGATGATGCCTGAAGCTCCGGAACTGAATGAGCGAAGGGTGTCCCCTGCTGCCTGTGCATCAGTCAAGGTCGTGACGCCTTCGGTCACGACCATCAACGTGGCATCGGCCAACGAGAGTACCTGCGCAGTAGGAACAGGCCCAGGAATCGTCGGACCGTTCACGATCACTACGTAGCGTCCCGCAAGTGCCTCAAGCACCCGATGGAAACTCGACCTCATCTTGAGAACATTCCGACTGGTGTCCACCCCGACCCCCAGGAACCTGACCATGCCATCTGGAGGTCGCATGGGTTCGACAACTGCAGGCACCCGAAGTTGCGATAGTGGTGCAAGAGATGCCTCGGCATCGAGTTGGCCGGCCAGACACTCAGCAAGACCAGCACTGTCTGTCGCACCCAGCATCGAGGTGAGGATGCCATTGTCAAGGTCGGCATCGATCAGTGCCACTGGCTGACCGAAGCTACGAGCAACCATGCAGGCCAGAGCGAGAGCGATCTCAGCTCGATTCACGCCTTCATCTGAACCGACGAGCACCAGGCGATGCACCGGCTCGTTCAAACTCAGTCGCTCTACTGCCGACACCACACCGGCAATGGTGTCTTGAGGGTTTGCACCTCGTGCACTCAGCGGAGCCACCTTTGCCAGGATCGGCAAATCGATGGCATCAGTCACGTCCTGAGATGACTCAACAACTGGCTGTCGAAGATTGCGTATGACAAAGAATAAGAACGGAACAAGGCCACCGAGTAACAACCCAAAGAGAATGGCGAACCAAAGCGGGAAGGTCGAGGTCGACTGAAGTGGTCGAGCGAAAACTTCCTGAAAAATCGGCCCAGTGATTCGACTCTCTACAGGCAGGTCCTGTTGAGCACTTTCGAACACACCTGACAGCGCCGGAATCACCTGAGCGCTGACCTGCTCAGACACGGCCTTGTCTGGGTTCGACACCACGACATCCATAAATGCCGACTCAGGCTTGCGACTTGCGCTGATCATGGCAGAGATCTGATCAATGGACTGGGGCAGGTCGCCGCGGCGCTTCACTTCGGCCGCTAAACCCTTGGAGGTGAGCAGGCTCTCTAGGGCTCGCGTCAACACCTCATTGTCATTGGGGTTCGCACCTGACAGGACCAGAATCGAGCGTGAGGTCTCGAAGATCGGCGGATTGGTCAGAGCAAGAGCTGCAGCAATTGCTGCAGTCACGAGCATCGAGGCCACAACAATCAACGTCTGGACTTTGGTAAGCCGAATCGATCGACGCGTCTCGGCCACAGGGGTCGGGGCTTCTCGTTGGTCGAGAGCCACAGAAGTTGTACGCATCGGCATCATCTGAGCGAAGGTCTCCTAGAGCAGAACATGAGGTAACAAGTATCTCGCAGCTTGACCCAAAGCATACGGACTACTGCTTGGATTGCGGCACCAACGCTTAAAACAGTCAGTTGCTGAGCATTCTCGGCAGGTTCTAGGCGGGGCTAGTCCTGCCGAAGTTTGTCGAAGGCGTGACCGCTTTTGAATGCTGAACAGCGCAGCAGAGTGTGCCAGTGAGGAACCGTCACCGAAGGACGTTTTGAGTCCGAGGGCTGACTGCACCTAGAGTCAACAGCGCCATGGGCTCACTTATCAAAAAGCGCCGCAAGCGCATGCGAAAGAAAAAACACAAAAAGCTTCTGAGGCGCACGCGTCATCAGCGTCGAGCTCGCGGCAAGTAAGTCCTTGTCGGCTGCAGTTCTACTGCGGAGCCAACGTGTGAGCGATGACAAGGCCGGGGCCCTCAAAGTGTCCTTCAACAAACCATGTCGAACCGCTGCCAGCTAATCGGGGTTGTTGTCCTGTAGCTGAACCAAGGAAATCTCGATGTTCTGCTAGAGCCGGATAGGCATGTAGTGCGGCAGGCTCGAGGTCATTTCCGTTCTCTCCAACTGGTCCCCCGAGGGAATCCCAAGCTTGGTAGACAACTGGTGTTGAGCAGTGCATTGCAGGCGTGTACAGCGTGAAGGTTTGGTCCACATGTTCGAGCGGGGACAGGACTTCTCCTATTCCGCTGACTTCTGCGCGACCACCAGCAACGCAGAATGCAACATCGGCGCCGATGGCTGCGGCCACCTGTGGGTCGCGCTGATTTGCCCACCGCAAAATCGCCGCGGCATCGGAACTTCCGCCGCCTAGGCCTGCTCCGGCAGGTATCCGCTTGGTGAGCACAACACCGGCTTGGCAGTTGACCGCTCTGAGTGCCTGTTGCACCAGGTCGTCTTGCTCTCCCTGCGTGCTCTTGCCTTGATTGATGACTACAAACTCGGATCCCTCAGGGTCGAGGCTCAGAGAATCGAAAATATCCAGACTCACCATCTCGGCACGGATCAGGTGATACCCGTCATCACGGATACCAGTTACTCGCAACGAGAGTGTGAGCTTTGCTGGGGCCTCAAGTTGAATCCTCACGCCGCAAGGTTAGAGCAGAGCCTCGGGCGCAACGTCTACGGGGTGGGCGTTCACGGCTTCGGTCAAACGCGCCCAGGCAACAACATCAAGTTCTTCTGGACGCGAGGTACCCGCAATCCCAGCGGCCTCAAAGGCAGCGGCTGATACTGCCTTGCCCAGAGTTGAGCGGAGCATCTTGCGTCGCTGGCTATACGCGCGAGCAACAAGTGCCATGAGATCCGATTCGCTCACAATCGTCGAGGGCGGTTCCCGGCGGGTGATCCCAACAAGCGCCGAGGTGACCCGGGGTCGCGGGATAAATACTTCAGGTGGCACAGTCGCAAGAAGTTCTGCTCGAGCGAACCAAGCCAATCGAATCGAAGGAATGCCAATTGTTCGCCCACCCGGGCCGGCAACTAGGCGATCGGCCACTTCGGATTGAACCATCACCACCATGCGCTGAACCATCGGTGCGTCTGCGAGCACGCCCATAATCAACGCAACGGCAGTGTTGTAGGGAAGGTTCGCAACGAGCGTCCACTGGAATTCCCCAGTGTCTCCAGTGTCTCCAGTGTCTCCAGTGTCCTCGCGATCCGCCACTGCTTGGTCGGATGAGGGATCTACCGAAGCAAAGAGTTCGGGCCAGTTCACGGTCAAGGCATCCGCCTGCACGACCTGTACTTCTTTTGCGCCATACAAATTCAATACATCGCTCAGCACTGGCAGCAGGGTTTCGTCTTTTTCTACTGCGAGAACATGCGCTCCCGTATCGGCAAGAGCCAAGGTGAGCGAACCCAACCCAGGACCGATCTCAACCACACGGTCTCCCGGCCCGACTTGAGCGAGCCGCGCAATCTTCATCACCGTATTGGGATCAGCAACAAAGTTTTGCCCCAAGGCTTTGCGCGCCGTCAATCCGTAGCGTTCTAGCAACTCAGTTATTTCACCAGCACCAAGCATGGCCGGTTAATTCCCTGTAACTGAAGAATTCGAGCGGCCGACACTGCTCGTTGTAGAACTTTTCTTAGTGGTGGTGGTGGTGGTGGTCGTCGGGGGCAAGGTTGTCACAGTGACGGCAGGAGCTCGATCGGAGTATCGGCTTGACCCTTTGGGGTACCAATCCGGCAAGAGCTTGATTGATGTAGTTGTGGTGGACTGCTCTGGTGCTAAGGCCGTGGTGGTCGAGACACTCGTAGAACTGTTCTCAGAGGCTGTCTGAGCTTGATCTTTTGGTTTGGACTCGGGGTCACTGCGAACTGCCCCAACTGCGAGCAGGAGTAAGGCGACCGCTGTAAAGGCTAAGGCCAGAATCATTCGAGGTGGAAGCCGATTCACGGTGCATCAAGGCCATAGAACTGCAGAGCGGTCGCTGTGGTCTCGTTGGCAACTATCGAGAGTCCAACCTCGTGCAGACGAGCAATCTCTGCGCCAATCAGACCAACCATGGCGGGGGTATTCGGCTTACCGCGATGCGGCACGGGTGTGAGGAAC
>ERZ888423.383-NODE-383-length-45957-cov-132.633654_pt1 | contig 45957 bp, 60 predicted proteins | sample MGYA00520523_ERZ888423 | MGnify/ENA primary metagenome ERZ888423 (study PRJEB32303, sample SAMEA104408611) | aquatic metagenome | biome: Brackish water; feature: Pelagic; material: water | place: Baltic Sea | collected 2014-06-08T10:24:00 | depth 30,27 m ... | reverse complement strand
TCTTACCAAGGTCAGTATTGGGCTATCACTGGTAACAATAACTCTTCATCTATGTCTCTACAACTTAGAGCAGCATATAACGGTACAATGTGTCGTTGGATGTATGGTGATAGAACTTGGTCTGGTGATCTTAACGCTGCAGGTCAATGGCAATTACAAACTCGCCACGAAGATGGTTACTCACCAACTCTACGTTTCATTGAGTCTAGTAACGAATCTTGGACTGGTAACATTGGTAACGACGCTGGTAAACTTGAGTATCACGCAAACCGTTTCTATATTGAAGCTGGTGGTAACTCAGATCGTATCGTACAATTCCGTCGTAATGGAGCTGATAGATCTTATGTTGATAACAACGGATTATATGTTGGTACAGCTACGTCAGCGCGCTGGGCTGACCTTGCGGAAAGATATACTGCTGATGATATGTATGATAACGCAACAGTTCTAGGTGTTAACCTTGATGGTGATTCTGAAGCCACTCTATGGCAGCCAGGAATGCCGCTTCTGGGTGTTATCTCAACAAACCCAGCTGTTCAAATGAACGATATGGGTATTGAGCCAGGAAGCACTTCTAAGAAAGCGAGAATGAACCCATTCATCGCTCTTAAAGGTCGTATTCCATGTCTAGTAAGTCAGCCTGTTAAGAAAGGCCAATGGGTTATCCCAGATGCTAACGGTAAAGCCAAGGGTGTTGACTATGGCACCCCAGGCGTGAATAGCTACGAGATCATCGGTATCGCTCTTAAAGATAGCGAAAACGGTGAAGTAGAAGTTAAGGTTTAATACCAAAGTGGAGGGCTAGCAACTCTCCACACGTTCCTTCAATTACAGGAATATCCCAGCCATCAATGATGTCTTTGTAGCGCTGATCCCATAACGGTTGGAGGTCAGCGTTACCAGCTTCACCTTGTCTTACACTATCTTCAACCATCTCGTGTTCAGGATTGTGTCTTACAAACCAAACTTCATCAAACTCTTTTGCTTGAAAAACGGCAAGTTCTTTGTACATAAGCTCTAGTTGTCTATTGCACAAACCAAGCTCAAACGCGACTTCGTTAAAGACAACATAATCTAGTGGAAGACGTTTAGAGATAAACACGTCGCAGCTATATTCATGTTCAAGCATTTGGCTCCAATGTCTATGGAATAACCAGCTCACTGAGTAATAATTACCGCCGATCTCTTTGCCTAGAATGTTGTGGTCCATAAACATAGTTGATCGTACCGTCTCAGGCATATATGTTACGTTAACACCACGTTCACTAAACTTCTCACGTTCAAGTAATTTGATGGCGATGGTATTCTTACCTACACCGTGAGCGCCTACTACTGCTATTCTTTTATTTGCTTTACCCAAAATCTTCATCCTTATATATGTCATATTGTGAAAGGTTTGTCAATAATAAAGTTTTTAAATTATATTCTAAACCAAAATAAGTAAGTCTTGTAACAGAATCGGCTATTACTGGTTTCATGTCTTTAAACCATTCGTGCACAATACTTACGTCGTTATGTAAAAAATAAATCTTTGCTATATCGTTATTTGGATATTGAATCCCGATTCCTGATTTAAGAGGATCTAATCTTGATCCAGGCGGTAATGATGGCAATGGATACTGAGAAAGATCTTGGTCATATATCTTTAACACTTGGTGATCATCAAAAATCTCTACAGCATAATAATCACAAAAAGCATGTTTCTTTGTTACATTAAAAACTTTTAATATCTTTTTATTAGGATATTTGTCGTATGTGATATTGATACTTTTTTCAGACACACCAATTAATTCTATTTCATCTTTTGAAACGAATACAGGCAAATTATGAAACGATTCAGGTCTATAGAATATCTGTTCGCCGTCAGTAGACCACTTCTTCTCAATCATAATGCATCTCTTCATCATAGTATTTACGAACATCTGGCACCATGCCATCAGTATCGTGCCATTTTAAATTCTTGAGAATTTGGTCATACTCTTCACGGGCTAAGTTATACGGTAGGAAGTATGGATCGTCTGGTAGTAAATCAGGATCATCTAATACTTCGATAAGATTTTCATGAAATTCGTTAGCAATCCACGTAGCATAACAGATCGCAACAAAGTACGACTTGCCTGGATATATCCATTCACCTACATGTTCTTTAAAGTGCTTTAACGCATCTTCAACAATTGTATCTGGTCTCCATACAATATCAAATTTGCTGAGATCATCAGTTGTTGGTTTGTTTAACCTCCGGTAGATCTCTTGTCTTGCTTGCCATTCTTTCATGCATTTTCCCCTCAATAATCGCATAATCTAATAAAGCATCCATATTGCTATTTATGTGCTTTGTTGGACTTACACCTTGCGCAACACAGTACCAATTAAAAGGATGCCAAGGTTCTATTGGTGGGCGATCTTGGATATTCTCTATTGTTCTAAACCTATCATCGTTGTGGTAGTGAAAAAGAATAAAATCTCTAATCTCTCTTACAGACGCGCATAGTTTGTCATTCAACGTATTGTAATCATAACCGACTTCTACTGATTCCATAAACCACCTGATAGTAAATACTCCAAATTCAATGTTAGTAGCTTCTAGTGGTTCTATAAAGTGTGCAGCAAGACCATTCGATATAACATTCTTATGAGCGATGTTAGTTAACGCACCAGCACAGAATTTTACAACTCTATAATCTTCTTTAACACCAATTTCGTCTAATATCTCTTGTTCAGTAGCCCACTTAGAACAATATACATACCCTCTATTATTTCTGTCTTGTAGAGGTATTGACCATTCCCAACCAAACTTTCTTTTAATTGCTTCGGTATACAAATTGTTTGTTTTAGGCATAGTATGTATTATAGCTGAATCTAAATGTAGATCATCAAACGGAATATATTCTATCCCAAACTGTCTACTAAGAAGTCTTGCTTGACCAGTACAATCAACATAATAATCAGCGGTAAACTCATCAACCGATTTAATACCATTCGTGTCTGATTTTATTGTTTTTATATCATGATAGTGATGCTTAATCTTATCGCCTAGAAAGTCTTTTAGATAAGGAGCAACTAGATCGTTCTGCCAATGCAGTGCAACATCGTGAAAATACGGATCTTTAAAATCAAGTGGTGGTGATATTTTGTTTTTTGCTAAATGTGTATACGGCGATAGGTTACTAATATCCTTGCCAGCATTATAAATTGACTTAAGACTATCTTCGTCAATATGCTCTTGTAACCAAGTTTCTCCAAACGGATGAAAAAAGTCTGGCCACCCAGTAAACTTTATGCCGTACTTGCCAGTTGCGTTTGTTTTAGATACAAAGTCTTCCATGTCAATTCCAGCAGCGCGCAATACATCAGTTACTGCTTCAGTTGTGCTTTCACCAACGCCAATTGTCGGGATACTTTTGCTTTCGATAAGTGTTACATCAAACTTTTGATGCATCATTAATGCTGCTAACCAACCAGCAGTACCACCCCCACATATTAATACTTTATCTTTGCCCATTCTAACAACCCCTTATATCCATTACAACTGTTAGTTAAATCTGTAACATATCTATAATGTTCAGTTAAACAATGACCGTAGTATTCACAATTTCTACATATGTCACTTGTATTATCTTTTGCTTCGTTTTTAGCCCACTCTCTATACTCATCAAACGAATTCAATTCTAGAAAGTATTCATTGTCGTCTTCATCAAATTCTAGAACGGAAAACTTACCATTAGGATTAATGTAAACATGATTATTACTGAATGCATCGTAGTATTTTGCAATTGAATCTTCTATGCGATGTCTGTTTTCAAACTCAAACGGCAAGTCCATCTCAAGCCATTTAATAACAAAGTCCTCGAAGTCCTTATGAGTAACATCTTGTTGGTTAGCTTGGTTCGTTGAATATGGTTTAATCTCTACAGAACGAATATTAGATAACATACTTAATTGTTGTACCATAGACTTAACGTCCATATCAATAACTTTTCTGCTAGCAAGTATTAGAATTGAGATTGGAACAGGACACATAACCATATTAGTAAATACTAAATCAGATTTTTCACGAGCGTCAAAGTCATATGATACTGAAAGAGATATATCCTTATCATGCATATATGGCTTAGGAGATGCATAGTTCGTTATAATATTAATATCGCTTTGATAATATCTACGAATAATTTCTTTCATAGCATAGAAGTATGAGTCGCCCAGCACACTAATCTCGCCACCGTACAAATCAACGTGCTCAATCGGGGTGTGTTTTGCTACCTCAGACAAGCGCTGATCAAGAACATTTAAATCTATTTTATTCTTATCCGCTAATTGATCTGATGTTAGATAACAGAAATCACATCTAAAGTTGCACAAGTAAGTTGGGTTTAATGATATAATCATAGTAACTGTATATCTTTATAGAAACCAGACTTCAGCGTGTTTGTTTTCCACAAAGAACTAAATCCTAGTGTTGCAATTATAGTATATCTTGTTTTATCAGCGCTGAGCTTTGTTACTCTATGTACAAATGATGGATCGTTATTATTAAGAACAACTACTTGGTTTCTGTTAGGAACGAATCTTTGTGTTACTTCTACATTGCTTGTTAGAATATCATCTAAGCTTTTTTCTGGAACCCAATGCGGCATAGGATCACCTTCGCGATATAATGTATCAGGTCTGCCTACTAAAAGATGTCCACCATCATCAGGATTAAAATCATCCATATTAGGATAACACAGTATTTGTAGAAACGTTCCGTCGTACCCATCGAAGTGCCAAGGCATCTCTCCGCCTGATGTTACTTTGTTAATATTAACATGTATCTCGTCAAACTCTCCGTAAACGTGGCGCCAATAATCAAAGTACGGGGATTTAATAACTTCTTTGAAGAATTCCACATAAGGCTTTTTACCTTCAACATAAACAGGCTCTTCTCTTTCATTATATTCTCTGTCCCATACAGGGTTAGTTATAGCAGTACCATAACTACTTTCTGTGCAAAATTTCTCTGAAAGCAATTGAGCAAACAGCATTGCAGAGAATGACGAATCAACATCAACTATGTCTGCGCCTTTCAGATATAAGTTGTTAAAGTTTGGACTATTACTTAGCATAGTTAATATTTACAGATAATCTCATTTCTGGTCCATGTACGTGCGATGAACTATGCCAATGCCAACCGTCAAACACAACCATTCTGTTAGGCTCAGGTTTAGACTGGAATTTAATAGTAAAATCTTCATGTTTGAACGCGTTATATTTTTCGTCAGGGCCGTACTCTTCAAATATATTAGTTGGCGCGTCGCTACTAGTTAGGTAATATAATTGAGACCAATGCTCTATGCTAGGTTGATCTATATGAGGAGTGTGTGGTTTATCGGGACCTGTATTTAATATCATACCTACTCTAACTCTGAGTAATTTATTTTTATCGATAATTATGGGTTCAATTATTTTTAAAGCAGTTCTATCTTTTATTTCTTCTGTTGAATTCCGACCTATTCCTTTCCCACTATCGTATATGCTACACGCGAAGCCCCATTGTTCCCGACCATGTGCGTAATTGCCCACAGAACCGTGTGTTACATTAGTAACAAATTTCCAATTTGGTGCTTCTGACGTAAAATAATTTAGTATTGTTTTAAATTCTACAGGCGACAGTGCATTATCCGTTATTTGCATCTATAATCCTCGGCGCTAATTGTTTCATCAATGTACAGTGGGTCTCAACCATATTATGTCGTCTAGTGTCTTTTACTGTTTTCTTGCATCCGTTACATATTTGGAACATCGGGCACGAATAGCATTCACCATCAGATCTCATTGTTTGAATATCAGGATCATGTTGTAATGGAGTAAAGAATTCACCAGCCATTTCTCTCTCAAAATCAATAGCGTATTCTCTGTCATCGCCCATCGCTCCACAGCTATAATAATCTCCGCTTGGTTGCAAAGCTCTAATAGTACTATCACATGCTCTATTCTGAGGGCACATCATAGATTCATTACGAAGCCGCTCAACCATTTGTTTGGTGTTAAACTCCCACTCAGTTAAACCGGCCTCATATACATCTAAATAGATACTATACATTTTTGATAATTGATAAGGCCGACCTGCAATACCAGACGCCATTGTGTAGTTCAGTTTACATTCAACACCCATCTTTTTTGCAAGGCGCACATTATCAAGCGCCTTGTCTGCATTAACTTCATCTATAACTGAAATAAATCCTGGTCTATACCCAACTAGTTCTAACATTTTATCTGATACAGCCCAGAAGTCTTCTTCACTGAATACAGAATAATCACCCTTTAGTCTTGAGTCGCCGTAATGAAAACTTGTTGTAATACCTATACGGGGATGTAAGAAGATATCAAGCCATTTTTCTGGCTTCATATAAAATGGCCATAGGTTTGTTGTAAATGCTACTGTAGTAGGATAGTCGTGTTCGTCAAGATGCGCAAGCAGCTTTGTGTAATAAGATGGCTTCATCATTAAAGGATCGCCACCGTTTACAATGATAGTATGTGTGTCAGGAAATCTTCTAAGAAATGTGTAAATATGTTCTAAACCTAGTTCATCACTAACATCATCTGCAATAGATGTACTTGAACAGAATGTACATTTAAAATTACATCTCTCGGTTGGTTTAATAATTAATTCCATAAAGATATTCCAGCATTAATAGTATATCTATTAACTTTATTGTTTGTTAGTTTTGCTACAGAATGCACAAATTTTGGGTTCATGTTATTCAGCAAGATAATCTTACCGTTGCCAGGATAAGCTGTGTGTTTAACATCAATTTCATTCTCATCAGGCCACTCTCTTTCACCGATTTGAAGATATGATTTCCATTCTTCGTTCCATTGGTGTTGTTCTGTAAAGTATATTAGAAATCCCATATCGTGGTCTTCTACACCGTCCCAATGCCATTTAAGATCATCAGAGCCATTCCAAACATCAATGAATTTGATCTTTTGTTGATAACCGCATACAGTCTCAAACCATGATGAATAATAATCTTCTTTAAGTAATTCTTCTATTACTGTTTGATATGCCGGCGGAACAATAGCTAGGCTTTGTTTGTTAATCTCTTGCTCTTTACCTCTAAGATACTTTTGATCTTGATTTTGAGCTTCACCACCTTTATTAATACTCCAGTCTGGAACTTCTTTGTACACAGGATGATCAATCCAATTCTCGCATAGCAGCTGTCCCCAAACCATAGCAGTTAAATGTGGTGGCATCTGCCATTCATCGTAGCCATCTTTATAAAATTTATTAATATTCATATCGACGTCGCTCCCATATATGACTCACCTGTATTTATGCTACCTAGCTGAATTTCAGTAACAATAGCTTTTCTTACTATTCCGCGAAATGGAGCAGCTGTGTGATAAATGTATGATGGGAAGATTATTGTTGTGCCTGTTTTAGGTTGCAGAATATAAGGAGCAAACTGGTTGCCAAATTCTTGCGGGTATCCTCTATTAGCATTATTCCTCGGATCGTGGAGTAATAATTCTCCACCTTCTCCTGAGATACAGTCGTAATATATAGATGTGAAATGTGAGTGACCGTGATTATGCGGCGCCATCCAATATCCAGATTCTGGGGTTGTATCCCACTTTCTGATATCGTATTTGAAGTCTTCTAATTCAAGTTGATAATGCTTCTGCAAGAAATGAGCATATCGCTCAATTGGATCTTTATAACCATCATCGTGTACTTGTATCGGCGTGGACCACATCATAAACCTCACTTAACCAACATGCTTCTTGAGTTCTAAAACTCTGCATATGATTAGACAAAAAACAACCCATAGAACAGTATTGAAAGTGCGGACAGGTTAAACAACTATATTGCTTAAACCATTCTTGCTCCATGTCTTGCTTAGTTGTCGTTACATTTTTAAAATCTTTTAGTAGGATAGTACAATTGCCATAAGTATTATTTGGCATTATTGTTACTGTATCCATACAGCTCATTTGTTTCTTAATCTTGCTCGTATAATCTGCAAAAGGTAATGCTTTAGGATAATGTTCAAGCATATAAAGCATAAAGTCGCGTAGTAATACATCATTAGGAATAAACATCGCCATGTTCTTTTCCGGTGTATAGTAGTCAAAGTAAACATCAAAATGATCATATAGATAATCAAAAAATTCAACATTACCTTTCATAAACTTATTTATAGTCGGCTTAGTCATGATGATATTAACGGATTTAATATGATCTTTGTACTTCTTTACATTGCGCTTAAATATCTCAAATGTATCACTATTAAAGCGAGCCGCAGGATCAAAGCTAGTTATTAATGTAGGATTAGAAATTAACAGCAAATGATCTAAATCATCGGTGTTATTAAATACCATGTTGCTAGTAAAGCATATCTCTAGATTAATGTTTTGTTCTACTGACCATGCGTTTAATTCGTGACACACATATTGGTAATCAGTATAGACGTGTAAAGGTAATACATCAGCAAAAACTTCTCCACCCATAAAGTGAACACTGTATTCTTCTTTTGGTGTTTTTAATATAACTTCTTTTACTGTATTAATCTTTTCAACAATAGTCTTAACACCTTCTAGACTATTGTGGTCTTGGTTGCAAAACTTACAGCTTAAGTTGCAGAATTCAAACAAGGTAACAATGATTTCGCCAGTCTTGCCTCGCTTGTCCAGCTTTGTTATCATATCAAGTGACATTATTAAATACCATGTTGCATACTAAACTGTATCGGGTTTCATTACCTAGATATGGAGTAACCTCATGCCAAACATAGTATGGTGCAATTACCATAAGCCCAGTTCGTGGCTTTATCTCAATATAAGGACCTTGTGAAAATGACTTCTTACTAAGAAATCTTGGATCGTATAATCTTAACTTGCCGCCCTCATCTGATTCATTAACATAATACACGCCGAACGCGTCGATAACATCGTGGTTATGACATGACTTAAAGTCGCCGTGCTTCATAGGATTTACCATATTCATTGAATCTATATCAAAGTCAGGAGTTTCATTATACTGACTACACAGATCTTTAAAGCCTTCTATAAAGTATGATCTAATAGTCTGCATATTATCAGACACCCATAGATCAACATTATGATCAGCTACAGGCTCAGGAGTCATAGCTGATATTGCTTTTGTAATATTTAAAACATCTTGATTGAAGTCGTTGCTATTATCAAATTGTTTAACCCATATCGAAGATTCATAGCAGTTTTGTATCATAGACTAAATATACTCAGCTCATCGTCTTCGTCAACAGCTAACTTATAGATATAACTTAAGAACAAAGCGTTAACCTTAATTCTATCTTCGCATTCAAATACAGATGGTCCTAAGTAAGTTTTATCAGTGTTTAATATGGTTGTGATATTAGCAGACGTAAAGTTTTGTACTGAAACATTATCATGAACAAAATTCATCATCTGATCTGTAAGCGCTTCTTCTTGAGGAGTAACATCCTCTGTAATAGAAGCTATCATTGCGGTACGGATATCACTAAATCGAATGTTTGGATGTCTTGTCTGATAATCTGGTGTAAAATATTTCTCATCGTCATCAAACAACCAACGTGTTTTATCATTAGTATCTTTAAGATCTAATAAGTCATTACTTGCGTCTACAGTAACGCCTAGCACCGTTTGTACCCAAGGTCTGAACATATTGTTAAACAAAGTAGATTTTAAGAACGTACCTTCTTCATTAACTCTTGATACCATAAGCTTATACATCTTTTGGCCAAGAAAAACGTCGTAGGTTTCGTCGCCAGCTAGTCTATTAGCAATCATAAACTCAATACCAATTTTCTGTTTAGCAGAAGCAATAAAAGTAGTATACGCAGCATCTTCTAAATCTCGTGATATGCTGTCATAAACACTAAGAAATTCTGTTTGTGTTCTAGGTATCCACGAAGCAGCATTATCGATTTGTTGTTGCTCGCCAGCTCCACCCCATACAAAACTAGTAGTGTTTAGCATTTGGCTGAATGTTCTAAATATGTTATATGTTTTCCATGCAACATCTCTTGACATATCTGGAAAGAATATTTTTAAAAATTTAGAAAAGATCTTATCATATGCAATTGTATCAACGTGAATATTTACTTTGCCTTTTGTTAACAAAGCATCAAAGAATGCTAGGTCATTAAGATAAGGAATAACGATTTGTTCGTCATTACGATCTAAGGCGCCAACTTCAGCGGTACCAACAAGATCTTCGTAGGTATCTACCCTGTGCATTTGTTCACCCATATTCGTATGGATGGCTTCTAGTTCATCCCAAATAAGACTCGGAATGTTTGGAGAGCAAAGTAGGTTATCAGTATTGTTGTCCATCATAAAGTCGTACTTTACGTAAACTCTATCGAATAGCAGAAACATTGTCCAGTCCTTTTTCTATATTAGCGGAAAACTCGTCATGCAGAATCTCTCCTGATGAGATACCCCACGTAATGATTGCCATCGTATTGTTTTCATGGTTCCAAAATGTAAATAGGTCTTGCCCTTTAAACATTGGCTCGTTAAACTGTTTCTCGAAATAATATACTTCGCGATCAGCACTTAATAGTTCTTGTATGATCTCATGTCTAAATAACATCACGAAGTTTACACCACAGTAGTCGTAATCGTCTATTGTTTCAAATTCTTTCGATATCAAATCACATAAGTCATTATCTTCACCTACTGTTGTTAACGCGTATAGAGAACAACTTGCTAGCATAGTCAACCATGTTTGTATTAGATCTTGATTATCTTCGCAGAAACTACAAATCTCTTCGCGTGTTAGAATATCTTCACACTCGTATCTAACAAAAAATTCTAAGTAAGACAGCTCAAATAAAATCTGTAGAACACACGCTTCTAATTCATAGTTTTTAATAACCAACTTTGCATTCATGTAATCTTTAATAAAAGAGAACTTATCTACAGTTGATACTTTGTCCCATCCAGTTAATTTAGAAGGAACATCTAAATTGCTCAAATATGTTATAAGCTTATCACCTTTTAAAATACTTTCGGCGTAATCAATATTGAAAACAATAGTATCATCACTAAAATATTCCTTGAGCAACTCAATAGGAATAGGAGCCACTGTATTTTTTATCATTATCTACGTCCTCTCGAGGAATGGCAACTATAGTGGCAACTATAATGGCACGTATATTCATACCGAGGATATGCACTATCTCTTTTTGTATAATATGCACTGCGCAATCTAGCAAAGTATTCTTCGATACCGGTATTACTAGCGTCTGAGCCAGCAGTAATCAGATTACCCGCGTTTGGCCCATTAGTTGGAATAGCAGGCGCTGCAATGTTTTCTCTAACAGCTGTAGTTTGATATGCTTTTGCTGTTACGTTAATTTGAAGATAATTTGTGCCTTGGCTATTAAAATATCTTCGTGCATTCATATTTCGCAGGTGAGTCCAGTTAGTAGTAGCAGCAACCAAACCATTACGGAGCGTAGACGCAGTAATCAATCCACCAGAACTTCCGAGGGTATTATCATCAGCATAAGAACTTCTCGCTGGGGGTGAGTTGTAATTACCGCCAAACCAGCTATTAGGCGCTTGAGGAAACGGCTTATTATTAAGTCCCCACGAAATACCTCCACGAGCAGCGTCTGCAACATAATCTTCCCACCTTTGCCGGGTGTTTGATCTGCTGACATTATTTGTTAATGATACCATGTTATACTAACTCCGAGTGTTCTTTCCATTATTTATATTTATATTCATTTTTTAATTGCATCATTAGGGTCTTAGGAGACGGACATATGTCGCCTTCCCATTCTAATTGGTGACAATCAGAACCACACACATCAAAGACTGGGCATTCATAACACGCAGGATTTCTGTTTAGTTCTTTTATAATAACACCGCAGCGTCCGTTTGATTTCATGACTACACTTGCTGGAGTATCAATATGACCATATGCGTTAATAGGAGCAGTGTTAGGACATCCTGCTATAGATCCATTTGCGTTAATAGTTAGTAGCTTTTGCTCACAGTCTCTACACCATGTGCCGCGGGATGGGTTGTTATCCTCAAATTTAGCATAGATATTTTCCATAATTACATGATAAATTCCATCTCTAGATTCAACCTGAGAGTGGTATTTCACAAACCATTCGTCTAACTCAATGTTAGATGGCCACATTTTACCTTTAGCGTTTCCATCCATAGTGATGCGTTCGAAATCAATTTCTTGAATACCGAGATCTTCCATGTAAGATACAATATCTCTTGGTTCCATATTAACAACATCTTTGCTTAGACTAACAAAGACTTTAATAGTGTAACCGCGAGCAATAAGTAATTTAACATTGTCTTCCCACAACTGTCTTTGCTTTTCATTAGTAAATCTAATTGTAGGATCCCACGATGTGCCAATTCTTTTGTTAAGAACCTCATCAAAGAACTTTAGCTTTTCATCTGTTAACTTATATACAAGGTTTGTAGTTGTACCGTATTCTACACCTTCACCTTTTGTTAGTTCAACAAACTTCATCATCGATTCGACAGAAGCAAGCATAGGCTCGCCGCCATGAAATTCATAAAAAATTGTATCTCGATCTAATTGATTAACCCAATTTGCGGTTCGCACTGGATCAAAATAGATTTTAGCGCCGTTAGTGCCTGACGTAAAACAATGAGAGCAATTTAAGTTGCATGTTTCAGTCGTCTTTACGTAAACGCTCAAGTGTTTCTGTGTCGCTAATGCCATGTGATATCACCAATGCCTTTTCATAGTTTAATGCTTTGTGAAATGTTCCTGCTGGAATATGTAGTCGTTCGTTTGGAAGTAAGTCAATTTTCTTGCCTTCTACTTCTACGTATTTAATACCGTCTTTGCATTCAATAATAACATCAATTGGATCTGTGTGCTCGCTAAACGTTGGACCGTTCTTTGGGTTATAAAACATATGGATTGTACGATCATTAAACTTCCAGTGGTTTTCCATCTGTTCAACTTTAATAGTTACTTTTTGTTCTGCCAAATATCTCGTCATTTTAGTTTGATATTCGAAGTGCTCAGCTGCTTCAATATAGTGTTGAAGCCCGTCTGTATCAATAATAGATACATCGTGTTCGTCATAGCATTTATCTGATAATAGAAATTCTTCAAACTGTTGAAAATTCATCTAAACCTCATGCTGTGCTGTAATATATATTTATAATAACATACTCAGACCAAAATGTCAACACAAAAATGTGTATAAATATAGGTAGCAATATATACATTATGAGGAGATTATTATGAAAATGACACCACAGTGGCCAACAATGTTTGGCAGTGGTAAATTTGAAATTGGCGGTCTTGTTGAACACATATTTACAAATTACGACTTGCATGATTTAGATGCTGAAGTAGATGGTTGCAATATATTTGACGACGATTCTGACGTAATGCAGTTATTCAAAGAATTAGTTTACAATCAATTTAACTCTTATTTAAAAGAAACTATTAATAAAGAAATAACTGATTGGAATAATCATGAAATGAAAGGCTGGATTACTGGCCACGGAAAAGATTACAGTATGACTATTCATAATCATTCTGGGGCTCATTTGTCTGCAGTGTTTTATGTTATGGCCGAAGATCAAAAATCAGGTGGTGATATCGTATTTTCTGATCCAAGATCAAACGCTAATAGAGGGTATGACGAAGAATTCGAACCAATGTTTCAGAGATTTAAGCATACTCCGCAAACTGGAGATTACATGATTTTTCCAAGTTTTACATATCATCATGTTAATCCGTACTATTCTAAATTGAGAATTTGTATTCCTGTTGATCTTTATTTGTATAAAGGATAAATTATGTCTAATTCTGCCAGACTAATACTAATAACTGAGGTTATTGAGCAAAAATTAAGAAAAGAAAAAGAAATTGAGTACTATCTCAAAGAGCTAGAAGAAATACAACAAAAAATAAGATACCTTCAAGGTGAAGTAAAGCTTACTAATACTATTATCGGTATGATAAAACATGAATTAGTATACGACATTAAAGAGAAGTTTATTGATAACAACAACGATAAACTGATTGGCTAAACATGATTCTGCACACAGTGGCTAATTCATATAAATAGAATCATAGTAACGTATAAATAAAAATAACTTTGGTTAAATTAACGGAGAAAATCAAAATGGCACTAACACTATCATATAGCGTCACAGGCGTAAAAGTAAAAGATGAAGTTAACGCTGAAGGCGTTACTCTTTCAAATGCAGTATGTCAAACATATTGGAAAGTAACTGGCACTGACGAAAACGGTAACACAGGCGAGTTCAGTGGTGCTACCCCATTTACAGCTGCAACTGTTCCTGCTGCAAACTTTACTGATTTCGCAGACCTTCAAGAATCAAACGTTCTTGGTTGGATCACGGCAGTAGTCGATGCAGATCTTTCATATAAAGCTCATATTGAAATGCAATGTCAAAAGATGATCGATATTACTGCTGTTAGCGATAAAGCGATGCCTTGGGCAGTAGAAGAAGATATTACACCTGATCCTGGCCTTGGCTTGATTGAGTAAGAAATTTTAAAAGGAATCTATCGTGAATTATTCTTGGCGCATTAAAAAGTTAGGCTTAAGCGACAGCTTGAACGAGAACAATGTTCTCTTAGAAAATGCTATTGTGAAAGTACAGTGGAAAAGAATAGCCGAAGACACAGATGGAACGAGCGCGAGTTATCTCGGATACACAGTTTTAGATGCTACTAACGTCAGCTTAAGTGATTTTATCGCAGTTAACGACGTTACCAAAGAGCAAGTTATTGCTTGGGTAGAAAATTCTATGGCTGGTGAAGAGATTTCTCGCATTGACGCGCAATTGAATACACGAGTTGAAAAGAGTAGATTACTTACTATTACACCTAGCTGGAACTAAACTCAGCTACTATTAATATATAGTATATACGTTCAATTTATATTATGGAGTTTTTACATGCATGATCTGCATATAGGTGGTTTGGCAGCTTGGGCTTTAAAAAGAGGCGGTTCGCTTCACCCAGTCTTATTACCTCAATCGGTTTTGGGAAATGAAACCGGCATTATGAATCCGTCTATCTTCTCTTACAAAGGGAAGATTCTTCTTAATATTCGACACATAAACTACATCCTTTATCACAGCGAAGGTAAGAAGTTCCCACATCAGTGGGGACCTCTTGTTTATATTCATCCAGAAAATGACGTAACTTTAACAACTCACAATGTTATGTGTGAGTTAGACGCTGGTCTGAATTTGAAGTCTGCACAACGTATAGATATGGCTTTAGATACAGGTAAACCAACATGGAACTTTATCGGTTTAGAAGATGCCCGCTTATTTGAGTGGGATGATAAACTTTATCTATGCGGGGTCCGACGTGATTGCTATGATAGCAAAGGCACAGGCCGCATGGAATTGTGTCATATTGAATTCGTAGATGGTCAATGGACAGAAATCTCGCGTCACCCAATCCCAGCACCAAACGGCGATGGCAGTTTCTGTGAAAAGAACTGGATGCCGGTTATTGATATGCCATATCATTTTGTTAAGTGGTGTAATCCTACACAAGTTATTAAATTCGATATTGAAGAAGGAACCACTGTAGACGCTTTCGTAGAAGAAGGTGAGCGTAAACCTTTTGGTAGAGACTTCCGCGGTGGATCGCAGGTTATCAGAATTAATGATCAGCAAAGAATGGCTTTTATACACGAAACAAATTTGTTAAGAGATCCATTTGGCCGTAAAGATGGTGAGTATTCACACCGCATTGTTATTTGGGATAATGATTGGAATCTAATACACGCGTCTCACAATTTCCATTTTATGGGTACATACTATGACCACGTTACAAACACTGATTACGGTATTGAATTTGTAACAGGTATGACAGTACACCCAGATAATGGTGATATTTTAATATCTTTTGGTTGGCAAGATAACGCTTCATTTATTCTTAGAATGCCCCAAAAAACATTTTTAGATTTTTTAATGGATAACAGGTGATTATAATATGAAATTTCCAAACATGAAACTCCTGAATGATGTAATTTTAGATTACAGCAATCCCGACAAAATCTATAAATTAGCGCGTGAATACGACAGATTACAGCAAGGGTCTGCCGCATTTGGTTTCTATTTAAGAGCTGCTGACATGTCACCCGGAAAAACTATAAAAGACCAGTGGTTACAGTATAAGTGCATGATTTTAAGTTCTTTTATTTACGAACGCAATGGTAACCGTGGTCAAAGTGTTGAAGGTCTTCTTAAGATTGCAATTGATACTTTGCCAGATAGACCAGAAGCTTATTATTTTCTTGCTAAATATAAACAAGACAAAGATGATTGGCGAGAATGTCTGATGTATGCAAAAATCGGATTATCGTGCAATACATCTTTAGATAACAGTTGGTTTACTGATAATGATGTTGGTTATCCTGGCGATGACGAGCTGCGCTTAATATATGCTCGAGCTAAATGGAAAACAAATGGCAGAGATGATTCTAAAAATCTAGCATTTGACTTAAAGTATAAGCGTAAAGTATCTCCTGAAGTTGATAGAGGCGCAACTGCGCTATTAGCAGAGCACGGTTACCCAAGTACATTAGCATACGTTCGAAACGAATTCGACAGATTTAAATATGCTTTTACTGGTTTAGAAGACATTGAAAAGAATTACTCTCGTCACTTCCAAGATATGTTCGTGTTATCTGTGTTAGATGGTAAGCGTGATGGTACATTCGTAGAGCTTGGATGCGGCCACCCCGAACTATACAATAATACACTTTTATTAGAAGAAGAATTTGGTTGGAGAGGTATTTCATTAGATAATTCTGAAAGAATGTGTCATATTTTTTCTCGTCAAAGAAATACAAATATTATTTGTGCAGACGCTGCGACAGTAGATTATAAAGTAATGTTTAAACAGAATTGCTTAGAGCAGCATATTGATTTCTTAAGAATTAATGCAGAAAGAGCTTCAGTAGAAGCTCTAAGTAGAATTCCTTTTGATAAGTATGAATTTAGTGTAATTCAATTTCAGCACAACGCAGTTTGGTGGGGTCCTGAGTTTAGAGAAGAGTCTAGAAAAATACTTACTAAAATCGGATATGTATTATTAGTATCTGATGTTTCAACTGATGAAAAATCTAACTATGAAGATTGGTGGGTACACCCAATGCATGCAAAACGTAAGATAGTAATGAAATCTGTTGGCAAGCATAATTTTGCTTGGGATTATATAATGGAGAAACAAAAATGAGAGTAGTAGTTGTAACAGGCGGATTCGATCCACTTCATTCTGGGCATATCGCCTATTTTCAAGAAGCTAAAAAACTTGGTGATATTTTATGTGTTGGAGTAAACAGTGATGATTGGTTGACTCGTAAAAAAGGTCAGCCCTTCATGTCTTTTGAAGAACGTATAAATATAGTTAATAATATCAAATGTGTTGGTCATACTTTTGGATTTGATGATAGTGATGATTCTGCTTGTGACGCTATAAAATATATCAAAAACTACTTCCCTAAAACAGCTGAGATAGTATTTGCTAATGGCGGTGACAGAACAAGATATAATATTCCAGAAATGGTATTTGATGATGTTCAATTTGTGTTTGGTGTCGGTGGCCACGACAAAAAGAACAGTTCATCTTGGATTCTAAAGAACTGGGATAAGCCTAAAACACAAAGACTCTGGGGCACATATAGAGATCTAGACCAGAACGGCCATTGGAAAGTAAAAGAACTATCTATTGATGTTGGAAAATCTTTAAGCGATCAAAGACACTTTATTAGATCTGAACATTGGCATATCGTTGATGGTAAACTTAAGATGGAATTACAGTTTACAAACGATTACAGTACTTCTAAGACATATGAAACTGGTGATAGTATTGACATACCGAAGCTTTGTTGGCACAAAGCAACTAACGTTGGCAGCACTCCTGTTAAAGTAATAGAAGTTTGGATGGGTGATACATTGTCTGAAGATGATATAGAAAGAAGAAACAATTAATTAACTTCTTATTATTATAAAGGACATAATCCTATTATACACTGTTTTGAAAGGTTGTCAACTGTTTTTTTATAAATATCAATAAATTAATACAAACAAAGGAGACAATGATGGCTTTTCAGTTATCGGTGACCGCAAGAAACGCGACATTAACCGCGTTAGAAACAGAAATTGGTATTAACCCGATTTTGACCATATCAACAGGATCTGTACCAGCAGACGCTGCAACCGCCAATACTGGTGTAGTTGTAGCAACAATGGTTCTTCCTTCAGATTGGCTAGGAGCACCTTTTGGTGGATCTATTGCTTTATCAGGAACCTGGCAAGACTTATCTGCAGACGCAGGCGGCACAGCTGGCTATTTTAGAGTGCACAACAATGCTGGTACTGTTTGCCACATGCAGGGTACTGTTACAGCTACTGGTGCCGGAGGCGACATGCAATTAGATAATACTAACATTGCAACAGGTCAGCAAATTAATATTACTACATTCACCATCACAGCTGGCGGCGCTTAAATTTAACTTAAGGTAAAGCCTCATGTCTGCAAATGGCGCGTTTTCTACAACACTAGATTTCGAATTTTTTGGCGGTGGTTACACACAGCTTTCAGGGGGAGTTTCAGGATTAATTGAAACTTCCTTTGTTTCTTATGCGCAGATCCCAATTGCTGGTACTCTAAATAACTTTAATTTAGACTTTGAGTTAATAGGTTTTATTACTGCACCAATAATTCAAGCTTCTGCTGAATTAAGTTTTGGTTTTACATCAAGTTCTACTATAGAATTTGGTGTTATACGCTACGCAACGGTAGAATACGGCGCACTTGTAATACCGTTTACTCAATCTGCGCAAGGTTATAATCTTACTCACGCACATTTCAATCCTACTTTAGAATTTACACTTGATACAAATATATACGTATGGTCAGTAGGTGATAGTGTTGGATCATACGGCTTTAGTGTAGAAAGCGTTGGGGTAAATGTATCGACACGAACTTACTCTAAAGATGGTGCAAACTATGTTGTGTTTAACCAAATCGACTTTAATGACTTACATATCAACGATGAGTCTAATTCTATTAAGATAATAAGCAACGGAATGACACAAGCTGAAATTATTCAGAAATAGTTTTTAGTTTTAATAAATAAAAGTAAACCTTGGAGAAAAATAATGGCGGCTAGCTTTTACATAAAACAGAATGACACGGCACCGTCTATCGAGGCTGCTCTTAAGGATTCTAACGGTAGAGTCAAATCAATGGCAAACGCGTCTTTAGTAAAATTTCATATGAAAGACGAAGATGGTACTATCAAAATCAACGGCGGGACTGGTACTATTGTTAATGCTACTAAAGGTACCGTAGCATATGAATGGCAAACTGGAGATACTTCCAGCGTTGGTACTCATACAGCAGAATTCCAAATAGAATACGTCAATGGTCAGATTGAAACTTTTCCGAATACTGGTTATATCAAAGTAATCATTAAAGACGAACTGGCTTAAGGGGAAAAACATGGCACAACCACAGTCAAGAGAAGAGTTCATTCAGTATATTTTAAGGAAAATTGGTGCACCAGTTATCCAAATCAACGTTGCTGAAGAACAAATTGACGACCGAGTAGACGAAGCTGTTTCTTTCTGGAGAGATTACCATTATAATGGTAGCCAATTAGTTTATTTAAAGCACATAATTACAGAACAAGATAAAGTAAATGGTTGGATTCCATTACCAGAAAAATTGCTAGGTATATCTAATATTTTTAATTTTGATACCTCAATCTCTATGGGCGGCGGTATTTTTAACGTCCAGTATCAATTTGTTCTAAATAACGTACAAGACATGTCAAGCTATAGCATGGTCAATTATTATATGACTATGCAGCACATCGAGTTTATGCAAGAAATGCTTGTTGGTAAACCGATTATACGTTATAACAAACACGTAAACAAAGTATTCATTGATAACGATAAAGAACGCTGGACTGTTGGTACGTATATCATCGTTGAAGCATACGACATTATTGATCCGGACGAATACTCAGATGTATGGGGCGACCGTTGGTTGCAGAATTACGCGTCAGTTCTTGTACGTGAACAGTGGGGTCTTAACCTAACTAAGTTTACAAATATGCAATTAGTTGGCGGTGTTTCTTTTAACGGCGAGCAAATACTAGCTGAAGCAAGAGCCGAAAGAGAAAAGATGGAAGAAGAAGCTATTAATAATTTGCAGCCACTAACATACAATTTTATTGGGTAAATCATGGCAACCAATGTATACTTTAGCAATTACGACAACTTTAATGAGCAGAATTTAATTGATGATCTCGTAATTGAATCTATTCAGATCTTCGGCCTCGATGTAACCTACATAAGCGGGTTGTTCAATAACATCGATAGTATCTTTAACGAAGATGATACACCTCTTTACGATGAGATGTATTCTTTTGAAGTATATGTTAAGAACGTTGATGGCTTTGAAGGTGAAGGCGACTTCCTATCTAAGTTCGGCTTACAGATCAGAGATCAAGTTACGTTTACTGTTGCGATTAGAACATTCGAAAGATTTGTTACAAGAGTTAACCAAACTAAAGTTCGCCCTAGAGAAAACGATATTATCTGGCTTCCTTTAAACCAGAAAATGTACAGAGTAACATACGTAGAACATGAAAGTGTTTTCTATCAGTCTGGCTCTCTACAAGTATACGATATCAAATGCGAATTAATGGAATATTCAAACGAAAGATTCGACACAGGCCGCTACGACATAGATCATTATTTCGATGATATTAATTCTACTAGTACCTTTGTGACTACGCTTGAAGATGTGGCAAACAACGATGTAATGGCACAAAACCTTGAGTTCGAACAGTTAGCAGACGACATTTTAGACTTTAGCGAGTTCGATCCGTTCAGCGAAAACATTACTATTCAGGATAACAACTAATGGCAATTGCTAATTATTTCTATAACGAAACGACTAGAAGATATGTCGCGTTATTTGGCACTATTTTCAATCAACTCAAAATTGAAAGAAAAGATAATGCCGGTGTGTTAATACAGTCTATGATTGTACCGTTGTCCTATGCGCCATTCCAAAAAGTTCTTTCAAGATTAAATGAAGATCCTGACCTTATTAATAGCAGAAGACCTGCTATGACTTTGCCGCGCATGTCTTTTGAAATTACAAGCTTGTCGTATGATCCAGTGCGCAAAATTGCGTCAACACAAAAGATGCGCAAAGCATCAAAAGCAGAGTCAAACTCTTCTCGTAATTTTGTTTACGCTTCTGTGCCATACAATTTAGAATTCTCTTTGTATATTATGACAAAGTATTCAGAAGATGCAACAAAACTTATGGAACAAATCATTCCGTTCTTTACACCCGATTGGACTGTTACTGCTAAAATGGTGCCAGACTTAGATCCTATTGATATTCCTATTATTTTAAATAGTGTTACTACAGAAGATCTTTACGAAGGTGATTACGAGACACGACAAACTATTCTGTACACTCTTACTTTTACTTTAAAAGGTTGGTACTTCGGTCCTGAGAAAACAAAGAAAGTTATCAAGTTCATTGATGTCGATATGTCTACCACCACTGCTTCTAATGCAACTCCAGAAGAAAGAGTTATAATTAAGCCAGGTCTTGATGGAAATGGCAATCCGCTTTACGAAGACGGCATAACTGTTACGGCAACATCTTCTCTCTCAAACGGAGCTGTATCTGGAATTACTATTGTAAATGATGGTGAAAACTACGATCCAAACAATAGCATCCCAGTTACTGTTGCTGCACCAAGTTCTTTAAACGCACAAATTACTCCCGTTATCACTAACACTTCTATAACTTCATTCAGTATTCCCGAAGCAGGTGGATACTATTCTGCTTCTCCTGCCATAGTAATTAGTGCTCCAGACTCTCCTGTAACCACCGCCAGTGGCACTGCAGTGCTCTCTGGCGACACCGTTGGATCTATTGGTATTACTAACAGCGGTACATATTATAACTCAGCCACCGTCTCTATATCCGAGGCACCTGTAAAATCACAATATATTAAGTTTGGTGACGACGCGCTCTATCATGCAAACCATACTGATGTAATTCTCGACCATGTAACAACATATAATTTAGTCACTGCTGGTACTGGTTTTGCTATAGAATTTTGGATTTACCCTGAAGAGTTCCACGCTAACGATTCTCATGTTCTAAATTTCGCCGGTACTACTATGAGAATTGAAATAGAAGCTTCAGGAGAACTTGTATATCGGCCAGTTCTTAATAGTGCACCGACAAGATCTACTCCAGAAGTCTTAGTTTTAAACCAATGGAATCATTGCCGCCTTGAACATTATGGTGCAACAGCAAGATGGTTAGTAAACGGTACTGCAGATGCTGGGGCTGCTGCACCGCAGGGTTTCTTAATTGGCGGTGGTACAAGTGTGTATATTGGCGAACGTTCTACGAATGAAAGAAGCTTTTTAGGAGCTTTAGATAACTTGACTATTAGCCAAATCTCTGGATTAACTGCAGTTGGATCGTATGTAGTACCAACCACTGCCCAGACTGGTACATATTTTACATCTAATTTTGATAAAGATAATGCTACAGCACTTGTGACTGTGTCAGCCGGCGAAGTAACAGCAATTACTATGACAAATGGTGGTGCTAATTATGCCAACACGACACCGGAAATCACTTTTTCGGCGCCTACCGGTGTCGCTGCAGATTATCAAGCAACTGCTACGGCAGTTCTAACTGACGGTTCTGTATCTTCAATTAGTATAAATAACAATGGTAAGTTCTATATTTCAGCGAGTGCTACTATAGATACAGTTGTTGCTAACACTGCAACAGCTACTATCTCTATCGGTGTTGATGGCCAAGCTACGGGTATTACAGTAACCAATGCTGGCTCTGGCTATAGATCTCCACCGCTAGTTACTGTTGGTGACCCAGCAGCCATATCAGTAGCTTACCAACAAATTGAGTTCGATGATGACTGGGGTATTATTACAATATTTGAGGATGTATAATGAGCGACGAAAAGATTTCTTCTGCACTAGGCATTAGACAAATGTCTGACATAGATGAAGCCGAAATGCATCTGCCAGCTCAGGTTGCTCCTCCATCCGATAATCCTGTTGCAATAGTTTCAGCTGACGACGGAGAAAACTTGCGTGATATTGAATCGGTACGTAAGAATATCGAAAGTATTATGGAAACCGGAAGATCAGCAATGGAAGAGATGCTTGAGATCGCGAAACAATCTGAGCAACCTAGAGCATTTGAGGTCGTTTCTACTCTTATGAAAACACTGCTTGATGCTAACAAAGATTTTGCAGATATATCTTCTAAAAAGAAATACGCTTTAGAAGAAATAAACGGCCCGAAAGAAGCAGCACAGACAAATGTTACAAACAATAATTTAATCGTCTCCACAGCAGACTTACTTAAAATGCTAAAAGATAATAGTGGAACTAAAGATGGGTGACGGTTACTTAGGCAATTCGCATCTTAAAAAAGTTCAAGAGAATATTGAATGGACACCTGAACTCCTTAAGGAGTACATGAAGTGTGCGGATGACCCTATCTATTTTTCTAAAGAATACATCAAAATTGTGCATGTTGATAGAGGTCTTATTCCTTTTGATATGTACGATTACCAAAAAGAAATTTGTGATAAGATCTTTAAAAACAGACGTGTAGCCGTTCTAACTGCTAGACAATCAGGCAAAACCACTACCGCAGTTGCGGTTATTCTGCATTATATCTTGTTTAATGAGTTTAAGACTGTAGCTATCCTTGCTAACAAAGGTGATGCTTCTAGAGAGGTTATGGCAAGGGTTAAGTTAGCATATGAAGCTTTACCTAAGTGGCTTCAGCAAGGTATCGAAGAATGGAACAAGGGTAACATTGCATTAGAAAATGGTTGTCAAGTACTTGCTGGTACTACATCTTCATCAGCAATTCGTGGTAAATCTGTTAACTTTCTATATCTCGACGAGGTCGCGTTTATTGAAGGTTACGACGAATTCTTCGCTTCTGTTTATCCTACTATTTCGTCTGGTGAATCTACGAAGCTATTAATGACTTCTACACCAAACGGTTTAAACCACTTTTGGAAAACATGCAAAGGCGCAAAAGAAGGCACAAATGGTTATCAATACCAAGAAGTTATGTGGTATGATGTTCCTGGTCGTGACGAGAATTGGCGTAAAGAAACTATTGAAGCCCTTGACCATGATGAAGAAAAGTTTAACCAAGAATATTGCTGCGAATTCTTGGGTTCTTCTGGTACTCTTATTAGTGGTAGTAAGCTAAAAGAGTTATATCCTGACCAACCTATTGCTAAAGCAGAAGGATTAACTCAGTATGAAAAAGCCGATAAAAATAAGCAATATGTAATTACTGCAGACGTTGCAAGAGGTAAAGGATTAGACTATTCTACTTTTACCATTTTCGATATTTCAGAAATGCCGTATAGGCAAGTAGCAGTTTATAAAGACAACCTAATAGGACCAGTTGATTTTGCATCAGTTTTATATAGAGCTGGTATGATTTACAATGAAGCTGGCATATTAGTAGAAATTAATGATATTGGAGGCCAAGTTTCTGATGTTCTTACAATAGATCTTGGTTACGAAAATTTACTCTACACTCAGAACAGCGGGCGGAGCGGTAAAGTTTTAAGTCCTGGTTTTGGCAAAAACGTTGATAATGGTATTCGAACAACCAAACTTGTAAAAAATACAGGTTGTTCTATGCTTAAAATGCTCGTTGAACAAAACCAACTCCTCATAAGAGATTATGATACTATTCAAGAATTGAGTAGATTTTCCAAGAAAGCAAACTCGTTTGAAGCAGAATCTGGGTTTCACGACGATTTAGTAATGAACCTAGTACTATTTGCTTGGATGACTGAGCAACAATACTTCAAAGATATGACAGACATAAATACATTAACAAAGTTAAGAGAAAAAACAGACGAGCAAATTGAACAAGATATGCTGCCGCTAGGCTTCTGCGATATCGGTGATCCATCTTTTTACGAAGACGACGGCATTAGACTATGAAGCGCTCAATAAAGCAAATCGTATAATTTATAAATAGAAACAATAATATTAAAATATAAACGCGTTTCTAATTAATTAAAGGAGAAAAACATGGCTTTTTCCGTAAGTCCTTCCGTCATTGTTCGTGAAGTGGATGCGAGTCAAACAGTGCCGGGCGTTGCTACAGCTCCGGCAGCAATGGCCGGCATTTTTAAGTGGGGTCCAGTTAACGATCCTATTCTAATCACTTCAGAAAATGACCTAGTAGATCGCTTTGGTAAACCAACCGACGACAACTATGAAACATTTTTCGTAGCGTCTGACTACTTATCATACGCGAACGCGTTATATGTTGTACGTGCTGATGACGCATCTGCAACAGCATCTGGTACAACTCTTGTATATGATGCTAATAGCGTGATCGTTCCAGAAAGTAGTACATACGCCGCGTTTGATGCAAAATACCCTGGCGCATTAGGCAACTCAATTGAAGTTTCTTGGTGTACTAACTCTGCATATTCTATATCAGTTGTTGCAGTCGGTGGTATTGATGAAAACGCAGTTTCTAACAGTGCTGTTTTCCAAACTATTGCTTTCAACAGCACTGCAGTTTCTTTTGAAGTTGCGAATACTGTAAGTCTACCGGCTGTTAATGTCGGTGATGTTATCGTTATTGGTAACGCAAGCATTGGATACCAAGAACTTGTAGTCGCAACTGCTTCTGTTGCTGACATTGATGAAGTGTTTGGATCAGGCAACACAGCCGTAACAGCAACTGTTGGCTTCACTCAAGCTATCGGATTTACAGGTCGCTATACACTTGCAGAAACTGATCTTTCTAAGCTTTCAATGACTAAAAGATGGCAGCATAACGCTATCTTTGGAACAGCTCCTTCTGCCAATCATCTTCATATCGCAGTTATCGATAAAGATGGTGGAATCACTGGTACACCAAACACAGTTCTAGAAGCATTTGATAACTTATCAACAACCGCTGGAGCTACAAACGCGCAAGGTGCTACTAACTATTATCCAATTGTTATTGAAAATAGTTCTTCGTGGATTAAACTAGCAAACTCATCAGTAATTGGTACTGCTACTCAAACAGTAAACAAATATGAAAATATGGTTGCTGGTACCGATGCTAAAACTGAATCTTCAGCAACATTGGGCTCCTTAGCTTTTGCTTGGGACACTCTTAAGAATGCAAATGAAATCGACATTGCATTTGTTCTTCAGGGCAAAGGCGATGATAATGCTACTCGTGCAAACTATATTGTTGCTAACTTAGCAGATTACAGAAAAGATTGTGTGGCATTCCTATCACCATCTAAAGAAGCGGTAGTCGATGAGCTAAAAACAAATTCAAAACTAGATAACGCTATTGCTTATCGCAACAAAGTTCAGAACTCTTCTTACTGGTTCATGGACAGCGGTTATAAATATCGGTATGACAAGTTTAACGACAAATATCGTTGGACTCCTCTAAACGGTGATATGGCAGGCCTTGCATCAAGAGTAGATGCGTGGGAATCTCCAGCTGGTTACAGAAAAGGTATTATTAAGAATATCGTTAAACTTGCGTTTAACCCAAGTAAACCACAAAGAGATCAATTGTACAGCGCAGACGTTAACCCAGTTATGTCTCAGACAGGACGAGGAATCGTACTATTTGGTGATAAAACAGGGCTTGGGACAGCAAGCGCATTTGACCGACTTAATGTTCGCAGATTGTTTATTGCAGTTGAAAAGACAATTGCAACAGCAGCGGAAAGCTTCTTATTCGAGTTTAACGACGACTTTAGTCAGACTCAGTTTAAGAACATTGTAGATCCATTCCTTCGTGACATCCAAGGGCGTCGGGGCATTATTGATTTTAGAGTTGTTTCTGATTCTACAGTTAATACTGCTGAAGTTATTGATCAAAACAAATTCCGTGCAAGCATATTCATTAAGCCAGCTCGTTCTATTAATACTATCGAATTAACTTTCGTAGCAACTAGAACCGGTGTTGAGTTTGACGAAATTGTCGGACAGCTAGCGTAATAAATACAATTAAAAGGAGAAAGACACATGGCATTTAACATCAACCAGTTCAAATCCGAACTCGTGGGTGGCGGTGCGCGTCCTACGCTCTTCCAATGTCAAATCACCAATCCGATTAATTCCTCTGCCGATATCAAAGTACCATTTATGATAAGAGCAGCAGGAATTCCGGAGTCTACAATTGGCCAATATACGGTACCTTACTTTGGGCGCCAGGTCAAATATGCAGGTGATAGGGTATTCGCAGACTGGACAGTAACCGTTATCAACGATGAAGATTTCGCTATTCGTAACGCTTTAGAAGAGTGGATGAATTTTATTAACTCTCACGATTCCAACTCGAGAGGATTGCCGCAACAGTATAAGTCTACTGGGCAAGTTACTCAGTACAGCAAAGATGGTTCTGCATTGCGCACGTACGTTTTTGAAGGTATGTTCCCGATTTCCGTTGACGGTATTCAGTTAGACTGGAGCCAAACAGATTCAATCGAAGAATTTGGCGTTACATTCCAGTATGACTTATGGAGAGTTGAAGGAAACACCGGCGTACCAACAACTTAATATATAATGTGAGGAATTAAAGTGAAGCTTTTTGGATTTGAAATAAAAAGAGAAGGCGAAGAGACTGGGCATACTCCAGTCTCTTTTGCTGAACCTTTAAATGATGACGGTGCTATTACCGTCGGCAATGCTATGGGCGGGTTTTACAGTACTATTCTAGATTTAGAAGGTAATGCTAAAACTGAATCAGAGCTTGTATCAAAATACCGCGGTTTGGCGATGCAACCTGAAATTACTCAGGCTGTAGATGAAATCGTGAATGAAGCTATTAGCGTTGATACTGATGACAAAGTAGTAGAAATCATATTAGATGACACTGATTTGCCAGACAAAGTTAAAGATAAATTAGTTGAAGAGTTTGAAAACGTACTCTCGCTTTTAGATTTTAGTAATACTGCTTACGACACATTTAGCAAATTCTATGTAGATGGCAGAGTTAATTACCATTGTATCATAGATCCTGAAGATATTAAAGCAGGCCTCCAAGAAGTACGTTATGTGGATCCACGCAAGCTTAAACTTATCCGTGAAATAGATAAGAGTGGAAAAGACAAACATTCTGGCGCTCCAATTAAAAAAGTTAAATCTGAATACTACATGTATTCAGAAAACGGTTTTGGTAGTGATAAAGGTTCGTCTAGTAGTTCACAAGGAACACAAGGCTTTAAGATCGCAAAAGATTCTATTGCTCGTATTACATCCGGCGTAATGACTGAAAATAACTCTCTTGTTCTTTCTCATCTTAACGCTGCAATTAAACCGATCAACCAGTTGAGGATGCTTGAAGATGCTGTTATCATTTATACTCTTACAAGAGCTCCTGAAAGACGAGTTTTCTATATTGACGTTGGTAACTTGCCTAAATCGAAGGCTGAACAGTATCTAAGAGATATGATGGTTCGTCATAAAAACAAGCTACAGTATAATTCATCTACTGGTGAAATATCAGATGCTCGTAAAATGATGACTATGACTGAAGACTTGTGGTTCCCACGTCGTGGTGGTGAAAGAACTACTGAAGTTGATACGTTAGCTGGCGGCAATGCTGCTGGGTTAACAAGCGACGAGAACTTGCAGTACTTCCAACGCAAACTATATAAGTCGTTGAAGGTGCCTATTTCTCGCTTAGAACCAGAAACAATGGCGACATTTGGTCGTACATCTGAAATTACTCGTGATGAGCTTAAGTTTGGCAAGTTCATTCAAAGATTGCGCAATCGTTTCTCATCGCTGTTTACACAGATTCTTGAAAAGCAGCTAGTCCTTAAAGGTATTATGACACCCGAAGAGTTCGCTGAAATCAAGAATGATTTAAGATACGACTTTATTCAAGATAACTATTTTACAGAATTGAAAGAAGCTGAGATTACCCGTGAAAGACTTACTACTCTTCGTGAAGTTGAAGAACATATTGGTACATATTATTCTAGAGAGTGGGTTCGTAAAAACGTTCTTCGTATGTCTGATGAAGATATTAAAGAAATGGCAAAAGAGATTGCTAAAGAAGCAGCAGAAGCGCCAGAAGAAGAGCCAACTGATGACGGTGATATGGAGAGTCAGAGTAACACAGATCAGAGAGATTCAAAAATCGTTAATGGATAAATATAATCAAATTAAAGTAAATTCAGGAGATTTCAAATGAAGTCGTTTAGACAAGTTATTGCGGAAGTTGCTGAGCCAAATTCGCGGGCAGAAGAAGAGCAAGCATTTAAGGATATGCATACTTACGAAGTGATCGGTCACCCAGTTGCTTTAGATCACCAGTTCACTGGCGAGATTGCTAAGCCGAAAGCGGCTCGCATTGCAGACCAAGAAGGTGATGCTAATTACGATACTGCATATGCTTATGGTATGAATGCAATGTATGATAAAGCGTTCGCTATTGAACAAGTTAATGAAAATGCAGCTGAAGAAATTCCAATGATGAGTCAGCAACTTGACTTTATCACAATGGCTGCTAAAGCTATTAAAGCTTCTTTAAGCAAGGGTGGCGATCCTGAAGAATGGTATCAAAACAAACTTGCTACTGCACATGAGGCAATCAAAACACTTCATGCTAATATTGCTAGTGACGTAACTGAAAGCGAAATGGCTAAAAGAGACGCGCTCGATAAAGCTGCTGCTCCTTCAAAAGAAGGCAAGAAAGCAGTATCTTTGAAAAAAGCTCCTTGGGATAAAACAGAAGAACTTTCTCCTAAGCAAAAGAAAATTGATCATAACAAAAATGGCAAAATTGATGGCCACGACTTAGCTATGATTAGAGCTAAAAAGAACGAAGAAGCTGAACTTGATGAAGTATCACAAGAAACTCTTAAAGATTACCATGCAAAAGCAGCTGTTGATCTGAGAAATAAAAGAGAAAAACTTAGAAACGGCACCCTTACATCTAAAGATCTTAAAGGTGGTCAAAATAGAGTAAAAGGTCTTAATAGAGCTGCTGACAAAATGGAAGAAGTAGTTGCTGAAACTACCAACTCTGCTCTTAAAAAACCAATTACTATGACTGGCGCCGATGGCAAAACTCGTACTGTTATGAAATCTACAAAATCGAACTATACTGATGAGCGCGGTCAAGATAAGATTACAACAAAAGAATCAGTCGATCGGATTGATGAAGCGTTTTCTGCAGGTATTGTAAAGTTTAAAGATAATACTTCTGCCATTATTAAAAAAGAAGACGCGGACATTCTTAACAAATTGTTCAAGAAAATGTCATCAGCTAGTGTAAAGAAAATGACTGAAACTGCTATGAAAAACAAAGCTGGTATGGCTGAAATTCTGGAATTTGCTAGAGAAGCTCTATAATGGCTTGGGCGGATGTTCTAGGATCTGAAGGTGGGGTAGCTAATACTTGCATCTGGGAATATGATAATGCAGCAACAGCAGCAGACACATATTTAGACGCTAATGGAACAACCGCTTCTGGCATCAGAACGTTTACACCTACTGGTGGTAATGCACAGTATACTTATGTTAAGGTCAGAAAAAAAGGTGAGACAGCATTACGTGGCGAGATCAGTAAATCATATTGGGATTTTAGATCGTCGGTATCTGTGTATGCAATACTTACTCTTGAGCCAAGTTTCATTCTCGACTTCAAGGCGAGTGTCTTTAACAAAAATGGTGTTTCCTCTACCTTCGGTGCATCTATAACTCACGCAGCTACAACCAATGCAACTATGGTCGATAGTGATGGCTTGCTGAAGTGGCGTCCACATAACTTGGTTCCCTACAGCGAAGACCAGACGCAGTGGAACTTGTATTTAGCAACAGCCACACGTACAGCAGACCGCATTACCTTTACAACAGCCACCACTGATAGACGTGCAGCAACTTTTAGGGCTGCGACACAGACAGTCAAGGGTTTAGACTATAAGATAGTAGCAGATTTCACCGTTGATGACGGCCTGCCTGTAATTGCCTTGGGCGCGTGGGCCTCCACTACGAGGTTTAGTTGGGCAGCTTATGATACGACTTTATTAACGTCCTCCACCTACACAGTCAGCGACCCTACAACAGCCATGACTGTAGATAGTTGCGTGAACATATCTGGTAACATTTGGCGGCTTACAGTCGGCTACACAGCTACCACAACAGGTAATTCCGCACCAGCAAGTATTATTGTCCATCTCGGTGCAGCAGGTCAGACAGCACAGCAGCTACGCACAGCTGGTGTGGGTACTGGTTCTTGCGGTGTTACTAACGTACACACCTACCAAAGTGACCTCGGTGGCATGGTGAACAACCCTGATGCCTCTACAGGCTTTGAGTCATACGTTCCAACGACAACTACTGCTGTTTACCTTTCTCGTCGTGGTCATCACGTCTACAATGGCTCTGCTTGGGTTAACGAAGGCATCCTCCACGAGAGTGAAGCTAGGACTAACTTGATGACTAGCTCTGGTGATTTGGATGGCACTGGTTGGGCTGGTACCATGACCAGAGGTGCAGTAACCTCAGGTTCACCCTTCGGTACTTATCAGACGATTTCACCTGTAAGTAGTGGTGGAGACCTTGGCACCGCGCAAAGAAACCAAGTCGGTAAAACCCTTACATTAGGTGCAACCTATGTTGGTTGGGCGTTGGTTAAGTATTCTGCTGGTTCTGGCTGGTTTGATATTAATATGTACGACACGGGCGACACTTCTAAACGTGCTTACTTTGACGTGCAGAATGGCGCTGTAGGCGTTAAGGATGCAGCTAACATAGACCACGGGATGGTAGACTATGGTGATGGCTGGTGGCTATGTTGGGCTTCGGCTGATGCAGCTTCTACCTCTGGTGGTTCGAGGTATGAGGTTCCCAACGGTGACGGTGTTGTGACTTGCACCGCAACAGATGTTATCTTAATAGCTGGCACACAGTATGAACTAGGCTCAACTCCATCAAGTTACATCCCAACAACAACAGCTACAGCTACTCGTGCTGCTGAGACACTAACAGTCCCTGCGGCTAACCTGCCGTATAACAGCACTAACGTGTCTATCCAGATGGATGGCAAGATGACTTATGCTGATAATGGGCTTACTCCAGGCGTCGGTGGGGGGGAGGTATCTTTTCTTCTTTGGAAATCTGGCAATATAGACTACATCAGCACTGGTATTGACACTGGTGGTAATAGGTCAGGCCAATACGATGCCTCGCAAAGAACCGCGACCAGTGGAGGTCAGCAGTTATCACAAGGCTCGACTACCGACTACTCTCCTAACACCAACGTACCCTTCAACCTCGCATCAATTCACAGCTCTACGTTCATTAAAGGCGCAACCGAGGGTACACTCACAACATCTTTCTACCCAACTCGTCAAGGCCTCCCTGACTTATCATCTACTAACTTAGAACTTGGACAACTTTTCATGGGTACAATCGGACAGTTCCGTATGTGGGCTGAAGACTTAACAGACGCTGGTATTACGGAAGCAACTTTACCATCAACTGAACCATCTCTGAGCCTGACCTTCGATGGCAGTGAGAACAGCTTTATCATACTAGATTGGAGTGAGTAATCATGGGTACTAAACAATACGACAGTGCAACTGATCTCATTACGTTCTCCCGTGCAAGCGGGGGGACAGCACTAAGCAAGATTAGCTATGGCAACAATTCGGTTACGAATGGCACGTTTGATACTGATTTGTCTGGTTGGACCCAAAATGGTGCTGAGTGGGTTTACAGCAATGGCAAAGCGGCACTTCTAGCTAATGCCATAGCTAATCAAAGCCTTTCATCTACTAACGCTTATGTAAAGGCAGGAAAAACATATAGAGTTAGATTTGATGCTTCAACATCTGTTGGTACTCCAGTGAACACATACATGAAAGTTCGGATTAAGAGTAATGATAACGGAACAGGTGTAATGATCTACAATCAAAACTATATACTCACTGGCTCAACCGAGATCTTTCTATCTCCAACAGCAAACGGCTATGTGAGCTTTGATAACGTAGTCTCTAGTAGCTTTGACAAGTTTATTGACAACGTATCCATTGAAGAAGTCCTCTTCGGCCAATCTGATGGCACACTACAAGTGTTTAACCACGGTAACAACATCCCTCGCATTGAGTACGATGCTACTGGTGCAGTCAAAGGTTTACTGATTGAGGAAGCTAGGACTAACATTGCGAAGTATTCTGAGGATTTCACGCAGGGGTACTGGAAGGCATATAATGCAGTAACAACAACAGGTAATGTAGCAGTTGCACCTGATGGCAATTTAACAGCCGACAGAATTGCCGCTAAGAATGCGACAACAAACAATGGAGCTTTTACGGATGACGATGTGCCTACTGGTGGTTGCGTTAGTGTCTTCGCTAAAGCTGACACAGTTGATTGGCTTGGTTTCGGACAAGCTGGAGGTTGCTGGGCGTACTTTGACCTTGCAAATGGCGTTACAGGGAACAAGTCCACTACTGTTGGTTACACCAGCATAACCGCTTACCCTAATGGTTGGTATCTTTGCCAAGCATGGGGCATAACTATTAGCTGGCATCGTGTGTTGTTCTCTCCAAAGCCAACAGAGGGCAATGGCGACCCTTGGAGTAATGTCACTAATGCGATTGGAGATAGTGTGTTCTTATGGGGCGCACAAATAGAAGCTGGCGCTTTCCCTTCGTCCTACATCCCGACGACAGGCGCTACAGCTACTCGTGCTATGGACCTCGCCGAAATCCCAACGAGTGCCTTTGGTTATAACAACGATAAGGGTAGTATCGCTGTGGAGTTCAAGAGTAATAAACCTAGTAGTCTGGATTATGGTGCTTTCGGTTTAAGTGATGGCACTCCTTACAACAGAATAATACACTTCACCTCTGCCACAGCCCACCGTGCTGCTAGTATCAATTCAGGCAACTTAGATGTAGATATAGGCGCTGGCAGTAGGGGCGCACCTTCTGAACTTGTTAAGTTTGCTATTGGATTTAGCGACAACAACTTCGCAGCTTCTCTTAATGGCGCAACAGCAGTCACTGATACATCAGTAACCATTCCGTCTGGGTTATCTAAGTTGGCGCTTGGCTATTTTTACGACAACTTTCAAGCTAACTTCGCTGCAGTGAATGGGCACATCAAGTCCATACAATACTATCCACGTCAACTAACTAATACACAATTACAGGAGCTAACAACATGACCGACGAACTAATCCTTGAAGATGGTGTAGTAACTCCAAAGAACGACTTCTATCTCAAGCTAGATGCTGAGGCGTCTATGCCATCAGTTCTCTCTGCCTTCTACAAGCAGGACTACAGCACAATCGTAGACCCTGAGACAGGCGTAGAGAGTACACAGATAGAGGGTGAGCCTTACTTTGTCAGTAGTACATCTAACTATGCTATTGATGTTGTGGGAACACTAAGCGAACCTACAGGTAATACACTGACAGATGATAATGACATGGAGTATCCTGAGATACAAGCCTTAGATGGTTGGCACGTGAATATCCGTTTAGTGGGTGATGAAGTTAGAGCAGCAGTAGAAGCACTAGATACGTCACATGGTGTGACACCTTCTGCCCCACAGAGAATTTGGTTATAAATATAGTTATATATAACTACAAGTTCTAAAACGTATAAATAATAGCAAATATGAGGAAATATTATGAACCCTATTGAAACATTAGTTCAACAATCATTTGATAAAGATTTTAATTCTGCGAATTAAACAAAAACTATTACGACGCCAGAGTATAACAAAATAATTATAAATACAGTTAGAATAACATAGAGGCGATAAAATGAAACTCATTACCGAAGTTGTAGAAGATTGCAGCGTTGCAACGGAGATCAATGAAGAAACGGGCGTTAAGTCTTACTTCATCGAAGGCATCTTTATGCAAGGTGACATCAAAAATCGCAACGGTCGCATTTATCCATCTGCGGTTCTTGAAAAAGAAATGAATCGCTATAATAAAGATTTTATTACTACTAAGAGAGCTCTTGGTGAACTAGGTCACCCAGACGGTCCAAGCATTAACGGCGATAGAGTTTCACACCTTATCACTGAAATGAAAAAAGACGGATCAAATTTTATTGGTAAAGCAAAAATTCTCGGTACTCCAATGGGCAACATTGTTAAGACACTTATGGACGAAGGTGTTCTTATTGGCGTATCAACTAGAGGATTGGGTTCTGTAAAGCAAACAAAAGAAGGTATCATGGAAGTTCAAGACGATTTCCATCTAGCTACTGTTGATATTGTAACAGACCCATCAGGCCCTAATTGCTTCGTAAATGGCATTATGGAAAACACTGAATTCTTTTATGACATTGCTAGAGGCAACTGGTTACCGACTAACGTAACAGTTGAAGAAGCAATTGAAGAAATTCAAGAAGAAATTGAAAAAGAAGTTAGACGGGTCGTTCGTCGAGTTGATGAGAGCACAGCTGTACGTATGTTTGAACGCTTTGTAAAATCACTTAGAAATTAATTTTTTAATAAATAGTATACATATAGAATATCACCACGAAAAAAAGGAGTAGAACATATGTCAAATGAGTTAGACGAAAAGTTCGTTGTCGATGATGGTGGATCATCAGTAAAATCTTCCGAGATTCCTGATCCAGTTACGCCAGCAGGCGGCGACATCAAAAAGAAAAAGGCAGATGTGAAAAAGTCAGCCGATCCTAAAGCCAGCAAAGTAGGGGCTGTTACACCAGGACAAGGCGCTGTTAAAGAAGAAGCCGAGGCTGATTCTGAGGTTGTTGTTGAAGAAGTTATTGAGATTGAAGAATCAATCGCATCAATGTTCGAAGGCATGGATCTTTCAGAAGAATTCACATCTAAAGTCACTATGGTTTTTGAAGCAGCTGTTAATGAAGCAGCCACTATCAAAGCTAATGCTATTATCGCAGAAAAAACTGAAGCTCTCGAAGTTGAGATGAAAGAATCTGTTGATACTGCAGTAGAAAAAATCGTAGAAAACCTTGATTCATATCTCGACTACGTTGTAGAAGAGTGGATGAAAGAAAATGCACTTGCTATCGAAACCGGGGTTAAGGTGGACATTGCTGAGTCATTAATGGATGGTCTTAAAACTCTTTTCGAAGAGCACAACATCGACGTCAACGATGAAACAATCGACGTAGTTGCTGGACTTGAAGAAGAAGTTGCAGAACTTAAGACCACTGCCAATGCAAAGTTCAATGAAAATGTTGAATTGCTAAAGCAGATTGCAAGTCTAAAAGCTGAATCAGCTTTCAGCGAAATGACTGAAGATCTTACAATCACTCAGCGTGAAAGATTAAAAGTACTTTCTGAGAAACTCGGTGTTTCTGATATTGCTGAATATAAAAGCGATCTTAAAACCCTAAAAGAATCTTTCTTCACTGCTAAAAAAGCTATTGTTGAAGAAGTTTCTGAAGAGCAAGAAATTATGACTGAAGAAACAGCAGCGCCTAAACGCACTTCTGATTACTCAAACATTAATGCGCTTGTAGAGTCTCTTAATACAAGAAAAACAAATCAGTAAAATATTAACATTTATAAATAGATCCAGATAAACCTAATCAAGGAGATAGACAATTATGGCACAGTCAAACTATCAAGCACTTGTTGAAAAGTGGGGCCCAATCTTAGAGCACTCAAACTTTTCTGCAATCACTGATCAACACAAGAAGTCGGTAACGGCAACAATTCTTGAAAACACCGAGCGGGCTCTTATGGAATCAGGCGATATTTCTGCCTCCATGACCGGTCTTCTTTCAGAAGCCTCACCAACTAACTCAGCTGGTACTGGCGGATTCTCTGCTGGCTCAACTGCTACTGGTCCAGTAGCTGGTTATGATCCAGTACTTATTTCATTAGTACGTCGCGCAATGCCTAACCTAATGGCATACGACATTGCTGGCGTTCAGCCAATGACAGGACCAACTGGTCTTATCTTTGCAATGCGTTCTAAGTACGCAACTCAAGGCGGCGCCGAAGCATTCTATGCTGAAGCCGATACTGACTTCTCTGGTGCTGGTACTCACGCAAATACTTTACCTGGTGGCGCTGTCACAACTGGTACTGGTATGGCTACTGCTGCTGCTGAAGCACTTGGCGACGGTGCTGGTGCTGGTTTCGCAGAAATGGCCTTCTCAATCGAGAAAGTTACTGTTGCTGCTAAATCAAGAGCTTTGAAAGCTGAGTACACTACTGAGCTTGCACAAGATCTTAAAGCTGTACACGGTCTAGACGCTGAAACAGAACTAGCAAACATTCTACAGTCTGAAATCCTTGTGGAAATCAACCGTGAATTAGTTCGTACCATTTATGGTACAGCTGTTGCAGGTGCTGTTGCTACAGCCGTTCCTGGTACTTTCGATCTTGACGTAGATGCTAATGGCCGTTGGTCAGTAGAGAAATTCAAAGGTCTTATGTTCCAAATCGAACAAGAAGCTAACAAGATTGCTCAGCAAACTCGTCGTGGTAAAGGTAACTTGGTTATCTGTTCTTCCGATGTAGCTTCTGCATTGCAAATGGCTGGTGTACTTGATTACACTCCAGCTCTTAACGCTAATGCTCTTAACGTTGACGACACAGGCAATACTTTTGCTGGTGTACTAAACGGTCGTTACAGAGTGTATATCGATCCATACGCTGGTGCAAACTACCTAGTAGTTGGCTATAAAGGTTCTTCTTCATTCGACGCGGGTCTATTCTATTGCCCATACGTTCCATTGCAAATGGTTCGTGCAGTTGGTGAGAACAGCTTCCAGCCAAAAATCGGCTTCAAAACCCGTTATGGCATGGTTGCTAACCCATTCGCTCGTGGCGGCGCTGCTGCTAACGATGGTGGCTTAGTTGCTAACACTAACGTTTACTACCGTAGAGTTGCTATCGCGAATTTGTTCTAAGATAGCAAATAAAAATAAGAAAGCCGGGTTTAACCGGCTCGATTAAAACTAATTGGGATCCTTTCGAGGATCCCTTTTTTTATGCTAAGTAATCTGACAAATTATCTACTTTAGTTAAGAAATCGCTATAAGCTGCATTAACTTTTGTTTGATCATAAAAGAAGTATTTTTTAACTGCTTTCCAAAAGCTTGTTTCTACCATAGGGTAACCAAAAGAAAAGACTATGCATTCATAATGCGAGTAATTTCTATTTGATTGAATATTCCAAAACTTTGTTAATTCTTCATCAGTGTATGGATTTTCTCTGCATTTTTGCTGAGGAACCTCGTGAAATTTCTTATCATCATAAACAATATGCACTGTCATGCCGCCGTCATCCCACCACTCAGATTCTGTGCATGGTCTTTCTACTGAGTTAAGAACGTTGTCGTACCAATATACATTACAATCAAGCTTATCTACTTCAGAAATAAAATCGTGTTTTTGTTCTTTAGTGTTGAATAGCACACCAATATATCTGTGTCTAGAATCGTCATGTCCTTGGCAACTCGTAAACGTTAGATAACCTTTTTCATGTAAACTAAGAACTGCTTTTCTTATGCCAGGTTCTAAATTACGTTCTATGATATCAGAGTACTGGCTTACAAAACAGCTAATATAGTTGCCATCTTCATCTTTAGAGCAATATGTTCTGCCGTTAATTAAGTGATCATTACCTTTGACGAACATAGCATACTTGTGACGAGCTTCCGGAGATATCAAATCAGGTTCATTTGATTCCTGCTGGTATTGCTGCCGATACGGAGCTAATATTTCATAATGACTTTTCATAAGATACTCCATGAGGTTGAAGGGAGCCGAAGCTCCCCTCTGTTATCGATCTACTAAAGCAACTGCGCTTTGTGAATCATGATAATCCCCACTTTTGTAATACTCTCGGACAGCAGATTCTTTGTACATTGTGCCATCTTTAATACGGAACGACGTAATTTCGCGACGTACTACACCGTTTGTATCAGCATCAAAAGCATTTTTAAATGGTCCATTAGTCATTGCTAATTCCAATCCGCTTGCTCAGTGGCTCTAACACAGCTTCAGCGAATTGCATAAACTCTTCACTCTTTGCAGCTTCTTGTGCCAAGTTAGATGCGTGATAGATGCGAGCTAGCTTATTAAAGTCTTTCTTAGGTACTAAGCAGTCTTCAAGAATTTTCTCTGCAATAGACTTCATGTGATCTTTTTCAGCTTCAATGCGCACCATAGAATTAGACATTTCTTTTAGTGCGTCTTGGATTTGCTTACGGTGATCTTCTGAAATTATAGTTGGTAGTGTATCGCCGCCAGTTTGTATAATACCCATTTTACTTTCCTTTAGTTATGTGAGTTTGCCTTCTTCGCGAAGTTTAGCTCTGATTTTAGTTGCGCTTATGTTGTGAACTTCTTCACCGAGATCGTGTTGTGTAAACGTGTACCCAACTCCTCGGCCGTAGCTAATGTCGACAATATTAGGTACACACACGATAATATATTCGTAACCGTTATGATAACCTTCTTTTGAAAGACCTTCGCTGATACCTTCAATCACTTGAATTTCTCCAAAGGGGTTGTCACTTTGCTCTACTGTTCTACCAGCCCCTGCGTCTTTTCCTATAATACCACCAACATCTCTGACCATTATACAGACCTGTCCAGTGACGGCCAGAGCCTTTTTAAACAAGGCTGTATGACCAGTATGCCAAGGTTGCCAACGCCCTAGCATCTGAGCTGTGGGCTTCTGATAGTCAAACAAAGCCTTATCGTACATCTCTTTTTCCTTTCAATCCAATCTTAATATGCTGATACCACACACGTTCGTGAGCATAATATAAACCAAATTTAATAACTAAATCTGCTAAAAATACTGCTCCAATTGCTTTCGGTGGTAAACCAAAATACCAAGCAATTAATACTGTGGTTATACTAGCTATTATACGCCAAGTTACGGCTTTTGTCAAATGACGAATTTTACTTACTTCACTCATTATGTTTTTTACTTTGCTTTAGTTGGAACGCTCTAATCACTTCAACAAGTTGTGCATGAGTATCGGTAAACCATTCACTCACGTGATAATCAGCATTAATAGGTGATACAAACATTGCATTTGTATCTGCAAACCGACCTTCTTTAATCGTGTCCATCCATATAGTAAAGTCTGGATCAAAAGCAACACGAGCTTCTTCTGTAGGACACACAAAGTCTGCTACTGCAGTCTTACCAGCTCGGACGACACCATCACTTAAGTGTCGCATCCTATTTGCTTGTCGCATTCGTCCTTCTAGACTGAAATCCCAATCGTCGTAGTGAGTGCGAACTTCATCAGCATTAATATGTACAGCATCAATTAGCTTTGCAAAAGGGGCTGCCAAGGTAGTCTTTCCACTACCCGGCAATCCAAAGATCAGAATTTTCATATTAAGCGTCCGCCATTTCCAACGCTACATCTAACGCTTCAACTTTACGTTTTGCGTTAGTACCAAACCACGCCGAAGTCATACGAGTATCAGCTGAACGCCCAAGCTTGTGGTCAGCCATATAGGTAACAGCGTTGTATGCATTCCACCATGATCCTGGACGGAAGTGATCGCCGGGTTGGTTCTCAACGTATTCCATAGCTTGTTCTGCAGTGCGAGATAAAACTTTATCTTCACGGCTAGACTCACCAAAGATTTTACCAAAGAACCGCTCAAGCTGTGCACGATCATATTGCTTAGATCCGAGAAACTCTGCAGCTTCTTTGAATTTCTCTACCTTGTTGTGTGACAAGCCAAGAATTTCTTTTACTGCTGCTGGATCAAAGACTGAACGGTGATTAACACGTACTGAAGGCTGGTTTTTCTCATTAAGAGCCACTGCCAAAGTGTTATTGCATACAACACGTTCCATTACGAACTTAATGTCGATTGCTTTACCGTATTGATGTGGATTAGAGAATAACAAGTAGCCTTTAACTTCATCACCACCAAATAGTGAGAAACCGTCTTTGACGTCAGCTAATGCCCATACGATCTGACCATCTTTAAGAGAACCGGCGGTGTCCATCTGCATGTCACCAGCACTTACGAATTCAGAAAAGAAGTCGAATGCATCAGAGTTTTGAACTGGGTTCCAATTTTCACCAACTTGGGTAAGAATTTTACTATCAGTTGAACGAACTAGCGCTTGTTGGCCAGTTTTAAAAGTATCACCTTTGTGGCGATATAGAGTATCGATCTTTTCGACATTCCAGTCGAGACCTGCAGCTTGCATCATCTCACGCGGAGTCATGTCGTCTGATACTGGAGTACCAAGACCGTGCCAAGGTAGGCCTTTGCTTTCGCGGTAAGCCATTTGTGCAACGCCGTCAATCATTTCAAGTTCGTGTGCCATAATATAATTTCCTTAGGTTGTTTTTCATTTGATAAGACTAATATAAACCATTTTAAATGGAATGTCAACAGTTATTTTCATTTAATTCCAAGTATTTTCTTTAGCATGATTTTAGCTTCTCCATCATCATAGAAGCCTTCTTCAGATGCAAAATCCATATTAGATGAAAGGAACAAATCTTCAGAAACTCCGTAGCAGCCAACCCAAAATTGACCATCTTCGATAGTGTCACACCGACGTCGTATCTGACCTTTGTCAGTATTGATAGTAAAGATAAGACCGGCTTCGTTTGCATTTACAAAGTTGATACCTAGATTTTCCATAATGTATTCCCTGTTGATTTACTTTATATAGCTATTATAGATCATTTAAGAACGAATGTCAACACCTTTTTGATCAATATTTTGTAATTTTTAAAATATTTTCGAACGACGGTGCTCTTTCACGGTTGCAGAATTGTTTGCATCGATCCGGCGCGGTTTCTACCGACTCCAAGGATTTATTAAATTTGATCCATTGATCTGATAGGACAATTTCCTCAATGTTTTCATTATTTTGTAATTTAAGTTCTTCGTCAAAGAGGTAGTGACTTGCGTGCAATTCAAACAGAGATGTTCTTTCAAACCAACAACAAGGTAGAAGATAACCTTGAGCAGAAAAATACATTTGCTCTCCTTGTTTGCATTTTGGATCCCACTTATTATCGTTTGGCATTTTTTCTTTCATGGCTCCATTGTGAGTCTGAATTGTACCCATTATTGTCTCTTCGAAGAACATATTCTTCAGAAGGTCTCAAAGGATCGTTTGGTGTAAATCTTGCTGATTTTTGAAGAAGAAACTCCACCTGAAGATCCTTTGCCATTTGTATGGCTTCTTCTATGGTGTGCTCATCATAATTAAAAATGATGTATTGCCAAACAGTTCTAGCAACATATTTTTTAGAAAGTTTCATCATTTCAAATAATTTTTCTCCGTCCTGATTTACCCTATGTTTATGGGAATCAGAAGGTAGCCCATCTATGCCAAAGACCCATCTTGCCTTTGGATTTGCCTTAAAGCATTCCTCAAAAAAATCCTTAGGTTTTTGTGATGCTGCAACGTGAATATGCGTCTTTATATTTCTTTCAAAACAATCACGAAGCATTTCTGGCAATTTTGGGTGCATGATGGGATCGGAAAAGACTCCACAAAAATTTACACATTTAAAATAATCACGGATCAGTGACCAATCGTGATCGCTCAAAAAGTTCCCCGGTACCTCTTTTTTATTCAAATATTGTGATCTGGCGCATTTAGGGCATTCAAGTGTGCATTTATTTGACAAATCCAAATTTATTTCTTTTCTATCAAGCATTTAATGTATTCCCTGTTGATTTACTTTATATAGCTATTATAGATCATTTAAGAACGAATGTCAACAGTTATTTTCATTTAATTACAAATAATTTATGCCTAAGTAGTTAGCTAACTTAGTCTTCAACCAAGTCTTCTTTGGGACTCTGAGGTGAAATCCTGCGACCCAACTCGCCCCGATGGCCCGCGTTCAAGTGGCGCGTGACCAGCCCCGAGGTGTAATAAAGTTTTACTTCTGGTAGTGGAAAATCAAATGATAGTTGCTCTGGATCTATATCATAAAATCTAAATGACTGTTGCATATGTAACTCCTTAATGTAGAACTTGGCTTGGTGTTGGCAGCTCATCTATCATATCCCACGCGTAATGTCCGTGCCCTGATTTTACAATAGAAACGGTATCTACATATGGGCCAACAGTATTATCTATTACTGACGCAACAAAAGCTCGCGGATATCTTTCTCTAATGTAAACGTTCATATAGAAAAGAGCATCTTTTTCTTTAGCAAATCCTATAGCTTTAGTGATGCCTAATATATTGTTGTTAGAAAATAACGCAAGAAGACGTTTATCGCCAGGCCTACGATCCATGAAACTTAAGTTTTCATTTTTTGACGTTCCTAGGAATATGCCTTCTTCAGGATCAATAATTATATATTTTAATTTATTCTTCATAATATTTAAGCAACTCAATTTCCCCGTTTTTATCTAGCTTGCTTCTGATGTAGTTGTCTTTAATTAAACGATCTACGGTTGCTTCAATGATTATGGATGTTCTTGCACTTTGTGCACGTCTTTCCATAACTATGCCAACTAAAGTAAAAATAATTGCAGTGCCTAATAGCCAAATTTCTGTGTTCATGCGGCTAATTCTCCTTTAAAACCTTCCCACCAAGATGGGGCGGCGCGTCCCTTTTGCCATTTTGCAAATCCTTTAGAAAAGTGGTAATAATTACGATACGCTTGTACAGCGTTACCTTCTACCATACACTCTGGATAAGCTTTCATAGCTTGGGGGAATTGTGTTATATTATCGTTAGAGATGTTTGCTGGTGCACTTCTAAGCACATCTCTTAGCTTTTTGAAGGTCAGGTGTTGTTTACCAAATCGAAATTCAAACTCACTACAGAGGGCTAGAAAGTGCTTGTAGTGCCATTCATAGTTAGCTTTAGTTTCCATAGTCCATACAGTACAAGGGTGGTGATGATGCACTGCGTTATACAGAACACCGTCTAGATTATTATTCGTATGAATATACGCTTTTACCATACGTTTGCCAGATTTAGAAGGGCGCTTTTCCATATAGCCGTCGAGCATGCGATGGGCAGTTGAAAGCATTTGTCCTGCTTCTACAATCATCTTTGGGATATGCTTATCACACATCATTTCTGCAGCTTCAACAGGGCATTCAGACAGTACGAATAAATTCAATCTACAATCTCCATCAAACCTTCTTCTGCGGCTTCTACCCAAATGTGAGCGAAGTACTCTCCAAATTTTGCAACGAAATCTTTGTAGGACATTTCAGCTGCTTGTTCTTGCATTTCGACAACGAAGTTACCCATTTTGCTCATTATTGTACCCAGACATGATTAAATTTAGAAGGAAGATTTTCGCACGAATAGTTATCACTGTCAGCATAATTCAAAACAGTGATACACTCATTTGTTTTATAACTATACTGGACGTCAGGCAAAGATAACGCTGCATCTAAAGCTGCCCACAAACCTGCGATACATATACCGCTAATTAGTGTATAAAGAATAGTTTTATTAATATCCACAGAATTCACCTTAAGGTTGTTCAGAAGAAAAATCTAAATCAGTCATTGGCTCAGAAAAACCGCCGATGGCTTCCATGCCATTAAACTCGTTATCGATAATTTCTTGAGCTACATCTTCAAACATTAGAGTTACCTTGTACGTTTCCATTATGTCATTCCTTTGATTTACTTTATACTGCCATTATAGATCATTTAATAAGTAATGTCAACAGTTATTTTCATTTAATTTCAAGTTTTTTATGACTCCCAAACCATGACTTTGATAGATTCTTCGTCAGGAGTAGAACCAAGAAGTTGTTGAATTAATTCTTCGAGGTGATCGAAATTGTTAGAAGAGAATTGGATAAGTGGATTGCCGCCAGCAGGGCCGCAAAGCTCGATAGTTTTTTGAGTACAGCCGTGGCCGGTTGCGAATTCGTCAACCAAGTGGATTGCGTTAGCGTCAATGTCGAGTTGTACGTGATATGCCATGTTATAGTCCTTTTGTTGTGATTCTATAAGACTAATATACATCATTTAAGAACGAATGTCAACAGTTATTTTAGCTTTTTTTAACTTTTTTTGGGTTTGGGCAATTATTATCAGGGTGTACCCAAAACCTAGGTGCATTCATGTGATAATATTGACTGATCTCTTTTGGTGCTCTGTATTCGCATATTTTTACAAAAGCATTTCTGCCTTGTATCCACATGTGTGTATAGAAAACACCAGTAAGAGTTAATGATAGCATTTCTTTTTCCTGAATATATTGACTCATAATAATAAATCATCATATTCATATCGAAATAACTACTTTTATTTATACTTTGTAAATTTCTTTGTATTTTTTTCTAACTGATATAAAATGTCCGAGATAATCAAACGTGTTTACTTTAAATACTTGTGGTTCTGATCCATCGACAGCAATAAGGATTACCGCTTGCTTGATTGGAATTCCCGTACGTTCTAAGAATGCAGCAGCGTAAAAACACGCTTGCATAAAGTAGCCTTCGATCCACTCTTCTTTCTTTGGTTTACGTGATGTTTTATAATCGATTATTGATAGCACACCATCGTATTCAGCAATACAGTCAACTTGACCGGCTGTTTTAAGTTTATCACTATAGAGGAATACTTCTTGCATCCAGATATTATCTAGATGGCCATCGATGACTTGTCGCAAATCGTTAAATGAATTAATATTGGCTGGCATATGTTTGCCTTTCCAATCTTCTTCATTGTTTACATAATCTTCTGCGAGCTTGTGAACTGCTGTGCCTCGAGTTGAAGCTTGTCGAGAAATCTTGTTTGCTTCCTCTTCACCAACCCGAGCACGCCATTCCATAATACCTTGCTTTGAAAGCATTGACAAAACAGTAGTAATCGAAGGATACGCATTCCCATCAGGAGTAAA
>ERZ888423.382-NODE-382-length-46206-cov-44.139217_pt1 | contig 46206 bp, 38 predicted proteins | sample MGYA00520523_ERZ888423 | MGnify/ENA primary metagenome ERZ888423 (study PRJEB32303, sample SAMEA104408611) | aquatic metagenome | biome: Brackish water; feature: Pelagic; material: water | place: Baltic Sea | collected 2014-06-08T10:24:00 | depth 30,27 m ... | reverse complement strand
CTGTGACAGGAGGACCTTCAGCGTCCTTCGGGGTCGCCACCACAGCGCCCTGTGCGGCTGGAGCGGCCGCGGATGGCGCAGCCACCGGTGCCGTTGCAGCACGCTCGAGCGGCAGGCCGCGCTGCTCGAGGATGTCCCGGTGACGGATGGCCGTGGCGCCCTGATATATCCCGTCGACCGGCACACCGAGTACCACCTGCAGATCGCGGACCGCCTGTCCGCGCTGCTGCCAACGGAATCTTTGGCTCAACAAGCTCTCGGTGGTGAACATCATCAGGCGCGGACGCCCTATGGTCTTGAGACAACCCCATCCGGAGAAGCCCACGGGACGCTCGAACCGGCCGTCCGGGCGCATCCAGCCTTGGGTCGACACACGGTTCGCGACGATGATCTGCTCAGCGGGTGTCGCTTGGTCCGGGGTCGGCGCGAACTCGCGTCCGCCCCACTGTCGCCAGGTGCCGACATAGATCCCGAGACCGCCGGCGTACTCGCCACCGTTCTGCCAATCGTTGCCGGTCTCGCAACGCGCCATCGTCTGCCAGAAAGAGTCCGGCGCCATCGGTCGCGTATACCGTTCCAAGGTCGGCGCGTAGTCCTCTGGTTCCGAGGCCTCCGGCATGATCGGCGCCAACAACCTGCGAGGTTCCTCCACAGCGACGGGCGCTTCAGCTTTGCGGAAATCCCCTGCAGCCACCACGGCATCGACGAACGCCCTCATCCCCGAACCGGTCAGGTGCACGCCGTCCTGGACGAAGAATTCAGGACGCCCGTCCGACAAAGAATGCCAATCGACCAGCACCGCGTTCGGATACTGCGGTACCACCGTCTCCAGCAGGCGGTTGTTGGCGGCCATCCAGCGCCGCGGAACGCGGGAGTTCACCACCAGGACGCGTTCCCGGTCGCGGAGCATGTCGAGCATGGCGCGCAATTGCCGCTCGGAGATATAGCCGTTGGTGCCGAGGTGGATCAACACCTTCGGCTGCAGATCCCCGGCGCCGCGGATGCGCTCGAGCATCTTGAGGACATCCGCCGCTTGCCATCCGACGGTGGCATACACCGAAGCCCCGTCGATGCCTCGCTCGACGGCGCTGCGCGCGCCGAGCACCACGGAATCGCCGATCACCGTGAGCTGGCCGGCATACCCGCGCACCAACGGTGGCGGTGGCCGGGTCGTACCAGCGACACCTGCCGCGTTCGAGGCGGCCGCGATCTCGGTGGCCGGCGCCGCCATCGTTCCCGCCACACCGGCGGTCGATGCCCGACCCGCAGCGATCGTCGGACTGTTGAGCGCCTTGGCCGTCCCCGCGACCGGTCGCTGCGCCGGGGCGAGGATGAACACCGCGACGCAGCTGAGCGCAGCGAGCACGCCACCGGCGAACTGCGAGCTCGGCGAGGCGCGGTCGAGTCGGCGGCCGAGGATCGGTGCCTCCACGAAACGATAGGACGCCGCCGCCAGTGCGAAGGTCAGCACGATGCGCAGCGTCAGCGCTTGGTCGTGGCTGAGGGCGAGGTCGACACCCGGGCGTGTCAGCATGAACACCGGCCAATGCCAAAGATAGATACCGTACGATCGCTCGCCGATCCACTTGAGGGGCTGCAGATCGAGCAGTCTGCCGGTCCATCCCGGCATCATGCAGGCGATGATGAGTGCGACGCTCGAGAGCGCAGAGAGCGCAAAGCCCCACGGATAGAGCCACGGATGGTTCTCGCTCACCCGCGAGAACAACAACAGCGTCCCGGCGAGACCCGCCACCCCGAACAGCGTGCCACCCCAGACCGCCGACGGCCCCGCGGCCGCAGCGAACGCGCCCAGCCGCGGTGCAGCCGCAGCCAACGCCGCGCCGGCCAACAGGCCAGCGGCATGGGTATCCGTCCCGAAATAGACCCGACTGACCTCCATGGTCTCCGGGAACCCGAGCCTCTGCGCCAGCACGCCCATCCAGACGACGGAGGCGAGCGCGGCGATTGCGGCGACCCAGCCGAGCAGGCGTCGTCCGCCGCGCGAGGCCAGCGCGAGCACGATCAATGGCCAGATGAGGTAGAACTGCTCCTCGATGGCGAGCGACCAAAGATGCTGCAACAGCGGCTGCCTGCCGATGTACTCGAAATAGGAGAGCTGCTGAAGGATGAAATGCCAGTTGGTGACGAACAGCACCGACGCCATCGCATCCTTGCGCAACAACGGCAGTGCGTCCGGCGCCCACACCGCTGCTGCGAGCGCCGCGCCGCCGATGACGAGCAACATCGCCGGCAAGATCCGCCGCGCCCGACGCAGATAGAAATCCCGGAACGAGATCCGCCCGCTGCGCTCGAGTTCGGTGAGCAGCAGACGGGTGATGAGGAACCCGGAGATCACGAAGAAGAGATCGACGCCGAAGAAGCCGCCACGGGCCGCCAAGACATCCGCATGGAACGCCATCACGCCGAGCACGGCCAAGGCCCGCAAGCCGTCGATACCGACGATGCGGGAAGATCCGGAGGCTGCGACAGTCGCCGCTTGCGCGCCGGGATCGGTGGAGTCGGTCGTCAGGGTCGGCACGCGCCGCATCCTACCGCAATGGGGTTGCCGAGTCGCGGCACCCTCACCGTGGCGGCCGCCCCCGGCGAAGGCGGATCAGCGGCGGCGTGGCCAGGGCAGCATGGCGAAGGCCACGCACAAAAATCCGCCGAGCGGGAACAGCCACGGGAAGGCGACCCAACCTCCCTCGGGGCCCAGTCCGAGATGCCGTGCATTGGCCACCACCAGCACCCCGATCATCGAGGCGGCTACGCCGAGCGCCAGGCTGTGTATCCGTTCGCGCGGCACGAACAGGGCGAGCAGGAACAGACCCAACATCGGCCCATAGGTATAGGCCGTCATCTGGAAGGCGAGCGGCACGAGCTGCTCGCCACGGCCTGCGAGTGAGAACGCAAAGATGCCGAGCACCACACCCCAGGCGACGACGAAGACCCGTGACAACCACAAAGCACGCGCGGGCGTCAGCGTCCCGGCGCGGTGCCCGTCATGGAACATCGTGAGCGTGGTCTCGGCGAGCGCCGAGAGCACCGGACTCGCCATCGCCGCAGCGAACAGCGCCGCCACCATGAAGCCGCGGAGACCGACCGGCAGCTCCGAGAGGATGAACGCCGGGAAGATGCGGTCCCCTTTCTCCTGCACCAGCGGCGCGAACGCGGGATCGAGCGGATTGAACTCGTAGAATCCCCACAGTGCGAGCCCGACCGTCAGGAACAGCACCACAACGAGCTCGCCGGCATTGCTCCAGTACAACGCCAAGCGCGCCTCGCGCACCGAGCGGCAGCACAGCATGCGCTGCGTGTTGAGTTGATCCGTGCCATAGGCGGCCAAGTTCTGGAACGGCATCGCGAACACACCCGCCCAGAGCGTGAACTGCAATGTCGGGTCGAGACTGAGATCGAGCACGCGGGTCTTGCCGGCTTCGGCGCCCGCCTCGAGCAAGCCCCCAAGCCCCCCCGGATACACCTGCGTCACATAGAGCACCGCCACCACGCCACCCGCGACCAACATCACGAACTGCAGCACATCGGTCCAGACCACGGCCCGTACACCCCCGAGCCATGTGCTCACCACCGCTGCGCCGATCGAGATCGCGATGCACCAACCGAAACCGAGGCCGGTCAACAGCTCGAGCACCAGCGCGACCGCGTAGACGCGCACGCCCTGCCCCAACACCGCACCCAAGAAGAACAGCAACGCGGCGACCCTGCCGAACACGGGGCCGAGACGGTCGCGGATGTAGTCGTAGGGGCTCGCGTAATCCTTTGCATAGAGACGCGGCATGATGAAATGCCCGATCACCCACTTCGAGATCACGCCGGCGAGCGCGAACTGCAGGTAGCGATAGTCGCCGCCCTGTGCGAACACCAGCGCCGGCACACCGATGAAGGTCACGCCGCTGATCGCGGTCGAGACGATGGAAGCCGCGACGGCAGGCCACGGCAAGCTGCGTGAGCCGAGGAAGTACTCGTGGGTGCCGGTCTGCCGTCCCTGCACGCGATGGCTGATCAACCAGACGAGCGCGAAGTACGCGGCGACGACCAGCCAGTCGACCGTATGGAAATAGGATCCCACGCGCGACGGTCAGCGCGATGCCGCGGGCGCGCCCGCAGGCGGCAGGCGACGGCCCGAGCCGACACCCGGGTACACGCGACCGTTCGCGCCCGGGTGGGCATAGCCGTTGATCAAGACGCGGCGTGGTGCGAGCGAATGGTTGGCGGTGCTGCCGTGCACGGCATACGGGCCGAACAGGATCACCGATCCGGCCTCGCCGATGAGGGTCTCGGCGCGCGAGGCATCGACCACATCGCCACCCCCCGCGCCCATCGGCGTGCCGTAATCGAAAGGCGTGTCGCTCAGGCGACCGCGCGCATCGGTACGCACGGCGTCCTGCGGTACGAACTGCAGCGGCCCGTTGTCGGCACGCATGTCGTCGACCGCGAGCAGCGTCTGCACATAGGAGCCGCGCCCGTTCAGGTCATGCCAGGTCCCCGGCCCCTTGTCGCGGTGCTGGATATCTTGGTGCCAGTCGAAGGACACGCCGTCACCCGGCATCTTGAAATGCGCCTGACAGAGCAACTGCTCGCAGTGGTCGCTGCCGAGCAACTGAAGCGCGGGCCCGACCAGCCTCGGGTCGGCGCTGAGCGACAGCAGATCCGGTTCTGCGCCGCCCGCCCAGACGACCCGCTGCACTACGACATCGTCGCCGCGGTCGGCGAGGACGAAACGCGCGCCGTCGTGGTCTTGCGTGCTGCGCAACCGCTGCGCAGTGGCATGCAGCCGCTCGAAAGCGGCGCGCACCGGCGCGAGTTCCGGAGCGCGGAAGAGTCCCGGCAACAGGACCCAACCGCGCCCGAAGAATTCATCCACCTGCCCCGAGGACAGCCGGAGGGCGCTCACCGCGATGCTGCCGTCAGAAGCGGTACTCGGCGAACAGCGTGAAGCTGCGGTTGCGCGGGTCGGCCACGCGCGGCTCCCAGGAGCTTCCGGCGCCGGTGTTGCTGTCGTAGGTGATGGCGAACGGCGGATCCTCATTGAAGAGGTTCTTGATGCCTGCAGTCACCGACAGGCCTTCGATACCGCGCCAGGTCACCGTCGCATTGTGGGTGATGTAGCTGTCGACGCGACGGTCGACCGCCGGCGGCGAGACGATGCCGGCGGTGACGCCCGGCAGCTCCTGGTTCCGGTAGCCCGAGCGGTAGAGCTGCGAGAAGGACGCGCTCCAGTCGCCGCGCGTGAACGAGAAGAACGCGTTGTGCTTCCACTCGAGGCCGAGATCGCCCGCAAAGGTGAACGCACCGACCTCGCTCAGCCCGAACGGCAGGCTCGGAGCGGCCTTGGACCGCTTCTCGAGGATCTTGCTGCCGTCGATCCCTGCGCGCCAGCGACCGCCCCAGGCCTCGCCACGCAGCGCCATCGTGATGTCGATGCCCTCGGTCTTGCTCTCACCGGCGTTGGCCACGCGCTGGTCGATCGCGACAAGGTTACCGGCCGCATCGCGGATGTAGCGGTCCTCGAAGGTGGAATAGTTGGCCGCCAGCGTCTGCAGCGTCAGGATCTGCAGCGTGCCCGTACGGTTGATGCGCCACCAATCGATGGACATGTTGAAGTTGTCGAGCGGCTCGAAGACCATGCCGAAGCTCATTTGGTCCGATTCCTCAGGGCCGAGGTCCGGCTTGCCGCCGTTGATGATGTTCGGCTGCACCACTTCGCATCCCGGCTTGGTGATGTCCGGACGGCCACCGGGGCACTTGCCCGGATCCGCCAGGTCACGGCCGGTATAGAGCGCGGTCGTCGATGCGTTGTAGATCTGGTTGAAGGACGGCACACGGAACCCGGTGCTGTAGGAACCGCGCAGCATGATCTGATCGACCGGACGGTACTTGATCGAGAGCTTCGGGTTCACCGTCGAACCGAAACCGTCGTACTCGTCGCGGCGCACAGCGCCGGTGAGTTCCATACCGGTGACGATCGGTACCATCACCTCGGCATACACCGCCTTCACATCACGCTCCACGCCGGCGAGGGCGTTACCGTTATCGAAGGGTGCCGCGATGATGACCGGGCGCGCCGATGCGGCACGCTGGTCACCGTTGAACTTGTATTCCTCGCGGCGCCAATCGACACCGACCGCCGCGAGCACATCGCCCGCCGGCAGCGCGAACAAGGGACCCGAAGCCGACGCGTCGACCTGCGTCATCGAGAACTTGCCGCCGTAGAGGATCACGCCCTCGGCTGAGGCGCCCTTGAGCAGATCCAACGCGGCCTGCGACTGGGTCTCACCCGGATTCAGGAAGACATTGATCACGCCGGTGTTGAGCGCGTCGATGATGCCGTTGGCGATGATGTTGCCGGACGCGTCGCGCGTGGTGTTGCGGTAGTAGTAGCCAGAACCGAGCTCGGATTCGGATTCGCTGAACGCGTGCGACACGCCGCTGCGATAGGTCCAGCCCTCGAGCGGCAGCGGGCCATCGGCACCGATGAAGGCGCGGAAGGTGTCGGTGGTGGTCTCGATCTCGCGCCGACCGCACTCCATGCAGCGCCAGCGGTAGGACATGGGCAGGCCGCGCCGCGGCTCGAGCGTCGGAAAGACCGCGACCAATTGGTTGAACACGCGGTCGTAGACCGGCGCCGATGTCGCGTTGCGGGGGAAGGCGTAGTTCTGTGTGCTGGTGTTCGGTGTGATCTGCAGGTTCGAGAACCGCTTGGCGGAATCGGCGGTCGAACCGGTCAACTCCGCCGCGAGCTCGTGCTCACCGAGACGGAACACGCCGCGACCGACGAAGCTCACGGTCTTGATGGGCTGCTGCAAGACCGCCGCGCGACCGGTGTCCCAAGCGCAGGCGAACTCCGCTTGCGGGAAGTTCCAGAGCTGGGTGTCGTAGGCCTGCATGCCGTCGATCTGATTACAGCCGCCACCCCCCGGCAGATCGAGCGGGTTGATGCCGCCCGAGGCACGAAGAGTGGTGCTGCCGGGCAGCAGTGGTGCACCCGCAGCGTTGTTCATGATCGTACCGTCCGGTGTGTTCGGACCGACACCCAGCGGCAGGATGGTGGCGAACGGCGTACCGCGCGTGTCCACCGACACGCCGCGTTCCGGCTGGAAGGTGTTGACGAATTCGCGCTGGTCGCCGCGCAGCTCACTGTGATCGCTCATCGACACCGTGGCCATGATGTTCCAGCCGTCCTCGTCGACATCACCGATGCCGCCCGCCGCCGTGCCGCGGTAGATGGCGCCGCCGCCCAATTCGGTGATGTCGGCGAATCCGCTGAAGTTCAGCCCTTGGAAATTATCCTTGAGGATGAAGTTGATGACGCCGCCGATGGCATCGGTACCGTAGATGGCCGACGCGCCGTCCTTGAGCACTTCGACGCGCTCGATGGCGGCCATGGGGATCTGGTTGATGTCGACCGCACCGCCATTGAGGCCGTGGGCCGCGACTCGTCGACCGTTCAACAGCACGAGGGTCGCCGCGCAGCCCTGACCGCGCAGGTTGGCGCAGGACGCGCCGTTGTTGCCGCGCTGGGCGCCGGTGACCACATCCGCGTTGCCCGCGAGATTGTCGAGGCCGTTGCCGTTGCTGACGAGATAGCTGATGAGCTGCTCGGGGCTGTTGATGCCCTCGCGACGCAGGTCTTCGGTGGTGATGACCTGCAGCGGCACGGCGCTGTCCGAGACCTGCCGACGGATGCTGGACCCCGTGACGATCACGGTCTCGAGCTTGTCCTCGTCAGCGGAAGAGGCCGCTTGTTGAGCCGAGGCGGTCGCGGCGGCGGCCAAAAGCAGCACGGGAAGCCCGGCGCGCAAGGCGCCGCGGCCGATGGAGCGGGTCATGGTCATGGGGTCTCTCCCTGAGATTCTTGTCACAAGACTGAAAGCGTCGCCGAAGCGTGTCAAGGGGCGGCGGTCAGGCCACCGCCGGCTCGAGCATGCGCAGCGTCCCACGGTCGGCGTCGATCTCGACCTCGGCGCCCACCGGCAAGGTGAACTGACGGTTGATGTGGCCGACCATCGCACCCCAATACGCCGGTACGCCCAACGACTTTACGTGGTCGTCGAGCACATCGGGGATGGTGAGCGAGCCGAAGCCCTCGCCGGGCCCGCACTTGCTGCAGGTCCCCCAGACCACGCCACGCACCCGCTCGAGGACGCCGGCCAATTTCAGCTGCACCAGCATGCGGTCGATGCGGTACGGGGCCTCCTGCACATCCTCGAGGAACAGGATGCTGTCGGTGAAATCAGGCAGGTACGGCGAGCCGATGAGCGCCGTGAGCACGGTGAGGTTGCCGCCGAGCAGCCGACCCCGGGCACGGCCCGGCGTGATCGCACGCGTGCGGTTCTCGTCCGGAACGATCGCGCCGGTGAGTTCACGCGGGTTCTCGAAAACGGCCTCCTCGCCACGCCACACGACGCGCTGCAACCAGTCGACGTTGGTGGGGTTCCAGTCGCTTGCGCCGTTGGGCCCGTGGAAGGTGATCGCGCCGGTACGCGCGTGCAGCGACAGCAGAAGCGCCGTGATGTCGCTGTAGCCGATGACGGCCTTCGGTGTGCGCGCGAAGGCGTCGAAATCGATCAGCGGCAGCAGACGCGCCGCGCCCCAGCCGCCGCGGATGCAGTGGATGGCCCGCACCTCAGGATCGCGCACCATCGCATTGAAGTCGGCAGCGCGGTCTTCGTCACGCCCGGCCATGTAGCCGCGCCGATCGTAGACATGCTTGCCCAGCTTCGATCTGAGGCCGAGCGACGCGAGCGCGTCGACCAGCACATCGATGTCCATCGGGTCCCAGTTGGCGCTCGAGGGGATCATGAGGCCGATCGTGTCGCCCGGGCGGATCCGCGGCGGGCGGACACTCGGCCGACGCGGCAACGCGCCGGGGGGACGCGTGTCGGAACCGGCGGGCGTCTTGCGGTCCGCTTTCGCGGCGCCCGATGCGGCAGAGCCGAGCAGCGGCGCCAGCGCAGCAGTGGTGGCGGCGGCAAGCCAACGACGACGGGTGGTCATGGGGCGCGGTCCTCTTCAAAAACGGCGCGACCGACATACGAACCCACGACAGGCCCGCTCACGATCCGCCTCACGGGTAAGATTACAGGCGCCGCATCCCGGGCGCAGCACCGAAAGAGCACCCTCGACCGCATGTCCGCCCTGACACTCACCGTGAGCCGTCTCGTCGCCCGGGCGCTGACCAGCGCCTCGGCGCGCGACGCGCATCGTGCCCGCCACGCCCTGCCGCGACGCCTGAGCGGACGCACGGCCTTGGTGCGCTATTTCCATCAGCCGGGGGATCCGTACAGCACACTCGCTGCGGCATTGCTGCCGACGCTGCGCGAACGCTACCGCATCGAGCTCGAGACGCATGCCGTACCGCCCCCGGACGCCGCCGCGGCACCGGACGCCACGCGCCTTGCCGCCTGGGCGGAGCGGGATGCGCGCCGGTGCGCACAACGCCTCGGGCTGTCCGGGCATGACCCGTCACCTGAGGGGCTGGCCACTGACGCGGCCGCACTACGACGGGGTGCGAGGCTGCGCACACGACTCGGACACTACCTCGGCGCGATGTTCTGCTTCGAGGGCGAGTGGTACTGGGGCGTCGATCGGCTGCACTACCTGGAATCAAGGCTGCGCTCCCTCGGCCTCGCGCGCGACACCGACGATGTGGCGCCGCTCGTCCCGCCTCCGGCGCTGCGATGGGTGGCGGCGCCCGTGCCGGCACACCGCCCTCAACTGCATTTTTATTGCTCGCCGCGCAGCCCGTACACCTGGCTCGCGGTGCCGCGCGTGCGCCGGCTCGCCGCGCACTACGGCGCGGACTTGCGACTGCGCATGGTGCTGCCGATGGTGATGCGCGGCCTGCCCGTGCCTTGGCCGAAGCGCCGCTACATCCTGCTCGACGCCAAACGCGAAGCCGATCGCCTCGGTCTGCCTTTCGGTGACATCGCCGATCCGGTCGGCGCGCCCGTCGAACGGGGCCTCGCACTCGTGCACCACGCCGAGCGGCACGGTCGCGGCATCGAGGTCGCCGAGTCTTTCCTGCGCGGCGTGTTCGCTGAGGGCATCGATGCCGGCTCGGATCGGGGGCTCACCCGGATCGCGTCGCGCGTCGGCCTTGGCGCGGCGGACATCCGGGCGGCGCTCGCCGACGATGGCTGGCGCGCGATCGCCGAGGCCAACCGCATCGAGATGCTGGCGCAGGGGCTGTGGGGTGTACCCTCGTTCCGTGTCGAGGGTTTCGAGGCGGTCTGGGGACAGGACAGGCTCTGGATGATCGAGGACGATCTGGTCGCACACAACGAGACGCAGGAGAGACGGACATGACACCGCGCACCCGCCACCGTGTATGGACGATCCTCGGCATCCTCACGGGCGTGCTGCTGCTCGGCGCGCTCGCTGTACAAGCGATGGGCGGACGCACCGGCCTGCTGCTCACCTACCTGCGTGTGTTCATGCGAGAGGACAACGCCGCGTTCCGCGAGATCGCATGGCAGCAGGGTCCGACCAGCCCCGTCGCATCCCCTGCCGGAGGCGCCCCCGAGGCGAGGCCGCCGAACGTCATCCTGATCGTCGTGGACGATCTCGGCTTCAACGACCTTACGCTGCGCGGTGCCGGCGTCGCCGGCGGCCGTGTGCCGACCCTGAACATCGACGCCCTCGCGCAGCAAGGCGTCAGCTTCGATGTCGCCTATTCGGGCAATGCCACCTGCGCCCCCTCGCGGGCCGCGATCCTCACGGGGCGCTACGCGACGCGCTTCGGTTTCGAGTTCACGCCGACGCCCAAGCAGTTCATGCAGGTCGTGACCCGCATGGAGCGTCCGGGCCAGACGCTGCACCGCGCGATCTATTTCGGCGACGGGGGCCCTTCACAGCCCGCCTATGAGGACATGGGATTGCCGCAGTCCGAGATCACCCTCGCGCGGCTGCTGCAGGGCGCGGGCTACCATACCGCGCAGATCGGCAAGTGGCATCTCGGCGACAGCCCGGGCTTCCGCGCCTACGCACACGGCTTCCACGAGTCGCTGTCGCTGCAGCATGGTGGCTCCATGTTTCTGCCGACGGACGACCCGCGCGTGGTCAACGCCCGCTCCGACACCGACCCGATCGATCAATTTCTTTGGGCAGTGGAGCCCTGGGGCGTGCGCTTCAACGATGGCGAGGTGTTCCGGCCGGACCGCTATCTCACCGACTACCTCACCGATCATGCGGTGCGCGTGATCGAGGCCAACCGCCACCGCCCGTTCTTCCTCTACCTCGCCTACAACGCACCGCATACGCCCTTGCAGGCGTCGCGCGAGGACTACGATGCGCTCGCGGACATCGCCGACCACCGGCTGCGGGTCTACGCGGCGATGATCCGCTCGCTGGACCGCGGCATCGGCCGGGTGATGGAGACCCTGCGCGCGCAAGGTCTCGATCAGGACACACTGGTGATCTTCACCAACGACAACGGCGCGCCGCACTACGTCGACCTGGCCGGGCTCAATGCGCCGCTGCGCGGCTGGAAGGCGACCTACTTCGAGGGCGGCATCCGCGTACCGCTCTTCATGCGCTGGCCCGCCGGAATCCCGGCCGGCGCGCGCGTCACGACGCCGGTCGGCCACGTCGATATCTTCTCGACCGTCGCGGCCGCAGCCGGACGACCGGTACCCTCGGACCGCATCATCGACGGTGTGGACCTGCTGCCTTTCGCGCGCGGCGAGCGCAGCGGCGAGGCGCACCAGAGCCTCTATTGGCGCACGGACGACTACCGCGTGATGCGCGCAGGCGACTGGAAGCTGCAGGTGACCGAGCGACCGCGCAAGGACTGGCTTTACAACCTCGCCACGGACCCCGGCGAACGGCGCAATCTCGCGGGCGAGGAACCCGCACGACTCGCGGCGCTGAAAGCGGCGTTGGCCGACATCGACCGGCAGCAAGCCAAGCCGCTGTGGCGTACGCTCGGCGCCGGTTACATCCCGCTCGACAAGATGCTGCGCGACCCGCAGGCCCCCGACGACGAATATGTCTACTTCGCGAACTGAACTCCGACGGTGCGCGGGCGCCCTGCTCGCCGTGGCCGCCATGATCGCCGCCACGCCGGTCACATCGGCCGCCCCACCGGCGACGGCGCCCGACCGGCCGAACATCGTGCTGGTCGTGGTCGACGACTGGGGCTACACCGATGTCGGTGCCTTCGGCGGCGAGATCGCCACGCCCACGCTCGATGCGTTGGCGGCGCGCGGCACGCGCTTCGCGAGCTTCCATGTCTCCGCCGAATGCTCGCCGACGCGGGCCATGCTGCTCACCGGCGTCGACAACCACCGCGCCGGAGTCGGCGCGATGCGCGAGACGGTGCCGTTCTCGCAGTACGGCAAGCCGGGCTACCTCACCGTGCTCGATCGCGGTGTGGTGACGCTCGCCACGCTGCTGCGCGACGGAGGCTACCGGACCTATGCGGTCGGCAAGTGGCACCTCGGCAAGGAAGCCCACAACCTGCCCGGTGCACGCGGCTTCGATCGATCGCTGGTGCAGGGCTACAGCGGGTCCGACAACTGGGACCCCCGTCAGCGCTATCTCTCGCTCACCGACAAGGTCTACTGGTTCGAGGACGACCGCGAGGCGACGATGCCGCGCGAGTACTACTCCTCGAAGTTCTTTGCCGACCGAGCACTCGGTTATCTGCGCGAGGGCCGAGAGGCCGCAGCGGATCAACCGTTCTTCCTCTACCTCGCCTTCCAAGCCAACCATATCCCGCTGCAGGCGCCGCGCGAGACGATCGACCGCTACCGCGGCCGTTACGACGCGGGCTGGGAGGCGCTGCGCAGCGAGCGGCGCGACCGTGCGGCGGCGCTCGGGCTGATCCCTGCCGATGCGCCGATGGTGTCGCAGGCGGCTGACTGGGATGCGCTGTCGCCGGACGAGCGTCAGCATTACGCCCGGCGTATGGAGGTCTACGCCGGCATGGCGACGGCGATGGACGAGCAGCTCGGCCGCGTGGTCGCGCAGCTGCGCGCGACCGGCGAGTACGAACGCACGGTGTTCGTGTTCCTCTCGGACAACGGCGCCGAGGCCTCCGATCCGCACGAACTGCTGGTCGCACGGCTATGGCTCGGCACGCAGTACACGCGCGACATCGACCGGCTCGGGGGCCCGGGCGCCTATGTCGCGATCGGCTCCGGTTGGGCCGGCGCGGCGGCATCGCCGCTCGCCACCTCGAAGTTCTATGCGGGCGAAGGCGGTCTGCGGGTGCCGATGATCATGGCGGGGGTCCCCGGCGAGCGCCCCGGACATATCGTCAAAGAATTCACGCATGTCACCGACATCCTCCCCACGCTGCTTGGACTGTCCGGGATCGCGATCCCGGACGGCGGATATGGTGGCCGTCCGGTCGCGCGACCGACAGGACGCAGCCTGCTGCCGGTGCTGCGCGGCGAGGCCGAGCGCGTCCGTGCGCCCGACGAGGTGGTGGGCTATGAGCTCGCCGGTAACGCCGCGCTCTTCCGCGGCGATCTGAAGCTCGTGCGCAACCAGCCGCCCGTGGGCGATGGGCGTTGGCAGCTGTTCGACATCGCCGTCGACCCGGGAGAGACGCGCGATCTCGCAGCGTCGCGACCGCAGGAGTTCACGACGATGCAAGCGGAGTGGGCGCGCTGGGCGGAGGCCCAAGGCGTCCTGCCGATACCGGAAGGCTACGAACCGCGGCGCCAGGTGATCCTGAACGCGATACGGTTCGTCTATCTTCCGAAGCTCGTTTGGGCGGCCGCTGCACTCGCGCTGCTCGGCGGTATCGTGGTTCTGTGGAGACGACGGAGACGCCTATGACCCGCACCGTGGTGATCACCGGGGCTTCGGCCGGTATCGGACGAGCCCTCGCACTCGAGTTCGCCCGGCGCGGCTGGCGGCTCGGCCTCGCGAGCCGGCGGCTCGCGACGCTGGAATCGCTGCGCGATGAGATCGTCGCCAACACCGGCGGCACGACGCCGCCGCCCGCCCTGCTGGAACTGGATGTCGCCGACACGGCGCACTGCGCAGAGCGGCTGCGCGGATTCTTGGAGTCGCTCGGCGGCGTCGATGTGTTCATCGCCAACGCCGGCATCAACGAGTTCACGCGCATCGGCAAGGGCGGCTTCGACGGATCGCAGCGCATCCTGCAGACCAACCTCATCGGTACCATCGCGACGCTGGAGGTGGCGGCCACACACTTCATCGCGCAGGGCCGCGGGCACCTGGTCGGTATCTCCTCGCTCGCGTCGCTGCTGACGATCCCCTCGCAAGGCGCCTACTGCGCGAGCAAAGCCGGGCTCTCATCCTGGCTGGGTGCGGCGCGCATCGAACTTGAGCGCCATGGCATCGCCGTCACCGACGTGCTGCCCGGCTTCGTCGTCACCGACATCATGCCGCACATCGAGCGCTACCCCTTCGCGGTACCGGTCGAGCGCGCCGCGCGTGAGATCGTCGACGCGATCGAGCGGCGCAAGCGCCGCGCCATCGTGCCGGGTTTTCCATGGCGGCTGCTGCGGCCGTTCGCAGGTCTCGTGCCCGACGCCGTCTGGCGACGGATGCTGCGCTGAACCCGCAGTTGGGCTGATCCCCCGACCGGGGTGGTCAGGCGTCGAAGCCGGGCGATTCCCGCTGCACGCGGCGCAACAGCCCGGGCCAGGCGAGCATCGAAGCCATCGCGGCCATCGGCCCCGCCATCTGGGCGCGCACTTCGTCGCGCGCTGCCTGCGACGCGAGTCGCACGCCACCGCGTCCGGCGGACAGCGCCATGACCTGCTGCGCGCAGGCCCGCTCCAGCATGAAGAGGTTGAGGAACGCCGCACCCGCTGTGGCACCGAGCGCCAGCGTGCCGTGGTTGCGCAGCAGCATCGCGTGGCAGCCGCCGAGATCGCGGACGATGCGCTGCCGCTCGTCGAGGTGCAGCGCGATCCCTTCGTAGTCGTGATAGGCGAGCGACGGCAGCACGATCAGCGCGTGCTGGGTCAGCGGCAACAGCCCTTCCTCGTGCGTCGACACCGCGACGCCCGCGTCGGTGTGCAGATGCAGCACGAACATCGCATCCTCGCGCGCGGCATGGACCGCGGAGTGGATCGTGAAGCCGGCCGGGTTCACGCGGTGCGGCGTCGGATCGACCGCCCTGCCCTCGGGGTCGACCTTGACCAGGCTCGAGGCCGTGATCTCGCCGAACAGCCAGCCGTAGGGATTGATGAGGAAGTGATGCTCCGGTCCCGGCACGCGTGCCGACAGGTGGGTGAAGATCATGTCGTCCCAGCCATGCAGGGCGACAAGTCGGTAGAGCGCCGCAAGTTCCACCCGCGCCTGCCATTCTTCCGTCGTCATACGGCCCTCCAAGGATTGTGATCGCGGTAGGTCTCGGCCTGCGGGTCGACCCGGACGAGCTGCTTGCCGCGGTTGGCGCCAGAATAAAGCCTGATCAGCGCCTCGGGCATCCGCTCGAGACCTTCGAGCACATCCTCGGCATGCGTCAACGCCCCGGCATGGATCATCTCGGCCATCGCCCGCTCGGCCGCGGGGAACATCGACTCCAAGCGATAGATGAAGAACCCGCGCAGGCTCGCGTAACGCTTGTGCAATCGCTGGTAGTTGCGCAAGGCGTAAGGCTGCTCCTCGTCGCCGAGATACTCGGAGATGCGCCCGCAGAGCACCACGCGCGCGTCCATGCGCAGGTGCAACAGGGCCGTATCGAGCGTCTCGCCGCCGACATTGTCGAACATGACATCGAACCCCTCGGGCAACAGTTCGGCGAGGCGTGTCTGCAGATCCTCGCGGCGGTAGTCGATGGCCGCGTCATAGCCGAGGCGCTCGACCAGCATCCGGCACTTCTCGGCGCTGCCGGCGATGCCGACCACCCGGCTCGCGCCGTGGTGTTTGGCGATCTGCGCGACGCTCGACCCGACGCCGCCCGCCGCGCCCGACACCAACACCCGATCGCCACGCTGCAGCTGCCCGATATGCATGAGACCGAGATAGGACGTGAAACCGGTCACCCCCAGCACGCCGATGCCGGTGGAGAGCGGTGCGATGCGCTGCTCGATCTTGTACATCATGAAGTACGGGCTGCCGTCGCTGACCGAATACTCCTGCCAGCCCAGCTTGCCTTGCACGAACTCTCCGGGCGCGAACCGCGGATTACGCGACGCCACCACGACACCGACGCCGCGGCCGCGCATGACCTCGCCGAACTGCAGCGGTCGCTCGCCGGCGCCGCCCTGCAGCATGTAATGCCGCATCACCGGCGCCACCGAGAGATAGAGCGTGCGGACCAAGAACTCGCCGTCGCGCAGCTCAGGGATCGGCTGCGTCTCGAGCGCGAAGTCCGACTCGCGCACTTCGCGACCCACCGGGCGGTCGGCGAGCACCCACCGCCGGTTTTGCCCCGTGAGCGGGGGCGCGTTTTTCTGTCGGATGTTCGTCATGGCGCGCGGGTCATCCTCCCACATCCCCCGCCGCCTGTCCCCGGGCCCATCCACCTTAAGATCGGCGGGCGCCGATGGACTCGCCCGGTGCACCAGAGGACAATCGACGGCAAGCGCCATGGATATCATCGATCGCCTCTTCAGCTGTCTGACGGCAAGCGTCGCAACCTGCGCCTTGGCGTGGACCGCGGCACACGCGTCCCCGGCAGCCGCCGCGCCGGATACGCCCCCAGAGATCGAGATCGAACTCGGCATCGATGTGTTGCTCGCGCCGGCCAGCCCGCAGATCGCTGCGCTCACGGGAAAGCGCATCGGGCTCATCACGAACCCGTCCGGCGTCGATGGTCGCTTGGTGCCGACCGCTGACCGTCTGGCGCGTGACCCGCGCCTCAAGCTCGTGCAGTTGTACGGCCCCGAGCACGGCATCCGCGGCGAAGTGCCCGCGGGGGATCCGGTCGAGGATGCGCGCGATCCCGTCACCGGACTGCCGGTGCAGAGCCTCTACGGCCGGACGCGTCGCCCGACGCCCGAGTCGCTCGCGGGTGTCGATGCGCTGCTGTTCGACATCCAGGACATCGGCTCGCGCACCTACACCTACATCTCGACGCTCGGCGAGGCGATGCGCGCCTGTGCCGAGCACCGCAAGCCGCTGTGGGTGCTCGATCGGCCGAACCCCCTCGGCGGTCTCCTGACCGAGGGCCCGGTGATGCCCGAGCAGTGGCGCAATTTCATCGGTTGGGGACCGATGCCGATCACGCACGGCATGACCGTCGGTGAGGTCGCGCGCTTCTTCAATGCCACGCTCGGCATCGGTTGCGACCTGCAGATCGTACCGATGCGCGGCTGGCGACGCGAGATGACCTGGGCGGACACCGGGCTCACCTGGACCCAGACCTCACCGCACATCCCGGGCGTCCGGCAGGCACACCTTTATGTCGCCACCGGCATGGTGGCGATGTCGACCACCAACCTCAGCGACGGCGTCGGCACGACCCTGCCGTTCGAGATCGTCGCGGCGGAGTTCATCGATCCGCCGCAACTGTCGGCGGCGCTCAATGCCTCCGGACTGCCGGGCGTGAGGTTCCAGGCCTTGGCCGTGAAGCCCTTCTACGGCGGATTCAAGGAAAAAGCCCTTCGCGGCGTGCGTCTACATCTCGATGACCCGCGCGCGTTCGAGCCGCTGCGTACGGCGCTGACCGTCCTCGCGACCCTCGAGCGCCTGCATCCGGGGAAGATCGCCTGGGCCGAGGAGAAGATCATCGGCCGCCACTGGGGTGAGACGACCCTGCCCGCCCGCATCAGCCGGGGCGATACCGTGCCCGACATCCAGGCAGCGTGGCGCGGCGACCTCGATGTGTTTCTCGCCGCCCGCCGCGCGGCGTTGCTCTACTGACCCCTGAAAGGTCCGCATCTGACCTCTGAGGCAGGCCTCCATGAACCGACACTACACGCTCTACGCTTGGCACCTCTCCTACTTCGCGGGCAAGCTGCGGGCCTACTTCATCTACAAGAAAGTCCCATTCAAAGAAATTCCAGTCAGCTACTACATGCTGACCGGACCGGTACAGCGCAACACAGGCGCGCGGGTGATGCCGACCATCACCACACCCGAAGGCCGCTGGATGCAGGACACGCGGCACATCATCGATGCGCTCGAACCCGTGTTCCCGGAACCCTCCATCTTCCCCGCCACGCCCCGACGGCGCATCGCTGCCGAACTGATCGAGGCTTGGGGCGACGAGTGGTGGATCCCCATCGCCATGCACACGCGTTGGATCTACACGGAGAACTATGGGCTTTTCCAGCGTGACGCCGGTGACGCGCTTGCGCCCTGGGCGCCGCAGGTCGTCAAAAATTTCCTCGTGGCGCGGGTGGCCAGCATGTTGCGCGGCTACCTTCCGCGGGTCGGCATCGTGCCATCGCAGTACGCCATGATGGAGGAATGGTCGCGGCACATGCTCGACCTGCTGGATGCGCATTTCGCGGCCGTGCCCTACCTGCTCGGTAATCACCCGACGATCGCCGATTTCGGCCTGCAGTCGACGATGTATGGCCATCTCGGGCGGGACCCTTGGCCCAAGCGCGAGTGGATCGATCCTCGGCCGCACCTGCGGGACTGGATCGACCGCATGGCGAGCCTCGACCACGACGCCGTGCGCACGCGCTACGGTGAGCCGACGCCCGACGCCCCGGATGATGTCATCCCACCGACGTTGGAGCCGGTGCTGCGGATCATCTGCCGCGAATTCCTGCCGATGGTGCAGGGCATCCTCGATGAGACGCGGCGCGCGATGGCGGTGCACTCCGACAAGCGCGAGCCTTTGAGCCGCTTGTTGGGTCCGGTCAGCTTTCCGATGGGGGAACACACCTTTACACGGCACGCCATACCCTTCACCTTGTGGAAGATCCAAGGCCTGCTGGATGCGTTCAGAGCGATGCCGGAGAAAGATCGCAACACGGCGCGCAGCTGGCTGCGTGGTCTTGGCGGAGAAGGATTTTTGGACCTCGACATCCCCCGCCTCGAACGGGTGGCGATGCAGGTCAGACTGAAGGGGTGAACATGACTGCGCCTGAGGCTGATACGGTCGACTACCTGGTGCTCGGCGGCGGCTCGGCGGGCTGCGTGCTCGCCGGGCGTCTGAGCGAGGATCCGTCGCTGCAGGTGGCAGTGGTCGAAGCCGGCGGCACCGGCGACAGCTGGTTCGTGCGTCTGCCGCTCGGCGCGTGGCCCATGATCCCGACGCGGATCAACAATTGGGGTTTCGAGACGGTCCCGCAACCTGGCCTCGGCGGTCGCCGCGGCTACCAGCCGCGCGGTCGCGGCCTCGGCGGCTCCTCGGCCATCAACGCGATGATCTATATCCGCGGGCATCGCAGCGATTACGACCGTTGGGCAGCGGAAGGCGCGACCGGCTGGTCCTACGACGAGGTACTGCCGTATTTCCGCTTGAGTGAGGGCAACGAGCGTTTGGCCGGCCCCTTCCACGGACAAGACGGTCCGCTGCGGGTGTCGGACCTGCGTACCGATAACCCCTTCCACCAACGCTTCATCGACGCCGCGCGGGAAACAGGCTTACCGCTCAACGACGACTTCAACGGCGCCGAGCAGGAAGGGCTCGGCGTCTACCAGGTCACCCAGCACGAAGGCGAGCGCTGGAGCGCGGCGCGCGGCTATCTGCACCCGCACATCGGTCGACGGCCGAACCTGCGCGTCGAGACCCGCACCCGCGTGCTGCGCATCCTGTTCGAGGGTCGGCGTGCGATCGGCGCCGAGGTCCTGCAGGGTGGCCGACGGCGTCGGCTGCTTGCACGCCGTGAGGTGCTGCTCGCGGGCGGGGCGCTGCAGTCGCCGCAGTTGTTGATGCTGTCGGGGATCGGCCCGGGAGCCTTGCTGCAGAGATCCGGCATCGATGTGGTGCATGACGCACCCGGCGTCGGCCGCAACCTGCAGGACCATACCGACTTCATCTTCGGTTTCAAGTCACCGAGCCTCGACACCCTCGGCCTGTCTTTCGCGGGCACCGCTCGCGTGCTTCGAGAGTTCGGCCGCTTCCGCCGCGAGCGTCGCGGCATGCTGACCAGCAACTTCGCTGAATGCGGCGGGTTCCTGCGCACGCGCCCCGACCTCGATGCGCCGGACATCCAGCTGCACTTCGTGACCGGACTGGTCGATGACCATGCGCGCCGCATCCGTCTCGGGCACGGCATCTCCTGCCATGTCTGCGTGCTGCGGCCGCGCAGCCGCGGCAGCGTCGAGCTCGCCTCGCCCGACCCGCTGGTTGCACCGCGCATCGATCCAGGGTTCTTCTCAGACCCCGCCGATCTCGAGGACATGGTGGCAGGCTTCAAGATCACCCGTCGCCTGCTGCAAGCCCCGTCGCTGGCGCGCTGGTTGGACCGTGCCCTGTTCACGGCCGGCATCGATGACGACGAGGCGATCCGCGATGTGCTGCGTCGGCGCTGCGACACGGTTTACCATCCGGTCGGCAGCTGCCGCATGGGCAGCGACCCGACGAGCGTGGTCGACCCGGAACTGCGGGTGCGCGGGGTCGAGGGCTTGCGTGTCATCGATGCTTCCGTGATGCCGTCGCTGATCGGCGGCAACACCAACGCGCCCACGGTGATGATCGCCGAGAAGGCCGTGGACCTGCTGCGCGGCCGCTCGCGCGCAGACGCTGCCACGGCGGTGGACGCCGCATGACGCTGCAGCAACTGCGCTATCTCGCCGCCATCGTCGAGTGCAACCTCAACATCTCCGCCGCTGCACAGAAGCTCCACACCTCGCAGCCGGGCGTCAGCCGCCAGATCCGCGTGCTCGAATCCGAACTCGGCTTCGAGCTCTTCGTGCGTGAGGGCCGCGCCCTGAAACGGCTCACCCAACAGGGGCAACGCGTGGTCGAACGCGCGCAGCGCATCCTGCGCGAATCACAGGCGATCAAGGGTATGTCGCTCGACGCCCGCGCCGTCGACCGCGGCGCGCTCTCCATCGCGACCACCCACACCCAAGCGCGCTATGTGCTGCCATCGGTGATCGAGCGCTTCCGCATGCGTTACCCGAAGGTGAAGCTGCACCTGCATCAGGGGACCTCCGAGCAGATCGCCGACATGATCGACTCGGAGCATGTCGACCTTGCGATCGCCACCGGCTCGCAGGACGAGTTCCGGCACTGCCTGCGCCTGCCGCTCTACGAATGGCATCACCGCGTGGTCGTGCCGCGCGGTCACGCGCTCGCGCGGATGCGCGGCAAGCTGCTGACGCTCGAGAAACTCGCACAGCACCCGATCGTGACCTATGCCTTCAGCCTGAGCGGACCGTCGTCGATCTCGGAGGCCTTTGCCCGCGCGGGCCTCGAGCCGGACTTCGCGCTGACCGCCCGTGATTCAGATGTGGTGAAGACCTATGTCCGGGGCGGGCTGGGTGTCGGCATCATCGCCGCGATGGCGGTGGACCCCACCGCAGACGGGGATCTCGTCTCTTTCGAAGTGGCGCACCTGTTGCCGAAGCACCTCACCTGGATCGGTTTCCGGCGCGGAAACTTCCTGCGCCGCTACGCTTGGGACTTCATCCAGTCGCTGGGGCCGCACCTCGATGCGCCACACGCCTTGCGCGCCGCCCAAGCCGGTGACCAAGGCGAGATCGACGGGATCTTCATGGACACGGCCCTGCCTCTGCACCGATGACCTGCCCCGGAGCCCACATGACCGTCACCGAAGCCGTCCGTCAACGCCGTTCGATCCGTGCGTTCCTGCCCACCCCGGTATCCGAAGCCACGCTACGAGAGGTGCTCGACACGGCGCGTTGGGCACCTTCGGGCAGCAATGTCCAAGCGTGGAAGATCATCGCCGTGGCGGGCGACGAGCGCGATGCCGTGGTGCGCATGGCGCTCGAGTCGATGGGCACGCCATCACTCGCCAACCACGACGAGTTCCCGGTCTATCCACCGAACCTCTGGGAACCGCTGCGCACACGGCGCTTCGCGCTCGCCGAGGACATGTACCGCGCGCTCGGCATCCCGCGCGAGGACAAGCCCGCGCGCCTTCGCCATGTGGCGCGCAACTTCGAGCTGTTCGATGCGCCGGTGGGGCTCTTCTTCATCCTCGATCGTCGCGTCGCGCACGGCCAGTGGGCGCACCTCGGCATGCTGATCCAGACGGTGGCGCTGCTGCTCGAGGAACGCGGTCTCGGCTGCTGCATGCAGGAGGCTTGGGCGCAGTTCAGGCCGCAGCTCGCGGCGCGCTTCGCGCTGCCGCCCGAGGAGATGGTCTATTGCGGTATGGCGGTCGGACACCCCGACCGCGCACATCCGGTCAATGATTTCCCTCGCGATCGCATCACGGTCGACGAGCTGGCGCAGTTCCGGGGGTTCTAGTCCCAGGGACCGGAGGACCTGCGCTGCAGCGGCGCGAGGTCTGCCACCGGCTGGTCGGTGAAGGTACCGAAACGGCTGGCATGGAACACCAGCGGCGCGGCCGGCTGCGCCTGCAGATTTTCGATGGCGCCCAGGATGATCTTGTGATCACCCCCTTCGAACCACACCGTAGTGCGACATCCGATGCGCGCGATCGCGCCGGGGACCTGCGGCGGCGACGCGGCGACCCCCGGGGGTGAGGCATCGTCGGGCCAACGGGTGCCGCGGCGCGCGAACTGCAAGGCGATCTCCGCTTGGTCGGCGGCGAGGATGTGGATCGCGAACGGCATCCCCGGCGCGAACGCCGCGAGCTTGCTGCTCGCGCTCGCGAGGCACCACAGGACCAGCGGGGGCTCGAGCGACACCGAGGTGACGGAGTTCGCGGTGATGCCGACCGGCTCGCCATCAGGCCCGACCGCCGTCACCACGGTGACCCCCGTGCTCAAGAGGCCGAAGACGTCGCGCAGTTCCCTGAAGTTCATCGTTGACGCCGCTGATGGAGAAGGCAGGAGAAGATGGGTGTCGCAAGGCACTCATCGCCTGCGACGGACAGTGTGACCGATGCAGCGGTACGACGGAACCCCACAGCAGTACCGAACGGCGACCGGAATGACAGGACGGACCCGCCTGTGTCCGTGATCACGCTTGCACCGCACCCACCAAACGGTCACATTCGCGTCGGGAACTTCCATACACGGACCGCATCATGAAGCGTCGGCTCAGTCCACTTCTGCTCGTCGCAACGATCGCGATCGCGGCATCGGCCGCCGCTTACACCGCCTTCCGCCTCTCGCCCACGCTGCAGGACGCCGTGGTCAAGCGCGGCGCGCGCGCCCAGATCTCGCGGCCAGACCCGTTGCCCCCGGACAGCGATTCGCTGCGCGTGCTGCTCTGCGGCACCTCGAGCCCGATGCCGGCGAGGGATGCGGCGAAATCCTGCACGATCATCGCGGCAGGCGAACAGATCTTCCTCATCGACATCGGTCCTGAAGCGAGCGAGAACCTCGCCCTCTGGCGCGTACCGGTGACCCGCATCGAGCATGTGTTCCTCACGCATTTCCACTCCGACCACATCGGCGAACTCGGCGAGTTCAATTTCATGGGCTGGGCGCAGGGGCGGCGCCAGCCGCTGCAGGTGCATGGACCGGAGGGTGTCGAGCAGGTGGTCGATGGCTTCAACACCGTCTACGCCCTCGACAGCGGCTATCGTCACGCGCACCACGACCACGGCAAAGGGTTGATGCCTCCGGCCGCTGCGGTGATGCAATCGCGCCTCATCGGCTTGGCGCGCACGGGTGATGCGCCGCAAGGCCGCAGCGCCGTCGTGTTCGAGCAGGGCGGCGTCAAGGTGACCGCCATCGAGGTCGACCACCGGCCGGTCACCCCGGCGTTCGCCTACCGCTTCGATTATCGGGGGCGATCGGTCGTGATCAGCGGCGACACCACCTTCTATCCTCCGCTCGTTGCAGCAGCACGCGGTGCGGATGTGCTCGTGAGCGAGGCCGAAGCCCATCACATGCTCGAGATGGTGGCAGGTGCGATCGAGACGGGCGGCGATGGACGGCTCGCCGGCGTGCTGCGCGACACCACCGACTACCACCTCACCCCCGTACAGGCCGCGCAACTGGCCAACGAGGCGGGCGTGCGCGAACTCGTGTTCACGCACATCGCGCCGCCGATCCCCTGGCGTGCCCTGCCGTTCGACTTCATCGAAGTACCGTGGCTGCGCGGTGTACGCGAAGTGCGCAGATCGGGCGTGCGCCTCGGCCACGACGGCATGCTCATCACCCTCCCCACCGACGGTGGTGCCGTACAGTTCAGCCGACTGCGTGGCTGATGGCGTGCGCGGCTGAGGTGCGGTTCAACGCCCCGCGGGCGCGCCGAGTATCCGGTTGAGCTCGATGAAGTTGCCGTCGGCGTCCCAGACGGCACTGAACAACACCGGGATGACGCTGCCGCCCGGACCTGGATACTCGATGCGGCGCGGCGCGTCGGCGACCCGTACATCGGGCGTGGCGCTGATCCGCTCGAAACGCGTCTCGAGGTCCTGCAGGTTGAACACCAGGATGGGATCGCCCGGCTGCGCCTTGCGGAACTCGGGCGGGGGGACTGCCTCGGTGAGGTTCAGCCGCTGCATCAGGCCGAGCACGCCGACGAAGTCGTCGTTGGCGCGCAGCAGCACGAGACGCGTCGTACCGCCGATCACCTGGTCGTAGATGACCGTCAGCCCGAGCGCATCGCGGTAGAGCGGCAAGGAACGGTCGATGTCGCGGACCACGAGCGTGGTGCGTCGAAGGTCCACCGGGATCCGCTGCGCCTCCGGCACCGGCGCGGCGAGGATCGGTGTCAGCGGTAGCGCCCCGCAAAGAAAAGCGAGCAGCGCCGCCGCGCATGGTATCCACCGCCGCCGCCGCGTAGACTCGCGACAGCCTTGGGCTTGCAACCGATCGACAGAGCGGACGATGTTCATCAATCAAGACTACAGCCAACGGGTCGTCCTGCGCCATCAAGACCTGCCGTGGATCGCGAGCCCTGAGGCTGGCGTCGAGAGACGCATGCTGGACCGGACAGGGGGCGAGGTCGCGCGCGCGACCTCCATCGTCCGCTACCAGCCGGGCGCCCGGTTCAGCGCCCACACGCATGATCTCGGCGAGGAGATCCTGGTCCTCGACGGCGTCTTCAGCGATGAGACCGGCGACTATCCCGCAGGGTCATACCTCATGAGTCCGCCGGGATCGAGGCACGCACCCTTCAGCGAGACGGGCTGCACCTTGTTCGTGAAATTGCGCCATCTCGGCCCCGACCAGACGGTGCGCGAGGTCGTCGACACCCGCAGCGCGCCTTGGCATCAGGGCATGGTCCCGGGTCTCAGCGTCATGCCGTTGATGCGCCAAGGTGCCGGTTCGACCTTGGTCCGTTGGGCGCCGGAGACCCGCTTCAGCACCCACCGTCATCACGGCGGCGAAGAGATCTTCGTCGTGCACGGCGTGTTCTCGGACGAGCACGGCACCTATCCTGAAGGGTCGTGGATCAGAAGCCCGCACATGAGCCAACACACGCCGTTCAGCGAGACGGGCTGCACGATCTTCGTGAAGACCGGTCACCTCCTGCCGGACTGATCGCAGGCGCGGCTCAGACGGTCAGCAACTCAGCGGCGTCACCGACGCCGCGCGAGGCCCGGTTCCACCACTGCGAGAACGAATCACAGCGCCGATCGACCATCGGGAAGATCGTGGGCGCCGCCTCGCATCCGGCCCAGCGTGCGAGCCAAGGCCTGAGGTGGGGTTCATCGACGCTGCGCACCTGACGGGCGCCGTGCAAGGCGGCGCCGATGGACGCCGCATCCCCTTGCCAACGGATCGAGGCGAGCTCGGCCATGCGTTGCGCGACAAAACGCCAACGCCGGTCGCTCCACGGCCAGGCGCAGTGGAAATCGGTGAGGAAGAGGCCCACGACGACCGCGTCCTGCGGCAGCGACTCCGGGAGGTCACAAAGATTCCAAGGATGGACCAGCCACACCTCGCGGTCTGCGACAGCGGCAGGATCAGGCGGCGTCCCGCCGAGTCCGGCAGGCGGCGCGGTGCCGAGTGGCGGCTCGAGGCGCGCGGACTCGCCCGCCGGCGCGTGGTCTCCTGCGCGCACCGGGGCGGGTGCCTGCCGCGCGATCGCATCCAGCGCCTCGTAGGACCGGTCGATCACGCTGCCCGGGCTGTGCCATGCAGCGGGCGCGTAACGGGCGACATTGTCCGCATTGAAGAGATAAGGCTTGCGACTGCCCGTTCCCGCCACCCACTGCCAACTGAGGTGGTTGCTCGCGAGGTCGCCGTCGAGCAGATGCCCATAGAGCCAGTCGGCCGCGACCCGCCAATGCACCTTGCGCAGGTGCACGACATAGCTCGCCAACCACATGCGCGCGTGGTTGTGCAGGTAGCCGGTCGCGTACAGGCTGCGCACCGCCCGGTCGATGACCGATACACCCGTCGCGGCTTCACGGATGTCCGGCGGCAGCTGCGAGGCGTATCGGGCATCGGGCAAAACGCCTTCGTGCAAGGAGTCCATGATCCCCATGCCCCGATGGCCCCAGACATGGCGGAAGTACTCCCGCCAACCGAGCTCGAACACGAACTTGTGCTGCACATCGAGCGGGTGACGAGCCGTCACACCAGCGAGCACCTCCGGCAGACTGACCAAGCCGTGCGTGATGTACGGCGATAGATAGGTGACGGCGCCCTCGATCGCGTTGCGGCTGCGGGCGTAGTCTTCCGGACGGACCGCATCGATGCGCGCCAGCGCGGCTTGGCGGGTCGGCGGAAAATCCATACGAGAGTCCTCGGGCAGGTCTTCGGCGAGACCGGACAGGGATCTTGGAGGATGGTGGCCGGGGTCGGAATCGAACCAACGACACGCGGATTTTCAATCCGCTGCTCTACCAACTGAGCTACCCGGCCTCGGGCAAGCAGAGACCCCGATCGGGGGGACGCAATTAGACTCGCGCGACGGCGGCGCGTCAAGCGGGTAGTCAGGCAAGCCGCTGAATAGACGCGGTTTTTCGCCGCTCGACCGCGGTCGCCTAAGGCGCCACGGCCGCCGCTCCGGGCCGCCTCGGGTCAGCGGCGCCGAGGAAAAAGTCGCCCTCGATGGCGATCGACTGCGCGCTTCCCATCGTCTCGCTCTGGCGGATCTTGTGGCCCTTGCGCCGCAGCAGCGCCAGCGTATCGGGATTGAAGTTCGGTTCGACCTCAAGCGCGCCCTCGCCCTGAGAGATACGCGGTTGGTGGGTCGCCTCGTCGATGTTCAACTTGAAGTCGATGACGTTCACCAGCACCTGCAGCACCGTGTTGATGATCCGGCCGCCACCCGGCGTGCCGACCGCGAGCCACGGCTTGTCGCCACGGAACACGAGCGTCGGGATCATCGTGGACATCATCCGCTTGCCGGGTTGCATGGCATTCGGTGGTTCGGGTTCGCCGCGCTGCGCCGCGCGGAACGCCCGCTCATGGCTGAAGTTGTCCATCTGATTGTTGAGCAGAAATCCGCCGCCTTCGATGGCGACGCCCGACCCGAAATCGGACCCCAGCGTGTAAGTGACCGACACCAGATTGCCCTCACGGTCGGCGACGGAATAGTGCGTGGTGCTCGGGCTCTCGAACGCAAAGGGATCACCCGCGGTGACATCCCCGTCGGCGCTCGCTCGGCGCAGGCTGATGAGCTTCGCACGGCGGGCGGCATAGGCCTTCGAAGTCATGCCGTTCACCGGTACGGTCGCGAAGCCGGTGTCACCCAGGTGTCGCACCCGGTCGCGATGGCCGAGGCGCATGGTCTCGGCGAGCAGGTGCAACGAGTCCGCGGATCCCGCGGCCATCTTGCCGACCTCGAAATTCTCGAGGATGTTGAGCATCAGAAGCAGCGCCGCGCCGCCGCTCGCCGGCGGCGGGGTGTAGACGGTGTGGCCGCGGTAGGTGCCGACCAACGGCTCGCGCTCGATGGCGCGGTACGCCGCGAGATCCTCGCGCGTGATGAGCCCCCCGTGGCGACGCATGTCCGCCTCGATGCGCGTGGCCACTTCCCCGGTGTAGAACGCATCGGCGCCCCCCGTGGCGACCTGGTCCAGCGTCCAGGCGAGGTCCGGTTGGCGCAGGCGCTCTCCCGCTCGGTAGGCCGTGCCGTCGGCCTTGAAGAAAGCGGACTGTGCCGCGGCGCTGGCCTTCAAGCGTTCGCGCCCCCACCCGAAGACGAAGGCCTCGTCGGCGCTCAGCGCGACGCCATCGCGTGCGAGGGCCACCGCCGGGGCGACCAACGACGACCATGCGTTGCGGCCGTACTTCCCGTGCGCCATCCAAAGACCAGCCACGGTGCCGGGGACGGCGGCCGCTCGGTAGCCGACCGAGGCGTCACGCAGTTCGCGTCCCTCCGCATCGACGAACATCCCGAGCTTCGCTGCGCCCGGCGCCACGCTGCGGAAATCGATGACGGTGACGCGCTTCTCCTCGGCGAGGTATACGGTCATGAAACCATCGCCGCCGATATTGCCGGCGCGCGGCAACGTGACCGCGAGCGCGAACCCGACCGCGACGGCGGCATCGATGGCGTTGCCGCCCTCGGCAAGGACCCGGGCGCCGACGGCGCTGGCTGCCTCGTTCTGGCTGACCACCATGCCGTCGAGGTCGACCCGCGGCGAATGGATGCTCGGATATTCGAGCAGCGACCGCTGCTGTGCCCGGGCTTCGGACGACGGCAAGAGGCCGAGGGCTACCACCACAGATGCGGCCAAGACAGACCGTAAGGATCCCGGAACGAAACTCTTCATCGCGTACTCACTCCCCACCGACACCGCGCGCTGCCGCGCTGCCGACGACCAGCCACAACGCGCCTGCAAGCGCGTAGTGCAGCGCTTGGGTCTTCGACAGCAGCGTAGGCAGCGCGCCGCCCGTTGGCCAAGCGCCGGCGGCGATCGCGAAACCGGCGAACAGCAACAGCAGGCCTGTGAGCGCTGCCGCTCGACTGCGGCCTCCACCGTGACGGAGGACCACCCACGCGATCGCGAACACGCTCAGCAAAGGCGCGAGCTGCGCCCAGGCCTTGAAGCCCAGCAGCCACGCCGCGATGCCGAAGCCGCCGATCGGGAACGCGAGCCACCAGGCGCCGCCCGCATGGCGCGCGAGCGCACTACCGGGACTTGCGAGACTGAACGCCAGCAGCGGAAAGCCGGCCACGGCCGCCACCAGCGAAGCGAAACGGTGCGCACCACCGACCGCCGTGGCCAAGGGCTCCCATGATGAGAACCGCAACACGCCGAGCAGCGCGGCGATGCCGATGAGCAGACAGGCGACGCCCACCCCGCCACGGCCGTCGGCGCGGCAGCGATGCGCGAGCACGGCACAGACGAGTGCGAGGACGAGGTCGGAGAACGCGTCCGGCGTCATCTTGACGGCATCCGTCCGCTCACGCAGGCGTCAAAGAAAAAGCAGCCAGGCGACCGGCAGCGCGACGATCCAGCGCGTCGCCTCGAGCCAGCGTCCCCAGCGTCGGCCCTCCATCAGTCCCGCAGGTGCCGCCAACGCGGCGACCATCCAGACCGCCGCGAGCACGCCTTGCCAAGCGTCCCAGCGCGGGAACAGGTAGAGGAAGGTGCAGGCGAGCAGCAGACTGACGACGAGCTGCGCACCCACATAACGGGCGAGACCCGGCGACACGCTCACTTCATGGCGCTGGAACGCCGCCGCATCGAACCCGGCGAGACCTTCACCTTGCCAGCCGGAAGGCGGCGCGAACAGCGCCTCGAGCTTCGCGGCGAGCCCGCGGGCGGCGCGCAGATCGCGCCAGATGACGGTGTAGTAGTGCAGATTGCCCCACAGCGGGTTCACGCTGCGCAGCGGCGTGCGCACGCCGTAGGTGATCGGGCCGTCACGCTCGTCGGCGAAGGTGCCGAACAGCCGGTCCCACACGACGAGGATGCCGCCGTAGTTGCGGTCGATGCAGTAATCGTCCTGGCCGTGGTGCACGCGGTGGTTGCTCGGGCTCACGAACACGCGGTCGAACCAACCGAGCCGACCGATGAGCTCGGTGTGCGTCCAGTATTGGTAGAGCAGGTCGATGAGCGCTGCGGTCACCCACATCTCGGGCGGCACGCCCATCACCGCCATGGGCAGGTAGAACATCCAGTCGAAGACGAAGGTCGTGGAGGACTGACGCAGCGCCGTCGACAGGTTGAAGTGCTCGCTGTTGTGGTGGGTGACATGCCCCGCCCACATGATCCGCACCTCGTGGTTGGCACGGTGCTTCCAGTAGTAGAAGAAATCGTAGACGACCACCGCCGCGACCCAGACGAGCGGGTTGGACTTGTCCCATTCCACGACCGCGAACTGCTGGTAGGCGAGGATGTAGAGGCCGACCGTCAGCAGCCGCGGAAAGGCAGCCGCGATGCGGCTCAGGAGACCGATCTGCAGACTGCCGACCGAATCGGCGAACTCATAGATCGCGCGCGTGCCACCCGCGGCATCGGCGGTCCGGTTGCCGCGCAGCCGCCACGCCAACACCGCCTCCAATACGACGGTGGCCATGAAGATGGGGATGGCGTAGAGGATCGGGTTCATGTCGGAGCGACGAAGCCTTCGGGCTTGGCTGCACCTTCGCCGAACAGGAACTTCTCCATCTCGCCCTCGAGGAACTTGCGCGCCTTCGGCTCGACCGGCATCAAGCGGTTCTCGTTGATGAGCATCGTCTGGTGGGCGACCCAGCGTTGCCAGCCTTCTTTGGAGACGCTGCGCCAGATCCGCACGCCGAGATCGCCGGGATAAGGCAGCCGATCGAGGCCGGGCGCCTCGCGCTTGAGCACCACGCACTGGACCATGCGGACGGGAGCGTCGGCCATGCCTTGCCTCACTGTCGAAGATCTGAAGGATCGAGGATCACAGGAACGTGACGGTGAGCCCTTGGAGCAGTTGCCTCACCGGCGCCGGCAGACCGACCGCAGCGGGGCCCTCGGCACCCTGAAGGTTATACCAGAGGCCCGCCGCAGGCTCCACGCTGGCCGGCGCACCGTCGAGCAGCAGCGGCATGATCTCGAGGTCGAAGTGGGTGAACGAATGCGGTACCGGCGCGAGGGCCTGCGGCGTGCCGCGCCACGCGGGGAACTGGCTGCTCGCCCACGCTGTCGCGGCGCTCGCCGAGGCGAACTCGGGCGCGCACCAGAGTCCGCCCCAGATACCGCGTTCCGGCCGGCGCTCGAGGAACACCGCACCCTGCTCATCCCGTACGAACAGCATCCAGCAGCGCCGCGATGGGCGTGCGGCACCGCGTGCGCGCGGCTTCGGCGCCGGGATCTCGTGTTGACGACCGCTGCGGCGCGCGCTGCAACCCTCGCTCAACGGACAGAGCGCGCAGGCGGGTTTGCGGCGCGTGCACAGGGTCGCGCCGAGGTCCATCACGGCCTGCGTGTAGGTTGCGACACCGTCCGCGGGCGTAGCGGCCTCCGACAACGCCCACAACCGCTGCTCGACCGCACGCTCCGCAGCGCTGCCCTCGACACCGAAGCAGCGCGCGAGCACGCGCTTGACGTTGCCGTCGAGGATCGGATGCCGCTCATCCCGGGACAAGGCGAGGATCGCGCCGGCCGTGGAGCGACCGATGCCGGGCAACGCGATGACCTCGTCGAAACAGGCCGGGAACTCGCCGCCGTGTCGGTCGCGGATCTGTTGCGCCGCGCGGTGCAGGTTGCGCGCCCGCGCGTAGTAGCCGAGTCCGGTCCAAAGATGCAGCACCTCGTCGATGGGCGCCGCCGCGAGCGCTTCGATGTCCGGAAAGCGCAACATGAAGCGCTCGAAGTAAGGGATGGCCGTCGCGACCTGCGTCTGCTGCAGCATGATCTCCGAGACCCACACCCGGTAAGGGCTGCGCGCTCGCTGCCACGGCAGATCGTGGCGTCCGCTGCGCAGGTGCCAGGCGATCAGCGCGGGGCCAAGATGCGGCGCATCGGCGGGTTTCATGTCGGGGATTGTATGATGCGCGCGACCCATCATCGCCGCTCACCGTCAGGAACCCCTTTGGACACCCTCACTGCCGTCACCACCGCTCCCCTCGCCTTGCGCGCCAAGGTCTGGGGATTGCTGCTCGTCGCCACGCTTGCGTACGCCTCGCCGCTCGCGGCGCAGCCAGTCCTGCCGCAACCTGCACCACCCACGCTGGCCCGCCCCGCCGCGACCGCGCTGCCCGCCGCCAATCCGGTCACCGAAGCGCTGCGCGAACGCGTCGAGATCATCAACGCCGGCGGATCGGTGAGCATCGATGGGGAACCGCTGTTCGCCTCACGCACCTTGGGCAAGCTCTATTCGGAGAACGCGTACACCCCGCTATGGGACCGCGCGCGTCTCGTGTCGCTCATCGAGGTGCTGAAGGACATCGAGGACGATGGTCTGCGTCCGGAGGACTACCACCTCAAGCCGCTGCAAGCGCTGCTGCAGCGCAAGCCTTTGCCACCCATCGACCAAGCGAAGCTCGATCTGCTCGCCACCGATGCGTATGCGCTCGTGCTCTACCACCTCTACTTCGGCAAGGTCGACCCGGTATCGCTCGATGCGAACTGGAACTTCAGCGGCCGCGACATCCGCGAGGTCGATGCGGTCACCTTCGTGCGTGATGCCATCGCTCGCAACCGCCTGCTCGCGAGCGTCGCCGCGGCGCGTCCCCAGCATCCGCTCTACAAGGCCGGCCGCGAATCACTCGCCGCCTATCGCAACCTTGCGGCGCTCGGCGGTTGGCCGATGATCCCTGAAGGCCCGGCCTTGAAGGTCGGCACCACCGATCCGCGGGTGCCGGTGCTGCGCCAACGCCTCGCCATCACCGGCGATCTCGCAGCCGTCGCGAAGTCCATACCGGCACCGTCCACCGTCCCGGCACCGTCCACCGTCCCGGCAGCGACACCCGAACTGTTCGACACCACGCTCGAGGCCGCGCTGAAGCACGCGCAACGCCGCCATCGCATGGATGTCGACGGGGTGCTCGGCCCCAGCACCACGCGCGCGCTCAACGTGCCGGCGAAACAGCGCGTCGACCAACTGCGGGTGAACCTCGAGCGCGCGCGACAGGTGTTGCACGAGATCAAAGACGACGGGGCGCTGGTGGTGGTCGATATCGCCGGCTTCGAGGTTCGTTATCTGGTCGATGGCGAGCGGCGATGGCGTACCCGCGCGGTGGTGGGCCAGCCGTTCCGTGAGACGCCGGTGTTCCGATCGACCATCGACAACATCGTCGTCAACCCGACCTGGACCGTACCGCCCGGCATCCTCGCCAAGGACATCCTGCCCACACTGCGGCGCAACGACCGCAGCATCCTCACGCGCAAGCGGCTGTCGGTGATCGATCGCAACGGCAACAAACTCAACCCGGCGGCCATCGACTTCAGCCGCTACTCCGCATCGAATTTCCCGTTCATGCTGCGGCAGGATGCGGGTCCCGACAACGCCCTCGGCGTGGTCAAGATCAACTTCCCGAACCCGCACCTCGTCTATCTGCACGACACACCGAGCAAAACCCTGTTCAACGAGACCGTGCGCGCCTTCAGTTCGGGTTGTATCCGCACGGAGCGGCCGTTGGAGCTTGCCGAGATGCTGCTGGCCGACCCGGTCCGCTGGGACCGAGCGGCGCTCGATGCCGCCGTGGCAGCCGGCGACACCCGCACGCTGCGCCTCGCGAAGAAGGTGCCGGTGCTGATCATCTTATTGGACCGCCGACCGCGACGACGACGGCAGCGTGGTGTTCAAGCCGGACCCGTATTCGCGGGACGCACGCGAACTCGCGGCGCTCGATGCCCCGTTCAGGCGCGGCAAGCGTCCGGCGTTCTAGCGGCCCTGCAGCTCTCGCAGGTGGAACTTGAGGCTCGGCACGCCCGGCGAATCGAGGTGCAGATGGTTGCCCTCGAAGCGCACGGCGGTCGCCGCACCGAAGGCCTTGGTGAAGGCCGCCTCGAACGCCATGCGGCCCTCTTCGCAGGCCATGCGTGTGGTGATCGGGGCTTTGACGGCGATCCGTCCGGCCTCGGGCCCGAGCTCATACCCCGCCATCATGCGGTTGCATCCCGCGTGGCCGCTGACCCGACCCTCGGCGAAAGTCAGGATCACGGGCTCGCCGTTGTCACCGTGCGGTACCGGCGTGCCCTCCCAATAGACGAGCTCCCAACGGTTCGCCTCGAGCCGACTGCGCGCCTCGGTGGGCGGGAGGACGGTCGCGGCGGCGGACGACCCGGCACCCGCTCCAGCACCCGCTCCAACTGAGCCGCCCGTCGAGGTGCATCCGGCTTGGGTGATCGACAGGACAGCAAGAGCGGGCAGCAGTCTCATTTTCATGGCGACCTCGATGGGGCAGTGAGGGACGGGGCGGACGCCCCACGATCGTAGACCAACCGGCAGGACGCCGGAAAGGGCTAAAATCCCGACCGATGTTCGAACTCCACCACACCGAGATCTCACGCGTCGTGCAGCAGGTGCTGGCACCGGCCTTCCTGTTGGCCGGTATCGGCACCTTCTTGATGATGATGACCCAGCGTCTGGCACGCATCATCGATCGCGCCCGCGAAGTCGCCTTCGAGACCGAAAGTCCCGACGAGTCCGACGAGCTCGCGGCATTGCGCGATCAGCTCGCGATCCGTGCGCGGCTGATCCAACGGGCGATCGTCTTCTGCGCGCTCACCGCGATCATCATCTGCGCACTCATCGCCGTGATGTTCATCGATACGCTGTTGACCCACTCGCTCACCCGGCTGATCGCCATCACCTTCACGGTGGCCATGGTCACCCTGATGTCCGGCCTCATCTTCTTCGTGCGCGAGGTGTTCTTCTTCGTGCGCGAGGTGTTCGTCGCCACGGCCTCGCTGCGCAGTCGTCACATCCGTCGTGGGGGCATCAAGGTCCGCAACGCGGTCTGAGCACGGAGGCATCATGGTCGAGGAGATCGGACTCGCGCACGGGCTGTTGCGGTACCTGCATATCCTGCTGTTCGTCTACTGGCTGGGCGGTGATGCCGGGGTGTTCTACTCCAGCAAGTTCGTCACCGACACCACGCTCTCGCGCGAGGCGCGGCTCACGGCCTTCAAGATATTCATCAACCTCGACATGTTGCCGCGCTACTGTCTCGCGCTGACGCTCACGGTGGGCGGCGCACTCGCACACTACATCGGCTATGAGCATCCGCAATGGCAGTTGCTCGCCATCCTCGCACTCGGCCCGCTCTGGGTCTGGGTGGTGCACACCATCCACACCAAAGAAGGCACGGACTTCGGTCGCAGGCTCGCGACCTGGGACCGTCACTTCCGCGTGTTCATGATCGCAGCGATCGTCGTCTCGGTCGCCTACCACTGGACGACAGGGCCGCTGCGGCCCTATCCCTGGCTCGCCGCGAAACTGCTGATCTTCGCGTTCCTGATCTTCTGCGGCTTCATGATCCGGCTGAAGATCCCGCCGTTCATCGAGGGCTTCCGTACGCTCGCCGCCAGCGGTCCGACGCTGGAGAGCGACCGACAGATGACCGACGGGATGGCGGCCTGCCGCCCCTATGTGCTGATCATCTGGGCGGGGGTGGCGATCTCGGCGCTGATCGGCGTGCTGAAGCCGGGCCAAGGGCCGATCGGCTGAGGGGGCGGAGCGGCCGAGTGCCGGCAGCCGGTGCCGCGCTCAGGGCAGCAGCACCGTCGAGCCGGTCGTACGGCGTGCCTCGAGGTCGCGGTGGGCATCCGCCGCGTCAGCGAGCGCGTAGCGCTGCCCGATGCGCAGCTTCACCTTGCCCGAGGACACCATGCGGAACAGTTCGCGTGCCGCGGATTGCAGCTCCGCGGGCTTGGAGATGTAGGCGAACAACGTCGGCCGTGTGAGGAACAGCGAGCCACGCTTGGCGAGTTCGAGCGGCGAGATCGCAGGCGGCGGCCCGGAGGCGTTGCCGTAGGTCACCATCATGCCGAGCGGTGCCAGAGCGTCGAGCGAGTCCGTGAAGGTTTCTTTGCCCACCGAGTCGTAGACCACGGCGACGCCCGCACCGCGCGTCAAGCGCCGCACCTCGGGCGCGAGCGGACCGCTGCCCGACAGCAGGACATGTCGGCAGCCGTGCCGCTTGGCGAGCGCGGCTTTCTCTGCATTGCCCACCACCCCGATGACCCGTGCGCCGAGCGCCCGCGCCCATTGGCAAAGCAGCAGACCGACACCGCCGGCTGCGGCATGCACGAGGATCCAGTCGTTGCGCCGGACCTTGTAGGTGCGGCGCAGCAGGTAGTGCGCCGTCAGCCCTTTGAGCATCAACGCTGCGGCCTGCTCGTCGCTGACCGCTCGCGGAACTTTGACGAGGCGATCGGCCGCGACATTGCGCAGATCCGCGTAGCTTCCCGGTTGGCCGAGCACATAGGCCACCCGGTCGCCGACCCGGAAGCCACGCACGCGGCGCCCGACGGCCGCCACCGTGCCCGCCGCCTCGCGGCCGAGACCACCTGGCAGCGGCATCGGATAAAGACCGCTCCGGTCGTAGACATCGATGAAGTTGAGACCGATGGCGGTGTGACGCACCGTGACTTCGCCCGCGGTCGGCGGACCCGGGTCGAAATCTTCGAGGACCAGTACCTCAGGGCCACCGGTCTGGTGCAGCCGGATGGCCTTCGGCATGCGGGTCAGAGCGCCGATTCGTCGGTCTCGCCGGTGCGGATGCGGATCACCCGGTCGATGTCGGTGATGAAGATCTTGCCGTCGCCGACCTTGCCGGTCTTGGCGGCCTTCACGATGCCTTCCACCACCTGATCGGCGAGGTCGGAACGCACGGCCACTTCGATGCGGGTCTTGGGGACGAAATCCACGACGTATTCTGCGCCGCGGTAGAGCTCGGTGTGACCGCGCTGACGGCCGAAGCCTTTGACCTCGGTGACGGTCATGCCGGAAACGCCGATATCGGACAGCGCGGCGCGCACGTCGTCGAGCTTGAAGGGCTTGATGATGGCAGTGATGAGTTTCATGACGAGGTTCTCCCGATGCAGGATCCGTACGCGACGAATGGGATATTGCACCTTCTGTGCCACGCTGGCGACACTGAAAAGCACGGGTTTGGCGTTGGCCGGACCCTCTCCCCGCACCATTATGGCGCAGTCGAGCGCCGCGCGCGCCCGTCGGTGGTGCGCCGCCGCTCGGTGGTGTCGGGCCGTGCCGCCGCCTATCATGCCGGCCCATGACGATGACGGATCTGCGTAATGTAGTGGTCGTGGGCGCGGGACAGGCCGCCGCGCAGTTCGTCGAGGCGCTGCGGCGTCGCGGCTATGGCGGCGCGATCGCGGTGTTCGGCGAGGAGCCCTGGCTGCCCTACCAACGCCCCCCGCTCTCCAAGAAGTACTTGGCGGGCGGGCTGCCGGTCGATCGCCTGCAGTTGCGCCAACCGGCGTTCTACGCTGACCAGAAAGTCGATCTGCATCTTGGCCGGACCGTGACCCGTCTCGAGCGCGACGCGCGGCAGGTGTGGCTGGCGGACGGCAGCGCATACCCTTATGACGCGCTGGTGCTTGCCACCGGCAGCCGTCCCCGCTCGCTGCCGCTGCCCGGTATCGATCTGGGCGGAGTCCATGTGCTTCGCAGCATCGCGGACGCGGATGCACTGCGGGCCGATGCGCTGCGCGCCGTCGATCGCCCGGCTGGCAGGGCGGTGATCTTGGGCGGCGGTTACATCGGACTCGAAGTCGCCGCAACCCTTCGGCAACTCGGACTCGAAGTCACGGTGCTTGAGGTCGCCGAGCGGGTGATGAACCGCGTGGTCGCCGAACCGGTATCGCGCTGGTACGAGGCGGAGCATGCGCGCCGCGGCGTGGACATCCGACTTGGCGCGCGGCCGATCGCCCTCGAGGGGGATGCCGAGGGACGGGTGCGTGCAGTCGTCACGGCGGCGGGCACCCTCGCGGCTGATGTGGTGGTCATCGGCGTCGGCGTGCTGCCGAACGACGGCTTGGCGCGGGACGCCGACCTGCCCTGCGAGAACGGTATCCAGGTCGATGAACGCTGTCGCACCGCCGACCCAGCGATCCATGCGATCGGCGACTGCACCAACCACCCGTCAGTGCATTACGGTGGACGCGTGCGGCTCGAATCGGTCGACAACGCCGTCGAGCAGGCCAACACCGCCGCCGCCGACCTGCTCGGCATCGAGGCTCGGCACGAGCGGGTGCCCTGGTTCTGGTCCGACCAGTACGAACACAAGATGGTGATCGTGGGGCTCTCCCAGGGCCACGACCAGGTGGTGCTGCGCGGCGACCCTGCGAGCGGCGCGTTCTCCTGCTGCTACCTGCGCAGCGGCGAACTGCTCGCCATCGACACCATCAATGTCGCCAAAGATCACCTCGCGGCCCGCAAGCTGATCCCGACGCGGCTGCGACCGGACCCCTCGCGGCTCGCCGATCCGTCCATCGCGCTCAAAGATTGTATCGTCCATCTTTAAGGCCCATCGTTAAGGAATGAATCCATGCGTCCAGCTGTCCTGCGTCCCCTGCGTCATGCCGCGCTCGTGGCGCTGGCATCGATCATGACCCTGCCGATGGCAGCCACGGCCGCACCCTCGGCGGCGGAGCAGCCGGCGACACCTCGTCGCCTCGCGATCGCGATCCACGGCGGCGCCGGCGTGATCGCCCGCGAGCAGTTGGGTGCGGATGGCGGCGCAGCCTATCGCCAAGGGCTCGAAGCCGCGCTCGACGCCGGCTACGCCGTGCTCGAAGCGGGCGGTAGCAGCTTGGATGCCGTGACCACCGCGGTGCGCCTCCTGGAGGACAACCCGCTCTTCAACGCAGGCCGCGGCGCGGTGCTGGCCCACGATGGCCGCGCCTATCTCGATGCCTCGATCATGTCCGGCAAGGATCTCTCTGCCGGCGCGGTCACCGGCGTCACCACGGTGCGCCATCCCATCGATCTCGCGCGGCGCGTCATGCAGGATTCGCCCCATGTGATGCTCTCAGGCGAGGGCGCTGAAGAGTTCGCAGGCCTCAAGGGTCTCGAGCGCGTACCGAACGACTGGTTCATCACCCCGACACGCCGGCAACAGCTCGATCGCGTGCTGCAAGGCCGCAGCGCGCCCCGCAACGAGCTGCAGGGGCTCGGGACGGTGGGCGCCGTCGCGGTGGATGCCCGGGGCGATGTCGCCGCTGCGACCTCCACCGGCGGCATGACCAACAAGCGCTGGGGCCGCATCGGCGATGCGCCGATCATCGGCGCCGGTACCTACGCCAACAACGCGAGCTGCGCCGTCTCCGCCACCGGCCACGGCGAGTACTTCATACGCTCGGTCGTCGCCCACGACATCTGCGCGTTGGTCGAGTACAAGGGCTGGTCGCTCGAGCGCGCCGCGAAAGAGGTCGTGCAGGGCAAGCTCGTCCAGCGCGGCGGCGAGGGCGGCATCATCGCGGTCGACCCGCAAGGCAATCTCGTGCTGGAGTTCAACAGCCCCGGCATGTTCCGCGGCCTGCGCGACTCGAGCGGACGCCGCAAGGTGGGGATCTACGAGGATTGACGCTCAGGCGAGGTAAGCGTCGAGGTAAGCGTCGAGGTCTTCTTGCGGCGCACGCTCCAAGGCCTCGGCCGCGGACAAGGACTCGGTCGTATCGGCGGCGAACTCGGCAGCCCGCGCCGCATCGAGCGCAGGCAAACCCGCCATATGGGTCTTGTGCGCGGCGGAAGTGCGCAACGCCAGATCGAAGAACGATTCGCCCGAACCGCGCAGCGTGGCGATCAACCCTGCCGACGGGGTGACGGCCGGATCGTCGAATTTGGCGGTCTGCGCAGCCAACGCTGCGGCATGCGGCCGCTGCGGATCCCCCGCATCGAGGAGTTCGCAGATCCCCTGCATCTGGTCGAGGATCTCCCGCGCCCAGTCCTGCATCGGCACCGTGCGGCCGTCGCGTTGCAGCAGCAGCCCGGGTTCGCGTCCACGCCGTGCGACGGTGACGTGGTTGCCATCGAGCACGCCCTGCTCGGCGGCATCGATCAGCGGGCTTTCGCGCATCAGGCAGAACGCCATGAACGCTTCGAGGAAGCGCAGCGTGCCCTCCTCGACACCCACCGGGTCGAAGGCATCGACATCGAGCGAGCGCACCTCGACATACTCGACGCCACCGCGCAGCAACGCCTTGGTGGGGCGCTCGCCGGAGCGCGCGACCCGCTTGGGGCGGATGAAGGCGTAGTACTCGTTCTCGATCTGCAGCAGGTTGGCGTTGAGTTGACGGTGTACGCCATCGACCTTCACACCGAGCTGCTGGTACTCGGGGTGCGGCGTGCTGATGGCACGCGTCAGGTCGCGCACATAGTCCTGCAGACTGTTGACCGAGACCTCGACGCCCGACTGGTTCCGGTTGCGGTAACCGAGATCGCTCATGCGCAGCGAGGTCGCATGGGGTTCCCACGCGGTGCCACGGCCGAACTCCGGCAGCACCTCGCCGCGCGCCCGCAGGAAGGATTTGCAGACCACCGGCGAGACACCGAACAGATAGAGCACGATCCAGCCGTGTCTGCGGTAGTTGCGCAAGAGGTCGAAATAGCTCGCCGAGACGAAATCCGCGCCGGTATCGCGCGACTCGCGGATCGCCGCCCAGCCCTCCCACAGCCGCTCCGGGAAGGAGTAGTTGAAGTGCACGCCGGAGATCGCCTGCATGACGCGTCCGTATCGCAACCCCAGCCCTTCGCGATAGATGGTCTTCATGCGTCCGATGTTGGAGGGTCCGTACTGTGCGATCGGGATGCTGGCGTCGCCCTCGACCACGCAGGGCATGCTGGCGGCCCACAGCAGTTCGTCATCGAGCCGCTGATAGACGGACTGGTGCAGGTCGCGCAGATAACGCAGCAGCTCAGGGTTGCTGCGGAAGGTCGGCGTGACGAGCTCGAGCAATGCCTCGGAGTAATCTGTGGTGATGTGCGCGTGGGTGAGCGCGGCGCCGAGCGCAGCGGGATGCGGCGTCGCCGAGACATGGCCTTGCGGCGTGACCCGCAGCGATTCCTTCTCGACGCCCCGCTGCCCGCCCTGCAGGGCGCGCACTTCCCCGGCGTTCACGAACGCCGCGAGGCGGCGCTCGAAGGCACGGTCGATACGGGTCTTGGGCATGGGGTGTGGGATGGGGAGGGATACGCCGGCCAGAGCCGACGGCAGCCGTCACCAGGCGATGCGCCCGCTGAGCACATCGCGGGCCATGCGCAGATCACCGCGCAGGCTGTAGAGCGGGTGCTTGAAGGTGGCGGGCGTGTTCTTCTCGAAGAAGTAGTGGCCGATCCACGCGAAACCATAGCCGAGCAGCAGACCGGTGAGCAGCAACCGTGGCTGCAGCAGGATGATCGCGCCGGCGAACTGGGTCAGCGCCAGCAGCGTACCGATCACATGCAGGCGGCGCGACGTGCGGTTGGCGTGTTCGCCGAGGTAGAACGGGTAGAAGTCGTCAAAGCTGGCGAAGGCCATGGCGGTACCTCCTTAATAATCCGGGCTTGTGATCCGGGCATGTGATCTGGGGGGACGCAGGACGGGGTCGCATCTTGCCCCCGAGCGGCGTCGCGGCGCAACCGCGCCGGGTCCGCGTGTTTTCCCGCCAGCCAGCGTTTACTCTTACGGGACTAGCCTGAGTGTGAACCCGTGGAGGGAGAGACCATGATCCGTCGACACCACGCCGATCGGCGCAGCCTTGCCGTTTGTGGCGCCAGCCTTGCGCTGCTGCTCGCGGCCTGTACGCCGACCACCGCGGCCAAGCGCCCGGACCGACCCGATGCCGCAACGATGGCGGCCAAGCCCGCCACCGGCGAGGCGACGAAGACGGCACCCTTCCCCTCGACCTATCGGGCACCGAGCGCCCCGGAGGTGCTGATCAGCGGCGCCACGGTGCTCACCGGCAGCGGCGAGCGGCTCGACGGCGCCGATGTCCTGCTGCGCGACGGCAAAGTCGCGGCGGTCGGGCGCGGACTCGCTGCCGCCCCGGGCACACGCGTGATCGACGGCCGCGGCAAGTGGGTGACGCCCGGCATCATCGACATCCACTCCCATCTCGGGGTGTACCCCTCGCCCGGCGTCGATGCGCACTCGGACGGCAACGAGGCCACCGCGCCCAACACCGCCAATGTCTGGGCCGAGCATTCCGTGTGGCCGCAGGATCCCGGCTTCGAAGCCGCGCTCGAGGGCGGCGTCACCGCGCTGCATGTCCTGCCCGGTTCCGCAAACCTGTTCGGCGGCCGCTCGGTGACGCTCAAGAACGTGCCGGCGGTCACCTACCAGGCCATGAAATTCCCGGACGCGCCGCACGGCCTCAAGATGGCCTGTGGCGAGAACCCGAAGCGCGTGTACGGCAACCGCCGCACGCTGCCCTCGACACGCATGGGCAATGTGGCGTCGTGGCGCCAGAGCTGGTCCGAGGCCGTCGAGTACCAGCGCGACTGGGCGCAGTACGAGGCCCGCCGCGCATCGGGCGCCAAAGACCTGCGTGCCCCCAAGCGCGACCTGCGCATGGAGACGCTCGCCGCCGTGCTGCGCGGCGAGATCCTGGTGCAGAACCACTGCTACCGCGCCGACGAGATGGCCATCGTCCTCGATATGGCCAAAGAATTCGGCTACAAGGTCTCGACCTTCCACCACGCCACCGAGGCGTACAAGATCGCCGACCTGCTCGCCGAGCAGAGCGTATGCGCCGCGGTCTGGGCGGACTGGTGGGGCTTCAAGATGGAATCCTACGACGCCATCCCTGAGAACATGGTGATCGTCGACGCCGCCAAGGGCGGTTGCGCCATCGTGCACTCCGACTCCGACGAAGGCATCCAGCGCCTGAACCAGGAAGCCGGCAAGGGCATCGCCTCGGCGGCGCGCGTCGGCATCACCATCGCGCCGGAGCACGCCATCCGCTGGATCACGCAGAACCCCGCGCGGGCGCTCGGCATCGCCGAGAAGACCGGCACGCTCGAGGTCGGCAAGGCCGCCGATGTCGTGGTCTGGAACGGCAGTCCGTTCAGCTCCTACGCGCTCACCGAACAGGTGTTCATCGACGGCGCGATACGCTTCGACCGCGGGGCGCGTCGCGCCTTGCCGGAATCGGATTTCATGCTCGGCCAACCGGCCGCTCCGGGGGTGTCGCCGTGATCCGCTCGCACTCCACCGCGGTTGTCGTCGCCGCACTCACCGCGCTCGCAACGCTCGTCGCACCGGCAGCGCAGTCCGACGAGGCGCTGTTGATCCGTAACGCCACGGTATACACGGGCATCACCGGCGCCGCGCCGCAGGCGGCGACCGATGTGCTCGTACAAGACGGCCGGATCGCCGCGCTCGGCAAGGGCCTCGCGGCACCCGCCGACGCGCGCATCGTCGACGCCGCAGGTCGCCCGGTCACCCCCGGCATCTTCGGCGGTCTCACGCGAATCGGCCTCGAAGAGATCGGCCTCGACAGCGGCAACGGCGACCATTCGCAGCGCCTTGGCCAGATGCGCCCCGAGTTCGATGTGACGCAGGCCTGGAACCCCGACGCGCCTTCGGTCGTGGTGCACCGCATGAACGGCATCACCTTCACCGTCCTGACGCCTGGCTCCGCATCGGGGGGCAGCATCGTCGCAGGTCAAGGCGCCCCGGCGAGCCTCGCCGGCCGCGAGGCGCTCGCACCGCGCGCGATGTTCATCGACTTGGGCGGCGACGCCAACGACCTGTCGGGCGGCAGCCGCGCCGCGCAGTTCATGTTGCTGCGGCAGGCCGTGGTCGAAGCGCGCGCACCGAACCTCGTGATGGTGCACGACGAGCGCCTGCTCTCACCCTCGGGTCGGCAGGTGCTGCTCGCGTTCCTCAAGGGCAGCGGCGTGTTCGTGTTCGATGTCGACCGCGCGGTCGACATCCGACGCACCATCGAGTTCGCACAGCAGGAGAAGATACGAATCGTGATCCGCGGCGGCGCCGAGGCCTGGCGCGTCGCACCGCAGCTCGCTGCAGCGGGCATCCCTGTGCTCGTCGACCCGCTCGACAATCTCCCGTCGAGCTTCGACGCCGTCGGCGCGACGATGCGCAACGCGGCACGCCTGCACGCCGCGGGTGTGACGGTCGGCATCTCGATGCGCAGCCCCGACATCGACGACGCCGGCAAGACGCGCCAAGCTGCAGGGAACGCGGTCGCGCAGGGTTTGCCGTGGGCGGCGGGCTTGGCCGCCATCACGCGCGTGCCCGCCGAGATCTTCGGCGTCGCGGATCGCTTCGGTACGCTCGCACCCGGCCGCCCCGCGGACCTCGTGCTGTGGTCGGGAGATCCGCTCGAGGTCAGCAGCGTCGCCGACCTCGTGGTGGCCGACGGTCAGGTGCAGTCCGGCGTATCGCGTCATACGCTGCTGCGCGACCGTTACCTCGAACGCGTGCGGCGCGGCGAAGCGCGCTGAGTCCAAGGGAGATACGCCAAGATGCTCGTCGGCAACGCAGTCCGTACGGTCGCCCTCGTCGGCGGTACCCGCATCCCCTTCGCGCGCGCGCATGGCGCGTACGCGGCGCAGGGTAACCAGTCGATGCTGACCGCCGCGCTACGCGGCCTCGTCGAGCGTCATCGTCTGCAGGGCGTCCGGCTCGGTGAGGTCGCTGCAGGCGCCGTCATCAAACACTCGCGCGACTTCAACCTCGCACGCGAGTGCGTGCTCGATGCAGGGCTCGATCCGCAGACGCCGGCCTTCGATCTGCAACGCGCCTGCGGCACCAGCCTCGAGGCCGCCATCGCCATCGCCAACAAGATCGCGCTCGGTCAGATCGACGCCGGCATCGCCGCGGGCGTCGATACGGTGAGCGACGCACCGGTGGTCTATGCGCGCGAGTACCAACAGCTGCTGCTGCGGGCGCATCGCGCGCGCGACACTTGGGGGCGCATCAAACCGTTCTTCGGGCTGCGCGCCCGGCACTTCAAGCCGCAGGTGCCGGACGCCGGCGAGCGGCGCACGGGGCTCTCGATGGGCGAGAGCTGCGAACTCATGGCCAAGCGTTGGAAGGTCCCGCGTGCCGCGCAAGACCAACTCGCCTGCGACAGCCATCGACGCGCCGCGGCGGCGTGGCAGGACGGATTCTTCGATGACCTGGTGGTGCCCTTCGCGGGGCTCGAGCGCGACGACAACATCCGCGCCGACACCTCGGTCGAGAAGCTCGCGACCTTGCGCACGGCCTTCGACCGCTCGACCGCCGGTACCCTCACCGCCGGCAACAGCACGCCTCTGACCGACGGCGCGGCGGCCGTGCTGCTCGCGAGCGAGGACTGGGCCCGGGCCCGCGGGTTGCCCGTGCTCGCGCGGCTCAGCTTCGGTAAAGCGTGGGCGGTGGACTACGCGAACGGCCACGAGGGGCTCCTGATGGCGCCGGCTTATGCGGTGCCTGCGATGCTGCGCGATGCGGGCCTGACCCTGCAGGACTTCGACTACTACGAGATCCACGAGGCGTTCGCGGCGCAGGTGCTCTGCACGCTGGCCGCCTGGGAATCGCCCGAGTTCTGCCGCGAGCGGCTCGGCCTCGATGCGCCCCTCGGGGCCATCGATCGCGCCAAACTCAATGTGGGAGGCAGCAGCATCGCCGTCGGACATCCGTTCGCTGCGACCGGCGCGCGCGTGCTCGCAACCGCGGCGACGCTGCTGTCGCAGGACGCGAAGGCGCGCCGCGCGCTGTTGTCGGTGTGCACCGCCGGCGGGATGGGCGTGACGGCGATCGTCGAGCGGGCGTGACCGCCGCGGCGATCTAACGCGTCCCCGAGCTCCCGAAGCCACCTGCGCCGCGCGCGGTGGCGCTGAAGTCGTCCACGATCTCGAAGGCCACCTGCACCACCGGCACCACGACGAGCTGCGCGATGCGCTCGCCGGGCTGCACGGTGTACGCCGTGCTGCCGCGGTTCCAGCACGAGACCATCAGCGGACCCTGGTAGTCCGAGTCGATGAGGCCGACGAGGTTGCCGAGCACGATGCCGTGCTTATGGCCGAGACCCGAGCGCGGAAGGATCACCGCTGCGAGACCCGGATCCTCGATCCAGATCGAGAGCCCCGTCGGCAGGAGCTCTGCGCGCCCAGGCGCGAGCTCGAGCGGCGCATCGAGGCAGGCCCGTAGATCGAGCCCTGCGGAGCCGTCGGTGGCGTAGGCCGGGAGCGGGAATTCCGTGCCGAGGCGCGGGTCGAGCAGACGGACCTTGAGCGGGCGCGGCGCGGGCGAGCGGGTGTCGTTCGTCATCGTCACATTATGGGAGAAAAGCGCCCGCCGACAAATGGGTGGATCCGCCCGGATTCATCGCTGGCTCTGGACCACGGATGCGGTCAGCGTCCGATCTCCGGTCCCCAAGTACGACATGTTATCTAAAACATATGGTGTTAGAATCATATCCTCGAGGCTCGTGGCAGGTGCTGTTCGCGCCCGGGATGGCGATG
>ERZ888423.381-NODE-381-length-46216-cov-17.755963_pt1 | contig 46216 bp, 57 predicted proteins | sample MGYA00520523_ERZ888423 | MGnify/ENA primary metagenome ERZ888423 (study PRJEB32303, sample SAMEA104408611) | aquatic metagenome | biome: Brackish water; feature: Pelagic; material: water | place: Baltic Sea | collected 2014-06-08T10:24:00 | depth 30,27 m ... | reverse complement strand
GCAATTATTGTAGTGCTGATGACGGGCATAAGTTTGGAAGTAGTATAGACAACGGTGACTTTGCCGACTATAATGTGGTGAGTAATAATAAGTTCTCTGGTTCTGATGGTACTATTAAGAACGATGGAAAGAATAATACTACCAATTGACTTTTCCCGAATAGTTTGGTATGATGAATGGAGAAATCCCTTCGTTTTTTATGTCTAAAATTACCAAGAAAACTTTTGATGATTATGGAAATGACTTCCGTGCAGGTAGGAAGAATATTGATGACCTTTATACAAAAATGATTGATGACCTTGCGTCAGCATCAAGAGAGGAATCAAAGTTTCAGTATGTGATGAAAGATGTATTTGAGGTAATGCGTTCTCTTGGTTGGACTGGTGATGATAGTTTTGAGGTGAATGTCGGTGGTTGTTCCGCAACAGGAACCGCAACTCACCCAGATGCAAATCCAAAGTGGGCAAAACCTTATGGGACAGTTACTTATCAATCTGATGCCTTTATCGTCATTAAAAATGCAAACAAGAATCCAGTTGTCTCTTCTCAAGCACCTCAACTTCCAGAGGGTCAGCAAAAACCTGTTGTTATTTAACTTTAATAATTAATATGTATTAATAATATTCCTATATGAAAAAATATATTTTTGTTGTTTACTCTAAAAATGGATGCCCTGCTTGCTCTAAATTAAAAGAATTTTTAAATCTTTCTAAAGTTGATCATGTAATATATACTCTAGATGAGCATTTCGCTAAAGATGATTTTCATAATGAATTTGGAGAAAACGCAACCTTTCCTCAAGTATTATGTGATAATAAAATAATTGGCGGCCTAAGAGAATCTGTAATGTTCTTTAAAGAAAATAATTTACTTTAATGGAAAATAGCATAATAAGTGACATTCATAATGACGTAGAAATATCTATTGATTATGCTTTTAATGGTAAATTTGTTTTAAAATTTTATGATTATTTGAAGATTAAATCAGCTAGAAAAGTTGATGTTGAAAAATTTCTAGAAAGCAACACTACAAAAAATATTCTAAGTATTGTTAATGATTTGGAAGAATATCTAGAAGGAGGATCTGATGATCAACATAAGCAACTTCGTGAGGCATATGGGCACATTCCAAAACCTAAAGCAAGGAAAATAAAAAATTATTTGAGTGGTATTTTAGAAGACGCTAAAAGATATAACTATGACAAAAGACCGGGAAGGAGAAAAAAGGAAACTAAATAACTTAGATCTTCGAGTAAATCGAGGATTTGAATTGATGATTAATGAAAGTAATAGGGGGGATAATTCATCAAAACCAAAAACATTCCAGATTCGTTTTGGTAAGATGCTATCTCTTTTTTCCCGAGAGATGCATATAAATTTTGATTTTTATTTTAATATTATTAAAAAATAACTCTCCTGGAGAAAACATATGGAAAATCTACCATTTATTCTTACATTCACGATAATGTTTACTTTATTATTTTTTATGATGGGAGGTATACTTGGTTGGATGTTGAAGCAATCTCAATTTGAAAAAAATTATATAATTCCAAACTTGCATCCAGAAATGTTTGATGAAAATGGGAATGTTTTACCAGATGAAATACTAGCAATTAGATTTGAAAATGAAAACGATCACGAATGTGAAGACGACGAAGATGACTGAATAAAAAATAAAAAATTATTCTTCATTGACGAATAATTTAAAACATTTCAAAATTGACCTATATAAAATTTAAAAAAAAATGACTATGACGAAGAATAATCAAATTGTAGATTCAAAACTTCAATCAAATCCATTTCAGCATGAAATTTTACAACTTGTTTCTAAACAAAGAACAAATGCTAAAAAAGTTGAAGTTTTAAAATCTCATAGAAATGATGGACTAATAACAATTCTTATTATGAATTTTGATGATAGCGTTATTTCTGTTCTTCCTCCTGGAGATGTTCCTTATGCCGATCTCGACGGTCAAACATCTCTTGGTGGAAATTTAACGGATCTAATCGACAGTAAGGCAAAAAATGATGGGATGAAAACTTCTGGTTATTATGGAACTGAAGAATTTGCTAATGAAAAAAATAAGACTTCGATTAGGAATGAGTATAAAAATTTCTATATGTACGTAAGAGGTGGTAATAATGATATTTCCCAAATAAGAAAGGAAACAATGTTTATTAATATGCTTTCTGGACTTCACCCACTAGAAGCAGAATTAATGTGTTTAGTAAAAGATAAAAAAATCACAGATAAATATAAAATTACCTTAGATATTATAAAAGAAGCTTATCCAGATATTCAATGGGGAGGCCGCTCATGAATAATACTATAGTATCGGAGAAAAAAATGTCACAGTGGACACCTGAAGAAAAAAAAGAGACTTCTTCTCTTTATGGTTGTGAAATTCTTTTCGAACGCGCCACACTCGCCCAAGTAAAAGATCGTTCTCTCCCCAATGATGCTTACCTTATTTTTTATCGTGTAAATGATGAGATATATATGGATTTGTGTCGTGGTAGAAAGGTAAAAATATTTGATTTATATTATGATAAGTTTGGCCCAGGATCAGTTCAAAAAATTGATTTTGGATATGGAAGAGTAAGTCCCAGAATGTGGGGATATAAAGCACCTGTAGGGAAGAAAAGAAAATGAGTCAAGGATTTAAAAGTGAACCAGTAATAATCTACAAAGAAGAAGTTGAAAACATTATAAGAAAATATAAAAAAATTAAAAAATATATGAAAAGTACTTACTACGATCTTTTAAATATGGAAGGAACTGAGAAAATTGTTAACAATATATTAAAGGAAGATCATCCTGAAGAGTAAATGGGAAAGCATTACTTACTTAATCTGTATGGATGCTCATTCATTCTCTTAAATGATGAGTATTTTCTTATTAATTTATTAGAAAATGCTGCGTCAATTAGTGGTGCAACAGTTTGTCAGACTGTACATAAAAAATTTGACCCGCAGGGAGTTACGGTTTTATGTTTATTGTCTGAGAGTCATATTAGCATTCATACTTGGCCAGAAGAAGGTAAAGCCGCTGTAGATGTTTATACTTGTGGAGATTGTAATCCAAAGATTGGTTGCGACGTAATTATTGAACAATTATGTGCCCATACTCATACACTAAGTTATATCGAAAGATAGAATTTAAAATTAATTTTTTTTTTCCATTTTTTGGGCGCAAAAATTTCCGGCAAAAATTTGATCTATTAAGTTTTTTTAATATTAAGAAAAGTTGATATTGATGGTTTTTTCCGTTTTGTTTAAAATATTCAAGATATATTTAATAATAAATGAAATATTTACAATTAGATGACCCGATAATATTGGAAAAAAAATTTCCTGTATTATTATTTTCGAATTTTTTATCACCTTCTCCCGAAGAAAAGTCTGAAATGTATGATAAAATATTAAAATATAAAGATATATGGAAACAGGAAAATAATTGGATTAATTATTTTGATTCATTTGGTGTACCTGAAAAGTTATATTATCGGATAGAATCTAATATATTTTTTGATGATCTTTACCACAAGTTTACAGTTACTTTTGAAAAATATTTAAATAAATTCGGTTATCAATTAAATAATAATATCTTTAATATAAGATGTTTGAATACATTTGATCCACATTATATGTGGAATTCGGTTTCAAAAGAAAATACTAATTCTATAATTGCAGTGTATTGTTTTTGTTCTGGAGATATTAAAGAATTTTCTACTGAATTAGATTTTGAGTATAATGGAAAATTTTTTAGCTATATGATGAAGGAAAATGATCTTTTAATATTCCCAAATATAGTAGATTATGCATTAAAACCGCCATTGTCAAAAAAATATCAAGTATTTTTTAATTTTGGTGTAAATACTAGTTCTAATTTTAAAAAAATTTTTAGTAATTATATATGAAAATATGAATCCAATATTACCAAATAAAGATTATCCTATTTTATTATTTAAAAATTTTAAAATACCAGAAGATTCTATAAAAACAGAGTTAGTTAAAAAAATATCTGAAAAAAAAAGATTTATGGGCCCTTCATACACAGAAGCTTTATCTTTTCCGATAAAGATTGATTATAAAAATTTTTTATTTGATTTATATGATGATTTTGTAGAAATTTCTAAAAAACATTTAAAAAAATTTACGATATCTGATAAAAATACTAAAAGATATTGGGCTTATGCTACAAATAGATTTGATCCCCACTACCAATGGCATGATCATATAAGAACATCTACAATAAATGGCGTTTATTATTTTAGAATACCTGAATCTGTATCTGGTCAATTAGATTTTTGGTATAAAGATAATTTTTTTAGATTTTTTCCGGAAGAAAATGACTTATTACTCATGCCTAATTATTTAAAACACGCTCCTAGACAACCTCTTAGTGATGAATATAGAATATCCATTAATGTTGAAATTATTTGTAATGAGGATCCAGATGATATTTTTATAGATTATATTGGATCTTGACTAAATTATCTTCTTGAGATATTATTAAGTTGAAAAGTAAATTTATATGAAAAAAGAACGAATTGAATTAATCATTCAAAATATTGAATTGCTAGTAAATTCTTTAAAAAAAGAAATATTTGATGATGATACCAAGATTAACTTAACAAATTTTCATCTAGATGAAAATGATTATGATGAAATTTATCAGGACTAATTCAAACTAATAAAATGAAACCTATTAAAGCAAAAGACCTTTTAGAACTTGACCGTTATATGCAAGTTGTGATGATTCGTCAGACACAACTTCCACAAACTCTTGTTTGGCAGGCAGGTAAGAATGATTATAGTGAAGACCCCATTCATACCAAGTTTCCTCCAGGTGAGAAGGACTGTGGTAAATGGGTTATTGAGCAACTCCTAGCAAATGAGAGAGGGCACTGGGGACCTCTAGAGCATCCTGCGATTACTTTGGACTGTGTTGGGTTTGTTCATAATGTAATGGTTCAGGCAAGAACTCACCGTGTTGGAGTTTCTTTTGATGTTCAGTCTCAGCGTTATACTGGTCGTCGTGTATTGAAGGTTGCGACTGGCGACCTGAAACCTGAAGAGGTCTTCTATGTGCGTCCAGAAGGTCTCTACCTTGACCGTAAAGGGCACAAATACGAATGGAGGAAGGATGATTATGAAAGGCAGTTAAAGTTCTGTCTGGCGGCATCTGAGAGGTATGCAGAGAACTATAATACTCGTGGTATGGCAGAGGAACATCTTCGTGATTACCTTCCTCAAAACATTCGCCAGAACTTTGTGGTTTCGTTCTCTCTTCGTGCTGCACTTCACTTCCTAGACCTGAGAGCAAAACTTGATGCTCAGGTGGAAATTCAAGCACTCTGTGAAGGTATAGTTCCTGTAATGAAAGAATGGGTTCCAGAAATCTTCAGTTATTATGAAGAGAAGCGTCTTCATAGAGCAAGGCTTTCCCCATAACTTAAAATAAATAAAATATAGACTTTACTCAATTTTATGAAAATTTTTTCGGATGTAGGTTATGATTCTCCTGTATCTTTGTTATGGACTGGTAATTTAATAGGATTTTTTCAAAATAAATCTGAAGCTGGACCTAGAGCACTGGGAAATAGATCTTTACTTTTTAATGCATCTTTTGGCAGAGGTAGGGAAATTGTTAATAACATTAAGGGTAGAGAAATGTTTAGACCTCTAGCAGGATCAATTCTTTATGAACATGCTAGTCTTTGGTTTCATACTGAAATATTACCAAATCAAGAGTCTCCTTATATGAGTTATGCTGTACCTGTTAAAGAGGATCATAAATCAGATATTCCTGCAATATTACAACCGGACGGAACCTGCAGAATTCAGACAGTAAAGGAAACTCAAAATCTATATTTTTATGAACTTTTAAAGCAATTTTATGTTACAACAACTCTTCCTATAGTTGGAAATACTTCATTCAATCTTGCAGGAGAATCTATTGTCGAAACATTAGATGAAGCAATTGACGTTTTACATAGATCTGATATAGAATTTCTATATTTACCAGAATCAAGGGAATTAATTTACGTGGAGAACAAATAATGTATATTTTAGGTATTAATATTTCTCACCATGCGTCAAGTTGTCTTGTTGGTGGAGACGGTAACATTTTATATTATATTGAAGAAGAACGTATTTCTAGAATAAAAGATATACATTATGAAAAACTTAATGATTCTAAATTTTATTCTATAGATACTATAAAAAAATATACTAATTCTATAGATTATGTTGTTTTTACATCTTTCGATAGAGATAATGATATAGATTATGTAATAATTGATTCTATCTTAGATCAACTGATTGAATCTGGAATCGTAATTAAGAATGATCCAATATATGAAAGAGGAATGCATCATTATTATCATGCATGTAATGCATTCTATGGATCTACTTTTAATGAAAGTATATGTATAGTTTTAGATGGCGGCGGGTCTATGCCGTTAGAAGATAATATTCTATCAAAAAAAATCAATTATCCATTTAGAGAAATTGAATCAATTTACGAGTGCTCTTATGAAAATGGAATTACGCCATTATATAAACATTATTCATATCTAGATAAAAATACTGAGGAATATGATAATGGATCTTCAGAAGATTTCTTCTTAATAGAAGAAACTAAAACACATAAAAATGTTTTCTCGGATAGTTTAAGTTGTGGAGATCTTTTTAATTGTGTTTGTGATGCTTTAAAATTTGGAGGTCATGAAGCTGGAAAAATAATGGGATTAGCATCATATGGTAAATTTTTAGACTCCAGTGATTGGTTTGTTCAATACGAGGGTGAGTGGATAACTAGACCTAGGTTCTCACAGTTTCTTTTTCAAAATTATGGATTAACTAGTGATGAAGTTGTTGACGTATTAAATATAAGTGATAAACCTTTCGATCATTATAATCCTAGGATAGTAAATGAAGGATTTGAAGCTCTAATAAATTTAACATATAAATTGCAAGAACAAACATTAAATCATACTTTGAGGATGCTTGAAAAAGCATATTCATTATCACCTACTAATAATATTGTTATGTCTGGGGGATATTTTTTAAATTGCGTAAATAACTATAAATATCTTCCTCATATTAAAGAAAACGGGCAATTATATATTGATCCAATATCACATGATGGAGGGACTTGTATTGGAGCTGCTAAAGATGTGTTAATGAAAAAAACTGAAGAACCAAACCTAACCTTTAAAAATCCATTAACTAATATTTACTTGGGATAATATGATTAACATTATTGAAAATATAAATTATGATTATGTTTCTGAATTATTAATCGATAAAAACATAGTTGCTTTATTTCAAGGCAAATCTGAAGCTGGGCAAAGAGCTTTAGGAAATAGATCCTTATTGTTTGATCCTAGAGTTATTGATGGAAAGGATATTGTAAATAGAGTTAAAAAAAGAGAAAATTTTAGACCATTTGCTGGATCAATTCTTTTAGAATGTGCTAACGAATGGTTTAATATGATTGGACTTGAAGAAAGTCCTTATATGTGCTATTCTTTAGATTGTTTAGAGCATAAATCAAAATACATTCCGGGAATTATTCATGTGGATAATACAAGTAGAATTCAAACTTTGACTAAAGATCAAAATTTTCATTTTTATAATCTTATTGAATCATTTTATAAAAAAACTAGTGTTCCAATACTATTAAATACTTCTTTTAATTTAGCGGGTGAACCATTAGTGGAAACGGTAGAAAATGCTATCGATACATTTTATACTTCAGATATAAATTATTTGTATTTTCCAGAATTAAGTTATTTAATTACAAAAAAATAAATTAGATGATACATATTATTCCACCTTCTAAAATAGAAATAAAAAAATCTTTAGGTAAAGGATTGGGCGTGTTTGCGACTGATAAAATTTATAAAGATGAAATTATAGAAACATGTCATATACTTACCTTACCTCTCGATCCTAACGGACATATTCTATCTGATTATAAATTCGCTTGGCCTAGAGGAACAAATTGGAAAGAAAATGTTATAGCTTTAGGGTACGGTAGTTTATATAATCATTCAAATGAACCAAATGCATATTGGGAAGATAATCCAAAGTATAGGGGGTTTATTTTCTATGCTAATCAAGATATTGCAATTGGAGAGGAAATAACCGTATACTATGGTGGTGATGAATATTGGGACACTAAAAAATGTAAATTAATACAGTAAAATTATGAAATGGATCCTATCAATTAGTTATGGAGAACATGATGCATCTATATGCCTACTAAAAGATAATGAGGTAAAACTTTTTATTCAAGAAGAAAGATCTAGTAGAACAAAAAGAGATTGTACATTCCCTCTATCTTGTTTAAAATATGTAAAAAATTATACTAATATTATTGACCTAGTTGTATTTGGTAATGTAACAAAAGACCCAGATTATCAATGCAATGGAGTTTTACGGGCATTTTTTAAAGATGATATTAGTGTATTGGATCATCATGTAGATTATAGTCATCATCACATTTATCATGCTGCAAGTGGATTTTATAATTCTGGATTTGAAAAAGCGACTATTATTGTAATTGATGGGTGGGGAGGGTCTGGTGAAAGGAATATAGGAAATGGGTCTCCATCTGGAGAAGAAGTTAAATGTGCCGAGACTACAAGCATTTATTCGGCATCGTACCCATCAAAAATAAACCTTTTATTTAAAAATTATGTTTATGAGCCGGAATTAATGGTAGAAGTTCGTGAAGATCTTTTTGAAAAACAAGAACTTGAACATGGATACATTTGCAATTTAAGTGGTCATTTGGATATAGGTGTAATTTATGGCGTTGTATCCGACTTTCTAGGTTTTAGTGCATTAGATGGTGGAAAAACTATGGGACTTTCTTCATATGGAAAAGAAAATAATAAAATTCCTTCTATTTTTTCTGAAAATCGGTCATTTTCAAATATGAATCTTTTTAGAATGAATAGAGAAATTAATACAAAAATTTATCCATACTTAAAAGATATGAGTTCTTTTCAAAAAAAAGCAGATCTGGCATATTCTGTACAAAAAGCATTGGAAGAGATTTTTATATCCAAAGTTGAATTTGCTCTAAAATATGGAGATTCTAATAATATTGTTTTAAGCGGTGGATGTGCTTTAAATGTAGTTGCAAATTCAGTTTTAAAAAGAAAATTTCCAAATGTTAATTTTTATATCGACCCTATCCCACATGATGCTGGCCAATCTTTTGGTATAGGAAAATATTTTTATCATGATATAACAGGATCTGAGGAAATAAAACCGATGAATGGATTATTCACTGGACCTGAATATTCTTTAGAAGATTTGAAAACTTCCATTAAAAATAAAATTCAAAAAATTAGTCATGAAAGTGATCAATAAATATTATTACATATTATTATAACATATGCCTACATATCCGATCAAAAATCTAAAAACTGGTGAGATAAAAGAATTGAATATGAGTATTGCTGATTATGAGCAATGGAGAAGAAATAATCTAGATTGGGACAAAGATTGGTCTCAGGGGTGTGCTTCTATTGGAGAAGTGGGAGAGTGGAAAGATAAACTCATTCAGAAACACCCAGGTTGGAATGACGTTTTGGGTAAAGTATCAAAGTCAGGCAAATCTAAAATTACTAAAATTTAATGGCTAGAAAAAGATCGACCGAAATCCAACCATCCGGTGTTGGAATGCATTCAAAACAAATGAAAAGAAAGAAACCAATAAATTTGGATTCTATTAGAAAAATTGATCCAATAACAGAAAATCAAAAAAAATTATTTGAATCATATTCCAATGGCCAAAATATCGTAGCATATGGTTGTGCTGGAACTGGTAAAACATTTATTACTCTATATAATGCTTTAACTGAGGTTTTGGATGAAAAAACCCCATATGAAAAAATTTATCTCGTTCGTTCGCTTGTTGCTACTAGAGAAATTGGTTTTCTTCCTGGCGATCACGAAGACAAATCCTCTCTTTATCAAATTCCTTATAAGAATATGGTGAAGTATATGTTCAATATGCCTGATGATGCATCGTTTGAAATGCTCTATGGCAATCTGAAATCTCAGGGAACGATAAGTTTTTGGAGTACTTCTTTTATTAGAGGAACTACTTTAGATAAAGCAATTATTTTAGTAGACGAGTTTCAAAATTTAAATTTTCATGAATTAGATTCTATTATAACTCGTGTAGGAGAAGATTCAAAAATTTTATTTTGCGGAGATGCTAGCCAATCTGACTTAGTTAGAACTAACGAAAAAAATGGAATTATTGATTTTATGAAAATATTGCGTATTATGCATTCTTTTGATATAATTGAATTTGAAGCAGAAGATATTGTTCGTTCTGGTATTTGTAAAGAGTATATCCTATCAAAAATAAAATTGGGAATGTGATGTTTAACCATATTGATTTAGAACTTCCAAAATTAGAGAGAGAAACTATAGATGGAGTTCGTTACTATAAAATACCAGAAGAAAATGGAAAATTAACAAAATTAGTTTCCATTACTTCCATAACTAGTCATAAAAATCGCCAATTTTTTTCTGATTGGCGTAAACGTATTGGTGAGAAGAAAGCAGATTTAATTACTCGCCGGGCAACTGGTAGAGGAACTGATATGCATACGCTCGTTGAATATTATCTTAATAATAAATCATATAGCGAAAAGGTTTTACCTATTTCAGATATACTTTTCAAAATAGCAAAAGTAGAACTTAATAAGATAAATAACATTCATGCCCTTGAAAATTCATTATATAGTTTAGTTCTTGGTATTGCTGGTACAGTAGATTGTATTGCGGAATATACTGGAGAATCTGGAATTCCTGAATTATCAATAATTGACTTTAAATCTTCAAAAGAACCAAAACCTAGAGAATGGATTGAAAACTATTTTGTCCAATGTGCTGCTTACGCTTGTATGTTTTATGAAATTACTGGCATACCTGTGAAAAAATTTGTAATTTTAATGTCATGTGAAAATGGAGAATGTGTAGTCTATGAAGAATACGATAAGTCAAAGTACATCAAATTACTCTCAGAATATATTAGAGATTTTGTTAGGGATAAACTTGCTTCCTATGAATAAAAAAAATAACGAAATTGAATTAGAATTAGAAAAAGTATTAGAAGATAAGTTTTTTTGCCCCTCTAGATTTTCCAAAGAAATTGAACAAGTAGTTCAAAATAATCCAGAAATGAATTATATTGATGCTATAGTCCATTTTTGCGGAAATAATAATATTGATTTAGAATCTGTTCCCAAACTAATTTCAAAACCTTTAAAAGAAAAACTTAAATGTGATGCAACTCATCTAAATTTTTTGAAAAAAACGTCAAAAGCAAAACTTTTATTTTGATGTCTCCTTTTGAATGTTATAAAACATATATTGCTATAAAAAATCATTTTACAAAAGATACTTATGATTACCATAAGTATCTTGGAAAAACTAGAGTAACATTGCAATCATTTTATAAAAGAAAAGATAGATTTTGGTTTGAGAAACTATCTAGAAATAAGTCGGATCAAGAAATTTTAAATTTTTTTGTATCTAATTTTGTTTCTTCTGAAAATTCACAATCTTTATGGATTGGTGATATTATAAAAAATGGTGAATTAACTTATAAAAATTGGGAAAATAAAATACAATCTCTTTCATATAGGTTCAAGGAAGAAGTTTTAAATAATTTTTCAGTTAAAAACTTTGATGAAATGTTCCATTTTGAAGAAAATAAACATCCAAAAATTTTAAAAGAATATTTTAAAGGATCTATATCGATAGAAACTTTAATAATTATGGATAAAATATTAAATTATAAAAATAAATTTGATAAGAGCATCAATGACCCCGTGTGGAAAATAACATCTCATCTTATTAATAAGTATTCTCCATTTCTAAATATCAATGTATTTCAATATAAAAAAATACTCAAGGAGTGTATTTTATGAGTTTTTTTAATTCAGATATAGTTAGATATGAAATGGAAGAAATAACCAAACTTCAGGAAGTTATATATGAAAATGTATTTAAATTTCCATTTATGTCTATGAAAGATAAAGAAGATCATATTGATATTTTACATAATCTTTTAGAAAAGCAAAAAATATTATATACTAGATTAAGTCTTTCTGAAGATTCTGAAGCTAAAGTAATGAAAGAAAAGATAATTGAATCGGCCATATCAATGGGCCTTTCCAAAAGCGTAGATATGAATATCTTATTTAATAAAATGTCCGAGATTATACAGTTAATGAAAACTCAAGTAAAAGAACCTTAATTTTGTAAAAACATGCATAACGATTTCACTAGAGGATATTCAACCTCAACAATGACCCTTCCTTTTTTTGTAAATAAACTTGGTCATGATCTATTAGGACTTCAAATTGGAGTTGCAGAAGGTGTATGTACTTCTAATCTTTTGCAATGTTGCCCAACTATAAAAAAAATGGATCTTGTTGACTCGTATGAACCATATGAGGACTATATAGGATTTTCTAACGTAAAAAATAATCAACAATTTAGAGAATCTGTAGTAAAATCGACTGAAGTTAAAAAAATAAACTATGATTCTATTCCACTTACAAAAATTGTTCAAGAAGAATGTGATGAATTATATGATATTGCTCTAGAAAATCTTTTATATAGCGGGTATCTAGATTCAGTAGAATTTTTTAGAATGGACTCAGAAAAATTTTTGCAGACTGTAGAAAACAATACTTATGACTTTATTTTCTTAGATGCTCATTTAACTTATGAGCAAGTATACCGTGATATGGTAAATTGGACACCAAAGTTAAAGACCGGCGGGCTTCTTGCTATTCATGACTATTTTCACGTTGAAACATATCATGCAGTTCATGCATATAGAACTGATTTTAACATTGAAGATAAATTATATAGATTTCATAATGACGGTGTTGTTTGGTTTAAAGGTCTTAAAAATGGCCTAGCGGAAGTAAAACCAAACTGGATCTAAAACTTGACAATAAACAATTTTCTTGTTATGATATACGTGTCTTAAAGGCCAAATACAAATTAATCCGAGGTAATCTAATGAGTTTTTCAGATCTTAAAAAGCAATCTTCTCTTGGTTCTCTTACTCAAAAATTAGTAAAAGAAGTTGAGAAAATGAGTTCTAGTTCTTCTGGTTCCGATGATCGGTTCTGGAAACCAGAAATGGATAAAACAGGGAATGGATATGCTATAATTCGATTTCTCCCGTCACCAGATGGAGAAGATCTTCCATGGGTAAAAATGTACTCTCATGGATTTCAAGGTCCTGGTGGATGGTACATTGAAAATTCTTTAACTACAACGGGTCAAAAAGATCCAGTATCTGAGTATAACCGCGATCTCTGGAATAGTGGTACAGAAAAAGATAAAGAAACAGTTCGTAAACAGAAACGTAAACTATCGTATTATAGCAACATTTATGTTGTAAGTGATCCAAAAAATCCTCATAATGAAGGTAAAGTTCTTTTGTTTAAATACGGCAAAAAGATCTTTGATAAAATCATGGCGGCTATGCAACCTGAATTTGAAGATGAAAGTCCCATTAATCCTTTTGATTTTTGGCAGGGAGCAAACTTTAAACTTAAAATACGTAAAGTAGACGGATATTGGAATTATGATAAATCTGAATTTGATTCAGTAAGCATTATGAATAGTGATGATGATGTTCTGGAGTCTATTTGGAAAAAAGAATATTCTCTTTCTGCTTTAGTTGCTCCAGATCAATTTAAATCTTATGAAGAACTCGAAAAACGTCTAAAGCAAGTTCTTGGTCAAAAAAATCCTTCAAAGTCTATCGCAAGTCAAGAAGAAGAATTGGAATCATATACACAAGAATCTTCTAAGGAAAATAATGTTATGATGGAACTAGAAGAATCTTATAATCGAAGTAAGTCTTCTTCTTCACCTTCAACTATTAGTAATCTTACAGATGACGATGACGATCCTATCAGTTATTTTCAAAAACTTGCTGAAAGTTAATTAAAATATTAAAAGGGAGTTCTACTCCCTTTTTTATTCGGTAATTTTAATATCGTCAACTCTCTTAAGTGTTTTATTAATAAACTGTGTCCCACCTGATTTATATGGTAATTGTTCTTCAATATCCCTTAAAACTAGTCCCAAATAACGTTTTTTTAAAACAAATATAGTTCTTTTTTTATTTTCTAAATTATCTTCAAATTCATAGTTAGTAATTGGAGTTATTAAATTGACTGATCTTTCTACATCATCACCCAAATCTGGATCATAATATGATATTTTATAATCTTTATCTACTTTTAATCCTGCGGGTACTATAATATTGTTCAACACTGTTCTAATTTCTTTTGTTTCGTAGTGATGAATTACACTATAAATTGCCTCTTCTACATCATTTAATTGTGTACCCTTTACTGTAGTTCCATTAATTAAATCAAAATTCTTTTCCATACCTAAAATAGGACTATATTTTTCAATAAGATAGTTGTCATATGATTTTTGTGCTAGAGGCCATTCTGATTGTATATTGAGAATATTGTTGCATATTAATACTAACCAATCTAAAGTTTCATCATTGTAAAGTTTATATGCAACATTATCTGGTCTTTCATCTCCAACAATTTCATATTTATTGAAAAAAACTAAATTTTGAAATATATCATCTCTCAACTTTAATCGTTTAAATAAATTTTTGACTTTAACATATCTATTTAAAGTATCATTACCTCTAAAAATGTATTCTAAATCTGGTATGTTTTTGAAATATAGAGACATAATTACCACCCCATTCCAAGTAGGCCTTCTTCACTATCAGTATAATCTTGCTTATATATTGGACTTATTTCAGCAAAAGTCATATTCAATTCATAAGCAGTCATTGATTGGTCTTCAGCATAACTCATATATGAACCATCTGGAGTATAACTGACTGAAAAATCTTTAAGGGCGCACATTTTTATTCTATTTAAGTATGGATGATCCTTATTTTTAGATTTATATTTTAATTTAAAAATATTTGGTGCTAATAAAAATAATTCAGCATCTGATAATGATGGATGCATTTCAGTTTTAAACATTCTAATCATTTTTTTGATTGATTCTGCTTCTTTCTTTTCTCTTGGGGTCAGTCTAAATGTAAACGTAAAAGATCTTAATGTTGGTCCATTAAAGAGTAATTCTACGTTGTTATTAATAGCACCACCGATAGTTCTAGAAAGTAATCCAGGTGTTGATACAGCTTGTTGAGTAAAATAATTAGTTATCATTGCTTGCAGTTCAGGAGTACTATCCTTCTCCAACATGTTTTTAGCTATTTGAGTTAACCCACCACCAAAGGCGCCCACCGCAGCGCCAAGGCCCTGCGCTCCCGCTGCCCCAATAGTTCCGTATGCAACATTGGCGAATTGTGCTGTGATTGGATTCAAATCTCCTTGCCCCCAATCTACAGCACAATTATCAACAATTCCTGTTTGAATTGGGAGAAAAACTGTGCCTTTTGGAGAACCTTGAATTCTATCATCCATTCTAGCAATATTGAATTTTCCAGCAGTTGCTTGGAGACCACTTTTTTTGTATTCAAATAGTTCTATTTGCAAATAATCTCTATCATCCAACCACTTTTCTGGATATTTAATAAGTCCATAGTCTGCTGTTTTTGGTCTAGTTATCTCTAAAAGTTTGCCCACCTGCTCAGGTGTTAATGAAGTTGAAGAGGTAGATGCATCGGGACTATCTAGTGTCGATGTTTGAGGGCCCGCAGCATCTCCGGCAGCAGGAGTTGCCGACGGCTGAGTTGCGCCAGCTGGTGGAGGTAATATTGGTGCAGATGGTGCCGCATTTGTTAAAGATCTGTATCCGGGAAGTTGGGCCAACGCAATTAATTCTCGATTTGGTACTGAATTTGGTCCACCAGAAACATTTGCTTGAGCTAATGCTAATGTATCTCTTCTTACATTCAAGTCTAAAGTATTTCTTTGCCCAGAATTTTGGCCTGCAAATATTTGATTATATAAAGATTGATTTTTTATAGTAGGTGTATTATTTGAAGCATTATATGAATATATTAGTCTATCTCCGGCACCAAAATTTGTTTCATATACATCATAGTTGCCATCAGATCTATTTGTAGTTACTCTAACATTTTGGTTTACTTGGCCAGTACCTTGAGATCTTCTCAGAGGTATAACTTGAGAATATCTTGTTGGATTGTTGGTGCCGAGAGACACCCAACCTTTAGGATTTGCCATTAGAAATCCTCTCTAATGAAAAACAAAAGAATCTGACTTATATTTCTTTTACTCGCCATTAGAATGAAAGATCTTTTATAATGTATTTATAATATTATTTGATACCTAATTCTTTTTCAGTAATTATTTTGAATATTAATCCATTATCTTCACAAAATTCTGTTGCGGCCTTCCATTTCGCAATATTTTTTTCATAAGTCAATGCTTCAGTAATATATGTTTTTTTTCTTTTATTTTTAGATTGAGTTGGCGGTTGAGTTTGTTTTTCTGGTTTGACTTCAATAATATATTTTTTAATCTTTCCACTAAGTTCTTTTACTTTAATAATAAAATCTGGAAAATATTTTCTCACTTTATTCGTAGTAGGATCAAAATATTGAATAAAAAATTCTTCGCTGCCCCACTCTATTACGTTAGAATTTTCATCACAATACTTCATAAAACGAAGTTCCCAACTACTTCTATAGATTATATTTTTATAATCTCCTATATATTTTTCATAATTTTTTGGAGTAAATCTGCCTTGATAATATTTTTCTCTCATATCCTAACTACATAATATATAAGAAAAATTATTTAGCAGTAAAATGTCCATAAGCGGATCTTCACCTCCAAAGCACTATACTATGGCGGAATTAAAATCCAAAGTTCTTAACAAAGGATTATCGCAAACTTCAGTATATCTTGTAAATATTTCTTCCCCAAACTCTGACATAACTAATTTTATAAAAGTTACTCGCGGACTTAATTATGATGGAGAAATACTTAATCTTTTATGTTGTGATGCTTCTCTTCCGGGAACTAGTTTAGCAACTCATGAGGTTAATAATGATCATTCTGGAGTTACTGAAAAAATGGCCTACAGAAGAATATATGATGATTCTATAGATCTATCATTTTATGTTGATGGTGAGTATAAAGTATTGTCTTATTTTGATTCATGGATGGATTATATTACTGGCCAAGGCATTACAAAGACTAGTGATCAATATATAAACAATGATGCTTATTATAGAATGATCTACCCTGTTAAATATAAAACTAATATATATTTAACAAAATTTGAAAAAGATTATAAACAATCTCAACAAGCATTATCATACGTATTTGTAGACGCATTTCCAACTAATGTAGTTTCTATGCCTATTTCTTATGAGTCATCTGACATTTTAAAATGTACGGTTTCTTTTTCATATACAAGATATGTGCGAAAATCTGGATTAATCAGTACCTCTGGGTATACTGCACCCTCAACTCCAACTTCACAGGCCGCCGCCAATTCTCCAGGAAATCCAGAATTACGAACAGCAGCTGCTGCCCCTGGTGGTAGTGTAGGTTCAGATGGATTCTATAATACTCCTGGAGGTGGTACTGGTACTTCAGTTGGTTCAGATGGATTTTTTAATACCCCTGGAGGTGGTACTGGTACTTCAATTGGTTCAGATGGATTTGTTAATATTTGAGTGATAAATAAGGTATATTAGTTTATTTTTTGAAAAAAATTATGCCTTTACCAAAAATTTCTACTCCAACATATGAGTTAGAATTGCCATCAACTGATCAAACCATAAAATTTAGACCATTTTTAGTCAGAGAAGAAAAGTTACTAGTATTAGCTTTAGAAAGTGAAGATATTAAGCAAATAACAACTGCAATAAAAACTGTAATAAAAAATTGCGTTCAAACAAAAAATATTAAAGTAGAAACCCTACCTACATTTGATATTGAATACTTATTTTTGAATATAAGAGGCAAATCTGTTGGAGAAGAAATTGAAGTGAATCTTCTTTGTCCAGACGATGAAGAGACTCAAGTTTCGGAGAAAATAAACATAGATGATATTAAAGTAAAAAAATTTGATGATCATTCCAATAAAATACAATTAGATGATTCATTGATTATGGAAATGAAGTATCCAGCATTGGATCAATTCATAAAAAGTAATTTTGATTTTTCCAGTAAGAATAATATGGATCAGTCGTTTGATTTAATTTCATCTTGTGTAGATAAGATTTACAACAATGAAGAAGTCTGGGCAGCTGCTGATTGCACAAAAAAAGAAATTATGGAATTTTTAGAAGATATGAATTCTCATCAATTTAAAGAAATTGAAAAATTCTTTGAAACAATGCCTAAATTATATCATGAACTTACTATAACAAATCCAAAAACTCAAGTAGAAAGTAAAATAGTTCTGGAAGGGCTATCAAGTTTTTTCGCTTAGGTATGATCCATATGGATCTACAAAATTATTATAAATTAACTTTTGCTTTAGTTCAATATCATAAATATTCATTATGGGAAGTTGAGAATATGATTCCTTGGGAAAGGGATGTATATGTTACTTTATTACAACAACATTTAGAAGAAGAAAAGGCAAAACAGAGTTCATAAAATGGAAGCATCAAACTATTCATCAACTGACTCAAAAACATCCTCAGAAGATGATCTTGTTGATGGTCAGATAGACCCTGAAATTTTAAAAATTCTTGGAATAGATGATGTTTTTGATTTAGATCAAGGTGACTATATGTCTCTTCTTAAAGAGAGAATACTAAAGGGTTCTTTTGATGAAAAAGAAAAATTATCTGAAGAAGATTTAGCAAAACTTGCTAATGAAAGAAAAAGAATAAGAGATAAAAAAGATATAAAATTCACATCTAAAAAATTAAACAAAGGTAGTTTTTTTAATACTAATTCGGAGCGAGAAAATCAAACTAATACAATTATAGATCCTAAAAAAATGCTTCCTCCTTCTGGAGGAATTGGCAAAAAAGATGATGAAAATGATGATGATCTAAAATCAGAACTGGAATCTTTAAAAAATTTTTTAAAAGTAGATTTATTTGATGCAATTAAAGATATTGGATCTATTGTAAAAAACATAGAATCCTTATTAGAGGATAGGAATAGTTTATTAAAAAAAGAAAGTGAAGGTGAAAGAAAGGATTCTGCTAAAAGTGGATTTAGAGGAAAAGAAGAAGAATTAGAAAATAAAAAGAAGGAATCTAAATTCGGAGGAATACTTTCTGCAGTAACAAAACCATTCACTAGTTTATTTGATACTATAAAAAACTTTTTAATGAATGTTTTAGTAGGAAGTTTACTGAATTGGTTATTATCAATATTTCAAGATCCTAGAAAATTATTACAACCAATTCAAGATTTACTTGATGGCATTTTTAATTTTTTCAATAATATAATCGATTGGATGGATAATACTTTTGTTAATCCTATTCGATACTTGATTGATGCAGTTAATAGTGGAATTAGTGGATTTATAAATGTATTAAATAATGCGTTAAGTTTAATTCCAGGTGCTTCTCCAATTGATGCACCTAAAATACCAAATATACCCGAACCACCAAAATTAGAATCTCCTGATATAGTAGGAAAAAATGATAATAAAAAAAATGGATCACCTACTTCCACTCAACCATTAAATAAGGGTGGATCACCTACTCCCACTCAACAATTAAATAAGGGTGGATCAGTAGTTGGTTTGAATAATAAAGATAAAAATATTACAAATAAAAATATATTAAACAATTTAATAGAAAAAAATCAAAGTGGAAATGTTACAAATCAAAATATATCAAACAATTTAACAGAAAAAAATGAAGAGCACAATGTTTATGATTCAATTTCTGATAAAGGAGGAAAAGTATCTCAAAATACTGGATTAACAATTAAGGGATTAGAACCAGATACTCAACTTACAGCACTTACAAAGGATGAATATGTATTAGTTCCTGGTGCAGCAAAAGCATTAGGAATTAGTAACTTAAATGCATTGAATGAAAAATATGCAGGTTCTTCCGCAAATAAAAATGTTTTTTCAACTTTAGGTAATGCGCAAGTTTTAAAAAAACAGGGCGGCGGCGGCATAGATTTATGGGGAATAAGTCCTTCTAGAAATTCCAAATTAAATCCTTCATCAAGCTATTCTGAAATTCCTGCGCACCATAGATCATATACCACTGAAGCTGGGTCACCAAGAGATTATGCTGTAGTTAAAACCGGAGTTAATCCAGCAGCACAACCAAATCATGGAAAAGGTTTAAATGTTGTTGCTGGTGTTTCTGGAAAGGTTTCTACTGCAGGATATCATGGAAATGCTGGAAATATGGTAGCAATAACTAATAATTCCGGAAAAAACATTATTAGATTATTGCATTTAGACAAAATAATGACGAGTGTAGGGTCAAATGTTAATCCAAATACAGTAATAGGAACTCAAGGAAATACTGGAACAGAAGATATTCACGTTCATGTTGATGGATCTCCTCAAGTTCATACTAATTGGATTCGATCTATGCTTGGAGGAAATTTTGCTACTGGAGATATGACAAATGGAGACCCTTCATCTTCCTCTGCTGCTGGTGCCGATTCTGGTTCTGATTCTAGTTCATATGATTTCACCAAGGCGGTTACTATATTAGGAGATCCTTCCAATCCAACTAATAAAGGATATTTAAAATTAAGTGATAATATTCAAAGTGATCAAGTTAACTTAAGAAATTCTATTTTAAAGGCACCATCTACTCCAAATATTCCTCCACCACCATCTTCACGGGGTGGAATTACAATGCTACCTATTCCACCAGCAACTAACCCTAATCCATCTGGTATTGCAAAATCTGGAGTATTGTCGGGAGGTCAAGGATCGAGTGTTCCTGGATTTTCTTCAGTAAATCTATCAGAAACTGCTCATATAGGTGCGGTTAGTTCTGTTTTTGGAGTAATGGAGAACTAATATGGCTTTACCCTTGTTAGCGATTGGTGGAGCATTAGTTAGAAGCGGTGCTGGTGCTGCGGTAAGTCAGACTGCTAAAGGTGCAATTAAAAATAATATTAAACAAAAAGCTCTTGGTGCTGCTAAATCTAAACTATTTGGATCTAAAAAGAAAAAAATATCTAAAGATAAACTTTTAGGAAAACCTGAAGGAGCATTGGTAAAATATAATGGAGATCAAGAATCCAGCAAAAAACCTTCTTCAATTATAAAAAGACCTGAATCTGGAATAACTTCTTTAAAAGCTTTAAAAAATAATGAAGAGACTGACGATTCTAAAAGTGTATCATCGCCTTTTGAATCAATCTTAAAAGAACTGAGTAATATTAAATCTTCTCTTGAAAATATCCAATCATCAATAAATTCAGAAATATCTTCTATATCTGATAAAATTAAACAGCAACGTGTAGCATCCTTTAAGCAGAAGGCTAAAGATAAGGAATCTAAACTAGAAGAAAAAGATGAAAAAGATGTTGATGAAAATGAAAAAGATGAAAAAAAAGAACCTCCAAGTATATTTGAAAGAATATTAAATTTCTTAGGCAATATTCTTATAGGATCATTGTTGAATTGGGGATTAAAGTATCTTCCTCAAATAACCGAAGCATTTAATGCTGTTATTGATGCCTTTCAAAATCCTCTAAAACGTTTAAAATTTGCAATAATAACTTTAACTACAGTTTTTCCCGGATTTACTAGAAAAGTATTAAGTTTTGGTAGAAAACTTTTTTTTGGCCCTGCAAGATTTATTGGTGGATTAATATTTAAAGCAGGATCACTAGTTAAAAACTTGTTTATAAAAGCAGGACGAGCAATTTTTAGCATTATTAAAGAACCTCTTAAAAAAATATTGGGACCAGCAGCCACTAATATTTTGAAGGGAATTAGTGGAGGAGTAGGATCTGTTGCTAAAAAGGGAGTTGCACGTGCAGCACCCAGGGCTGCCGCTGTGATCGGCGGCCGAGGCGCTGCTAAAGTTGTTAGTGGGACAACAAGTTCAATCGCAAAGACAGCACCTGCGGTATTTAAAAGATTAAAAACATTCTCTAAAGTATTAAAAAGTACACCGGTTATTGGTGCATTAATTGGACTTGGTATTGATCTTGCTCTGGGAGAACCTTTAGATCGAGCAATTGTCGGCGCGGCTGGTGCGGTTATCGGCGCGGCTACCGGAAAATTTCTGGGGACAATCGGTGCCGGGACGTTAGCTGCATCAACATTTGGTATTGGTGCCATAGCTGCCCCATTTATCATAGGTGCTTCTGGATTTATTGGAGCTGCGATTGGAGATTGGGCATCTAAGTCTTTTTATGACTATCTAAAGGGGAAAACAAGCGAAGCAGAATCTGAAGCTAAGAATGATGTTAAGGTTCAATCAGTAGCGAAGGGAGGAACAGTTAATCAAATAGAAGCAACTAGAAAAACTTCTGTTGAAAAAAGAAAATTTGTTGAAAGAAAAGTTCAAAGAATACCTACCTACGAAAAATCTTCGCGGTTTGACCAGAATTTTATAAAACAATCTAAAGAAAATATTTTTAAAGGAGAAAATAGTACAAAAAGATTTGTAAGAATATCAGATGCTTTTAGATCAATACCATTAGTTGGCGAAGTTATGAATTTGGGTATTGCTATTGGTATGGGTAAAAAAATAACAGATAGTGACGCTAGGTCTTCGGCAGATCAAATTGCTAATTCTATCGGTCTATCTATTCAAAATAATCAAATAAAGGGAATTGATCCTGATATGGCTGGAACAATTAGTATGGGATTAAGTCAATGGGCAAGAAATGAAATTCTTAATCAATTGAGACGAAAACAAGGTTCTTTTGAAATTAAAGATACAGATAAAGATGCATCATCTGGCGGTAGCGGTGGTGGTCGCCCTGATCGTGGCGGTGACGGTCCCCCTGGCGGTGGCGGGGGATCATTTGCAGTATATGGTAATAACTATGAAAAAGCATTGTTAGATATGCTTGCTCATGCTGAAGGAACATCTGGATCCGAGGGATATCGGACAATGTTTGGTCATGATAAATTTGATGTTTCAAATGGATGGAAACATCCAGACAGAGTAGTTACAAAGGGGGGATATAGTAGCACAGCTGCTGGAAGATATCAATTTTTAACACCAACTTGGAATGAAGCATCTAGAGCATTAGGATTAAGCGATTTTTCTCCAAAAAATCAAGATAAGGCCGCTTTATGGCTTGCTAAAAGAAGAGGTATTGATGCTTCAAAACAAATTTCAGAAAATGATATTTACCGATTAGGAGGAGAATGGGCATCTCTAGAAGGCGGCCCAAGAATGGTAAGGGGGGGTAGTTATGGAAAGCAAGCAAAATATTCTGCTGAGAAAGCTTTAAAACTATATGATTCTAAACTTAAACTAGCAGAACAGGGAAAAAATGTAGCAAATCCAGTTGCAACTAGTAGTGGAACTCCTAGTCTTACAAACAACCCATCTGTTTCAGCCACCCCAGTTGAAGAGGAAAGTTCTTCATATGATTTCACCAAGGCGGTTACTATATTAGGAGATCCTTCTAATCCAACTAATAAAGGTTATGAATCTGGTCGAAAAGGTGGGGGAGATATGCCCTTTGATAATTATATGAAAAAAGAATCTAATAAATCGTTAAATACTAATGATCTAGCACCAAAACCTAAATCTTTCAGTTCTGTTAGTTCTCCAAATATAATTTCTAGAAGTTCCAACATTAACGTATCTCCATTAAATATTAGAGCGTCATATGATTCTCCCCAATCAACAATTGTTATGATGCAACTACCTCAACAAAATAATTCTCGACCTGAAATTTCAACTCCTTCAAGAGGTGGTATGTTATCAATTCCTAATTCTTCCATAAATTTATATAAACAGGTATTAACTAAAGCCCTATTCTAAAAATGACAAATTTTGCTGCAAATAACACAAATGCTTCTGCTGGAAATATAAAAATATGTGAGATAACTCCAAGAAATGGATCACCTACAGAATTAAATGCTGTAGTTACTAATTTATCATATTATGAAAATTTACTATCAAATAGTATAACATCTTCTTTTATTATTTCAGATTCGGGATCATTGAATAAAAAAGAAGATTCTGGAATATTAGATGGACTTCCTATACGTGGAGGGGAAAAGGTAAAACTTCAGATAGAAGATGCTCAATATACAAGAAATATCTTAAATATTGAATTATATGTTAATAGAATTAAAAATGCAAACCCAACGACAAATAAAGATGTTTTTATATTAGATTTGTCTACTTTAGAATTTATAAACAATGAAAAAGTTAGAGTTATTAAAAGATATAATGAATCTATATCGGATAACGTCACTAGAATTTTAAAAGAAGTATTAAAAACTGCAAAACCAATAGATGCTGATCCAACTGGAATACCTTACAATTTTATTGGAAATGAGAGAAAACCTTTTTATGTATGTAGTTGGTTAGCATCTAGATCAGTTCCAACTAAAGGAATAGGTGGCGCTGCTGGTTACTTTTTTTATGAAACTTCTTTAGGATATAAATTTAAATCTATTGATGTATTAAATGCGCAACCACCTAAAAAAAAGTATGTATATAGTAATAATGAACAAATAGCAGAACAATATGATGCTAAAATTTTATCTATGACTGTTGAAAGGGACATGGATCTACAGCAAAACTTATCTTTAGGAGTTTATGCTAATAGAACATTATACTTTGATTTCTTTAATTTAGAATATATACCCTCAATATATACTATTGGATCTCAAGAACCAAAATTAACTTTGATTGGTGAAGATTTTACTTATGTTGCTCCGGAATTTAAAGAATCTCCGACAAGATTTATGAGTAGAATTTTAGATGTAGGATGTTTGCCGTCAGGAAACACAGCAGATTCTCAACTGTCTACTTGGGCTTCAAGTCCAAAAAAACCAAATTATGATGCTGCAAATATAATGTCGCAGTCTTTGATGAGATATAATCAGTTATATTCCATTAAACTAAATGTAATAATAGCAGGTGACTTTAGTTTACATGCCGGAGACATTATTGAATGTTCATTTCCAGATTTAACTAATATAGATAGTAATAAGCCAACAAATAAGCAAACTACTGGTAAATATATAATATCTAGTTTATGTCATAATATGACTCCAAAAAGTTGTTTCACCAGTTTGACTTTAGTTAGAGATTCGTTCGGAAAGTAAACTATCATGGAAAATATTCAAAAACATATTGATTATGATAAAAAAATTCTTGATGATTCAACAATTTCTCCTCAACAAAGAAGACATACTAAAGAAGAATTGATTTCTTTACAAAAATATCACGAAAACCATCCAGAAGATGACCATGATCCTTCACCTTTAGAATTATACTGTGAAGACAATCCAGCAGCATTAGAATGTAGAATTTATGAAGACTAACTATGATTGAACAAGAACTAGTTAAAAGATATTTCGTAGGCAAAGATGGTTTTGTTTGGTGGTTAGGTCAAGTAACTTCCGAAGAAAAATGGAACCCCAATATGACGGGGAAAAGAGTAGCATCTTCTGACGAAATTAAAGGATTTTCTGATCGATATAAAGTCAGAATAATGGGGTATCATACTGATAACCCAACAGAATTAACTGATGATGATCTTCCTTGGGCATCTGTTATGCTACCAGTAACAGCTGGTGGCGGCAGTGGCGGCTCGTCACAATCACCCCAAATTAGACAAGGAAACTTTGTATTTGGGTTTTTTCTTGATGGTGAAGATGCCCAACAACCAATAATTATGGGAATACTTGGGTTTAATAATTATACTGTGGTAAGCAAAGGAGTACCTCAAGTAAAGTACGTTCCTTTTGAGGGATTTAAAGGAACTGATACAGTTCCTCAAGGTACAATTAGAGAGACTCCAGGAAGTTCTCCTAAAACATCAGTTCCTAGTTCAGTTCCAGGCGCAAAGCCTAGAGCAGTTCAAACAGCTACTACAATTTCTGGATCATCTGCACATCAAATAAAAAGTGTTGCCGAAAAAGTTCAATTGGAAGAGGGAACGAAAAAATCCCCAATAATGCCAACAGATATATGTGGTAGTCCAATGGACGGTGCTTTATTAGACGTTCAAGAAGGATTGAGAGAAATACAAAGAGTTAAAGCGCAAGTTAATGAATGGGCTGGTGTTGCAATTGGAAAAGTAGTTGATCAGCAACAGAGAATTCAGGAAATAACAGATAGAGTAATAAAAAATGTCACTAAACCGATAAAGGATGAGTTAGAAAAGACAAAGAAATTTATAATTGCACAAATAGAAGATAAAGCAAAGGATATATATTTTCTATTATTTCCACAAGCTAGAAGTGAATTAAAAGTTGCTCAATCCGAAACAACGGAACTTATTAGTTGTTTATTTAACAAAATAGTTAAAGGTTTACTATCTATAGTTGCAAATACTTTACTTTCATTTATCAATAAAGTCGTAAACGTTGGTACTTGTATAATTGAAAATGTTATTGGAGGATTGATAGGTCAAATTGGGGGATTAGTTAATGGATTAGTGGGACTTGCATTGGGTCCTATGAATGCTATTTTGGGAGCATTTGGTCTTGTTATTGATTTAGGTTCTGCGATTTTGGGATTTTTATTTGATGCTTTAGGGTTTTTTAAGTGTGAGGAAAATCCCAAATGCGCTGGATATAAAGAATGGAGTGTTTTTGACGGATCTACCGTTAATGAAATTAATAAAATTGGAGCTAGTTTTACTAATATGCTTCAAATTGCTGAAAATGCAAAACAAAGTGTATTAGGGTCTATTAGTGCAGTTGGTGCTGTTTTTGGTAGTGCTGAAGCAGCATTAAATTCGTTTAATCCTCTAGGATTTGTTACATCAGCGTTATCTTCTTGTCTTAGCGAAATTCTTCCAGTCCAATGTGGAGCTCCAACTGCATCTATTTTTGGAGGTGGAGGTAATGGTGCTTTAGCAAATCCTATTATAGGAACAAATGGAGAAATAATGGGTCTAGATTTAGTGAGTAGAGGATTAGGATATATTAGCAAACCTTTTGTTTCAATTCAAGATCCTTGTGGAAACGGAAATGGTGCTGTTATTCGTGTAAAATTGAATAAAAATGACAATAAAAAAGGTTCAATATCTCCGGCAAAAGGTGGAGGATATGGAGTTTCTGTTGGAGGAACAACAGGAATTGATTATGGAACTAACGTTAGTGGTGTTGATAATTATCAACGTAATGAAGATCCTATAGAAAGAAAATCTTATGGTACTGTTCCTGGAGAATGGACCAATGTTGGTGTGACGACTAACATAACTGCTGGATTTGATCTTTTTGATCCATATAGAGTACCGGCATTAACACTAGAAATGTCTCCTCCAGGAGGAATAATATCTGCAGGCGATCCAGTTACTATAAGATATTATACTCAAAATGCAAGTAGAATATTATATTCAAATTTTGGAGCATCTACTTTGGGGGGATTTGTACCAGAAGAAAATTTAGATCCAAATGTAAATGAGGACCGTCCAGAAAGTAGAAAAATTAAAGTTTCTGAGGTAACATTTCAAGAAATTTATACTCCAAAAACTTTTATATTGACAGTTGCAAATGGTTATGGACAAGTAACTTCGGTTTTAAGAGTTAATGTAGTACCAAAAGATAATACAGGAGAAATAAATGATAACCAAATTAAGCAATTGATTGTTGAAGATCCTGGAACTGGTTATCTTTCTGCACCAGATGGAAGTTCTGGTGGAATGGGTAGAAAATGGGCCGATAAAAATCAAACTTTAGTTAAAAAATCTGATGGAACTTATGAAACTCCATATAATCCGGGAGATACTATAGTAGTATCTCCGGGAGATACTATAAAAACTCCCGCCACAACTTCTGCAATTAAAAGGAAAAAATTAAAATCTTCGACATTAACTAATAACCCAATAGGGTTTATAAATATTGTGGATGAGAAACTTGATCAACTAAATGATGAACTTATTGAAATTCCTGGAGGAATAGATTTTGTATTTGATCAAGATGAAGAATTTATACTAGAAGAAAATTTAGATCCAAATGTAAATGGGGAAACAACAGTAAGGGATGATGGGGAAACAACAGTAAGGAATGAAATAGAAGGAATAAAAATTGATATTGAATATATTTTATCTGCTCCTGATCCAGGATCAAGGCAAAATGCACCAGACCTAAATTTAAATATAAACTCAGTCTTTGGATCTACTCTGCAAGAACAAAATAAATCTTATCCGATAGTTTTAGAATTGTATGATGTGGAAATATTAAATGGAGGAATAAACTATTCTAGTGATGATCAATTCGTAATTGAACCGCAAGATTATGGAGTTATCTTAAAACCAATTTTAGGTGCCTTTGGTACTATAGTTGGTGTAGAAGTAATTTCGACAGGAAGAGGGTTTACAACTTTTCCCAATATTCTTATTAATTCAGAAACTGGATTTAATGCAAAGTTTGTTCCAATATTTAGAACAATCAGGATTGGAGATATTAAAAATATTGATGATTTAGGTATTAATTTTGATAACGTTATTTCGGTAGTTGATTGTGTAGGTAAAGTGGTATAAAATGGCTCAAAAATTAAATTTTCATACTTGTAGATGGGGACAAAAAGACGGAGAAATCATGTATGGGTATATCCATAATGATGAAGTTACGTCTGGAGTAATGTATAGAGTCGGGCCCGATGGCGGCAGACATTATATGACTATGGATATTGATGGAAAAAGAAAAGGATGGACTTCAAATGTATGTCCTGGAGTATATCAGATTAAATGTGGAGATGATATAGGAGATGATAGTCCGGCATATTATGTGGAGACCGTTAACGGTGATATGGTCTTTAATTGTAGAAATGGGAGAATTAAATTTATTGCTGAAAATATTGATATGATCGCTCAAGGATCTGATAATACTTCCGGAAATATTTACATACAAGCAAATGAAAAAATTACTCTTAAAACTAAAAATTTAAACTGCAATGGAACTTCTGTAGCTAAATTTTTCTCCGCAGGTATTGTTGAAATTGTTGGTGATGGTATTTTAAATTTTTATGGTGGATTAGTGGATTGTGCTGATGGAGCAACTAAATTAAAACCTTCTAAATATGCATCCGATTTTGAAATTCGACAATCTACTGGTCCATCTTTATTAGATGGAGCGACTTCGCCAAATCCGGTTGCATGAGATAAAGATTAAAATTTTAATTTATTATGCGAAATAACAGTATAAATAAGGTATATAATTAAATATACTATTCGACTTTATGAAATTTCCAGATGTAGAAGTGGGGAAAAGATTATTTGTTGGTCTCGGAGATCCGTTTGCATTGGGTATAGGGACAGAAGAAATAAGAGGATCCGCTTATATTGAAGGCCCGCTAATTTTCGGAAATCCTGAGAAATTTCCTAAAGTTGCAGCTACTTGTATGATAGGTCCAGGTATTAACACAGAATCCCCAGATCCTGTTGTCGTAGGTGTACCAATTTGTAATGTTTTACAGGATGAATTATCTTTATATTGCATAGGAAACACTGCAGTAAAAGGCAATCTCTTTATAAGTTCAGATGTTCTTGCTAGAGGAAATATAACTGCGCAGGGAGAAGTAAAATCGCAATGCGGTGCTCATGTATTATCATCAAAGAAAAACTTTGATATTCCTCACCCAACAAAAGAAGGTTGGAGACTAACACATAGTTGTGTAGAAGGTCCAGAAGCAGCAATTTATATTCGTGGAAGAATAAATAAAAATATAATCGATTTACCAGAATACTGGACGAAATTGGTTGATGTACAAACTATTACAGTTTCTTTGACTCCGATTGGATCTCATCAAGACGTTATAGTAAAACGAATAGGTGAAAATAAAATTTATCTTCAATCTAAAGGAGGAATGCCTATAGATTGTTTTTATCATATATTTGGGGAAAGAAAAGACACTGAAAAATTAATTTCAGAATATGAAGGATCTATTGAAGATTATCCAGGAGATAATTCGCAAAGATCTATCGCTGGTTATCATTACGATAGTAAAAGGAGTACCTAATGTCCAAAGCAAAGTCATATACCGCTACAGGAGAACCCGAAGACATAGGATCTTTAGAGGCAGATAGTCTAGTTGTTAATGGTGTAAATGTATCCACACAACTTCAAACCCTTTTGAATGAAATAAATTCTTTAAAATCAAGGGTCAGTGCTCTAGAATGACACTTAAAGTATTGTAACCTTAATTATTACTTAATCTTTGGGCATTGACTTTTGGTGGTCAGTGCCCTATAATACCTAGGTAATCAAAAAAACCCCGAATGAACGACGACTATCTGACTCGCTGCGTAGTTGATCCTCTTGCAAGAAAGTTTTATCTATACTCTAGTGAAGGTAATGAAAAGCAAGTTTCATGTGAAAATGTAAATCAATTTATGAACGTTCTAGGAGTAGTAAGAGCTCTTCTCAATGAAGATACTCTTGTATATGCAAATCCTCTATGAATCCTTATAAGATTGATATAAGAAGTCTTCGTGAAGACCCTGTAAAGACCACTCCAGTAAATGTTAAAGAAGCAAATGAGGCACTATTTAATTGTAAAATGACTCTGCCTGCTGCTGCTAAACATTGCGGAATGTCTCAGAAGGAAATGAAACTGACCTTTCGTGAGTATTTAAAGTATCATCCAGCAACTTATTGCTTATGACTCATTTGGACTCCAGTAAGGTGCTTACTAGGATATAAACGACTGACGCCTCCCTCTGCAGAAAGAGTACCCATCAGGTCAGCGTCCAATATACTTGACAATCAAAAATTATAGATTATGATTGTCTTATTCAAGGGACTGTCGCCTATTGGTTAAGGCCCACTGCTTATAACGGTGTGAAGAGGGTTCAATTCCCTCCAGTCCTACCAAAAAATGCGAGTATGGTGGAATCGGTAGACACACCAGACTTAAAATCTGTTGAGGGTAACCTCGTGGGAGTTCAAGTCTCCCTACTCGTACTTAAAATAAATATAAGATACTGACACTAACTAAATGTCTTATAAGTTCAAAATTACACAAGCATATTGCTGGTATAATAAAAGTACTATGCTGGTAAAAATGTATTTTATAAACAGTATTCCATTTACATTTGATGAACTTCCCGAAATGGCAATATATGATCCAGAAATCTTAGAAAAAGCAGATCAACAACTTAGATGGGAACCAAAAGATTTATACTTAAAATCATTTTATCTTATAGACGAAGAAGCGCATCCTTGCTTATTTGATGTTGAACTAGAAAATCCAGAGGACATGCCTTATGATTGAAAAATTTTGCGAATATTTTAAAGGATACTTTAATAATCAAAAACAAGCATTTTCTTACCCTTCAAAGTTTGCTCTTATAGAATTGTATCATGAAAAACTTGATGATCATAAATTTAAAATTAAACAAAAATATTCTATAAGTGATACTCCTTATAGAGAAAGTATTATTAAAATTATTGAAAATGATAATTTTTTACTTTTAAAAAATTATAAAAATGATGGAGAAACTGAAATTAATGGGTGCGATGTTTTAGTCTTTGAAAAAGAAGGAGAATTTCTTGGTAAAAATATTTCTAATCAATGTATTATAAAAAATCAAGGAAAGGATACGTATTTAGTAACCGAAAGTATTCTTGGTGAAGGATACTATAAAGTAGTAGATAAAGGATATGACCTGTACACTAATGATCAAGTATGGGGGTCATATAATGGATTTTTTTGTTTCAACAAACTTAGTTCTTGACTTATAATGCAAATCATGTTATAATTATAAGTGGTTGAGTAATCGACCACTTGAAACCTAAAAGTTTCAAACTGCTACTACGATTATCTATGCGATAATGAAGTGATAATCAAAATCCGTCTCATGACTTCAATATAAAAATGATCATTTTATATTAAAATCTTAAGTGAGACAAACCGGGAGGAAATAATATTATTTCCTCCTAAAATATTACTAAGTATAAGATATATGTTAAATAATTGTATTGCAAATATTTTTACGACTCCGACATATTATAGAGATAAAATAAACCCACCCACCAAAGACAAATTGAAGATGTTATCGTTGTTTGGTGAACTTATAAAAAAACCAGCAGTAATTGATAATTCTCAAAATATTTTTTATGGAGTTGAAGGAGATATAACTTCATTTAAGCGAGAAGAACTAAAATGGTTGAACAAGCAAGTAACTATTAATTCAAAAATATATTTAAATGATTTAGGTATTGATACAAGACTAACAAAATTAAATATAGAAAAAGCAAAACCTTCAATATGTTACAATAAAGGAGGTAAATTAAATTATAATAAAAATACAAATTCTCATATAACTGCACTTTATTGTTTTCAGAGTGATTTTGATAATGATTCCGGAAAAATAGTATTTTATAGAGATAATAAACTTATAAGAAACGTTTCTTATGATCTTGAAGACTATAATGCAAAGCACTTGTCTGGAATAGCAGTAAAAAGTTCTATTTCTTTTTTTTCAGGTAGATTAATAATTATTCCATCAAATATAGATTATGAAATTCTACCGTATTATGGAAAAAAGCATAGATTTTTTATTACATATGGATTATCTCTTCCCCTTCAATGAAAACAGATTTTTTCATTGATAAGGTAAAAAAAAGTGAAGTAAAAGATTTACTGAATACTTTTCACTATCTTAAAGACGAATCCAAAGATTTCAAAGTTAGTCCTTACTCATATGGCCTCTACAGAAACTCTGTTACAGATATTCTTCACGTTGGTGGTTGTCTTGGTGTTTGTATTTTTACCGGACTTCCAGTTCCAGAAATAGCAGTAGGCGCATTTGGCCTTCAAAGAAATGAACAGAAGGGTCTTTATGAACTTTCTAGACTTTGTATTCATCCTGACGTACAAAAAGAAGAATACAATATTACTTCTTGGTTTGTAAGTCGTTGTATCAAAAGATTTCGAAAAGATACAGATGTTCGTGCCGTTCTTAGTTATGCTGATAGTTCTCACCATAACGGAATTATTTACCGTGCTTGCAATTTCAAATACTATGGATTAACAAATTCAAAAAGAGATTTTTATTATGCTGATGGAACAAAGCACTCTAGAGGATCTGTGAGAGGTATTGAAGGTCAGTGGAAACAAAGATCGAGGAAACATAGATATTTGATGATATTTGATAAAAATCTGAATATTAGATGGGAAGAAAAAAACTATAATGAGTAATTGATAGCAATATATGTTATTAAAAAGTTTCTTATAAAAATAGCATACTTGATGCTAATAAATAAAACATATAAGAAATTTATAGAGTAATAAAATGGGTCTTAGTCGTTTAGATAATTTTCTCAAAAACACTAAAGGAGAGATAATTTATGTAGATCCTTCAAGTCTAGACTCTACCGATAGTATAGAAAATCAAGGCAACTCTTTAGCTAGACCCTTCAAGACTATTCAAAGAGCATTAATAGAATCTGCAAGATTTTCTTATCAGAGAGGAAGAGAAAATGATAGATTTGGAAAAACTACAGTTCTCTTGTATCCGGGAGAACATATTGTAGATAATAGACCGGGATGGATTCCCTTAGGAAGTAACACATATCAACTTAGAAATGGAACAACATCTTTAGATTTATCTCCATTTGATACTACGACAAATTTTGATTTAACTTTTGAAAATAATACTCTATTTAAATTAAATAGCATTTATGGTGGTGTAATTATTCCTAGAGGAACTTCTATTGTCGGTCTAGATTTAAGAAAAACTAAAATTAGACCAAAATATGTTCCAAATCCTACAAATAGTTCTATAGAAAGAGCATCCGTCTTTAAAGTAACCGGTGCTTGCTATTTATGGCAGTTTTCTATATTTGATGCGGATCCAAATGGTGTTTGTTATAGAGATTATAGTTCAAATACTTTTGTTCCAAATTATTCTCACCACAAATTAACTTGTTTCGAATATGCGGATGGTATTAATCCAGTTACAATTGATGATGAATTTTTAACATATACTTCGGATCTAACTGATCTGGATATGTATTATGCCAAAATTGGAGCAGTTTATGGTACTACTAGCGGTAGACCAATTCCTCCAGAAACTGTAGGCAATCCTCTTGATATTGAGAAAAAAATTGATGAATATCAAATTGTTGGACCTCGTGGAATTACTGTAGGAATATCCAGTATTAGGGCAGGTAATGGTGTATTATCCTCTAACATTATTACTCTAGAATTAGAAGAGCAACTTCCTGGTCTAGATGTAGATTCGGCTATACAAATTCAAGGAATTTCCATAAGTGGTTATAATGGCCAATTTGTAGTTAGTCAGGTAATTGATGAAACTACAATTCAGTATCAAACTGCAACAGCTCCGCCAGATCCTTTACCTTCCGAAGCAGAACTAGCTGAAGGATCTTTAACTTTGGTTATTGATACTGTAAGTTCTGCTTCGCCATACATCTTTAACTGCTCTTTACGGTCAGTTTATGGAATGTGTGGATTACATGCAGATGGTAGTAAGGCAGATGGATTTAAATCCATGGTCGTTGCTCAATTTACTGGGATTGGACTACAAAAAGATAATAATGCGTTCGTCAAATATAATCCACAAACAGGATCTTATGACGATTCTTCGACTTTATCAAATCTTTATGCAAATTCATTATCAAAGTATAAACCAGAATATGAAAATTTTCATATTAAGGCTTCTAATGATTCCTTTATTCAAGTTGTTTCCGTATTCGCTATTGGTTATGCTAATCACTTCTTAGCAGAAAGCGGCGGCGATTTATCTATTACAAACTCAAACTCTAACTTTGGTGCTAAATCATTAGTTTCTAAAGGTTATCGAGAATCTGCATTTGAACAAGATGATGCTGGATATATTACGCACATAATTGCTCCAAAAGAAGTAGAAAGTGATCAAAATAATATAGAATTCCTTTCAATTGACATTACAAGCACAGTTGGCGTATCTTCGATAACTCGATTATATCTATATCAACAAGAGGATGAAGAAAACGCACCTGATAATGTAATTGATGGATATAGAATAGGTGCTAAAGAAGATGATAGGTTAGAACTACAAATTATAAGTAGTGGAATTACTACAACGTATTCATCTACTGTAGTAATGCCAAATACAAATACTACATATGAAAAATCATTTACAGTTTCAAAGAAGATTAATAATATTAATAATGAAATTACATCAGATGTAATAACATTCAATTCAAATCATAATTTTGAAAATGGAGAGAGTATTAAATTTTTAAGCGACACTGGACAACTTCCTGATGGTATAATTTCTGGTCAAATTTACTATGCAATCACAAATTCTTCTGGATTGTCGAGTAATCAAATTAAAGTCGCTAAAACAATTAATGATGCATTAATTGATCAAGAACTTTCAATATACAGTAATGAACTATCTTCATTGAGGGTAGTAAGTAGAGTATCTGATAAAAAATCTGGAGAGATCGGGCATCCTATTCAATGGGATAGTCTAAATCAGCAGTGGTATATTTCAGTATCTAGTAATGATAATCAAATTTATGGTGTTCTCCCAAGTTTAACAACTGAGGCCTCTTCAAGAACTTATTTTAAAAGAAATAAAGATACCAGATCATTAGTTGATAAAATTTATAGAGTTCGTTACGTAATTCCTAGAGATACCCCATTTACATCCAGACCACCTCAAGAAGGATTTATTCTTCAAGATTCATCAGATGTAATTAGTGATCAAAATGAAAATGAAAAATATTTAAGTATTTCCGAAAAAACTTTATTAAATACAAACGAACTTAGAAATCCTAAATTTATTTCCAAAATAGAGTGGAATGGAGGGGTAGCTACAGTTACTGCGGAAGTTGCTCATAATCTTTCTGTTGGAAATGAAGTTTCAATAGGAAATGTTACGACAACAATATATTCCTCAGGTATTGAAGGGGAAGGATATAATAATAAATTTATTGTTAATTCTATTTTAGATAGAAAAAAATTCACAATTCTTATCGCAGAAAATCCAGGAACTTTTACAAATAATATTTCTATTAGAAATGAAAATCTTCCGCATTTTTATAGATCAAAGTCTACTGGAATTTATTACATTTATAGATCTGAAGAAATTCAAAGTTATGTTAAAGATCAGCAAGATGGAATTTATTATTTAATTCTATTAGATTCATCAAAATCTCCAACAGTACAACCATTCAGTGATATTGAATTTTCGCAACCAATTCAATATCTCTATCCTCAAACGAATAGAGATCAACCAAATTCAGATCCATCTGCGGCAAGCGTATTTGCTCTACCAGAAGTTGTAGGTCAAGTTGTAGTTAATAATCCGGAACATTCATTAACTAAAGAAACTATTCAAAATTCATTTAATGAATTTGGAATAGGAATAGGTATAACCGATATTTCTTCTAGTATTGGAGGAACTAGTCATACATTATATACTAATATTGATCACGGACTGAATAGACTTACGAAAGTTGCTATTAATAGTTCTGGACTAGGTTATGGAAATGGATTTAGTCAAATCATATACGATGCACCTCTCGTAAGTTTTTCAAGTACTTTAACCACTGGCCAAAACTCTACAGCAGTTTTAAGTTTAAATGCATTCGGTTCTATTACTGGAGTTAAAATTATTGATGGGGGATCAGCATATTCTGTTGGCGATAAATTAATTGTAGATGTTACAAGTTCTGTAGGAGTCGCAACTACTGTAGGATTTACTTCTGCTATTCTTTTAGTCTCTAACATCTATGATAATACTGGAGACACTCTAGATCTGAGAGGAATTGACCCTCTTTATGATGAATATAATACTTTGTATAGAGTAATAGGTATTTCATCTGGAGTAACAAAACAATTAACAGTACAATCATCTAGTATTATATCTGGTATATCTACCATTGGTATTGGAGAAACTTACATTAGAAATACATTATTAACAAATGTTGGAAAGTCAATCGGAATTTCATCATTGAGTTATACTGCTTCATCTGGAATTACTAGTATAACAACTTTAAGTACTCATGGTCTAATTATTAATGATAAAATTTCTTTAGGTGGAGCAACAGAATCTCTATATAATGGAAATTTTGTAGTTAAGAAAGTTTTAAGTCCGACGACTTTCCAAATTAATATTGGAATTTCTACAATAACTCCCGCACTTGTAGGAACTCAACATCTGTATAGAAATGCATTTACATCTCGTGGAGGTGTTTTAACAAGAGACAATGAAAATATTGGAGGAAGACTAACACCACAATATGGAAATTTAACTACAACATTAGCAGCTTTAATCTCTTCACCAGAGACAAGTTCAATTTCAGTTTCAAATGTAAACTCATTAGACTTAGAGTTGGGCGATTATCTTCAGATCAATAGTGAAATAGTTAGGATTAGTGAAACTGTAGATGGAAATCCAATTTCCGTTTTTAGAGGGGCTCTTGGAACAAGAAGATCTGGTCATGTTTCTGGATCAGTAGTTCAAAGAATTAAACCAATACCTGTTGAGTTACGTCGTAATTCTATTATTAGAGCGTCTGGGCATACTTTTGAATATCTTGGATATGGTCCCGGAAACTATTCTACTGCCTTCCCAGAAAGACAAGATAGACAAATTTCTCAGCAAGAAGAATTACTTTCTCAAGCAACTAAAGTTGCTGGAGGCTCTATAGCATTTACTGCTATGAACAGCGTAGGTGATTTTTATATTGGTAATAAAAAAGTAAGTTCTTCGACCGGAAAAGAGTCAGTATATGATGCACCAATTCCTACTGTTGTTGGTGAAGACATATATTCTGGTGTAGGAGTTGATATATCAAATCCACAAGAATCAACTATCGAAAGATCTTTGAAAGTTGAAGGTGGTAATGATGGAAATATTATTTCAGAGTTTAATGGACCAGTTATTTTTAATAACAAAATATCTTCAACCTCAGAAAAAGGAATTGAAGTTGGTTCAGTTTTCTTAAAAGGAGAATCTGATATATCAAGAAAGCATACTACAGGAAACCAGAAACCAACTGCGTCAGGGACGCCGGGAGATATTGTTTATGCAGCAAATCCCGAAAGTGGTGGAACACTAGGTTGGGTATATACTATCGATAATCGTTGGGAAGATTTTGGATTAATATCGGAAATAGCACCTTTAACTAGAAACATTGGAGTTTCTACAGGAGGAATTTTTGTTGGGGTTAGTACTGCAATAGACTTTGTTGGTCAAGGTGTTTCTATTACAGCGGCCTATGATATTAATACTGGCATTTCTACATTAAATTTCTTCTCATCCTCTGTTGTACCAGAATCTTTACTTGTTACAGGTATTTCTACCTTCCAAAGTAGCATTATAGCAAATTCTAATATATTTGCAAATGGCGGATTTATAGCAACCAGTGGAGTCTCTACCTTTAATAGTGCAGTCAGAATGACTGCTGGAGTTGATATTTTTAATGGTCTAGAAGTTGATACTTTAACAGTATCTAATACTGCGATAATAACTGATCTAAACACTTCTAATTTTATTAGTACTACATCCAATTTTGCTGGAGACGTTACAATAGGATCTATATCTAGATCAAATAATACAATAGTTCAATCACTTTCAGGAGACAATAATCAATCTGGATTTGAAGCTTATGGAGACATTCAGGGAACTGGATATCTATATGTTGGTTCGAGATCTTCGAGAGGAGGTGGTATTTCATATAATGGAAACCTATCACCAGCATTTGCCGAATCTGAAGTATCCGATTCTGTAAGTTTTTATAGAAAAACTTCTGGAATTAATAGAGTAGTATTTTATTATCCTTATAATAGTGACGATGTAACTTTCTTAGGAAATATTACTGCAGGAATAGGTAACTTTAATAATGTTACTATTTTGAATGATACATCGATTACAGGTGGAATAAGCACTGTAGGAAATATTAATTCTATTGGTATTTCTACTTTACCAACAATTAACACAAACACAGTTACTGTAAATAATAAATTAAATATTTTAGGCCCAGTAGAACAAAATATAGTTTCTCTCGGAACAAGTACAGTTCTAGATTGTTCAGAAGGGAATTATTTTACTACAACTGTAAATGGTAATGTAACATTTTCATTCACTAATGTTCCAGCATCTAGAGTATATGGTATAACCATTGAAATAAATCACATAAGTGGAATAATTAATTGGCCTGCTGAAGTAAACTTTGCAGAGAATCTTGCTCCCATTCTAAGTACTGGAAGAGTTCATCTATTCATGTTTGTAACAAGTAATGGTGGGTCTACTTGGAGAGGAACTGGACTAATTGATTTTGTAAGTTGACTTGATAGGTAATTATTGTTATAATATGCTTTGTGAGCGTTGAAAAATAATAAGGCTCAAATAATAGTATGATAACTATAGAAAGACCTAGAAGTAAAAATAATAAGGTATTTCAGATACGGAAACTCACTTTTGCACCTTATATTTACAGCGAATATAGTATGTGTCTGGTGATGGGGTTGATTAAACATAATCTCACACCAGACCTCTTAACGCCAAAGTATCGGTTAGAAAATCAAACAAATCCAACTTACGGTCATTGCTATCATTCTACTCAAGCATTATTTTATCTTATGAATACAGATAAATTAGTTCCGATGAGTGGAAAGGATTATCGTGGAGAGTATCATTGGTGGTTGCAGGATGGTGAAAGAGTTTATGATGCAACAGCAGATCAATATTATGTTGTAGGAAAACTTCCACCATATCAAAATGGAAAGAAAAGTAAATGGTATGGTTGGGGACAGAGACCTCATCAAAGGTCATTAAATTTAATGATCCGTTTGTTAGGAAAGGAGAATGTGACAGATGAGAAGGTAGATATAGGGCCTTGACGAGATCGACGGAACCTACTATACTATTCATATCAACCTAAAACACATAACGGTTGATTTCTAAAACTAGTACCGAAAACAAAGGAAGGTAAGCATGATTACAATCGCTCAAAGCAATCAAAGTAAATTTTATACTCGACTTAAAAGTTTAGTTACACTTTATCAACAAAAAGTTGAAGATAAAGTTCAAGAACAATTATCAAAACTGCCAATTCTAGATAAAGCACCTACGGATAATCTTCCATTAATGGAAGATGTTATTCAAGATTACTTTAACGGTAAATATGAAGGACAAGACAGTGTAATTGTATCTGGTCGGATTGGCGAATCAATGACTGATCCAAAATATAATCGTGGCGATGACCTGCGATACGGAAATCAAGAAAGAGATCTAAACTCAATGGGAGGATTTTCTTATAGTTCCGCAGGAGTTCTTGCAGCATATCTTCGTCCCAATGGAACTGTTGTTCTAACTCAAGGAAACAACAGAACTTCAATGTTGTTTGCAGTAACTCAAAATGAGAATGCAAGAATTTCTCTCACTTTAAACTTTCACAAATATGGTGTAAGTGAAGAAGAAATGACTCGTGTTGAAGCAGAAAATCACAATGCAGATTGTAATCTTCGTACTAATCAAGGAAGCGATGATAAGTTTAAGTCTGCATTTCACTCTAAACAACCTTGGGCAGTCAGCATTTTTAATTTCTTAAAACCCTATTCTATCGGAATTGCTGGTACTTTAGAAAATGCAACATTTAACTGCACTTCTCACTCTTATGTTGATAATGCAAGAAAAGAAGCTGGTGAGCAGTATGTAAAGAATTTTCTTGACGTACATACCAAAGTTTTTTCTGCAGAAAATTGTGAAAAAGATATATATGGAAACTTTGTGAGAGGTGGTTCAATCTTTCTTTCTGTTTTTAGTTCTCATATTGATGAAGTCAATGAAAAAAATGATGGAATTGACTCATTTCAAGATATGATGAGGCACTATTTTGCAGATAGGGAAAGGGGCGCTCTGGAAATTCGTGAAATGATGGAAAAGCAAGGAATGCCACAATCAACATTACGGCAAGTTCCTGTTGTTGAATGTCTAACTCAAGGTGATATTACACAAGGAAATCGTATTATTAAAGGTGCTACTCTTTTTGTTTGTCGTTTTGTAAGTCTATACAATGAGTATTGTAAACAAAATAACTTGAATTACAATAAAACGCAAAGTTCAGCAATTCCCGTTACTGACGGAAAAACTTTTGCAAATTTTGTAAAAAAAGTTGATCCAATTCTTCGCCAGTCGTTTATTGAAGTTTCTAAATTACCAGTTGTTTCTAAAACCGATTGATAAACTGTCACAAGCCCCCTTGCGGTTCCCCCGTAAGGGGGTTATTATGTATACATACGAAATGAGATCAGTGATTCAACTCCGTCCTCACCAACAGAAGGCACTCAATTCTCTCTCCAATCATACCAAGGGCATCTGTGTATTTCCTACTGGCGGTGGTAAAACCAACGTTGGTATCTTCGATGCAATGGAGCAATTTAAATCCAATGCTCCTAAAACTATTGTAGTCGTTGCTCCTAGGATCCTTCTGGCAGAGCAACTCTCTGCTGAGTATCTGGAGTTTGTGACGAATGCTGCTGTTCTTCATGTTCATAGTGGAGAGACGCATCACTTCTCCAGTACCCACCCTGATGCTATTTACAACTGGATTCAGAACGCTACTGGACACAAACTCATCTTCACCACTTACAACTCCCTACAGCGCCTTGTAGACGCCGATGTGAGCGTAGATACTATCTACTTCGATGAGGCACACAATAGCATTCAGCGTCATTTCTTCCCTGCTGTAGAGCATTACAGTCAGGAAGCACAACGTTGCTATTTCTTTACTGCTACTCCCAAGTATTCGGTAACGATTGGTAAACCTGGTATGAATGATGTTGATGTTTACGGTCAAATCATTGCTAAGGTTCCTGCTCCTGAACTCGTCAAGAACGGTTACATCATTCCTCCTAAGGTAATTGCTAAGCAACTCCAAATGGTTCAAAAGGGTGATGATATTGCTCAGCGTGACCGCGATAATATTCTTGAAGTTCTTCAAGAAAATCCAGTCAATAAAGTACTGATTTGTGCGAAAGCAACCAAGCACATTATCGGTCTTCTTTCCGAGACTGACTTTGCTGAGGTTGTTGCTGAGCAAGGTTACTCTGTGATGCATATTACTGCTAAGCACGGCGGTTTTATTGACGGTCAGAAAGTTAATCGTGAGGTGTTCTTCGACACTCTGAATACCTGGGGTCGTGACCCTGTAAAGAAGTTTATTGTTCTTCACCACAGTATTCTTGCTGAAGGTATCAACATCTCTGCCCTTGAAGCAGTAGTGTTTATGCGCGATATGGATATTGTTGGTATTGGTCAGACTGTTGGTCGTACTTTACGTCTTCATCCTGATGATGCTGCTGGTATTCGTAATGGTAGTATTGTTCCTGGTCAATTAGAGCAATATACCAAATCTTTCGGTCTGGTAATTGTTCCTGTGTTTTCTAAGGCAACTGCTTCTGCTGCAAAGAAAGTTCAAAGTGTTGTAGACATTATCTTCGAGCAGGGGGACGTTGCAGTGAGCACCATCCGTCGCTGAGACGGTTTGGGTCTCAGCGAGAACCCTGTTGGCCACTAGGGCAAAAACCCGATTTTTTCGTGATTCTGCCCCAAACGACCTATTGCCCGTTCTGTCCAGTAAAATTGAGGATTTTTATGAAAAAGGGATTTATTACAGATGATGGGTATGCTGCAATACCCTACGTAAATAAACTTATGATAATCTATGATGGAAGACAAATTGATGTAGTAAACACTCCTTTACAGGCTAAAAAATACATAGACAAAATGAGATTGGATCCAAAAATTGGAACTATCTTTCTGGATTAATTTGTAAACCGTTTTCCTTATTATCTAAAACTAAAATGACTAAATCAAAAAAAAGAAAATTTGTTAATGTGACTCCACTAAGTCCAAATGCAAAAAACAGATTTCAAGAAGATATGAATTATTTTCATGGATGCGAAATTGAAAATGAGGAGAACAATAACTTATATCTCCAATCTTTAAATAAAAAATATAGATTTATTGTAAATAGGACTGGAGACAGTAATTGGAAAGTTGAAAAATAACTCAAACTATGCTATTATTAAAAATATTTAAAAATAAATTTATTCAGTAAAAGTATGACCTCAAATGAACCTTTGACTGATTATTTAATTCCCATGTTTAGCATTCCCATTCTCCACTTAAAAGTTCGTGATTGGGAAAGTAAAAGGGATCAACTTCTTAGAATTTATGGATACATTGAATCTAATAGAAAGGAACAGACTCAACAAGATGTAGAAACTGATTATCACTATAATTTTAAAACTCCAGATACTTGTTATAGTTCTGAAATATCTACTATTTTAAATGAAGAAATTTCTATTGCTACTCATGAATTATTAGTTGCAGATTTAAACATAAATGAATCTGATAAAAATAATTCCAAACCATTTTTTATAATGGAAAATTCTTGGTTTGAAAGGGCAGCAAAATACTCCTCACATCAAGTTCATAATCATGGTCCATATGGATATAGCTCTGTGTGTTATCTTCAATATAGTAACGAAAAGCATACTCCAACTCATTTTTTAAATCCTTTCATTACTTCAAATCCTGACGAACAATATTTTGTTCCAGATGGAGTTGGTGAAGGATCTATTTTATTTTGGCCTTCACCAATTCTTCATTATACTGAATCAAATAAAAGTGATGTAGATAGAATTATTTTATCCTTTAATCTAAGTATTCAGGATGAATGTGGACTACTTAACTGACGTTTATTTTACATATGATGAAGATTTTCCTATTTTTTTAGTAAAAAATTTTATAGTTGTTGATTCTGATTATAAAGAAAAATTGAAGAATATTATTTTAGATAATATGAACAATCATTATAATATTAAAAATCTTAAAGGATATAATTTTGCTTTAAGTAAAGATTACAATGATTTTTATTTGAATACTTACTATAAATTTTATGACTTATGTGATAAAATATTTGGGAGATTAAATCCTACTGAAGATTGTATTGGATGTCACGCATATATAACTGATTCTTCTGGGTTTGGTATTGAAAAAATACACAATCATCTAGAAACATCTACTATTAGTGCCTGTTATTACTTTAATATTCCTAAAGATTCTATTCTTGATGAAGGATCAATTAGTTTCATATCTTGGAATCAAAAAAAAGAATTATTGTACAGACCTTCCACTTTTGATTTGATTATTTTTCCAAATTATTTGGATCATAAAATAAATTATTCTCCACATGAAGAAAAAAGAATAACTATTACTATGGAGATACAATGTGAAGAAGATTCAAATGAGTTGTTTAATATTCCATTTGAGGAAAATTTAGAAGAAAAAAATGCAAAAAGTTTATTCAAATACTATAAGAAAATTTTGTTCTGAATACGAAAAAAAAATTTTAAATAATTGGACTCTTTCTCACTATAAAGATCCATATTTTCAAGATGCGAATATGGATCTAGAAAATACTGGAACAAGATTAACTACTAGGTTTTCTGACGAACATGAGATTAGTAAATTTTCTCATATGGTCAAATATCCCAATGAAGCATATGATGTAAAATCTAGAATTATTGATTATTTTAAATTACAAAACTATCCACATCCTCAAACATTCAAAAATGGAATAGTTAACGGTATAGGATTTTCTGGTGGATCAATATGCGATCATATTGATCCAATTTACTATGAGAACACACATACTCTTCATTGTAATATTGTAACTCAAAATTCTGAAATTGGTGGAGTAACTATTATTGAAGAAATTGAGCATAAGGTCAATGATTGCGATCTATTATATTATGTTGTTTCTAAACATAATCATAAGGTAACCAAAATTGAAGGTTCAAAGCACAGAATACTTTGGGTCTTTGGATTCTGTATTGATGATTATAAATTAAATCAAATATTTCCATAAAATACTAGTTAAAATGAAAAGCACAGAAAAATCATTTGAGATTCTACACTTCTCGCACAGAAAGTGGAAATCTTTTCACGAACAAGGTTGTTACCGCATCAACCTTGTTTTTCGTGCATCTGATACGGATGATGAATATTACAGCACGAAGCAGAGATTTCTGGATGAATGTCAAGAATGGAAAAAGTCTGAGATTGTTACGGATCTTGAACTCCATGAAAGATATAAAGACGGTCTTCGAATGATTAATAAAAAATCTGGAAAAGATTTGTTGGAAGGACTTGTGGAGGATGAAGAAAAAGATGAAGATGGTCTGATTCCGATTGAGTTTGTGAATGATAATGGACTTGAACGGGAGGATGTTTATATCAAAGGTTATCAGGAAAACTGGGGAACAATGTTCCAGTATAATGAGAAATTTGATGTCTTCCGATTCTATGAGTATTTCGAAATCAATTCGTCAACGGAAGGTATCATTCAATACATCAAAGAATTGAAAGAGATGTATAATCCAGATACATATTATGCCGGACAATTTTTCCGTGCTACAAAATCCTTAGAACTTTGGTGGGACTAAAATGACACCTTTTCAATCTGCCTGTGTTGTATTATTCGGAATAATTGCATATTTAATATTGGTGGATGAAAATATAGTAATATATTTGACTCTTACTTTCAAAGTTATAAAAATCAATACTGAAAGAATGTTCTGGATGATAAGACTTCATCCTTACAATCCTATTACAAACTTGATGATGAAGTGGAAGTATGATAAAATTGCTAAAGAAATCGAAAAAAAATTCTTAGAAAGAGGTAATTGATTTTGGGAATGTTTGATTATCTAAGAAGTTCCTATAATTTAGGAGAGCAATTTACTGAAGTAATTTGCCATACTAAAGATATGGAGAAAGGACTTGGGGGAACGATGTCTCATTACTGGATAGACCCTGTAGGTAAATTGTGGGTAATGACATATCGTGAGACTCATACTTTTGAGATTATTGAAGAAGGTGATTCAAGATATGATTCTAAGATGTTATTTCTGAATTATGAATGGATTCCGACAGGACAGCACGGAAAAGTAGAACCTTACTGTATTACTGATTATGTTGAAGTTTACCCTTCCGATTGGAAAGGAAATTGGGAAGACTGGCCAAGATGTAGAATTCATTTCGTAAAAGGTATCTTACAATCTTATGAAGAAATTACCA
>ERZ888423.380-NODE-380-length-46299-cov-10.361150_pt1 | contig 46299 bp, 39 predicted proteins | sample MGYA00520523_ERZ888423 | MGnify/ENA primary metagenome ERZ888423 (study PRJEB32303, sample SAMEA104408611) | aquatic metagenome | biome: Brackish water; feature: Pelagic; material: water | place: Baltic Sea | collected 2014-06-08T10:24:00 | depth 30,27 m ... | reverse complement strand
ATAACAGCAAAGAGTCCGCCGGGAGACCGGGTGGAATTGCCTACAACAGGGAGTTAAGTGCAGGTGGAAGGTTGACTACCGCCGGGTGGGGAGCTTTTGCCGATTACACCAGAAGGGTCAGCATGGATAAAAAACGCACCATGTACTTCGAGGTGATGTTCTTGAAGCATCCCAAAGAACTTAAGAAGGTCAACGAATATAATTTCGCTTTTAGCTTTGATTCTCCTAAACCTTTTGTCTACGCCAAGCAAAACAGTTTTTTCTCGACCAGATTTGGATACGGTAACAAATTTCTAATAGGAGAGAAGGCCGAAAAAAGCGGCTTTGAAATAAGCTTTAATTACATTCTCGGACCTTCGTTGGGTCTGGTCAAACCTTATTATCTGGAAATCCTGTACGAACAGGATGGAAACATCTTTTCCGTACCACAACAATATGCTCCTGAAACCGCATCGCTGTTTCTCGATGCAAGCAGTATCTACGGTTATTCAGGTTTTAGCAAGGGGCTCAGTGAAGTAAGCGTCCTGCCCGGTGCTTTTGCCAAGGCAGGTTTATCCTTCGATTGGGCTGCCTTCGACGAATACATCAAAAGCATCGAGACCGGCATAGGAGCAGAACTGTATTTACAGGATGTTCCCATTATGATTCTGGAGAACAATAAGCCCTATTTTGTGTTTTTATATCTAAGTTTGCAACTGGGCAAAAAGTGGTAAGGGGATTATATGCTGGAACTTAATGTGATAGATGCCAACCGACGGGAAGAACCCCGTCAGCGCAAGCCATCCTGGCTGAGGGTTAAGCTGCCTACCGGCGAAAATTATAAGAAAGTACGAAAGCTCGTCGACGAGTACCGCCTGCATACCATATGCGAAAGCGGCAATTGTCCCAATATGGGAGAGTGCTGGGGAGAAGGTACTGCTACGTTTATGATTTTAGGTAACGTTTGCACGCGCTCCTGTTCCTTTTGCGCGGTAGCCACCGGCCGTCCACCCGAATATGACGAGGATGAACCGGCAAGGGTAGCAGAGGCCATCGATCTTATGGGCGTTAAGCACGCTGTCATTACCTCAGTGAACCGCGATGAACTCAAAGACAGCGGGGCAGAAATCTGGTACCAGACTGTCTTCAAGGTAAAAGAACGCACTCCGCATGTAACTATAGAAACCCTCATCCCCGATGTGAAAGCAAGATGGGAAGCACTGGAAAGAATGATTTCGCCGGGACAGGAGGTGGTCTCCCACAATATGGAAACGGTGGAACGGCTGTACAGGCTGGTGCGACCTCAGGCAAGGTACGAGCGCAGTCTGGAGCAAATCAGGCGCACGAAAGATTATGGAAAACGCACCAAAAGTGGTGTTATGCTCGGCTTGGGAGAGACGCCTGATGAAGTGTATGCCATCATGGATGATTTGGTGGAAAACGGGTGCGATGTCCTTACATTAGGACAGTATCTTCAGCCCACAAAAATGCACCTGGAAGTCAGGGAATTCGTGCATCCTGATCAGTTCGAACACTACAAAGAAGCAGGTCTGGCAAGAGGTTTCAAGTATGTAGAAAGCGGTGCACTGGTAAGGTCATCCTATCATGCCGAGCGTCACCTATTGTAAGTTGGCCGTAAAAAAGTTTTTATTGTTAAATTATCTTAAAAGATTTTTCTATTTTCACACGAAATTAAACTCCAATTTAGATGAAACTGAAGGTTACTATTCCAATTGCGACGATCATGCTGGCAGTGGCTATCTATGCCGTCTCCCACTTTTCCGTTTTGGAGAAGACAGCAAAGCAGGAAGCTGCCTATGAAGAGGATGGCCATGAAGAACTAGAAAAGGCCATGATTGAAGGGCAACGTGCGTGGATGTTCGAGATGATGAAGAACCCTACCACAGGCCGTTTGGATTTTGAAGATATTTACGAAGGAAGGCGTCAGGTGGAAGCGGTTATGAAAAACCCTACCCGTGGCGGCGGTCTTGGTCTTGAGTGGGACAATATGGGCCCCAATAACGTCGGAGGGCGTACCAGAGCAATTGTAATTGATCCTACCAACCCCAACAGGATGTATGCCGGTGGCGTGAGTGGTGGTGTATTCATTACCGATAATGCCGGTCTGCAATGGTATTCTTCACCCGGAAATGAAACATTGGGTTCGCTGCTGATTTCTTCCATGGTTAGAACTGCCAATGGTGACTTATACATCGGTACAGGCGAAGATGCAACCGGCCTTTATGACGGTACAGCCAGTTTCACGCATATGTTTACGGGCGATGGAGTTTACAAATCAACCGATGAAGGTCAGAGCTGGACTTCTCTTTCAGCCACACAGCCATCACCTGGAATTTTTGGTGCTTCAGCATCTTTGGACTGGGCATATGTATACCGCCTAGCAGGGCATCCTACAGACGGCAATGCCGTGGTGGCTGGTCATAACGGTGGTATTCAATATTCTACAGATGGAGGTACCACGTGGGCCTTCTGTTCTGGTGGACCTACCGGAACACTCAATAATAACGCAGCTAATGAAGTGGTTTGGGATAGTGAAGGATATATACACTCTATTTATGGCAACCGTTATTACAGAAGCGTAAGTGCAGCAGATCCTTACACATTAGATTTATATGGTGAAGGTTTGCCTGTTGGAGGTATTGGTCGCATTGTGCTGGCAGTTGCTCCTTCTGATAATAATTACGTGTATGCTTACATAGCGAACTCTAGCGATGAACTGCTGGGGATCTTCCGTTCCACAGACAGAGGTATAAACTTCTCAGCGATCTCTCCTGAAGCAAGTTCTGTGTTTAATCCTCCGGGACAGCAAGGTTATTATAACCTGTGTATAGCTGTGAATCCTTCAGATAAAGACAGAGTGTATATAGGTGGTCAGCTCGACAGCTGGACATGGAAAGCTTCTTCGGGAGCATGGACACCTATGTCATTCTCCGGATATGCAGATTTCTCTCCTAAATACATACACGCTGATCATCATATTATAGTTTGTCATCCGACAGATCCCAATATTATGTTCATGGGTACAGATGGTGGTATCACAAGGACAGGTAATGCGCTGGATGCTTATCCCGATTTTGCTATCCGAAACAAGGGTTATGATGTAACACAACTGCATGGAGTTTCCGTAGGTTTCTATGGTGAGGCACTGGCAGGTACCCAGGATAACGGATCTCCTTATGTCAATTTCCTCGGAAACAGCGCATTGGAATCCACTCAGATTGTAGGTGGTGATGGTGGTAGAGGTGAAATTTCTAAAATTCGTCCTGAATACCTGTTCGGCGCATTTGCCAACTTCGCTGCCGGTTCAGCCAACGGCGCAACTATCAGGCGCTCAGTAAACGGTGGTTCTACTGTTGGTCCTATGTATGATCCTAATATCGACAATGACGGTAACGGCTCTGCCGACACAGGAGGTGAGTTCGTTGCTGAATTCAAGATGTGGGAGAACTGGGAATTATTCGAAACATTCAGATCTATATTAGACGAAGGAACAATAGAATACCCGGAAGGTAGCGGTGTATTCTATGAAATTGGAGATGTCATCACTTATGAAGGAAGAGAAGTAACACTTACTCGTTCCGGATTATCTGAAAGCAGGTTCGTGCTGGCATCCGGTTCCAACGTCTGGATTACCAAAGGCGCGCTTTTCAACTCTACAGAAAACCCAACTTGGGTGAAGCTGCAAGCAGGAGCAACCTTAGGTGTTCCTACTGCATTTGAATTCTCAGGCGATGGCGACATGCTGTATGTAGGTACTTCTGCAGGCCGCCTGTATCGCTTTGAAGGACTTTTAAATGCTACGCTTGAATATTCTGATTTAGATGGTGACGGAGATGCTGATGATTACGATCCTGCTGTGGATGGAATTACGCAGTATCTGTATCCGGGTCCTTTCGGAAGCCGTATCACTGGTATCAGCGTTGATAAAAATGACCCAGATAACGTAGCCGTTTCAAGAGGTGGTTATGGTGTGGATGATAATGTATTCCATTCCTCCAATGCCTTGTCAAATGATGCGGCTGTATTCAATAACATTGCTAGTGGATTACCCAATATTCCCGTGTTTGATGTCCTGATTCATTCTTACGACAACAACTGGATAATCGCTGCCACTGAGTTCGGCGTGTGGTCTTATAACCTGGCCAGCGTTGGAGAGTGGGCTCATGAAAGCTCTGTTATTGGTGTAGTTCCTGTATTTGAAATACGTGAAGACTGGATCAGGGATACAGATTGTCGTGCCATCTATATAGGTACACATGGTCGTGGTTACTTCAGAGCAACCAACCTGGCTCCCGGTGATTGTAACTTCGCTAAGGAAAACGACATCGCGGTTGAATCAGGTCCTATTCAGGAAGAGATTGTGGCCGGTATAGTGATTGCTCCAAATCCAACCAATGAATATGCAGAGATAGGTCTTACCTTGCTGGAAGCAGCCAATGTAAACATCAGTGTATACAACATGGTAGGTAACAAAATGATGGATGTAGTGTCCGGGGCTTATCCGGCAGGAACCTCCAGAATTGGTCTTAATGTGAAAGATCTTGATGCTGGAAACTACCTGGTAGTATTCATGGTAGATGGTATCTTAACATCCAGAAAAATTACAGTACTCTAATCAAGTACCAATTTATTCAAAAGCCTTGCTCTTCATGAGCAAGGCTTTTTTTTGCCCGCCTTGCCGGGATTGGGTAGGAACCGATATCCTCTGCACGACCCTTATAATAGCATGTAGCAAGGCGTTAATGATCTGGGTAGCATTGCTCGGGGTGTTAATTGGTTATTAATCCTGTGTGCCGTCAGCAGCAATGTAGCTTCCTTGATTGACACCGTATGCACCGTTAGCGAACTGAGCCGGAAAGGAGATGTAGCGTTAACTGTATACTACTAATAGCCTTTTGCCTACTTAGCTGGATGGTGAAAGCCTTGCACCCTGGAATGTTATGTCGAAGTAGGAGGACAACAGGTGAGACGGGGCTGCGTCTTGGACGGATTAATAGTCTAGCAGTTGGAGAACAGGTGAGAGCTTTCTTCATCTGCTGTAATTAATTGAATAATAGGCAGATGGGAGGAATGCAGCTGTGTTTCATGAACACTTTGGAAGCCTGCAAGATGCTTATGGTTGGCAGTGTTTCAATAATACTGAAGGTTCTCCTTGCACATGCGAAGGATTCCGGTTTCACTTGATAAGGATCAACAGTATAGTTGCTCTAGTTATCAAATGGGAGGGAAGTTGTACATGTTCAGTGCAGCCCGCAGCAGGTGTTTCATACAGGATATGATAGCAGGAATAGAATATTCTGGGCATAAAAAAGCCGGACCAAGCAATGCAGGTCCGGCTTTTAGCATTGTATTTACTTATTCTACAACAAAGCTTCTAGTAACGGCTTGTCCAGCAGCATTTTGAATATGCATCATGTACAAACCAGCAGCAAGTTGCTCCACATTGATGGCGTCATTGAAAGTGGTAACCTGGCCAGGATTGTTGCGATAAACAACCTGACCTTGATTATTCACGATGCTCACCATGATATCCTCTGATGTATTGAAAGAAACATTCAGATTTATCAGGTTATTCGCCGGGTTAGGATACAGGCTGAAATCATTCAGTGAACTGAATTCATCCAGGCTGGTACAGAAATCAACGTTGATGGTACGGCATGTTTCATAGGAAACTGCACCTTCAGTTACCACCACACACACTTCATAGGAACCGGGGTTCGGGAATGTATGTGTAGGGTTTTGATCGAAATCTATGGAACCGTCTCCAAAAATCCAGTAGTAGGAAGCGGAGGCAGGATCATCCATGAAATTGCTCAGATCGAAGAACTCCATAGTGAGATCGACGCATGGAGAGACATTCTGGAAGGCAAAAGCAGCTCCTTTGGGGGCCATATGCCAGTCCACAAATGCATGTTCCCATGCGTATTCAGGTGACAAGAAAGCAGTCGTGTTGATATAGTAACCGTTCCATCCTGTAGTACTGATGTTATAACGAACATCAGAAGTAGCAGCACCGGACTGATTGTAAGAACCATCACCGTAGGCTGTAGGCAGGGATTCCAGCAACTCCTCGTTGGTGAGCAGCCAGAAAACGTTCATAGGATTGGTAACGGTAGGAGGATCATTGAAATCCAGGAGCGTATCTCCGAAAGAGTAGCTCTGACCCGGCTTGTAAGAGAAGGCGATACCTATCTTGTTAGCATTGCCAGTAGGAGATTTTGGTATTTCGATGTCTACAGGCAATTGAATGTAACCAATACCGAAGGACGCAGTATCAGCATCACCCAGTAAAACGGTCTGCTTTTGGAAAGTCCCGTTTGGACGATTGAAATCATCTATATAACGGGTGTATACTGCCTGGTATGGAGGGTCTCCAAGAGTACCAAATACCAGCGCGCTGGATGAAGGCGTAATCAGATAAACCTCGAGGGTATCAGTTACATCAGTATTGTACCTATCGTAATAGTAGTATATACCAACAGAGTCTACATCAAATGCATGTTTGGCATCAAACCACAGCGGTGTAGGAACTGCAGGAGGTATATCGGGGTAGTATTCGTAATCTACATAATCGTGGAAATAGAAGGATGTAGGATCCAGGGTAGTAGCGAAAGAGTGCACCCACCAGAAATACTCGAAGGGGCCTGTACCATCATTACCTACTACTTTTACGGTGGAGTCCGGCCATAAAGGCATGGCAGAGATGTTCTCCAGTGCCAGACCATTGAAAGCGAGGTCTACACCCAGGCTGTAGTTCACCCAGTAATAAGTTAGTGCACCGTCTCTGGTGCCACTCAGATATCGGTCTTTGTAGACCATATCTTTTGATGCTGGCTTTGCGTCACGGGGTAACAGGTTCAGCTCCTTGTCAATTCCCGTTGTAGGGGCCTGACCAAATGCTGCGCCTGAAATTGTAACAATCGCCAAGATTGTAAAAATTTTCTTCATTTGCACGTAAGTTTGGTTCAAAGATACGCAATAGAAGCCTTTTTCCTGTCAGAATGAGGTAATCAATTTCTTAATCCTTCTTAAGAAAACAGCTGCGGCAGCGGGGTTCGTACTCATTTTTTTCGCCCAGCATAACTTGTTCCTGGTTATCGACCAACCGGTAACTATGGGAGGCAATATTGCCGCATCGCACGCAGATAGCATGGACCTTGGTGACATATTCCGCAACAGCCAGCAGGTGGGGCATCGGACCAAAGGGCTTGCCACTGAAATCCATATCCAGACCTGCTACAATTACCCGGATACCTCTGTTCGCCAGTTGCTGGGCCACCTCTACCACGCCGGCATCAAAGAATTGAACTTCGTCTATGCCTACTACACTGCATTGGTTGCTCAATAGCAAAATATTGGAAGAGTGACTCACAGGGGTGCTCCTGATAAGGTTTTCATCGTGAGAAACAATATGGGTATCATCGTAACGGGTATCCACACTGGGTTTGAATATCTCTACCTTCTGATTGGCAAATCGCGCACGTTTGAGTCTGCGGATGAGCTCTTCTGTTTTACCACTGAACATACAACCAGCGATAGCTTCAATCCATCCCTTGCGGTCTCCTGTTATCTGCGGCTCAATGAACATGTGTGATGAATGCTATAATTTTGAGCGAATTTAATTTATCCTTCCGGTAAACCAATTAAACATGCAACAAACAGAGAAATTAAAAACACTTTTCGCTGAAATTACAGAGCTTTTTGAACAGCAGGGTAAAAGGGGGCTTTCTCTGGTAGAGCTGGATATCTTAAAAATGAAAGTTGCATCGTTGTACGAACAATTGTCTAACGTCCAGCCGGCAACACAACTGCCAGACAACTCCATACTACAGGATACTACACAGACCCCAGAGATTTCGGAAATCGAGGAGGAGCGCAAGGTGCAGGTAAGCATGGATCACATGTCAGATCCGGTCCAACCGGAAATTGTCCCAGAGGAACAGGAAGCTCCTGCGCAGGAAGAAGTAACTGCACAGGAAGAGTTGCCCTTGCAGGATGAGACAGCTCAAGCGGAAGTGGATGCACCCCGTGTTGAAAGCCAGCCAGTGGCCACCGACCCTTCAAAAGATAAAACCAATATCAACGAGATTCTTGCTGCTGAAAAAAAGACACTCGCAGATAAAATCAACCTGCCCGCCGGAGGCTCCCTCAAAAAACAGATGGATGTGAATGCCCGCTTCTTTTTTACCAGAGAATTATTCGGCAACAATCAGGATGCTTTTGACAAGGCGGTCCGGTTTATAGATAATCTGGCTTCTTTGGAAGATGCCAACGTCTATATAGAAAAAGAACTTGCGGTTAAATACAACTGGGAAAAAGAGTCTAAAGCACGCAGCAAATTCAATGATGCCGTGAAGCTACGATTTCACGGATAAGTAAGGGGCCAAAGCTGCAAGAGCTTTTAGTGTGCCTCCGGAGCGCTCCTGCACATACGCCGCTGCTGCCGAAGAGCTTTGCAGGTACTGCACCTCATCTCCATGCAACTTCAGTAAAACTGCTTCCAGTTCTGTGGCATCTGCTACGGAAAATCCGGCCCCTGCTGTTATCAGCTCCACAGCTTCATTGAACTTGGAATAGTTTTTACCAAAAACCACAGGTATACCATATACGGCAGCTTCCAGCGTGTTGTGCAAGCCGGCACCCCAGGCACCACCAATGAAAGCAAAATGAGCATACCTGTAGGCTGATGCCAATACCCCGATCGAATCTAAAATGAGCATTTCAGGAACCTGTGTGCCTGAATACTGCTCGCTGAATCGCACAGCAGTTGAACCGTACAATTGCATCACTTTCTGGATGTGGACAGCATCCACTAGATGAGGAGCTAAAATCAATCTGAAACCTTGGGAGCGTAACGTACTTTTATAAGCTTTCAGGATAACGGCATCATCTTCCGGCCAGGTACTGCCACAGATAAGAACAGGTCCTTGTTCCCGCATACGCTGCATAACCTCTATGTGTACAGGTTGTCTGGCTATGTCCAGCACGCGGTCAAACCGAAGGTCTGGCGCTACCGTGCTTTTGATACCAACAGATTCCAATAAATGTTGAGATGATATGTTCTGGACAAGAATGGCTGCATAGAGTTGCAGCATGGAACGGTGAAAAGCTCCATACCAGCGGAAAAATATTTGCTGTGGTCGGAAAATGCCCGCAAAAAGAAAGACGGGAATCTTGCGATTATGTAATTCTCGGAGGCAGAAATACCAGAACTCATACTTTATAAAAATTGCTATGTCAGGTCGGGCCGTGTCCAGAAACCTGGCAGCACCGGAAGGGGTATCTAAAGGCAGATAAGTCACTGCATCCGCCCCTTGAAATTGCTTTCTGACTTCATAACCGCTGGGGGAGAAGAAGGTGAGCAGAATGGTGGCAGCAGGGTATCGATTGCGAATGGCTTCCAGTAGTGGACGACCTTGTTCAAATTCGCCTAAGGAAGCGCAATGCATCCAAATGGTCAATGATCTGCGCTCAGGCAGTTGGCGTAAATGCTGCTGAATATCCCTGCGTCCTTTTGTCCAGAGGGCTGCTTTGGAATGAAAAGGAGCTACAAGTCGTATCCCCCAGAAATAGGATAGTGTCGCAATCCTGTAAATCAAGCGTCCCAGCCATATCATCATTAATAAGTATAATACCTGCGGGCGGGTTTTTGATAAACGGGTAATATCCAGGATAACTTCAGGTTAATCATCATGTCCAGCCGGTTGTCGGTCTCTGTCAGCTGATTGTCGAAGTTGATACTGCGTATGCCTGTAGTGAATGCCTGGGTGAATTCAATACCTGCGCGGAAGTTCACGAAATTGCGGTTGCTGAACAGGTAATAGCCGATGTATTCACTGAACTGAACCCCTCCGGTCAGTCGGTCGTAGCCTTTTTTGTAGTCGCCGGTCAGCTGGGGTGCTAGCGATTCATCAATATAAATCTGAATATTATGCTGCATATAACCTACGCCCCCTATAATGGCAATGCCTGAGTTCGGGTTGATGCCCAGTATATTCGTAATACCACCAAAGTACACCATGAGGTCAAAGCCTTGCTCGAAAAGCGCAGGGTTATAGAGCTGCCCGTCCGAGCCGATGATATTGCCATCGTCTGTTTTGAGGTTGTAAAAAATGCTGTCCTCTTTCACATCGCTTCCGAAAAGATAATGACCACTGATACCAAAAAGCAGGTTTTGTTTGGTCTTAAACTGCCATCCCACACCTGCCAGACCGTGTAAGCCAAATCGGTCAGCAAGATCTCCCAGAGGCAAACCAGCAGCTCCGTCGATAACGATGAGGTTGGCCTGCACTACCGAGTCGTTGAGATTTACATTCTGTGCCTTACCAGCAACAGTGAAGGCAATAAGCACTAATACGGATAGGATTCTTCTCATGGCTGTAGCACAAAAGTACGAAGTAGCATGCTTAAAACTCCTTAAACCGCACTTCATTATCTTTGCACCCAGAAATTTCAACAATGCACAAGATTCAGATGGTGGACCTTTCCCGCCAATACGATGCGATAAAGCAAGATATTCAGCAAAATTGGGAGGAGGTCATTACCACCACACAATTTATCAATGGAGCAGCAACAAAGAAGTTTACAGCCGACCTTGCAGCTTATCTGGATGCCCGGCACTGCATACCCTGCGCCAATGGTACCGATGCTCTACAGATTGCCCTGATGGCCCTGGGACTTCAACCGGGTGATGAGGTGATTTCTATTCCGTTCACATTTGTCGCTACTGTAGAAGTCGTGGCATTGTTGCAACTGAAACCGGTGTTCGTGGATATCGACCCTCATACATTCAATCTGGATGCTGCTCAACTGGAAAAGGCTATTACCCCGCGCACCAAATGCATCATTCCTGTCCACCTCTTTGGCCAGGCAGCAGATATGGATGCGATTATGGCCATTGCAGAAAAGCATCAGCTATATGTGGTAGAAGATAATGCGCAGGCCATCGGCTGCAATTACAGAATGAAGGATGGAAGCACCCGTAAAACCGGCACCATAGGCCATATCGGAACGACCTCCTTTTATCCAACCAAAAACCTGGGAGGTTATGGAGACGGAGGAGCACTATTTACCAATGATGATACCCTGGCCGCCAAAATGCTTACCATCACCAATCATGGTTCTGACAGAAGGTACTACTATGATTCTATCGGGGTCAATTCAAGGCTGGATAGTCTGCAGGCAGCTATTCTCAATGCCAAACTGCCCCATCTCGACCAGTATAACCGCAAAAGACAACAGGCAGCTGATTACTACGATAAGTTACTGGCCGGTATAGAAGGTATAGAAATTCCCGCACGTGCTGCCACTTCCAACCATGTTTTTCACCAGTATACCATAAGGGTAAAAAACAGAAGAGATGCTTTACAGCAATTTTTGCAGGAAGCCGGCATACCATCCATGATTTATTATCCGGTACCCTTGCACCTGAGCAAAGCGTATGCAGAATATGGCTACCAACCTGGTGATTTCCCCGTAAGTGAACATGCGGCAACAGAAGTTTTGTCTTTGCCCATGCACACCGAACTGGATGCAGATCAGATAGAATACATTGCAATGAGCATATCTAATTTTATGAACAAATAACTAAATATGAAAAATATTTTAATAACAGGTGGAGCGGGTTTTATTGGTTCCCATTTGGTGAGATGGATGTTGAATAAGTATCCGGAATATACCATCATCAATCTGGATAAACTGACGTATGCAGGTAACCTGGAGAATTTGAGGGATATAGAACACCTGCCGAACTACCGGTTCATCAAAGGCGATATTGTAGATGCAGGGTTTATTCAAGGCCTTTTTGCAGATATAGCTTTTGATGGTATTATCCACCTCGCCGCAGAATCACATGTGGATCGTTCCATTGCCAATCCTATTGAATTTGTAATGACCAATGTGGTCGGTACTGTGAATCTTCTGAATGCAGCAAAGCACCAATGGAAAGACAACTACACCGATAAGCTTTTTTATCATGTTTCCACTGATGAGGTATATGGTTCATTGGGAGAGACAGGTATTTTCACAGAAACAACACCCTATGATCCCCACAGTCCCTACTCGGCCTCCAAGGCCAGCAGCGATCATTTTGTGCGGGCTTATGCCGATACCTATGGGCTTCCTGTTGTGTTGTCGAACTGCTCCAACAACTACGGACCCTACCAGTTTCCTGAGAAGCTGTTACCACTGGCCATCAATAATATCCTCCACAGTAAGCCTATCCCGGTATATGGTAAAGGTGAAAATATACGCGACTGGCTGTGGGTGATTGACCATGCCCGGGCCATCGATTTAATCTACCATGAAGGTAAAAGGGGAGAAACCTACAACATCGGCGGGTTCAATGAATGGAAGAATATTGACCTGATTTATGCTTTGTGTTCCATTATGGATAACAAGCTTGGACGACCGGAGGGAACCTCCCGCGGATTAATCACATTTGTAAAGGATAGGGCAGGACATGACCTGAGATATGCTATTGATGCCGGCAAGCTCAACAGGGAGTTGGGCTGGGAGCCATCATTGCAGTTTGAAGAAGGGTTGGCAAAAACTGTCGACTGGTACCTGGAAAATACAGAATGGATGGAGCATGTGACTTCGGGGAATTATCAGAATTACTACCAGCAACAATACGCCAACAGATAACATGGCATTTACAGAAACAGGTATTCCGGGATTAGTAGTTTTTGAACCACGTGTTTTCGAAGACGACAGAGGGTATTTTTTTGAAAGTTTCAACGCCCGTGTATTTGAAGCTGCTGGAATCACCCGGCCATTTGTGCAGGATAACCAAAGCCGCTCCGTAAAAGGTGTGTTGCGCGGATTGCACTATCAGCTTAATCCCATGGCTCAGGCTAAGCTGGTGCGTGTTGTGGAAGGAGAAGTGGTGGATGTAGCGGTGGATCTTCGGAAAGGCTCTCCCACGTTCGGAAAACATTATTCCATTCTGTTATCTGCAGAAAATAAGAAGCAACTTTATATTCCGAGAGGTTTTGCACATGGCTTCGTTGTCCTCAGTTCCACCGCAGAATTCTTTTACAAGTGCGATAACTTTTATTCCAGGGAGCACGATGCAGGAATTCGCTTTGATGACCCCACACTCGGTATTGACTGGATGACTGATTTAAGTGCAGTTCAGGTTTCAGATAAAGACAGGGATTTACCTTTTCTGGAAAGCGCCAATTATAATTTTGAATTTAGTATATGAAAATTCTTGTAACAGGTTCTATCGGACAACTGGGGAGTGAGTTGCGCTTTCTTTCCGCATCAAGACCAGGTGATTCGTTCCTGTTTGTTGATTTGGATGAGCTGGATATCACTGATGCACCTGCTGTCGATAGGCTGATGGCGAAAGAGCAACCCGATGTGTGTATCAACTGTGCCGCATATACTGCTGTAGATAAAGCTGAGACGGAAGCTGCTATCGCCTTTAAGGTAAATGCAGAGGGTCCGGAAAATCTGATTCAGTCCTGCAATCGTTATAACGCGCTATTCATACACATATCAACTGATTTTGTATTTGATGGTGCTGCCACGAAGCCTTACAAGACGAATGATGAAGTCCGGCCATCGAGTGTGTACGGTGCCTCCAAGGCAGAAGGGGAAGCACGGGTACTGTTGCTTGGCAAACGCTTTTACCTGCTGCGCACCTCCTGGGTGTATTCTTCCTATGGTAATAATTTTGTGAAGACCATGATTCGCCTGGGGAAGGAAAGAGCCACCATTAATGTAGTTGACGATCAAAGGGGCAGACCCACTTATGCACGGGATCTGGCCGCTGCTATTCTGGAATTTGTAGATGGTGAGACTGAGATTCCTTATGGGCTGTACCATTACTCCAACACGGGTGAGGCTACCTGGTTTGAACTGGCCTCAGAGGTAATGAAGGCCTATGATTTGGCGTGTAACGTATTGCCCATACCTACCACAGCATATCCAACGCCTGCAAAACGACCTGCGTTTTCCGTACTTGATTTAAGTGAAACACAGGCACTGAATAGAATTTCATTGCTGGACTGGAAAGAGAGCTTATATAAATGTATTTCAATATTAAAACAAAATGAACATGCTGGACAAGATTGATGTAAAAGAGATCATAGAGGTAACAAGAAAAGCTGGAGATGCCATCATGGCCATCTACTCCACAGATGATTTTGCAGTGGTAGACAAGAGCGACAATTCACCACTGACCAAAGCAGATAATGCATCCAATGATGTAATCAACGCTATGCTGAAAAGCAGCTATCCGGATATTCCTATAATTTCTGAAGAGAACAAAGCCATCGACTACAGTGAACGCAAAGACTGGGACTGGTTCTGGCTGGTAGATCCGCTCGATGGAACCAAAGAGTTCATTAAAAAGAATGGAGAGTTTACAGTCAATATCGCCCTGGTACACAACGGGAAGCCTGTATTGGGCGTTGTCGGTGTTCCGGCGCGCAACCATATCTACTATGCTGCAGCCGGCTCCGGTGCCTTCAAAATTGATGAAAACGGCAATGAAACGCCCTTGAAAGTAAATGCGCCTCGCGCAGATTCGATAGCACTCATTGGCAGCAGGTCCCATCCATCACCGGAATTCGATGCCTACCTGAAAGAAATGGAGGCCCGGTTCGCCAATGTCGATTTTGTGGCAGCAGGAAGCTCCCTGAAATTCTGTTTGATCGCAGAAGGTAAAGCCGATGTATATCCCAGGTTGGGTCCCACCATGGAATGGGATACCGGGGCAGGTCATGCAGTAGTGCTGGAAGCCGGTGCCAGGGTAAAAGTATTTGGTGGAGATTCGGACTTGCAATACAACAAAGAGAATCTGCTCAATCCTTTCTTCATTGTGGAGCGGGCAGATAGCTGATGCTATTCGAATCTTAAGTGTTTGACAGACTCTCCGGAGTCGCGCAATTCCAACAGCGCATCAATCCCGATATTCAGGTGCATCTCGGCAAACCGGGATGTCACCTGTTTATCGCCTTCAGCTGTCTTAACGCCTTCGGGGTCCATGGGTATGTCTGAAACAAGCAGCAAAGCACCATGCGGGATTTTATTCATAAACCCGACAGTGAAGATGGTGGCTGTTTCCATATCAATGCCCATAGCGCGTATAGAGCGCAGGTATTCTTTAAAATCATTATCGTGTTCCCAAACCCTGCGGTTGGTAGTATACACGGTCCCCGTCAGGTAGTCCTGCTTATACCGCTGAATCACATGCGAGACAGCCATTTGCAGTCTGAACGAAGGCAGTGCCGGCACCTCGGGAGGCATGTAGTCGTCACTGGTGCCTTCACCCCTGATGGCTGCAATAGGTAAAATCAAATCGCCGATTTCCGTAATTTTCTTCAGTCCGCCACACTTGCCCAGAAAGAGCACTGCCTTGGGCATGATAGCCGATAATAAATCCATCACTGTTGCCGCCATGGCCGAACCCATTCCGAAATTGATAATGGTTATTCCATTGGCTGTGGCTGCCTGCATAGGTTTATCCTTACCAACAACAGGAACCTCGAATCGCTCGGCAAATGCCTGCACATAATTGATGAAATTGGTTAGCAGGATATGTTCACCAAAGGCATCCAGTTCCATTCCGGTGTACCTGGGTAACCAGTTCTTTACGATAGCTTCTTTGGTATCCATCGGTGTTAATTTAGCTGGGAAAGCCCCCTGACCAGGGTTTCTTTCCTATTTTTAGGCTTCCACAAACATAACTATGAAAATTGTAAGCAACATCATCTTCCTGTGCACACTTACCAGCTGCGTTATGGCGCAAACTCCGGCAGAAATGCGCATCAGAGGTGAAGCGAAAAGGGAAGTGCTGGAAGCCAAATCCTGGCTGAAAGAATTGCCGGTGGTCAATATAGGACCATCTATCATGAGCGGCAGGGTAACTGATATTGCCGTCCACCCCGATAATCCATCGACCTTCTTAGTGGCTTATGCATCAGGTGGATTGTGGAAGACCGTCAATAACGGACAATCTTTTGAACCCTTATTCGACAATGAAGCAGCAATGACTATTGGTGCTATAGCTGTGGATTGGAAGCGAAATGTTATCTATATCGGCACCGGTGAGGTTAATTCATCGCGCTCTTCATATGCAGGCCTGGGTGTGTATCGTTCTGATGATGGAGGTGCAACCTGGAACTACCTGGGCTTGCCGGAATCTCACCATATAGGAACCATTCTTCTACATCCCGATAATCCGGATATTGCCTGGGTGGCAGTCCTTGGACATCTCTATACATCTAATGCTGAACGAGGGGTTTATAAAACACAGGATGGTGGCAAAACCTGGCAGCACGTACTGAAAAAAGATGCCAATACGGGTGCCGTGGAATTGAGTATGGATCCGAACAATCCTGACAGGCTGTATGCCTGCCTTTGGGAGCGGGAAAGAAAGGCATGGAACTTCAAAGAGAGCGGTCCCGGTTCCGGAATTTATACCTCTGTGGATGGCGGCAAAAAATGGCAAATATTGACGTGTCCCGATTCCGGGTTTCCTTCCGGAGAAGGAATGGGACGCACAGGACTTGCTGTTGCTGCGGGCAAAAAAGGGCTGCTCTATGCGGTGGTGGACAATCAGGCGAGAAAGGATAAGAAAGAAGAGCAAGCTTCAAAAGAGGGACTGCGGCCGGAGGACCTCGATGGTATTACCAAGGAGGCTTTCTTGGCTTTGGATGATTCCCTGCTCAACCAATTTCTGAAAGAAAATAATGTCGATACCAGCTACAACGCAGCTCTGTTGAAAGCCAAAGTAAAAGACGGAACTTTCAGATCAACTGTATTGACAGACTACCTGGACCTGGGTGCCTATGTTTTTGATAGCCCCATTTATGGCTGTCAGGTCTATAAGAGCAGCGACTACGGAGCTACATGGACCCAGGTAGACGCAGGTGGCTTGTTTTCGGTGTACAACACCTATGGATATTACTTTGGTAAAATCTATGTCTCGCCGCAGGACACAAATAAGCTGATTGTCCTGGGTGTACCGATAATCATGAGTGAAGATGGCGGAAAGTCATGGAAAAGCATTGGAGGTGACAATGTGCATGCAGATCACCATATTGTATGGATGAATCCCGACAACGACGATCATCTGATCATTGGCAATGATGGAGGCGTGAATATCACCTACGATAGCGGCAAGCACTGGTTCCTGGCAAATACACCTGCAGTGGGTCAATTCTATGCGGTAGAAGTAGATGATGCACAGCCTTATAATGTCTATGGCGGCTTGCAGGACAATGGCGTATGGTACGGACCATCTACCTATACGGCCGGCAGCGGATGGCTGCAGCGGGGCGAATTCCCTTATAAGTTTATTTACGGAGGCGACGGCATGCAGGTGGAAGTGGATAAACGCGACAATGCCACCATCTATACCGGGTATCAGTTCGGCTATTATGCCAGAATGCGCAAGAACAGTGATGATTACCTGGAAATAAGACCCCGTCATGAGATGGGAGAATTTCCCCTGCGGTTTAACTGGCAAACGCCCATTCAATTATCGGAACACAATCAGGATATCCTGTACTACGGTAGCAACAGACTGCACCGCTCCATGCTGCAAGGTGCTGCGATGGAGACATTGAGCGATGATTTGACCAATGGCAGGAAGGAGGGCGATGTACCCTTTGGTACCATCTCTACGATTAGTGAATCCCCGATTCGATTTGGTCTGATTTACGTTGGTACGGACGACGGTAATATCCAGTTGTCAACAGATGGAGGCTATACCTGGCAAAAGCGCACCGAAGGTTTGCCGGCCGGATTATGGGTCAGCAGGGTAGTTGCCTCTGCCCATGAGGCAGGCAGGGTTTACATTACGCTGAACGGCTACAGAAATGATGACTTTGAAGCTTATATCTACCGCAGTGATGACTTTGGTAAAAAATGGTACAGAATGGGACAGGAGCTGCCTCATGAGCCTGTGAATGTCATTATTGAAGACCCGGTGAACCCCCGGCTGCTGTTTGTAGGAACCGACAACGGACTCTATGCAAGTTTCAACGGTGGCGATAACTGGATGGCAGTAACAGGTAATGAAGAGCAGCCTCTGCCAAGAGTAGCCGTGCACGACCTCGCTATTCAGCCGCGGGTAAAGGAACTGGTGATAGCCACGCACGGAAGAAGCTTGTACAAGATGGAAATTGGTCTGCTGGAAGCCATCAACGATGATATCCTGGCAATGCCTGTTTACGCATTTACCGTAAGTGACATACCCTATTACGAAGGACAGGGGTCTACACCCTGGTGGAGAGCTTTTGCATCTCCCGATGTGCGGGATTATCCTTTTTACTGGATAGCTGCCGGCGAGGGAGAAAGTCAACTAGCCATCATGGATGCCGAAGGTAAAGTGTTGCATAAAACTACAGTCGATGGTGTTTCGGGCATCAACGTCTGGAATTACGACTTGTCGGTGCAGGAGGCGTTGCTGGAAAATGCACCTGAACTGGAAAAGGCTGCCAATGGAGTTGCCTACCTGGCACCCGGTTCTTATACCTGGAAAATTACCTCGGCAGAAGGTGATTCACAAACTGTTGATTTTAAGGTAGTTAAAAGGTGAGTGTAGGCTCTTGCATACAGTGCACAATAATGCGCATATAATTTTTGTTGGAATCAGAAAAAACTGCGATATTTGCAGTCCGTTTGTAAAAAGAAAAGTGTCATGGCACGAGTATGTGATTTAACAGGAAAAAAGACAATCAGTGGGAACAATGTATCTCACTCGAACAGGAAGTCGAAGAGGAAGTTTTACCCGAATCTGCAAACCAAGCGTTTCTATATCCCTGAAGAGGGTCGCTGGGTTACGCTGAAGGTGGCTGCTTCTACTTTGAAGACCATCAACAGAAAGGGCATCACTGCCTACATCAATGAATTGTACAAAGAAGGAAAGCTGTAAATAATAAGCCATGGCAAAGAAATCAAAAGGCGTAAGGATACAGGTAATTCTGGAGTGCACAGAACAGAAGCACACAGATATCCCCGGCATCAGCAGGTATATTACTACCAAAAACAGGCGGAACACGCCCGATCGTATTGAATTGAAGAAGTTCAATCCGTACATGAAAAAAGTAACGCTTCACAAAGAAATTAAATAACAATGGGAAAGGTCAGTAAGAACGCCCGGGTAGGTAAGGGTAAAATTTCCGGAGGTGGTAAAGAAATGGTGAAAATCATTGTTACCGAAAAATCACCCAAAACCGGAGCCTATATCTTTAAGGAACGCATTGTGCACAAAGACAAAGTGCAGGATGTGCTGAAAGGCAATGCCTGATAGCCCTGCCTTTAATGAATAAAAAGCTTCTATATGCTATAGAGGCTTTTTTTGTTTAAACCAGCTTCAATACGAACAAATGGCATTATTTGGTTTCTTTAATAAAGAGAAGAAGGAAGACCTGGATAAGGGGCTGGAGAAAACGCGTGAAGGCATATTCTCCAGGATTTCCAGAGCGGTAGCAGGTAAGAGCAAAGTAGACGATGCATTTCTCGACGAACTGGAAGAGATTTTAATCAGCAGCGATGTTGGTCTGGATACTACAGTTAAAATCATAGATCGCCTGCAGGAACGGGTTGCCAGAGATAAGTTCCTTAATGTGGAAGAGCTGCAGGGAATCCTCCGCAGTGAAATTGTAAAGCTGCTGTCTGAAAGCAATACACCCGATTATGATTCTTTTCAATTGCCGGAAGACAAAAAGCCCTACATCATATTGGTAGTAGGAGTGAATGGTGTGGGCAAAACCACCACCATAGGAAAACTCGCCAGTCAGTTCCACAACCAGGGTAAGAAAGTCCTGCTGGGCGCAGGGGATACATTTCGTGCAGCAGCCATTGATCAATTGGGCATCTGGGCGGACCGTGTTGGTGTGCCCATTGTAAAGCACAGCATGGGCTCGGATCCTGCTGCTGTTGCTTTTGATACCGTGAAAACAGCTAAAGCTAAAGATGTAGATGTGGTGCTGATTGATACTGCAGGCCGCCTGCACAATAAGGTCAATCTCATGAATGAGCTGAGCAAAATCAAGCGGGTGGTACAGAAAGAATATCCCGATGCTCCACATGAAGTGTTGCTGGTACTGGATGCATCCACCGGACAAAATGCGCTGGAACAAGCCCGGCAGTTCACCGCAGCTACAGAGGTAACCGCGCTGGCACTCACCAAATTAGATGGCACCGCCAAAGGAGGTGTTGTGCTGGGCATTGCCGACCAGTTTAAGATTCCAGTAAAATATATTGGCGTTGGCGAACAGGTGCATCAGCTGCAGGTGTTCAATAAGGAGGCATTTGTAAATGCATTATTTGGGGATAAGTAATTATGAAAGCGAAAGGCAGCACCAAGGAAAAGGTAAACATCATAACGCTGGGTTGTTCTAAAAACCTCGTAGACAGCGAAGTGCTGCTCACTCAACTGAAAGCCAACGATGTGGATGTAGCCCATCAATCTGAAGAAGAGGCGGGCATTATCGTCATCAATACATGCGGTTTTATTGATAGGGCTAAGCAGCAAAGCATTGATACCATTCTGCAATATGCCGATGCCAAAGCCAATGGCGAAATACAAAAGCTTTACGTTACCGGCTGCTTGTCGCACAGGTATAAAGACGAATTGCGACTGGAAATTCCGGAAGTAGACGCATGGTTCGGTACTATGGAGTTACCGGCCTTGCTGGAGCGGTTCAAAGCTGATTACAAGCATGAACTGCTGGGGGAGAGGGTGACTACCACCGCCAGTCATTATGCCTATCTGAAGATATCGGAAGGTTGTAACCGCACTTGTTCCTTTTGCGCTATACCGCTCATGAGAGGTGGCCATCGCAGCCGTCCCATGGAGGAACTGGTGCAGGAAGCCAAAAACCTTGCCCGCAACGGCGTTAAAGAGCTGATGCTGATTGCGCAGGAGCTGACTTATTACGGGCTGGACATCTATAAAAAACGGGCACTATCTGAATTGCTGGATAAATTATCGGCTGTGGAAGGCATTGAATGGATACGCCTGCATTATGCCTATCCTTCCAAGTTTCCGCTTGAAGTGATCGATACCATTGCAGCCCATCCTACTATCTGCAATTATCTCGACATTCCGCTGCAACACGGCAGCAATCGCATGCTGGAGCGTATGAAGCGGCAAATTACCCGGGAAGAGACGGAAGCCCTGATACATGCCATTCGCGAAAAACTGCCTTCCATTGCCATCAGAACGACCATGCTGGTTGGATTCCCTGGCGAAACGGAAGAGGATATCGACGAACTGATTGATTTTGTGGAACGCATGCGCTTTGACAGGCTGGGCGTTTTCACCTACTCTCATGAAGAAGGTACCAGTGGCTATGCGCTGGAGGATGATGTTCCTGAAGAGGTGAAGCAGGAACGCGCTGCGCGCCTGATGGAAGTGCAGCAATCCATTTCTGAAGAAATCAATAATCAAAAGGTAGGTAAGGTTTATAAAACGTTGATAGACACCATAGAAAGTGGCTATTTTGTGGGTAGGACAGAGGCCGATTCTCCTGAGGTGGACAATGAAGTGCTGATTCCTGCCGATAAATTCTTTCTGCGTGTGGGAGATTTTGCCCAAATTCGCATTACTGCCGCTGATGCATTCGATTTGTACGGCGAACCAGTACCAGCAGCATGAGCCCGTTTCAAATCCATCCATTACCATTTGCAGCTACCCGCAGGTTTTCAGGACTGTTATTAGACTACCTTTCCGGCAAACCGCAATTAGATCCTTTTTATACCTATAAGCCGGAGGCTGCATCCTTTTCCAGGGCATTAACCAGGAAAACATTTACGCAACAACAACGAGACCTTTTAACAAAGGTGCTTCAAGAACAATATCAGGGTACCCAACTAACAGAAAAAGTAGCCGACAACATAGCTGCTTTTGCCGTCGAAAACACTTTCTGCGCCGTTACGGCGCACCAGCTTAATGTGCTTACGGGCCCTTTATATGTTATTTATAAAGCACAGTCAGTCATTGATTTATGCAATCTTGTTGAACAAGAAAATGAAGGATGCAAGATGGTGCCTGTCTTTTGGCTGGGAAGCGAAGACCACGATCTTCCTGAAATCAATCATATAGATTTGGCGGGAAGTCATATCGAGTGGAATACCCAGCAGCAGGGACCGGCGGGCCGGATGCAAACAGCCGGTATGGAGGAAATGATTCGGGAGGTGCAGGCAGCTACGGGACACCACGTGCTGGCGAAAGAATGGCTGGATACGGCCCTGAAAGCCTATCGGGAAGCGAATAATCTTACCGCTGCAACCAGAACGCTTTTACATTCCTTATTTGGTGAGCAGGGGCTGGTTGTCATTGATGGTGATCATCCGGCACTCAAAGCGCAATTCGCCTCGGTTATGGTGGCGGAGATACAGGAAGGAGTAGCCGGGAGGCTGGCAAAACAAACCAGTGCAGACCTCGCCGAACACTACGGAGCGCAGGCATATGTCCGCGATATCAATCTTTTTTACATGCAGGATGGACTGCGGGAGCGGATTGAACGGCAGGGCGATTCCTACAGCGTGCTGCATACCGATCTTGTCTTCTCGCAGCAGGAACTCATCGAAGCCATCCAAAAACAACCCGAGGCATTCAGTCCCAATGTGATACTTCGTCCCTTGTACCAGCAAATGGTGCTGCCCTCTCTGGCATATGTCGGTGGTGGGGGCGAACTGGCTTACTGGCTCCAGCTAAAAGGCATTTTTGACCATTTTGAAACAGATTTTCCCATACTATTACTGCGCAGTTCAGTCATGGTTGTGGGCAGGAAAGTGGCGCATCGCATGCAACGACTTTCTGTTTCCAACGAAGCTGTTTTCCAATCGGAGCAGGAATTGGTGCAACATCTGCTACAGCATACAGGTAATCCGGGTATGTCATTCGATGCTGAAAAAGAGCGGATTACGGCCCTTTTTGAAGACCTGAAACAATCGGTGGCAAAGCTGGACCCAACCTTGGAAAAAGCTGCCATAGCTGCCGGTGTCCGGGCTGTACAGCAACTCGAAAAGCTGGAAAAAAAGGCCTTTAGAGCAGCTAAGCGGCGATCCTTAACGGAGCTGAATCAGTTGCAATTTATCATGGATGACCTTTTCCCCGCCGGGCATTTGCAGGAAAGGCACTATAATGTAACCGAAATGTTCGCCAGATACGGGAATGATTTTCTCCGCCAGCTGGAAGGGAAATTGAATCCGCTGCAACACGCATTTCTGATTTTCGAAGAAGGCGCGTAAATCGTAACTTTACCAAGAGCCATTATTGCATTGAGTGACTTTATACTGTCACAAAACAATGTTAATAAACTTAATTATTGGATGTTAATAAGGGAAATTTGTAGCCTCGGATGGAATCCCCACTGGAATTTAAGAAGCTGACTGACAAATTCAGAGGGTTCGACAAGTTGAATCTTGCCGTGGCACTCGTAGATATTTCCTTTAAGGTCATTCATCATAATAATGGTTTCTTGCGTCAATTTCAATCGACGGAAGAAACCGGCAGTATGGCACGGCTCGACCAGATTTTCAGCAACTTCGATCAGAAGCTGGATGCACTGAAGCAGGCGGGTTTACTGAGTGGCCATCTCCTGAATTTTGTTATTCCCGGCGTTAAGCAACGCAATATCGAAAGGTATTACGATCTGCAGGTTAGTCGCCTGGATCCTGAAGTAGACTTATTCGACGGATTTTCCATTTCTTTTATTGATGTTTCGGACCGTGAGCGTGAGCTGGTAAAGCTCCGCGAGACCAGTGAGCACCACGAAAAGTTCATCAAAACCACATCAGGTGTAATGATTCACCGCGATGGGAAAATCGTTTACGTCAATGACCAGGGCCTGAAAATGATCAGGGCTGCCGGCGCAGAGGACATTATTGGAAGAAATGTAATGGATTTCGTGTCGGAAGGGTTCAAGACCATTGCCATGGAACGCATCCGGCAAATGACTGAAACCAATATGCCCGTCGAGCCGATTGAAGAAATTTTCATCAGAGAGGATAAGACCACTTTCGCGGGAGAGATTTTTGCCTATCCCGTTCATTTTCAGGGGCTTCCTGCAATAAAGGTTATTATCAATGACGTTTCCTCGCGAAAAGAGGCAGAGGATCAGCTGCGCAAGAGTGAAAAAAAATATGCAACACTGGTCAACCATGTACAGGACGTAATCTTTCAGACCGATACCGATGCGAAAATTACTTTCCTGAACGACGCCTGGTTCGACCTGACAGGCTTTGAAGTGCAGGATGCGATTGGGAAGTCCATACTGGATTTTCTGGAGGAGACCGATAACAAGAGCACGGAATTATATACCCGTATCAGAAGGTTGCTGATGCTGGGCATTGCCACACATGAGCGCGACTTAAAAATTCAAACGGCCGAAGAGGGAAGCAAATACATCCAGGTTAAATTCTCTGCCATCTACAATGACGAGCATTCCATCGTAGGTATTTCAGGAATGATCATTGACATCCACGCCCGGAAATCCGCCGAGCTGGAGTTGTAAAAACTTGAAAACAGTCTTCGGAAACAACAACGCATTTACCTGAAACTGGCCAAGTCGCAGGTATTAAACGGAGATGATTTTAATGCCGCTGTGCGTTTAATTGCCAAAACCTCCGCCGAGGTGATGCACCTGGACAGGGTGAATATCTGGAGGCTGAACAAAGAGGATGGAAGTCTTGTCTGCCTTTGCAACTTCGATGATGCTACGAAGTCCTTCTCCGACGAAGGATTGACCATTTACAACTTTCACAATTACTTGACGTTGGTACGGGAAGAGCGGGTTTTGAATGCCGATGATGCCCTGACCGATTCGCGTATGCGTGATTTTCTGGATAGTTATATCATCCCCTCCGGAATCAAATCGATGATGGATGCCGGAATTTTTATCGGTGACGAAATGTGGGGCTTCATTTGTTTCGACATGGTCGACTCCAAACGGCACTGGTCGGTGGAAGACCGTACGTTCGCTTCCAACCTGGCCGATATGATCAGCATCGCATGGGTAACCAGTGAGAAAAAAGCTACTACCGAAGCGTTGAATAAGTCGGAACAGCTCAATTCTACATTGCTCAACAATGCAGGTGATGCTATTCTATTAATTAGTCCGGAAGGGATTATCGAACAAGTCAATAAAATGGCTTGTATACTTAGCGGCTATCAAAGAGAGGAGCTGATAGGCGCATCCATGAACGGATTTATCCCGGAGCGATTCAGAAAAGACGGGTTTCTCGGTATTGAAGGATTTACCTCGGGCACACCGGTTAATAAAAACAGGTTTATCAATACCAGCGATGGCGGCGAACGGCTTATGGAAGTTACAGCCACCCGACTGGAAGATGGGAAGGTGCTTACCATTCTCAGGGATATAACGGAAAGGGCCGAGCAGCAGAAAGCACTGAAGGAAAGCGAAACCCGACTGGATCTGGCACTGAAGGGCGCTGATCTGGGTACCTGGGATTACTATATCAAGGAAGATAGAATCATTCACAACAGAAGGTGGGCGGAAATGCTGGGTTATAATTTTGAGATAACCACGGTCAATGAGCAGTTCTGGGAAAAATTCGTGCACCCTGCTGATATTGAACCCGCAAATATTGCCTTCGACAAGCATATTAGAGGAGAAACACCGCGCTATGAGGCTACCATTCGGATGCTGTCCAGTTCAGGTGAATGGAGATGGATTCTGGATAAAGGAAAGATTGTGTAGTGGGACGAAAATGGAGAGCCGGTAAGGGCTTCCGGTATTCATCAGGATGTTACTGCACTGAAATCTTATGAAAAAGAGATCAAGAACCAGCGCTTGTTCCTGCAGCAAATCATCAATGCTATTCCATACCCCTTGTATGTGAAGAACATCAACGAAGAGTTCGTACTCATCAACAACTCTTTTGCAGAGTTTCTGGGAGTGGACAGGCAGGAAGTGCTGCAATATAAATTCAACAAGAAAACAGCCTTTGATGAAACCAAGCTGAAGCTGTTTGAGCCGGATTACGAGATTTATCTCACCCGGAAACCTATGCATTTCAGCGAGCACGAGCTCATCAATTCCACCACAGGGAAGCGCCATTGGCTGCAAACTATCAAAGTGCCGTTGCACGACAGCGATGGTAACTTGTATGAAATCCTATCGGTCTCCACGGATATTACAGAAGTAAAGGAAAGGGAGCTGAGACTCATTGCCGGCAGAGAGGTGATGGAGAATAAGCTGAGCGCACGGACCTCCATGTTGGAACAATCCAACAATGAAATAGAAACCTTCAATTACTCTGTTTCTCACGATTTAAGAACACCCCTCAGAACCATTGATATCTTCGCCTACTTTCTAGAGAAAAACTATGCGGATAAGCTTGATCAGGAGGGTAAGGAAAACATCCAGCAGATACGCAGCAGTATCACTAAGATGACCACCCTCATCGATAACCTGCTTATCTATATCAGAATGGGTAAGACCGAGGTGAAGAAAGAATCTATTGCACTCAAAGAATTACTCGATGAGGTGATAAAAGAAGTTGGAAAAATCAGTGACATCAGAAATGTGGAATTTAAGTTTGAAGAGATGCCACCGGTCAAAGCCGACAGGATGATGCTGAAACAGGGGTTATTCAACCTATTGTCCAACGCAGTGAAATTTACCTCTACCAGAAAAGCACCGCAAGTTATTATAAGAGGAGCCGTGGAAAATGGGTTCAGCATTATTCAAATCAAGGATAATGGTGTGGGTTTCAGCATGGAATACAAAGACAAATTATTCAAGGCGTTCAAGCGTCTGCACAGTGAGGAGCATTTCGAGGGCACTGGTGTAGGGCTGGCCATTGTTGAAAAAATTATCAGCCGACACAAGGGGCAGATATGGGCAGAAAGCGTCCTGAATACATCCACCACCTTTTTTATTAAGCTACCTATTGATTAATCATTTTTTCGCTTAATTTTGTGCCTCGCTAAGCGCGTTCTACTGCCGAGATGGTGAAACTGGTAGACACGCACGTTTCAGAGGCGTGTGGCCGTGAGGCTGTGAGGGTTCGACTCCCTCTCTCGGCACAAAAGGTAACAGGAAACTGTTACCTTTTTTTTATGCTGTTCCAATTGGCGCAATGCCGGCTATTCCTGAATCAGATCGTATTCTGACAGCACCACCTGATAATCGCGGCTTTCTGTTATTTCCAGTAAGCTGGCTGATATCCTTTCTACCAGCGTATCACTCACCATTTTACTGAAGCCGAATGCATAGAGCTGCAGGTTATAGGATGACTCCTGCAACTGGTACCTGGAGGCACTGTCCAACCTAACAATTTCTTTCAGTGCGGGTTCGTCATAAGCTACTGCCATCACCTCGCCTGCATCCAGCGCCTGCAGGCATGCATCCAGATTGGGCAGCGCCCGGATATCTTTAAAAAAATGGGCTCTGAGCCATTCCTCCGTTGCGGAACCGTTAACAGATGCGATGGGTAATTCCTTATAGTCCTGAATGTTTTTCCTGTTCCACCCCATATTTTGAACAGTAAGTGTGGAAGCAATACTGGCCGTAAAACCGGATATAATCGTAATAGCAATGAACATCCAGATCAGCCCGATAATCCGCCCACCACTGGATTTGGGCACTTTATCGCCATAGCCCACCGTGCTCATCGTTACTGCCGACCACCAGACACCGCTCCAAACACCCCGCCATCCTCCTTCGAAGTGTTCCGGATTGCGCCGGCGTTCGAACAGCCAGAGCAGGAAGCCGAAAAACAGGAGCACGAAAAATAAGGCGGCCAGTGCCTGCAGAAATGCCAGCGAAAAAAAGGAACGAAGAAAGGCTGTAAATTTTTGCCAGTTACCGGCTGAGTGGATCAAAATGCCGGAGCTGGCTACATAAAATGGTACTGTAAACTGAATGAACTTGTTTCTTTCACTGGTGATGCTCAGCGGAACGATGAACATATCCTTGTTGCCGGCTTCTATAGCACGCAGCAAGGTGTCCAGCGGTAGCTCCTCCACTGTATATTCCAGCGACAGGTCTTTGCATATGGCATCCCATAGCCATACGCTGGCGCCCGTTAGGCCCTCGTCTGTTTCAATAACAAAAGGAGAAGTGGGGTAGTAAGCCGCTCGCAGGGGTTCCTGTGCTCCTGCCATAGTGTGAACCAGCAAACCTGTCCATAAACATACAATTGTAATCCAGTACTTCATCATGATGGTAAAATCGTTCTTTCAATATGACGCCCCCCGAAGGCATAGGGTAAATAATCAATACGTTCCATAGGCCGGGTGATAATTACCCGCGCTTCCTTACCCGGTGCGATGCTTCCGATGCGGTCGCTCCATTCCATAGCCGCGGCACCATTGACGGTTACAGCATTGATGGCTTCTTCCGGAGTCAGGCGCATTTTGATGCATGCCAGGGAAAGAAGAAAGGGGATATTGCCGGAGGGTGTAGAGCCGGGATTGTAGTCGGATGCCAGCACCAGAGGTAGCCCCGCATCTATCATGGCTCTTCCGGGTGCATAGGGAAGGTTGAGAAAAAATGAACAGGATGGTAAGGCTGTCGGAAGGGTGTTACTATCCAGCAGGCAATTAATTTCTGCCTCAGTAATGTTTTCCAGGTGATCTACTGAAACAGCATGGTTCCGCACACCGGCCTGCACACCACCGGAAACAGCAAGCTGGTTCGCATGTATTCTCGGCTTGAGCTGATATTTCCATCCGGCTTCAAGAATGCGGTCGGTTTCTTCAGGCGTAAAGAATCCCTGCTCGCAAAAAACGTCGCAATAATCTGCCAGGCCTTCTGCTGCGACAGCCGGAATCATTTCATCCGTCACAAGACGTATATAGGCCTCCCTGTTTTGTTTATAAGCAATGGGAATAGCGTGTGCACCCAGAAAGGTAGCCCTGATGAGGAGATTGCTTTGCTCCTTTAATTCCTTGACCACTCTGAGTATTTTCAATTCACTTTCCAGACTAAGTCCATAACCACTCTTGATTTCAACAGCCCCTGTACCGAAAGAACGAATTTCTTCCAGTCGCTGCAACGCACTATCCAAAAGGGCGGATGCATCTGTTTCCTGCAATCTGCGGGCACTGTTCAAAATACCGCCCCCGGAGGCAGCGATTTCTTCATAAGAGCGCCCTTTGATGCGCATTACAAATTCCTCTTCGCGGCTTTTAGCGAACACCAGGTGGGTATGGCTGTCACAGAATGCGGGCAGCACCAGCCGGTCTGTAGCATCTATCATTTCATCTGCCCGCTCGGGACAGGTAGACATGGGGCCATAAGCTTGTATCAACCCCTTATCCAGCAGCAACCATGCATTTTCGATAAAGGGTACGGATTGCATTTCTTTGCCGCGAACCAATGTCCGCGTTCCATCGTCTGTTTGGTATAATATGCGAATATTTCTAATCAGTATAGATCCCATAGTTTCAAAGTTAGGGCTTTGAAAGCCCAATTCAAACTATCGTGTATCTTCGCAGTATGGCGGGAAATAGCTTTGGAACCTTGTTTAGGATCACCACATTTGGTGAATCGCATGGACCTGCAATCGGCGTGATAATAGATGGTTGTCCGCCCAATGTAAGTGTTGATACGGCATTGCTGGAGGAGGAAATGCTGCGCAGACGTCCCGGTCAGTCACGCATCACCACGCAGCGAAAAGAATCGGATAGTTGTGAAATATTAAGTGGCGTATTTGAAGGGAAAACGGCCGGTACTCCTATTGCTTTGCTCATCCGCAACGATGACCAGCGATCAAAAGATTATGAACATTTGAGAAAAGCCTACCGCCCCTCTCATGCCGATATGACTTACGATAAAAAGTATGGCTTTCGCGATTATAGAGGCGGGGGCAGGTCTTCGGCAAGGGAAACTGCTGCTCGGGTAGCTGCAGGCGCCATCGCCAAAATGCTGCTTGCTCAGGAAGGTATTCAAGTTCGGGCTTATGTATCAGCTGTGGGGACAGTTAAACTGGAGCAATCTTATCAGGAACTGGATCTATCTCAGACAGAGAGCAATATCATAAGATGTCCAGACCCTGCAACGGCTGAGCGCATGATAGAGCTCGTCGCCAGCATTAAGAAAAAAGGAGATACCATAGGCGGTACCATTGACGCTGTCATCACCGGGGTACCTGCCGGTTTAGGAGAACCTGTATTTGATAAGCTGCATGCTGATCTGGGTAAGGCCATGCTGTCAATCAACGCAGCCAAAGGCTTTGAATACGGCAGCGGGTTCGCAGGGACAACCATGCTGGGCAGCGAACACAATGATATTTTCGAAGAAAACGATAAGCGCATAACTACCCGTACCAATCATTCAGGTGGTATTCAGGGCGGAATTTCCAATGGCATGGATATCTATTGTAAGGTAGCTTTCAAGCCCATTGCTACCATCCTTCGTCCACAGGAATCTGTTGACCAGGACGGAGCTGCGGTTACGGTGGAAGGTAAGGGCAGACATGACCCCTGTGTTTTGCCAAGGGCAGTTCCTATTGTAGAGGCCATGGCAGCATTGGTGATGGCCGATCATTTATTGCGACAAAGAACAAATCATAACACATGAAGAAAATGGCACTGCATTGGAAAATAATTATCGGACTGGTACTTGGTGTGGTCTGGGCTTTTCTCAGCAGTGCGATGGGCTGGCGGGATTTTACCATTGACTGGATAAAACCCTGGGGAACCATATTTATCAATCTGTTGAAGTTGATTGCCGTTCCACTGGTGTTGTTTTCCATCATCAAGGGAATCATTGACCTGAAAGATATTTCCAAGATCAGAAGAGTAGGATTGAAGACACTGGGCATTTACGTTGCGACAACAGTAATTGCGATAGTAGTAGGTTTAACCCTCGCCAACGTTATTCAACCCGGACGGATTATTGGAGAAGAGCAACTACAGGCTAACCACGAGCAATTTCTGATTTTTAAGGCAGCTGACGATATAGCAGCAGCAGATGGTACTCAAAGAGAGTTGTCAGATCTTGAAAAGAAGGTGCAGCAGGCAGATGCAACAAAGGATAAAGGTCCCCTGCAAATTATAGTGGAAATTGTTCCCGACAATATTTTCAGCAGCTTTATGGATATCACTAAAATGCTGCAAGTGATATTTTTTGCGATTCTGTTTGGGGCTGTGCTTTCCATGATTGATCCCGAAAAAGCGACACCCATGGTGCAGTTTATCGAATCAGGTAATGAAATTTTTCTGAAGATGGTGGATGTTGTCATGCAGGTAGCTCCCTTTTTCGTCTTTGCGCTCATGGCAGGGAATATGGCAGAGCTGGCAGACAGCCTTCCCGCCTTGCTGAATCTTTTCAAAGGGCTGGGGCTGTATGCTATTACTGTAATAGCAGGTCTTGCATTCTCTTTGTTCATTACCTACCCATCTATACTCAGAACATTTACACGACAAATTCCCTACCTGGATTTTTTCCGCGGTATTGGGTCTGCTCAGGCACTTGCATTTTCAACCAGTTCCAGTGCGGCAACACTGCCGGCTACAATGGATTGTGTTACCGAAAACCTGGGAGTATCCAAACGCATAGCCAGCTTTACTTTGCCCTTGGGAGCCACGATTAATATGGATGGCACCAGTCTGTACCAGGCTGTATCGGTTTTGTTCCTTGCTCAAATGCACATGGTGGACCTCACCCTGGCCGACCAGCTAACCATTGTGGTCATGGCAACACTTATTTCTATTGGCACGGCTCCGGTTCCCGGTGTAGGTTTGATTATGCTCATCATCGTGCTGGAGTCCGTTGGCCTTAACCCGATGTGGGTAGCCATCATTCTCCCTGTCGACAGAATTATCGATATGATACGCACCATGGTTAATATCTCCGGCGATGCAGCCGTAACTGTTGCGGTTGCCAGTACAGAAGGGGAGTTGGATTATGCTCCGAAAAATAAAATAGATAATTTCGATATATGAATGATCCGAAGGAAATTTGGATCGTTACCGGCAGCAGCAAAGGTCTGGGAAGGGCTTTGGTGGAGTTGTTAGCTGCGCAAACTGATGTACAGGTATTCGGCATTGCCAGAAGCCTGGTTGCGGATACGGGTAACTACACCCATATTACCGCTGATCTGAGTGATAGTCAGCAGTTGTTGAACCTGGAGTTGCCTAAAGCATTCCATGCCGAAAGGGTAGTGCTGGTGAACAATGCTGCTACGCTGGGAGAAGTACGCTATACCGGTGCACAGGATGATGCAACTATTGTTAATTCTTATGTATTAAATGTAGCGGCTCCGCATGTCCTAGCTAATAAGGTACTGCAGGCTAGTCAGGAAGTTAGGGAAGTTGTGATTGTCAACATAAGTTCGGGTGCTGCTACCAGTGCTTACGATGGATGGAGTTTGTATTGTGCAGCAAAAGCAGCCATTCAAATGCAGGCCAGGGTAATGCAGAGAGAAGCGGAGCAGTCGGGGCGCTCTGTCAGGGTCTACGCCATAGCGCCCGGTGTGCTGGATACGGATATGCAAACCCAATTGCGTCAATCCGATGTGACGGACTTTTCTTCTAAAGAAAAGTTCATGCAGTTGCATCAGGAAGGACAACTTCGCTCGCCGGCACTTGCCGCCCAAAAAATTATAGATATTGCAACGGGAGCTTTTCTCCCTCCAGATAACGTATACAGACTTGATATATGAATATAATTTTCCAGCTTTTAATGCTTTTTTCCATAGGTCCGCAGCAGGCGGATCAATTATTAATCAATGGGCGGATCTACACTGTGGACAGTGCCTTTAGTATGGTGCAGGCTTTGGCTATCAAGGATGGAATCATAATTGGGACGGGCACCAGCGCAGCTATTCAAACACGTTTTACGGCTCCTGTAACTACCGATTTAAAAGGCAATTTTGTCCTTCCCGGCTTCAATGACGGCCACTGTCACTTCCTCCATTATGGAATCACCAGCTTATATACACCACTTACAGGTCTAACCTCTTTTGAAGCAGTGCTGAATGCGGTAAAGCAGCATGATCCGGCAACCACCGGCGGCTGGCTTTTAGGGAGAGGCTGGGACCAGAACCTTTGGGAAGGGGCACAATTTCCTGATTGTAAAGCCCTGGACAGCTTGTATCCGAACATTCCGGTGTACCTGATTAGGGTAGATGGTCATGCGGCACTGGCCAACACTAAGGCGCTTGAAATGGCCGGGATATTTGCCGGGATGGAAGTGCAAGGCGGCAGAGTAGTAGCGCATGGCGATAAATGCACCGGTCTGCTTATAGATAATGCCATGGAGCCTATCAAAAATATCCTCCCGGAGAAAGACCCTGAATTCCTCGCTCAGGCATTGCAGCGTGCGCAACAGGAATGTCTTCGCCATGGCCTGACATCAGTGCAGGACGCCGGCCTGAAAGATTATCAGCTGGCAGCATTGAAAACTGCGAAAGCCAGCGGGTCACTACCTATTAGAGTAAATGCAATGATTAGCGCTACCGCCAATGGGTTGTACAGTTTGCTGGAGGAGGGCCCTTACATTTCTGACGACCTGACCATAAGAAGTGTCAAGGTGTATGGTGATGGTGCACTTGGCTCAAGAGGAGCTGCTTTATTGGAACCCTATTCAGATGATCCTGAGAATTCCGGACTGCTGATGTTTACAGAAGATTCGCTGTTGGCGTTAGCAAAAGCCTGCGATGCAGCTGGGTTTCAGGTTTGTGTGCATGCCATTGGAGATGCTGCCAATCGCCAGGTGCTGGATGTGTACGAACAGGTGCTGCAGGGGGCAAATAATAAGCGGTGGCGCATAGAACATTGTCAGATTATTCACCCGGATGATATGAGCCGCTTTGGTTCATTGTCAGTTTTGCCTTCGGTTCAAACGACTCATGCAACGAGCGATATGTTCTGGGCAGATGAACGACTGGGGCAAGAGCGCATAAAAACAGCGTATCCCTATAAAGAATTGATGCTTCAAAATGGAGTACTGGTGAATGGCACCGATTTTCCGGTAGAGCAAATCTCTCCCATGCTCACTTTCTTTTCGGCGGTTGCCAGAACCAACACTGCCATGCAGCCGTTTGGCGGGTTTCAGATGGAAAACGCCCTGGACAGGATAGCAGCATTGCGGTCAATGACCATCTGGCCGGCGTATGCTTCGTTCGAAGAAGATAAAAAAGGCTCCATCGAGGTGGGTAAATTCGCGGATCTGATTATCCTGGATGCAGACATCATGTCGGTACGTCTACCGGAAGTGCCACGTATTAAAGTGCTGGCAACCATGATAGGAGGCCAGTGGCTGTATGGAACGGAATGGCTGTATGAGTATTAAATAATTCTTCGGATGGTTCTTCCTGCCATCAGGGAACATCCTCCAATAATCCCGGAAATAGCACTCGTAATAATAAAAAGTATATAAGGGTTATTGACATAAAAAAGAGTAGCCATCTTGTTACTTAATACGGAATCATTGCGGAAGTCTTGTATAAGATAAAGTGCCATCCATGTAACAAATACAAGCAAGAAACCCAGGAGAAAGCCGGAAGACTTTTTGGGTGGTGCCAGCAGCATACCTGCAAGGAATAGAATAATTGCAAAGCTGTACCAGTTCAGGAAAAAGAGACCGGCAATCAATAGTGCGGTCAGAATGATATATATGACTATATTTTTCATGGCTGTAATAGGGTTAAGTGATGCGATGTGTACGAAGCAGCAGCAGCTTTGTCTTTGAAAAACTGAAGCTTATAATACTGACCCGATGCCCAGTTGTCAATAAAATCGTCGTAATGACTGCTGCCCGGATGGCCGCTTTGTCCGCCGGGATAAACGCCGTAGGCATTCATGGGATCAGCGAGTTCTACCACCATGCGCCACGATGGTCCATTTCTCGAAGAGGTGGCGTTGACGATGTGCTTGTTACCGCCTATTGGAATATTGATGCTGCTGAAGGGTTCCAGATTAGCAAGGTGCATGATGGACGTTCCTTTAAATCGATACCAAAGCGCAGCATCTTCACCTAATGCTTCCAGTGAATCCATGATGAGGGAGGCTTGTTCAAACGACTTCCGGATTACTTCTGTGCGGGTTTCTTTTTGAGGAGTGGAAACCTGATCAAAATAAGTGTAATCGTCCTCCCAGTCAAAGGCCTGTATGGTTATGGCGTGTTTCGGTGGTACCAGATTGATATTATCAGCTGCCGAAAACTCATCCCACAAGCCTGCTAAATAGTTGTCCCACCAGATTTGAAAAAAGGTAGGCGCCTTGCTTTCGGCTGTATTATAAAAGTCCCATCCGGCTAACAAATCCAGCCATGCTCCACTGTTGCTTTCCATAGCCTTTAACAGATGTGGCACTGATTCGGCAGCAATCATATTATAATTATCTTGTTGTAACTGCTGCATGTCTGCAACACTCCAGCGCTCCTTGCTGCTCAGTTGCTGATTGATGCGCCGGTTCCGGAAATGTTCAAAGTCAAAGCCCATATAGTAATAGGGATAGGTCGAATCGGTCGGGTGCTGGTTGGCAGAACTCACGAAGCCACGCTCCGGATTTACTATATATGGATTGTGTTCCTGTGGAATATATGCCTGCCAGTCATTCATCGCCTTACTACCATCCATTAGGGTTTTTCCCTGGCCCGGGTAGCGCAGGGGGAATTGACCTGCTATCGAAATGGCGATATCATTGGTTCTGGATGCAAAAACAATATTCTGTGCCGGACAGGTAAAGGTGCTTATGGCTTTCCGGTAGTCATCATAGGTCTTGCTGTAATTTAATTCATAAAATGTTCTGAGCTCCAGTGATGGTGCGGCAGCAGCCCAGTGCATAGCCAGTTCTCCCCAGCCCTTGTAATCTTCGCTGTAATGGTAGTAAACCAGCGGACCATGATGGGAAGCATAGATGGTGTCGATAAACGGAGCGCCGCCTTTGATGTAAATGGTATCCAGCCTGCGGGATAATGGAACGGATGTGCCTTCAAAGGCGTACTCCATCTTTTCATTGATATCCAGACTGTACCAGTCCCGTACATCCCAGCCTGCATTGGTAACTCCCCAGGCGATATCTTCATTGAATCCGATAATGACACAGGGAGATCCGGGTAATGAAACACCGTATACCGTGTTTTCAGGAGTTGATAGCTGAACCTCATACCACAACGATGGAAGGTTGAGTGGCAAATGCGGATCATTGCAAAGCAGGGGATTGCCGGTAGCGGATTTTTCGCCATTCACCGCCCAGTTGTTGCTGCCCACACCTGTATTTCTGTGCGCATCCATATTGCCGTAGGTAATAGATGGAACGGGCGGATTGTCCAGAAAAGCTTCCACCATTGCAGGTACAAAATCATAAGTGCGTTCACTGGGTATAATCGGGTCAACGGAGGTGTATCTGTCGGGGTACAAACGATTAAAATCTTCTTCGCCGATCATATTCAGAATATTACTGTAAGCTGCATCGTCATCGTAACCGCTGAGCGTTTTCGACATATACATCATCAACAAAACCGACTTGATTGGATCCCATGTTTCAGGTTGAAATCCCATCAATTTGTATTCCAGGGGTGTAGTTCTGGTGTTCAGTCCATCGATGTATCCATTGACACCATCGGCATAAGCAATGACAGCCTTTACAACCGGGTCATTCTTATCGAGGGATTCCCAGGTGTTCTTGGCAATCTCATACATGCCCATGCGCCTTTGCAACCTATCGTATTCAAGGAAATCGCCGCCCAGTTTCTCACTGACCCTGCCGGCAGCCGCAAACGAAGTCATCTCCATTTGCCATAAACGCATGCTGGCAGTGATATATCCCTGCGCATAGTAGAGGTCGTGCTCATTGTCAGCGAAAATATGCGGGACAAGGCGTTCATCGAAATAAACTTCAACCGGACTGCTCACACCTGGTAATGAAATGGTGGCCGAAGCGGGATGGTCATCAGCAGGTGCATTCGCCATGAAACCCTTGATGGGATCGAACAACGGCCCTGTGGCAGGAATGGCTCCAAATGGTCGGTTCATGCAATAAATAAGTGCAAATGCTATAAGCGCCGGCAGAATAAAACGTAATAATTTCATATATCAATTACTTTTTAGACATTGAAGGGCTATGGAGTCGAATACGCCTTGTGGCATATTATCAGTATGCAAGGAATCAGGGAATCGCTCCATTAATCCGTCCAGCACACAATGGCAATAGTCGTCAGGGCTTGCTTCCGGTATTCCCATGGCTGCACCGCAGGTCTCCAGGAAAGCTTCCTGCTTATCTGCCGGCCAGGCATGCTCTTCCTGGCAGGAGCTTGCGCCGAGGAAGATGATAAGAAGCAATAAGGCATATTTCATAAGTGATGAAGATACTGCAAATAAGCAAATTAGAGAGAAGTTATACTCGATGCAAAGCGCAGCCAGACTATTCCATACTCAAGTAAACGTTCAGGCATCCGAAATGGATTTTCGCATATGGCGAATTTCTTCACTGCGTTAGCAGACAGGTGTATTACCTGTACTCAAAGGTAGCGCGCAAAGAGCGCAGTCCGTGATCTTTCAGTACTTCGCTCAGAACATCAAACTGGTAATTGATATCCCAATTTCCGTCGCCGTTGCTGTCTTCTACCTCCAGAACATCATTGACAGAAAAAGTAAGTGTTATGTAGAGATCATCGGGTTCCTCACCGGTAATTACCAGGGGCTCTTCGAAGCGTCCTGTTATTACGCCTGTAGTATTGGGGATTGGAGCGGTGCCCGACAGTTCATTGACAACGGTTACCTGATTGCTGTTCACCTGAGACTGGAAGATTTTGTTCCATGCAGAACCCGGCTGTTTTGTTTCCAGCAGCCAGAAACCAAGGGCTCTGTTGGCGTTAACCTCCTGCGTTAAGGAATCACCCTGTATGATCCTTATATAGGTACGGTAACCCAAAAAGGAATAAAAGGTGGAAGGCACATCATTGGCTTCATCTACACCCGGAATATCGTCCAGATCAATCTGCATATCGTAAGAGATGCATGCAACTGATGCCCGAATGTAAGAATAGGTACCCGGTGGTATCTTCCGCAGATTGGCATTAAAGATGGCGGTTCCGGGAGCTACAAAAAGAAGCGAGTCGAAATCGATGGCAATTTCACCACCTTCAAAAGTTTCAGCCGAACGGTAAATAATAATTCCGTTTTTGTAAGCTGTGCCTGCATCGGGTACCAGTTCCAGATAGTGAATACCGATATTGCGGATGGAGTCCGGCGTAATGCCGATGTCCCCTGAAGCAATTGTACTTGCATTGCCATCCCTGTCCAGCCTGATTCCGTCGGGGTCAGCTTCCGACTGAAAATACTGACTTACAAACTCCTTGACGTCCTTATTGCAGGAAAATAATGTCGCCACTGACAGCAAAACTACAGTGAGGGGAAGTCGGAAACCTGATGTTATTTTAGCCATTTTCTCAACAGCAAAGGTAGTAAATATAGGTCTGCAATTACGGCGGTGAGCAGGGTTACGCCAATCAACATGCCTACATTGAAAGTTGCCTGGAGAGGAGATAGCATGAGCACGCTGAAGCCGAAAAACAATATCAGACTGGTAATGATGATGGCTTTACCCGTTTCCTGGAAGGTTTTTTCAATAGCTGCCTCCACACTCGCTCCTTTATCAAGTTCGATTTTAAACCGCGAAAGAAAGTGAATGGTATCGTCCACCACTATGCCATATGATATACCGAAAATAATGGCGGTAGGGGCATCCAGCGTTAGCCCGAAAAAACCCAGCAAAGCCCCGCATATAAGGAGGGGAAGTGTATTAGGCAATACGGCAATAATGAGCAGCCGCGTGTTTTTATACAATGCACCCATCAACAGACTGATGACTACCAAAGCAATTAGGATTCCATATATGATACTATCTCTTATGTATTCATTGTTTTTGTCGAATATGACACCTGTTCCCGTTATCTTGAATTGCACCTTGTTGGTATCTATGGATGTTCGCGCAAACTCCATGAGGGCATCCTGGACGCCCTGAATGCTGTCGGTACCCGCATCGCTGACAAATCCCGATATCCGTCCCCAGGCCGTATCAGTTGTAACAAACTGTTCCATCTCTTTGCCCGCGAAACGATCCAAATCCCGTTGTATCATTGCCAGTCTGTTGGTGTCCTCCGGAACAACATACGCATCCGGCGCATCACCCTGCATGGCTCTGTTCATGCTCTTATAAAAGACGGTCAAGGATTGTAAGCCGTTGATGATGGGATAGGAAGCTGCCTGTGCCTCGAACTTATCTACTTCCAGCAGCACTTCGGGGTCGGTTATATGGTAACCTTCCTGCGCCATGGCAGCAATTTCAATGGGGCGGAAACCATTAAACTGTTCTTCGAAAAACAGGAAGTCATCGGTCACTTTGGTGTTGCGCGGCAGGCCGGAACGAAGCAGAATGTCAGTGGTAATCAGCGATGTGCCATAGCAACCGGCAGCTGCTACCAGCAGGGTTATCAGAACAGTTCGGCGTGGGTGATTTTTTCCTGAAAGATATATAGACTGCATCCAGTTGGCCCAGGAGCGCTGTCTGCTTCCCTTCGGAGCGAGTTGTTCCTTGCCAAATAACAAAAACATGGGAGCGGTAAACAGAAGCGTTACAAAATAGGCCATTATAACTCCTCCGGCAGCTAACAGTCCGAATTCGCGAATGGGAGGAATCTTGGAGGTGAGCAGTGTTAAAAAACCAATGGCTGTGGTGATGGAAGTCAGGAAGGTAGCAAATCCTACATCCTTTAAGGTCTTGTATAGGGCAGTTCTGCGGGGCTCACCAATATGTAATTCTGTAATGTATCTTGACAGGAAGTGCACCACATCGCTGATACCGACAATGATGATGATGATGGGAAACAGCGAGCTCATGACATTCAGAATGCGCCCTGTTGCGCCCAGAAATCCCAGAAACAGCACGAGGCAAACTGTTACCGTTACGATGGCAAGTACCACCGTTCTCCAGTTTCGGAACAGCAGGAAGATTACCAGAGATACGCATAAGATGGAGAGCAGGGAGTAGGTCAGGAATTCCTTCTTTTGGAAGCGAACCAGTTCTACTTCAAAGAATGCCTTTCCAATAACATGGTAATCATTCAATCCCTGGGCTTCCAGAATATTATTTATTCCATCCAGGAGGGCGAGATTATCTTCCTGTCCGAGCGAATCTTTGGTTTGAATGAAAATGATGGTAGTAGAAAAGTCTTCAGCCACCAGTTTGCCCATTATCCGTTCATCCATCAACAGACGAAGGCTGTCGGAAGCATAGCGCTCGGGTGCATCGATGTGGATAGCGGGATAGTCCAGGTAGCCGAAAGGACTTTTAATCAGGTAGCGGTAACCGGCAACGGAAAGGGCCCGTTCAACCTGGTCCAGCCGGTTAAATTCGAAAGTGGCACTGTCCAGTTGCTGCAGAAAAACAGAATCAAACAGCTGGTCCACTTCAAAGCCCACCAACAAGAAGTTATCATCCGGTGCAAATTTTTCCCTGTATTCGTAATAAAAAGAGAGTTCATCGTCTGCTTTCGGGAAGAAATCATCGAACTGAAAGGAAAAACCTATGCGCAGTGCCAGTAATATGGAGATTACACACAATATTCCGGTGCTGATGAGAACAGTCTTAGGCGATAAGTTGGCAACCTTTTGCCAGAATCTATGTATTTGCACCTGAAAGGGTTATGAAGTTTCTCAATGTTATGTAAAAAAATGACGTCTTTCACCTAACAGCTGACTTAGGTTTTGGTTAAACCGCAATATGATTATATTTTTACTGATTCAAAATACCTAAAAAAATCATTATGATTAGAGCGTTCGCATTTGTTGCAGTCATGATAGCACTGACCAACCTGACAGTAGCCCAAAGCACTTCAGCTACTATGAGTGAAACATTCGTTGTACAGCTGGATTCCGCAGGACCCATGGTGGACACCTACACTATTGATTGCAGCAGTTTAGCATTTACCAGTGATGAAGCTGCGGAGCGTTTCTTCAAAAGTCTGCAGGACAACCTGGTTCAATTCGAATTTGATGCCGCTTCCCAAACAGCAACAATGAGGCTGTCCTTGCCTTATGTTGCCGATAAAGGCTGGGGTGTAGCTGAATGGAATAACTACTTTAACAGCACCGCTGAGCGGTACGGTCGGATGTTCGAAGCATTCAATTAATGGTTGAGAAGAAGGAACTACCACTTTTATATACTTGGAACAAACAAAAAATATGAAGAATACATTACTTGGTATATGCTTTGTCTTGCTTTACCTAACGGGCGCTACTTCAGCATCTGCACAGATAGTCGGGGCAAACGTATTCCTGAAGGGGAATTTTGTGGAAGTAGGTGCTAACACCTGCGGAGCTTATGGAACGCCGGCAGCTCCTCCTGCAGGTTATCACCCAACTGAAACCGGTTTAGGTTTTGTTGCCGACTGGGAGAGCGATGGCTGGGACACCGGTACACCTGATTATTGCGGTGATTATTTTGTGCCCGGGTCGCCTGTGGAAGGTTGGCAACTGCAAATCGGTTCCGACACCTGGGCCAATACGGATCAAAGTTGCTTCACAAGTGACGTGCCGGGAGACGTAACGGATTACTCCTACGCAGGAGGTATCTACACTGGTGTATGGGAGGGAAGCATAGCTTCTGAAAACCTGAGCATCACGCAGATTACCACGCTGCCGGAAGATAAACTGTACTTCGTAACCCGGATACTCCTGTGTAACGATGGCGCGACGCCTATTGAAGATGTTTATTATATGCGTAATGTGGATCCGGACAACGACCAGCCATGGTCAGGGGATTTTACCACTGAAAACGTTATTGTATACCAGCCACCAGCTGATGATCAGGCGCTTGTTACCTCTGAAGGTTTGACTTTCGGTTGCTTTTTGGGAATAGGTGCCCGCGATACCAACGCCAGGGTTTCTTACGGAAACTTTGCTACCACTGCAGGTACACCTGAAGATGTGTGGTTTGCAACCGGTGGATACAGCGGTTCAGGAACAAGTACAGCAGATGAGGCCAACTCTATTTCATTCTATGTACCGATTATCAATCCGGGCGAATGTAAGTGTGTTGCTTTTGCATACATCCTGAACGTCGATGACCTGGAAGAAGCACTGGAAGCTACTGTTACCTATAACCTTACGGTTGATGGAGAAGCAGTAGCCAGCGGCGATACCGTTTATATCTGTGAGCCGGGCGATCCTGTAGAGCTGGCGGTACTGGGTGCAGATGATTATGAATGGACATGGAGTCCGTCAGATATCATCGACACCGATACAGGCTCCGTTGTTATCGCCAATCCAACCGAAACTGTAACCATCACCGCTGTCGGTGTGGGTGGTTTCTGCGGCGATGCATCTGTGAATGTTACCTTATTAATTGATGAAGAAGAATTTGCCGATGCCGGTGTTGACCAGGCTATTTGCTTTGGTTTATCAACAACCCTCGATGGAGACGGTGGCGATTTCGAAAGCCAGTACAGCTGGAGTCCTACCACAGGCCAGTGATCCTACGATTGCCAACCCGGAGGCTGCTCCCACCTCTACTACTACCTATACGCTTACTACGCTTGATATTTACGGTTGTCCTGCAACGGATGAAGTAACAGTAGTAGTGAATCCTTTACCGGATGTTAGTGCTGGTCCCGACCAGGAGTTTTGCGTGGATGGTGTTATTACACTGGAAGCTTCAGGCGCAGTAACCTACGAATGGAGTCCTGAAGTAGGCTTGAGCGATCCCAATATTGCCAATCCGGAATGTACCGTAGATGACGAAACGACCTATACCGTAACAGGTACAGATGCCAATGGCTGTATCAATACCGATGAGGTGAATGTTTCTGTGAATTACCTTCCTGAGGTGATTGCGGTGGCCAGTCCTTATACCATAGATGTATTCCTGGGCCAGACATCTCAATTAAGCGTAACAACAGGTGGGGTAGTATTTGAGTGGTTCCCAACAACCGGCTTGAGCAACCCGACGATATCCAATCCAGTTGTTAGCGGTATTCCTGATACTACTGTTTATGTGGTTACGGTTACGGACATCAATGGCTGTGTAAGCTCAGACACTGTAGTGGTAAATGCCATTGGCGAACTGGTTATTGGTCTGCCAACAGCCTTCTCACCCAATAATGATGGTATCAACGACCTGTATGCACCTGTGGTGGATGGTAGTGGTGACCTGAGTTATTTTGCTATCTACAACCGCTGGGGACAGTTGATTCACGAAGGTGCCAGTTCCCTCGATGGATGGGATGGTACTGTGGAAGGAAAACCTGCTGATGTGGGCACCTATGTTGTGGTTGCCCGTGCAAGGACCAGCTTAGACGAAGAACGCAGCTATCAGGGGTATTTTACCCTCATACGATAATCACAACGTAAAATCTTGTTAAAGAACGGGTATGCACATGCCCGTTCTTTTTATTTTAGGCGTTCATGAACTACCTTTATAGTACACATAACAATGCTATGAAAAAACTTAGCCACTTCCTCACACTTTCTTTCATCCTGCTGGCGCTGACACTAATGCCCGCGAAGCTGCAGGCACAGATAGTGGGTGCTAATGCGTTCTTGCAGGGTTCCGTCGTTGAAATAGGCGTGAACACATGCGGAGCTTATGGAAGTAATGTGCTGCCTCCAACAGGTTATCACCCGACTGAGTTTGCTGGACTGGGCTTTGTGGCCGATTCCGACCTAGATGGTTGGGATGTCGGAACGCCGGATTATTGCGGTGATTATTTTGTGCCGGGCTCTCCTGTAGAGGGCTGGCAGATTCAAATTGACGGAACTACCTGGACCAACACTGACCAAAGCTGCTTTACCTCAGAAGTGCCCGGTGATGTTGTTTCATACGATTATACCAGTGGTATTTATACTGTAGTATGGGAAGGAGAAGTGGGAAGTGAAGATCTGGGAATTACCCAAAAAACCATATTACCTGAGGATGCCGGTTTCTTCGTTACCAAGCTGATTTTTTGTAACAATGGAGTAAGTCCGTTGGAAGATATCTATTACAATCGAAATGTTGACCCCGATAATGACCAGCCTTGGTCCGGTGACTTTACAACAGACAACCTGATTGTCTTTCAACCGCCAGCAGATGATAAGGCCCTGGTTACCTCCGAAGGTTTGACTTATGGATGTTATCTCGGCATCGGCGCATTAGATACCAATGCAAGGGTTTCCTACGGAAATTTTGCTACTACTGCTGGTGATCCGGATGATGTTTGGTTTGCTACCGGAGGCTATTCCGGCTCCGGTTCCTCTGTGGGAGATATTGCGAATTCCATTGCATTCTATGTTGGCGATCTGGACCCCGGAGAATGCGTTTGTAAGGCTTTTGCCTACATCCTGAACGAAGACGACCTGGAAGAGGCGCTGGCACTTACCGGTTCTTATCAGCTGTTTGCCGATAACCTGGAAATATCTGAAGTGTCGGAAGTAAACACTTGTCAGGGCGACACCATCCATTTTGAAATTACCAATGGAGATGAATACGACTGGACCTGGACACCCGGTACTTTCCTGGATACAGATGAGGGAACAACTGTAGTCTGTATTCCTGGTGACACTGTCATCTATTATCTCACAGGTACTTCAGAATGCGGAACCGTGTACGATACTATTACCGTCAATGCCTATACCATAGAAGGTACAGCCAACGCGGGACCAGATACTGTGATTTGTCCCGGTGATACCATCAACCTCCAGGGCAGCGGTGGCTTTACTTACGAATGGGTACCACCCGTTTATCTGGCAGATGTCTCCGATCCCAACACCGAACTACAGGCACCATTAACAGATACTTATTATTTCCTGATAGCCTACAATGAACTGGGCTGCTCAGACACTGATATGGTGTATATCGACCTGTTGCCTGTGCCTGATATCGATGCGGGACAAGATAAGGTGATGATATTGGGCGGATTTACCCAGCTTATAGCAGATGGGGGCGTGACTTACGAATGGACGCCGGCTGAATCGTTGTCCAATCCATTGGTATACAATCCTATCGCTTCACCTGAAGATACTACTGTTTACTACCTCACAGGCTACGATGAATTCGGTTGTGTAGGGTATGACTCAGTAACGGTCTTCGTACAAGATCCTGTTTACATAGTTTCTCCTAATGCATTTACACCAAATGGCGATGATTTGAACGACTTTTTCCGTCCGGTAATCATCGGTCCCGGAACACTGCTCGATTTTCAGGTCTTTAATCGCTGGGGAGAGATGGTGTATCAGTGGAATGGCGTTGACAGGGGTTGGGACGGCTATTTTGCAGGTAAAGAGGCTGAAATCGGCACCTATTTAATTAATGTAAGGGCATTGGATGACCTTACAGGCAAAGAGCTGACAGATGTAGGCTCCGTAGTATTGATGCGCTGATGACCATCAGGTCGGTCTGTCATGCTTGTGTTATGATTTGAACATTGGTTTCAATTAGTTGTTTTTTTGGTAATTTTATTCCTTTACAGGCCAAAGAAACCGCACAACATGAAACGCTCCTTTCAAGCTATTGTAGGCACTTTACTGCTCATATGCTCCTCTTCGGGCATAACTTATGCTCAGATTTCCGGTGGCTCTGTGTTTCTGCAGGGGTGCTTTATCGAATTAGCTATTTCCGATTGCGGGGTTTACGGAACTTCGGTGACACCGCCCGACGGACCATTTGGTGACTACCATGAAATTAATTTTAACGGACTGGGTTTCGTAGCTGACCACGAAAAAGATGGTTGGGACGATGCAACAGGTCCCGGAGAACCGGTGTTCTGCGGTGATTATTTTGCTCCCGGTTCGCCTGAAGAAGGCTGGGCCATTCAGGTGGGTTCGGATATTTGGGAAAATCACGCTATCGGTTGCCAGGGCTACGGCTTTGGCTTTGGTCCAGATATAGATGGTAGCGTAACCGGTTACTTCGAGCTGTCAGGTGGTATTAAGCAGGCGGTATGGGAAGGTGAGATTTCCGATGGGGATGTGAATCTGAATATCGTTCAAACCACTTCCATGCGCAATGCAGGTCTCTACTTTTTAACAGCGGTGGAACTTTGCAATACAGGTGATTCCGATATAACTGATTTATACTACACCAGAAATGTGGACCCTGATCAGGATGTTGACTGGTGTGGTCCTTACACAACTACCAATGATATAATCTATAATTTCCCCGGTGACGATACATCTCTCGTAACAGCAGAAGGCTCATCCTGTGGCTGTTTTCTGGGAATTGGCGCACTGGATAGTCGTTCCAGAGTAAGTCACGGAAACTTCTTTATTTCTCCCGCCACCCCGGAACAGGCATGGAATGGAACAGGAGGTTACAGCAGCTCCGGTTCGCAGTTTTGTGATTGTGCTATTCAGATAACTTTTAAAATCGATATC
>ERZ888423.378-NODE-378-length-46354-cov-14.884339_pt1 | contig 46354 bp, 44 predicted proteins | sample MGYA00520523_ERZ888423 | MGnify/ENA primary metagenome ERZ888423 (study PRJEB32303, sample SAMEA104408611) | aquatic metagenome | biome: Brackish water; feature: Pelagic; material: water | place: Baltic Sea | collected 2014-06-08T10:24:00 | depth 30,27 m ... | reverse complement strand
AACGAAGATATTGAAGTGCTTGCTCTTGAAATGTCCCAATAAAAATAGCACTAGCCGTAAGTAAAATAAAAGCAGGCAACACCCACACCAATAGCGTTAAAAAAGCAAGCACCCTTCCTCCAAATTGGTACCCAATACTCATAAGTGTTTGCGTGGAAGATGGGCCTGGGAGCATCTGGCAGAGAGAATAATACTCAAGCAGCTCATTATTAGTTAAATAGCATTTTGCTTCCACCAATCGCTTTTGGTATAAGGCAATATGCATATTGGGGCCACCGTAAGCACTCAATGCGATGATAAAAACATCCCTTAAAAAAAGTAAATGTTTTATCTTTTTAACGCTATTTGTATTTTTCTTTGCCACAATGTTCAAATGTATAGTTAATCCCATTAAGAAAGTAACAATGTCACTTTCTGTTTTTGCACTTTTTTTAACCATGAGTAGCTGTTCTAGGCTTCACCGAGAGGAGTTAAAACATTTGACAGATTTACAAGATAGTCTATCTCTAAACCAAGAGAACCTCTCGATAGACATCACCATTTTCAGTTACAGAGCCAAGTATATTGACAGTGTTCTACTGGTTTTTCATAATAATTATACGGACACCGTTGGATTTGAAATGGGAAACAACTTGAGTAGATATAAGTCCATCCGTAAAGTATACAAGCACAATACAGGTGAGTTTAATAGCCATCTCAAAGAGCAAGTAGCTTTAGGCAACCAACTATCTAATTTAAAACAAGACCTTAACGCAGGTAAACTTAGTAAACAAGAGTTTAAAAATTATTTTGCAACTGAAAAACTTGATGTAGAAAAATTACTAACTTCTTCACGCCTAGTCAATAAAACATTATACGAAGTAGAACCAGACTACATTCGTATTACAAAATATCTACAGCCTTTTTTAGCAAAACCCAGGCAATAATATAGGGTTAAGTCTTAATTCTTAAATAGTCTTTAAGATCAATATCCTAAACTATTTACAGTCAATCAACTTATTCTTCTACTTACGCCTACCTTTGCAACCCATGCCAAAAACAGAAGCATCTACCACTATTCCAGAAGTCAAATCCAAACTTCACCCTCGCAATAAGCACAATACCCGATACGACTTTAAGAAACTTATCGCCCAAACTCCCGAACTAGGAAATCATGTGGCGGTTAATAAGTATGGCATAGAAACCTTAGATTTCTTTAATTCAACTGCTGTTAAACTTCTTAATCAATCCCTTCTTAAGTTTGATTATGGTGTAGATCACTGGGATATACCCGACGGCTTCCTTTGTCCACCTATTCCTGGCAGAGCAGATTACATACATTATGCAGCAGACTTACTTGCAAAAGAAAATGATGGCATAATTCCCAAAGGAGCGAGTGTCAAATGCTTGGATATAGGCACAGGAGCGAATTGTATTTATCCAATAATTGGGACTTGCGAGTACAAATGGTCATGGGTGGCATCTGAAATAGAACCTAAGTCTATTACCATGGCTAAAGCTATTTCTAAATCAAACAACTTAAATATAGACCTCCGACTACAATTAGACAGTAAATGTATTTTTGATGGGATTATAGCTGAAGATGAGATTTTTGATCTTACAGTTTGCAACCCACCTTTCCACGCGAGTGAGGAAGATGCAATCTCCAGTAATCTGCGAAAGATAAAGAATCTAAAGGGTAAAAAGCCACAGGAGTCTAATGCTAGTTTTGGAGGACAACACAATGAGTTATGGTGCAAAGGAGGCGAACTCCGTTTTCTAAAAGACATGATTGCCGAAAGCATTAATTACAAAGACCAAGTTTTATGGTTTAGTACTTTGGTGAGTAAGCATGGTAATTTAAAGGATATATACTTCGCTCTAAAAAAAGTAGAAGCCCATAGCGTTGAAACCATAGAAATGGGACAAGGAAATAAAAGCAGTCGTATTGTAGCTTGGTCATTTCATAGCAAAGCTGCAAGAAAGCAGTGGCGTAAAGGTTAGTTGTTGGTTAATAGCTAATTGGCGAGAGATTAAGAAATAAGAAGGCTTTTAGAAGGCATAATGTATACGCTATAATTTCAAATATCTTATATCATAAATCAAATGTAAATATGTAGTCACAAGACAAGTATCGAATATTGGTTTCTTTCCTTAGTAATACGCAGTGCAAAAAATAATCGCATACACCACAGACATCAGTCACATAGCGTTGCCCGAAAAGCTTAACGATCCGTTTGTAGTGCCCCAACAACCACATGAACTGGTAACACAGGCGGTAGCTCAACTGCAAGAGCACCTCACGACGCAAACCGAATGGCAGCATAACTTTGGGTTGGTGGCAGATCACGCAGGCAAACCTATCGGCAAAATGTTTGGCGTACTAGTAGTGCAAACATTATCTGAAGACTTGGGTTTTCTTGCCGCTTTTAGTGGTAAACTGGCCGATGGCAATCACCACAGCTACTTTGTGCCTCCCGTTTTTGACTCGCTCAATGAAAGTGAATTTCTAAACCGAGGTATGCGAGCACTCAAGATTATCAATGATCAGATAAAAGAAATAGAACTCGCCGGATGTAAGGCTATGGGCGAACTTATAAGACTTAAAGAAAAACGAAAAGCACACTCTCAAGCGTTGCAAAATCAACTCTTTGAGGCCTATAAATTTCTAAATAGTTCGGGTCAAACAAAAACTCCTAGCCAATTATTCTCTGGCCCTCCAGCTGGAGCTGGAGAGTGTGCTGCCCCTAAATTACTGCAATATGCTTTTATACATGGCTTAACACCTCTGGTTATGGCAGAATTCTGGTGGGGAGCTCCAACCAGTAGGAGTAATATTAAGAGAATGCATCAAAACTTCTACCCTCCCTGCGAAGACAAGTGCCGTGGCATTTTGGGCTGGATGTTAGATGATGTATAAAAACACGATATTTGACGAGATGACACATCATCAGACCACCTCCTACCCTGTTACTGAAGAACGCTTTAATGTGGTCTCACACGCATTAGGTTTTGTATTGAGTGTGCTGGCAACTGGACTGATGCTCGCTAAGGCAGATAATCGTATTAGCATTTTAAGTTCATTAGTGTTTGGATCTTCAATGATGTTACTCTATGCCGCTTCGACACTGTATCACAACAGCACTGTACCAAAAATTCGTAATCGCTTAAATATATTAGATCACGCAGCAATTTATGTATTAATAGCAGGCACCTATACACCGTTTTCATTAATCACTTTAAAAGGGAACACCGGAATCATTCTACTTTCTGCAGTTTGGATATTTACATTAACAGGCGTTATTCTAAAACTTTGGTTTACTGGAAAGTACGACAGACTTAGTACACTCATGTATCTCTTTATGGGTTGGATGGTATTATTTGCAATAAAACCATTACTTATAAACCTTGCTGCACATGGTTTATATTGGCTACTTGCAGGTGGCGTTTCCTATACTGTTGGTGCTTTATTTTACAGTATACAAACCTCTATAAAATACAACCACGCTATCTTCCACGTGCTTGTATTACTTGGTAGCTTATGCCACTTTATATCGATTTATTATTGGGTATTGTAGGCATGTATGTTCTTTAGGATAAAGAAATACTGCGTTTTACACTAACGCAAGCTAGCGCGCAAGCATAGAAAACAAAAGTGTATACATCTTAAGTATATCTTTGTAATATTAAGAATGCACTTTTATAGCATAGCTTTAACTCATTAAACTCGATAATTATGATTAAAAACACTCAGCATCGTCGCAGCAGGGCTCAAGAAAGTACTGGTGCAATCCAACGACTTTATGTTACCATGCGCCATTTGTTTAATCGTGGATTTTATAAACCTATGGGCGTAAGTGGTGCTACCTTGAGGGAAGCATTATTAACCCTTAGACCAGAAATATACGGAAGTATAGCTCAGGATAAAGTAGAATTAGCAGGTTTAAATTATGTAATAGACAGATTGCCCATAGGCATAGAAGAATGTCGTTATATTAATTTAACTAGCGATGAAGGTTACGAGGGTTCTCATTTTAAAGCGATAATCCCGCCTAAACGGAGAAGAAACTGCTATAGAATTGACGCCGAGCAAATGAACATTGAAATTACGCGTGGGCGATCAGAAATCTATGATATTCTTACTCATCTTACGTTTCTTTTTATTGAAAGTCATAAGATAATGAGAAGTGTTTTAATAAATGAGGAAGGTGCAGTAAATCGGGATTGGCAAAAACTAGAGGCAGCCATAAAACAAAAAACAGCATTAACAAAGGATGAGCAGGAAGTGACGCTAATGCATACCGCCAATATTTTGGGACGTACATACAAAGAAGTTAGTGATGTTTATGCTAATTTTAAAAGTACTGAAAATCCTAACCGATTTTTACACATCATTTTTTGGCTAGGCAAATTAGCATTAGATGAAGAATTACTACAGAACAAACGCACAGTCACCTTTAGTGCAGTACTTCGCGAACGCTTAGGCCAACATATACACGGTGAAATATGGGCAGACAACATTAAAAAAGAATTACATAAACGCGATTTACTTCATAGACCTATTCACATTATAAGCGCTAATATGCACAGTGTACAAAATACATTATTTGCACCTCACGCACTTAAAAGCAGGCTTAAGGATAAAGATAAATTAGGCATCTATGAGGAACTAAGTAGTAGTACAAAGTACCGTGATATCGTGGTGAAAATAGCCGAAAAAGAAGGAATGATTTTTATTGCAGATACTAGCGGGACCAATATTGATGTTCAAATTTTTGATACTGCTAAATATCTCTCTGGGGAGCTGGCTCAACGACTAAGCCACACCACAGAAGCAGAAAAACCTGTACTTGTCGTTATGGACTACGCTTTTGGAGAACAAGCTTATGAAACTATGGATGAGCTTCTCAAACCGTATAAACCCGATGAAGCGACGGTGAAATATCTAAACTTAGCATCCATATCAATTATGGGGAAAGCAGGAATTTTAGAAGGAGGGAAAGGTGATATTATGATCCCATCTGCACATATATTTGAGGGTACAGCAGACAATTACCCATTCAAAAATGGACTCACAAAGCAAGATTTTGAAGGATTGGATTTAGATGTATACGAAGGGACTATGATCTCAGTACTAGGAACATCATTGCAAAACAAAGATTTACTGCGCTATTTCCTTAAAAGTACTTGGGGAGCAACTGGCCTAGAAATGGAAGGAGCGCATTACCAAAAAGCTATTCAAGCTCACTCTAAAATACGAAAGAGTATAAATCCAAATGTGATTGTAAATTACGCGTATTACGCATCAGATAATCCTTTAGAAACGGGTAGTACTTTAGCTAGCGGTGGACTTGGAACTACGGGTGTGAAACCAACATATCTAATTACAGAGAAGATTTTAGAACAAATATTTAAATAAAACGGATTCCACTCAATGTCGACAACTTCGGTTAGTATCTGCCCAAGCTACCTTTTGACGATTACAGTGAGTAACGTTTAAATTTTAATTACGCCTCCCCTGTTGGGCCAAAACTCATAGGTGGAAATTGTGGAGCACTCTCTTGCATTTCTATTTCACCAAACTGTGCTTCAAACTTACGTATGTTCTCATATAATGCCTGATGTAATCTTTTAGCATGCTGTGGACTTAACAGTATTCGGCTTTTGACTTTGGCCTTTGGCACGCCAGGTAATAACCTAATGAAATCTATTACGAACTCAGAATTAGAGTGCGATATAATAGCCAAGTTGCTGTATATGCCATCAGCTATTTCTTCCGTTAACTCAATATCTATATGATTGCCTTTGTTTGGTTCTGCCATAGTTCAAAACTATGTTATTTTTTTACGTAAAACCATAAATTAATTTGAACTATTTATGGTCTAGCTTAAAAGCTTATTATAGATCATTACCACATTAAACGCAAATCTACAAGTCATTAGCAAAAACTACATTGTGGTTCAACTAAAATGGGCTACTAGAAATCTAGTAGCCCATTCGTATAATTGAAAATCTCTTTGTTATAGATTAGTTAACCGTTTCGGCAGAAGGGCTCATTACTTCAGCTTTAGCTGCTTTGAGTAAATCAAACTCCTCTTGAGAACCTACCACTAGGTTTTCATACATTCTAAGTCCTGTACCTGCTGGTATAAGATGTCCTACAATAACATTCTCTTTAAGACCTAACATCTCGTCAACTTTACCTGCAATTGCAGCTTCGTTTAACACTTTAGTAGTCTCTTGGAAAGATGCAGCTGACATAAAGCTGTATGTACCTAATGATGCTTTAGTAATACCTTGTAATAAAGGTCCAGAAGTCGCTGGTAAAGCTTCTCTAACCTCAATTACTTTCATATCCTTTCTTTTTAGCGAAGAGTTTAGATCTCTCAATCTTCTAAGACTGATAATCTCACCTGCTTTTACTTCATTAGAATCTCCGGGCTCCATAACTACACGTTTGTCGTATAACTCGTCATTTTCCTCTTTAAACTCTAATTTATCAACTGCAGATCCTTCTAAGAATTTAGTATCACCAGCTTCTATTACCGCTACTTTTTGCATCATTTGCTTAATGATAACTTCGATATGCTTATCGTTAATACGCACACCTTGAAGACGATATACCTCTTGGATACCATTAACTATATAGTTTTGTACAGCGCTGATACCTTCTATAGAAAGAATATCTTGAGGTGTAATTGAACCGTCAGATAAAGGAGTTCCAGCTCTTACAAAGTCCCCATCTTGCACTAAGATGTGCTTAGATAAAGAAATAAGATATTTTTTAGAAATTCCTTCTCTTGATTCAATAGTTACCTCTCTATTACCACGCTTAATACCTCCGTATGTTACAACACCATCAATCTCCGATACTACTGCTGGATTAGAAGGATTACGAGCTTCAAAAAGCTCAGTCACCCTTGGAAGTCCACCGGTGATATCGCTTGTTTTACCTACTACTCTAGGAATTTTTGCGATAATAGTACCTGCAGATACTTTAGCACCATTTTCTATAGAAAGGTGAGCCCCAACTGGAACGTTAAGTTCCTTCAGTACTTCTCCCCCTTTACCAACTATATGAACAGCTGGATTTACTTTTTTATCTCTAGAATCGGTTACTACTTTCTCTTTATATCCGGTAGCTTCGTCCATCTCAACAGTGAAGGAAATACCCTCTTTAAGATCTATGAACTCTACTTTACCATCAAGGTCAGAAAGTATTACAGCATTATAAGGATCCCAAGAACAAATCTTATCTCCTTTAGTAATCTTTGCTTTTTCTTCCACGTATAAGAATGAACCATAAGGAATATTCGTTAGGAAGAGTACATCCTTAGTCTTTGCATCGATTATTTTAGCCTCTCCAGATCTTCCGACAACAATACCAATATTATCGCCGTTTGAATCTTTTCCAGGAACCGTTTTAACTTCATCAAATTCTATAATACCATTCGCTTTTGCGATGTGCATAGAATCTTGTGCAATGTTAGAAGCTGTACCACCCACGTGGAATGTTCTAAGTGTAAGCTGAGTACCTGGCTCACCAATTGACTGAGCAGCAATAACACCTACAGCTTCACCTTCTTGAACCGTTCTACCAGTAGCAAGGTTTCTACCATAGCATTTAGTACAAACACCTCTGCGAGATTCACACGTCATTACAGAGCGTATTTCAACAGATTCAATTCCTGAATCCTCGATAACGTCTGCTAATTTATCGGTAATTTCTTCATTGGCTGCTATTAGAAGTTCTCCAGTTTCGGGGTGATGAATATCCAGTAAAGAAACTCTACCCTCTATTCTATCACGTAAACTATCAATCACCTCATCATTTTCTTTCAATGTACGCACCTCAAAACCACGAAGTGTTCCACAATCTTCAATAGAAACCACTACATCTTGAGCTACATCATGAAGCCTTCTCGTTAAGTAACCCGCATCCGCTGTTTTAAGAGCCGTATCTGCAAGACCTTTACGAGCACCGTGAGTGGAGATAAAGTATTCTAAAATGGATAATCCTTCTCTAAAGTTAGAAAGAATTGGATTCTCGATAATTTCACCTGTTCCCCCTGCACCAATTTTCTTTTGAGGTTTAGCCATAAGACCCCTCATACCTCCAAGCTGACGAATCTGCTCTTTAGAACCCCTAGCTCCTGAATCAAGCATCATATAAATAGGATTAAATCCTTGATTATCTGTTGCAATGTCATGAAGCAATGCATCTGCTACTCTAGAGTTAATTCTAGTCCAGATATCAATAACTTGGTTATAACGTTCGTTATTTGTAATGAAACCGTTCTCGTAATTACTTGTAATTTCAGCAACCTCCACACGTGCAGACTCTACCAATGCTTCTTTTGTAGAAGGAACTAGTACGTCAGAAATGTTGAACGATAGTCCTCCTCTAAATGAATAGTAGAAACCTAGTTCTTTAATCGCATCCAAGAATTTAGCAGTACGAGCAACACCTACTGATTTTATCATATCGCCGATAATATCTCGTAGTGATTTTTTGGTAAGCAACGTATTAATAAAACCTATTTCTTCAGGAACGTGTAAATTAAATATTACACGACCTACGGAAGTTTCAATTATTCTATTGACTAACTCACCATTTTCAAGAACCTTAGTTCTTACTTTGATCACAGCATTTAAGTTAGCTTTACCTTCATTGTATGCTATTTCTACTTCTTCAAAACTATAGAATGTAAGACCTTGGCCTTCTACAATCTCTGTATCCGTAGTTCTTCTCATTTTGGTCATGTAATACAACCCCAAAACCATGTCTTGCGATGGCACTGCTATAGGAGCGCCATTTGCAGGGTTAAGAATATTATGAGAAGCAAGCATTAAAATTTGAGCCTCTAAAATTGCTGCATTACCCAAAGGTACATGCACAGCCATTTGGTCACCATCAAAATCCGCATTAAAACCAGTACAAACTAGTGGGTGAAGACGAATTGCTTTTCCTTCTACTAATTTAGGTTGGAATGCTTGTATACCTAATCTGTGTAGCGTAGGGGCACGGTTAAGAAGAATAGGATGTCCTTTTAGGATATTTTCTAATATTTCCCAGATAACAGGCTCTTTTTTATCTACAATTTTCTTTGCAGACTTTACCGTTTTTACAATACCACGTTCTATTAATTTTCGAATAATAAATGGTTTAAAAAGCTCTGCGGCCATACCTTTTGGTAAACCACATTCGTGCAATTTAAGTTTTGGACCTACTACGATAACCGAACGACCAGAATAGTCAACACGCTTACCTAATAAGTTTTGACGGAAACGACCTTGCTTTCCTTTGAGCATGTCACTCAATGATTTCAAAGGTCTGTTGCCGTTTGCTTTTACAGCGTTAGCTCTTCTTGTGTTGTCTAGCAATGAGTCTACTGCTTCTTGAAGCATTCGTTTCTCATTTCTCAAGATAACCTCTGGAGCTTTAATCTCCATCAGTCTCTTAAGACGATTATTTCTGATAATAACTCTTCTGTAAAGATCATTTAAATCAGAAGTGGCAAATCTACCTCCGTCCAATGGAACTAATGGTCTTAGTTCTGGTGGAATTACTGGAAGCATTTTCAAGATCATCCACTCTGGACGATTTTCACCGGTTAGTTTAGAAGCACGGAAACCTTCAATAACGTTAAGTCTTTTTAGAGCCTCATTTTTACGTTGTTGAGAGGTCTCGTTTGCTGCTTGATGTCTCAAACTAAAAGATAAACCATCTAAATCAAGACGTGACAATAAATCCCAAATTGCCTCACCGCCCATTTTAGCGATAAACTTGTTTGGATCATTATCGTCAAGATATTGATTTTCTTTTGGTAATGAATCTAAAATATCCAGGTATTCTTCTTCTGTAAGAAAATCAAGATAATTTACTCCATCTGCTTCTTTTTGGCCAGCTTGAATTACGATATAACGCTCGTAGTATACGATCATTTCTAATTTCTTAGAAGGAAGACCGATCAGGTAACCAATTTTGTTAGGAAGAGATTTAAAATACCAGATATGAACTATAGGAACAACCAACTCGATATGTCCCATACGCTCTCTACGCACCTTTTTCTCTGTAACCTCTACACCGCATCTATCGCAAACTATGCCTTTATATCTAATTCGCTTATATTTTCCACAGTGACACTCATAATCTTTCACGGGACCGAATATTCTCTCGCAGAATAATCCACCCATTTCTGGTTTATAAGATCTGTAGTTAATTGTCTCTGGTTTTGTTACCTCACCAAAAGAACGTTGTAATATAACTTCTGGAGATGATAAACCAATTCTAAGTTTCTTAAAATTAGATTTTACTTTTACGTCTTTTTTATTTGACATTTTACTTTATCCTAATTTAAAATATTATTAATCAAAGGTAATTTCAATACCTAAACCTCTTAACTCATGAAGTAATACGTTGAATGACTCAGGAAGTCCTGGTTCCGGCATATTATCTCCTTTAACAATCGCTTCGTATGCTTTAGCTCTACCTACTATATCATCTGATTTTACAGTTAATATCTCACGTAGTATGTTGGCCGCACCGAATGCCTCAAGTGCCCAAACCTCCATCTCACCAAAACGCTGACCCCCATTTTGAGCCTTACCACCCAACGGTTGTTGTGTAATAAGTGAATATGGTCCGATAGAACGCGAGTGCATTTTATCATCAACCATATGACCAAGTTTAAGCATGTACATAATTCCTACAGTGGTTCTTTGGTGGAATTTTTCACCAGTAAGACCATTGTATAATTGTGCAGATCCGTTTACAGGAATACCTGCTTTGGTTACCTGCTCGTTGATTTCAGCTTCAGAAGCTCCATCAAAGATTGGGGTACCAAAATTCAATCCTAACTCCATACCTGCCCATCCCAGAACAGTTTCATAAATCTGTCCTAAGTTCATACGTGAAGGTACTCCAAGTGGATTAAGTACAATTTCTACTGGCGTTCCATCTTCAAGATATGGCATATCTTCTTCTGGTACTATACGTGCTACGATACCTTTATTACCGTGTCTACCCGCCATTTTATCTCCTACTTTTAGTTTTCTTTTCTTAGCTAGATAAACTTTCGCTAATTTCAAAATTCCAGTAGGCAATTCATCACCTACACTTACAGCAAATTGTTCGCGTTTGTAGGTGGTAGTTATATCAGTGTATTTTGCTTTATAATTAGCAAGTATTTTACCAATTAACTCATTCTTACTTGCATCAGAAGTCCAATTATTGTAAGAAACCGTAGTAAAATCGATAGTTGCTAAGTTCTTAAGTGTAAACTTGGTACCTTTAGGAATAACATCTTCGTAGTACACGTTTTGTACTCCAGCAGATGTTTTTCCATTGACTACTTTATAAAGCTTATCAAGAAGAATTGCTCTTAGCTTATCTATCTCGTTTAAATAATCGTTTTCTAACTTGGTTAGTTTCGTTTTATCATCTGCTTTATTAGCTCTGTCTTTCTTTCTACGAACAAATAGTTGTTTTGCAATAACTACACCTTCTTTTGATGGACTAGCTTTTAGCGAAGCATCTTTTACGTCACCTGCTTTATCTCCAAAAATTGCACGAAGCAGTTTTTCTTCTGGAGATGGCTCAGACTCACCCTTAGGCGTAATTTTTCCAATTAGAATATCGCCTTCTTGAATGCGCGCACCAACTCTAATCAGTCCATTTTCGTCTAAGTTTTTCGTTGCATCTTCACTTACGTTCGGAATATCATTAGTAAGTTCTTCAATACCTCTTTTGGTATCTCTAACCTCCACATCATGCTCTGTAATATGAATAGAAGTGAAATAGTCTTCCTTCACTACTTTTTCCGAAATCACAATAGCATCCTCAAAGTTATATCCTTGCCAAGGCATGAATGCTACTTTAAGATTTCTACCAAGTGCAAGCTCACCACCTTGAGTACCATAACCTTCACTTAGTACCTGACCTTCTACAACTTTGTCACCTTTTACCACTATTGGTCTAAGATTTACAGTCATATTCTGATTTGTTCTTCTAAATTTGGTTATGTGATATATCTCGGTATCTCCGATAAATGAAGAAAGAATATCCTCTTCACTCATTTCGTACTTGATTCTAATTTCATCTGCATCCACGAATTCAACCACACCATTAGCTTTAGCCACTAATTGTGTACGTGAATCTTTTGCTACCTGTGCCTCTAAACCTGTTCCTACAATTGGAGCATGAGGATTCATAATAGGTACCGCTTGACGTTGCATATTCGAACCCATCAATGCACGGTTAGCATCATCATGTTCTAAGAAAGGAATAAGCGATGCCGCAATAGATACAATCTGATTCGGCGCAACATCCATATAATGAATAGTGCCTTTATCTGCGATTGGGAAGTCGCCTTCAAATCTTGCTTTTACTAGATCGTTGGTAAGATTACCTTTAGCATCCATAGGAGAATTCGCTTGAGCAATAGTGTGCTCATCTTCTTCTTCTGCGCTTAGATAGATTACCTCTTCTTCTATTTTTACACGTCCATTATCTACTTTACGATAAGGTGTTTCAATAAAACCAAGATTATTAATTTTAGCATGAACACATAGTGAAGAGATAAGACCAATATTAGGTCCCTCAGGAGTTTCAATAGTACAAAGACGACCATAATGTGTATAGTGAACATCCCTTACCTCAAAACCTGCACGCTCTCTTGAAAGTCCACCGGGACCTAGAGCAGACATTCTTCTTTTGTGTGTAACCTCAGCAAGTGGATTGGTTTGATCCATAAACTGAGAAAGCTGATTTGTACCAAAGAAAGAATTAATAACTGAAGATAATGTTCGAGCGTTCACCAAATCAGTTGGAGTAAACACTTCATTATCTCGTATATTCATACGTTCTCTTATAGTACGAGCCATACGAGCTAAACCAACACCAAATTGATTATATAATTGCTCTCCAACCGTTCTAACCCTTCTGTTACTTAAATGATCAATATCATCAACATCTGTTCTAGAATTTACTAACTCGATAAGATATTGTATAATTGATATTATATCTTCATTCGTTAATACTCTAATGTTAATATCTATCGATAACTCTAGTTTTTTATTAATTCTATAACGACCTACTTCTCCAAGATCATATCGTTTATCTGAGAAGAAAAGGCGTTCAATAATACCACGCGCAGTTTCCTCATCTGGTGGATCAGTATTTCGTAATTGTCTATAGATATGCTCTACAGCTTCCTTACCTGAGTTTGAAGTATCTTTTTGTAACGTATTCAAAATGATTTGAAAATCATTTTTATCATCATTTTCTTTACTCAAGATAATTGACTTCACGCCTGATTCTATTATTTCTTCAATATGTTCTTCTTCAAGAACCGTATCACGTTCAATAACTACCTCATTACGTTCAATAGAAACAACCTCACCAGTATCCTCATCAACAAAATCTTCGATCCATGAGCGTAGAACTCTAGCAGCTAGTCTTCTACCTAGAACCTTTTTTAAACCAGTTTTTGAGACTTTAACATCTTCAGCTAATCCAAATAAGTCCAATATATCTTTATCTGTTTCATACCCAATTGCTCTAAGCAAGGTAGTAACAGGAAACTTCTTTTTACGATCGATGTAAGCGTACATCACGTTGTTCACGTCAGTAGCAAACTCTATCCAACTTCCTTTGAATGGAATAATTCTGGCAGAGTAAAGCTTAGTCCCATTGGTATGGTAACTTTGACCAAAGAACACACCAGGCGAACGGTGTAATTGAGATACGATTACGCGTTCAGCACCATTAATAATGAAAGAACCCGTGGGAGACATATATGGCAGAGTGCCAAGATATACATCTTGAACTACTGTCTCAAAGTCTTCGTGTTCCGCATCATTACAGCTTAATTTAAGCTTCGCTTTTAGAGGTACGGCATAAGTCAAGCCACGCTCAATACACTCTTGGATAGTATATCTTGGAGGATCAACGAAGTAATCAAGAAATTCTAAAACAAAGATGTTACGAGTATCAGTGATTGGAAAATTTTCACTAAATACTTTAAACAAACCTTCAAATTTTCTGTCTTCTGATGAAGTCTGAAGTTGGAAGAATTCTTGAAAAGATTTCAACTGTACATCCAAAAAATCTGGGTAATCAATCACTTTAGCGATCTTCCCAAAATTTATTCTTTCGTTATATTTTGATGACAAGGTATTGTAAATGTTTGATGTTAATGGAAATGAAAAATTATAAAAACGCCAAAAGACCCTCTGAAATCAGGGGTCTTTTAAACGTGTTATTTAGTTGTATTACTTAAGCTCAACTTCAGCTCCTGCTTCTTCTAAGGCTGCTTTTAAAGCTTCTGCTTCATCTTTAGAAACATTTTCTTTAACCTCTTTTGGAGCTGCGTCTACTAATTCTTTTGCCTCTTTAAGACCTAAACCAGTTAATGTTTTAACTGCTTTAACTACGGCTAACTTAGAAGCTCCTGCGCTCTTAAGAATAACAGTAAATTCTGATTGCTCTTCAGCAGCAGCAGCATCACCACCACCTGCAGGTCCCGCCATCATCGCTACTGGTGCAGCAGCTGGTTCGATTCCGTACTCATCTTTAAGAATAGTTGCTAATTCGTTTACATCTTTAACTGTAAGATTAACTAACTCTTCTGCTAATTTTTTAATGTCAGCCATTTTTTGTTTTTTTTAAAATTTTGTTTTTGTAATAATTAATTTTCTCTTTCGGCAAGTGTTTTAACTAAACCTGCTAATGTAGTTCCCGCTGACTTAAGGCCAGAGATAACATTTATAGCTGGTGAACGTAACAGTCCGATAATTTCTCCAACAAGTTCATCTTTAGTTTTAAGATCTACTAGTGTGCCTAGTTGATCGTCACCAATGAAAATGCCAGAGTCGATGTAAGCACCTTTAAGTAACGGTCTATCGCTCTTTTTACGGAACTCTTTAATAGCGATAGCAGGGGCTTTGGGGTTGGAAGCGAATAAGAGTGCAGTTGTGCCTACCAATGTGTCTTTTAATTCACCCCATTCAATGTCAGTACGACTAAGGGCTTGGTGAACAAATTTGTTTTTGATCACCTGCATTTTAACACCATTTTTATGCAACAACTTTCGTAAATCGTTGTTAGAATTAGCTGTCAGTTTTGAACTATCAGTAACGTAAACGTATTGATATTCCAGTAAGTTTGAAGCTAGTTCGTCTATTATAATATTTTTTTCTTCTTTGTTCATCTCTATGTCTCTATTAAATAGTGAATTAAACAGTTAGGGCTTTAGGATCTACTTTTATACCTGGCCCCATTGTACTAGACATAGTAATGCTTTGGAAATAAATTCCCTTTGCGGCACTAGGTTTTAGTCTATTAAGCGTATCGATAAGTTCTTTAGCATTTTCTGCTATTTTTTCTTTATCAAAAGATACTTTACCTATGGACGTATGTATGATACCAGTTTTATCTACTTTAAAGTCAATTTTACCTGCTTTAATCTCAACAACTGCTTTACCTATATCCATAGTTACAGTACCACTTTTAGGATTTGGCATAAGATTTCTAGGGCCTAATACTCGCCCTAATTTACCTATTTTACCCATTACTGCTGGCATGGTTATAATTACATCAATATCTAACCATCCGCCTTCAATTTTAGCGATATAATCATCTAATCCAACATAATCTGCCCCTGCATCCTTAGCTTCTTGCTCCTTATCCGGAGTTACAAGTGCTAGTACACGAACATCCTTTCCTATACCATGAGGTAATTTAGCGGTGCCTCTTACCATTTGATTAGCTTGTCTAGGATCTACACCTAGCTTAACATCCATGTCGACAGAAGAGTCAAACTTGGTGTCGGTAATTTTCTTTACTACCTCGCTTGCTTCTAGCAACGAGTGTAAAGCGTCCTTATCATATTTAGATAAGGCTTCTTTTCTCTTTTTTGTTAATTTAGCCATTATTTATATGCGATAATTATTAATTATCTTCCGGAAACTGTCCGGTTACAGTTATACCCATGCTTCTCGCAGTACCTGCGACCATTTTCATGGCTGAACCCATAGTAAAGGCATTAAGATCAGACATTTTGTCTTCAGCAATAACTTTAACCTGGTCCCAATTTACTTTCGCAACTTTAACTCTGTTTGGTTCTGCAGAACCGCTTATTTTTTTAGTAACTTCTAGTAGTTGTGAAGCTACTGGTGGCGTTTTGATTATAAAATCAAATGAGTTATCTGCGAAAACTGTAATTACAACTGGTAATGTTTTACCCATTTTGTCTTGGGTTCTACCATTAAATTGTTTACAGAAATCCATGATGTTAACACCCTTAGCACCTAGTGCTGGACCGATTGGAGGTGCAGGATTAGCTGCTCCACCTTTCACTTGTAACTTAATAAACGCCTTTATTGCCTTTGCCATATAAGATTATTCTTTTTCTACTTGTATATAATTAAGTTCTAATGGTGTCTTTCTTCCGAATATTTTTACCATTACTTTTAACTTTTTCTTTTCTTCGTTAACTTCTTCAACTACACCACTAAATCCATTAAACGGACCGTCTGTAACCTTTACAAACTCCCCAATAATAAACGGATTCATAGCACTTTCGCCATCTTGATTGCTCTCATCTACCTGACCAAATATTCGGTTTACCTCTGACTGCCTCATCGGCACTGGTTCACCATCTTGACCTAGGAATCCAACCACCCCATTAACGGCTCTGATTGTAGGCACTACTTCCCCAACCAAATGTGCTTGTATTAAAATATATCCAGGAAAGTAACTTTTCTCTTTAGAAGTTTTCTTTCCGTTTTTAATTTCGTAAACTTTTTGAGTCGGGATCAAAATTTCTGGAACGTACTTAGTAAGCTTTTCACGAGTAAGCTCAGACTCAATAATAGCCTTCACTTTCTTTTCGTGTCCACTTATAGCACGAACTACGTACCACTTAAATTCATCCTGAATCTTTTCCATAAATTTTTTTATTTTAAAAGACTATACAGAAGATCCATAACACCACCAAGAGCAGAGTCAATAACCCAAAGCACTAATGCAAAGATTACAGAAGCAACTATCACAATCGCGGTGCTGCTTCTTAACTCTTCCCAAGAAGGCCAAGATACTTTATTTACCAACTCGTCTGTGGTTTCTTTCCAGATTTCTACTATCCTACTCATTAATTTTTATGTTGCACGGGTGGAGAGACTCGAACTCCCAACCAATGGTTTTGGAGACCACTACTCTACCAATTGAGCTACACCCGTTTATGCCTTATATATTATAAATTATTCTATAACTTCAGTAACCTGGCCCGCACCTACAGTTCTACCACCCTCACGGATAGCAAATTTAAGTCCTTTCTCCATTGCTACAGAGTTGATAAGTTCTACCGTGATACTTACGTTATCACCTGGCATAACCATCTCAGTACCTTCCGGTAACATGATTTCACCAGTTACGTCAGTTGTTCTAAAATAGAACTGTGGACGATACTTGTTAAAGAATGGAGTATGACGTCCACCTTCTTCTTTTGATAATACGTATATTTCAGCTTTAAATTTAGTATGTGGTTTAACTGATCCTGGCTTGATAATTACCATACCTCTTCTGATATCAGTTTTCTCAACACCTCTTAAAAGGATACCCGCGTTGTCACCAGCTTGACCTCTATCTAAAAGTTTTCTAAACATCTCAACACCAGTACAAACTGATTTAAGACCTTCAGCACCCATACCGATAATTTCAACTGGATCTTGAACGTTAATTATACCTCTTTCAATTCTACCTGTAGCAACTGTACCACGACCTGTGATCGAGAATACGTCCTCAACTGGCATAAGGAAAGGTAAATCAGTCAAACGTGGAGGTACAGGAATCCAAGAATCCACTGCATCCATTAATTGCTGAACTGTAGCTACCCATTTTTCATCACCATTTAATGCACCAAGTGCAGATCCCTGAATGATAGGAGTATTATCTTCATCAAATTCATAGAAGCCAAGAAGCTCTCTGATTTCAATTTCAACTAGTTCTAAAAGCTCTTCGTCATCAACCATATCCACTTTGTTCATGAATACAACTAATTTAGGAACACCAACCTGTCTTGCAAGAAGGATGTGCTCTTTTGTTTGTGGCATAGGTCCATCAGTAGCAGCAACCACTAATATCGCACCGTCCATTTGTGCAGCTCCTGTAACCATGTTTTTTACATAGTCAGCGTGACCTGGACAATCTACGTGTGCGTAATGTCTTGCTAATGTTTGGTACTCAATGTGAGCAGTATTAATAGTAATACCTCTTTCTTTCTCCTCTGGAGCTGAATCGATAGTACTGAAATCTGTTTTTTCTGCAAGTCCTTGACTTGCAAGTACAGAGCTAATAGCTGCGGTTAGCGTGGTTTTACCGTGGTCAACGTGACCAATGGTTCCAATGTTTACGTGTTCTTTAGAACGATCAAATGTTGCTTTTGACATGATAAAATTAAGTTATTCTTTCTTTTTTTTAAATAATAAATGTAGAGCCAACGATGGGAATTGAACCCACGACCTCTTCCTTACCAAGGAAACGCTCTACCCCTGAGCTACGTCGGCGTTATAATACTAAACGCAATGCACTAAGGAATAGACCTAGAGGAAAGTCGGAACACTCATCTTCGGCTCAAACTAAAATCTACAAAACCTTTTGGCTTTGCAAGCTTCAGAGTTATACACTCAAAAGCACAGAGCGGGAGACGAGGCTCGAACCCGCGACCTACAGCTTGGAAGGCTGTCGCTCTACCAACTGAGCTACTCCCGCATTCATATTGCTACTTTTTTTTTCAATGGTTTCTCCAAAAAACAAGTGGGGAGAGTAGGATTCGAACCTACGTAGCCGAAGCAGCAGATTTACAGTCTGCCCCATTTGACCGCTCTGGTATCTCCCCAGAAAAAAAAAGAGCCGCCTATTGGACTCGAACCAACGACCGGCTGATTACAAATCAGCTGCTCTACCAACTGAGCTAAGGCGGCAATATGCTTAAAAAATAATAGGCTATGTCACAGAACTAAACACTTTCCATCACCCATCCGATTTTAAGGTGGGCAAAGGTAAGTATTTTTTTAAATGTACAAATCCTTTACGGTAAATTTTTTAATATTTTTTTCTGGTGAAGACAACTAGACTCTAAACTCCATGCGTTAACAAGGAGCCAGCCCTTCCCTTATAGCGCTTTACAGCCTTTTTTAAAGATTCAATTGCAAGATCAGTTGATGCTTCAAATGAGCGAGATGTGACCGTCTGAATAAAGCTATTTTGCTTCGCATTCAATTTTATCTCAATAGTCTTGTTTTCTTTTACGGAGCTATTCTCTACTTTTAAGAAAACTTGAGCATCAATTATCCCCGTATAAAAGGTTTCTAGCTTCTCTAGTTTTTTACTGATGTAACCTTGTAATTTTTGATCTGCTTTGAAATGAATTGCTTGAATTTGTGTGTTCATGTTTTTGTTAAATTAAGTTTACGTAAAAAGTTACTAGTCTGAAAAAGGGTGTGTATTCTTATATACTTTTTTCAGCTGACCAATGTCATTATGCGTATATATTTGGGTAGCACCTAAACTAGAATGCCCGAGAAGTTCTTTTATCGCATTGATATCAGCACCATTCTGCAACAGATGCGTCGCAAAAGTATGCCTAAGTATGTGAGGGCTTCTCTTACCTAAGTGCGTTTTATTTAATGATTTCTTTACCAAATTATAAAGCCATTTTTCTGACAATTTATCTCCGTCGAATTTACAAAAAAATATCTCGGAATTGACATTAAAATCAGCCTTTATTTTACAAAAGGAGTTAAGTTGTCGACGAAGCTCTTTGCCAAAAGGTATAATACGTTCTTTTCTACCTTTCCCGAGCACTTTCATTTCTCCGTTAATCAAGGATATACTAGCATGATTTAGTCCTATGAGCTCAGATCTACGTATTCCTGTATGATAAAAGGTGGTAATAATGCCAAAAGCTAGTGCCGAATCATAATCTATAACAGCAGATTCAAGTTCATCCAACAGACTATGCATTTCTGAAACCTTAACAAAATTCGGGATCCGCTTTTTAACTTTAGGGAGTTGCACCTCTATGGAGATTGCTTCAGCAATAGCTCCTTTTAGAAACAAGTACTTTGCAAAAGACCGAACGGAACTAACTTTTCGATGAATGGATTTGGCCGAAATTTTTTGAAGTGATAAAGATCGAATCCATTGACGCACTAATTTACTATCAGGCAATAACTGCTCTTGATCTGATTTTACAAAAATCTCATACTGAATAAGATCTGTTAAATAGGCATTACAAGTAAGCAGCGAATAATTTCGCTCCTTGTGCAAATACGCATGGAAATCATGTATTGTTAAACTATTGGCACCCATTAAACAGTGCCAATATACCACTGATGTGGTTTAAAACAAAATACTAATTACAATAACCCTTATTTAGGGTTATTAAGAGACTGCTTGTATCTAGCTTTGATAACCATCTTTCGTTTTTTAACAGATGGTTTAATGAACTGTTGTCTCTCTCTCAATTCTTTCACGACTCCAGTTTTCTCGAATTTCTTCTTGTACTTCTTGAGAGCCTTGTCGATTGTATCGTTTTCTTTAAGATTTATTAATAGCATTTCTATAAAAAGGACTGCAAAACTAAAATTAATATTGAATAACCGTTCTACTATTTTAAAATTTGGCGAGAAATTACGATTTTTTGTATTTCTGAGGTTCCTTCACCAATGGTACAGAGCTTAGAATCACGGTAAAACTTCTCTACCGGGAAGTCTTTTGTATAACCATATCCCCCAAAGATCTGTACAGCCTCTGTACTTGCTCGAACAGCCACCTCAGACGCATAGTACTTCGCCATCGCACTTTCTTTGGTTAGCGGCTTCCCTTCGTTCTTTAAATAGCATGATTGATCAATAAGAAGCTGAGCTGCTTCAATTTCTGTAGCCATATCTGCAAGTTTAAAACTTATGCCTTGAAATGAGGATATAGGTTTACCAAATTGCTCTCTTTCTTTGCTGTATTGCAAAGCCGCTTTATAAGCACCTTTAGCAATACCCAAAGATAAAGCAGCTATGGAAATTCTACCTCCATCTAATATTTTCATTGCTTGGATAAAACCATCTCCTAGCTCACCTAGCACATTCTCATCAGGAACAAAACAATTTTCAAAAATCATTTCTGCGGTTTCAGAAGCTCGCATGCCCAGTTTGTTTTCTTTCTTACCTCCCTTGAAACCTGGAGTACCTCGTTCTACAATAAATGCAGAAATACCCCTGCTGTCTAACAACTCACCTGTACGAGCCAATACTACGGCTACATTCCCGGAAATGCCATGTGTTATCCAATTTTTAGCTCCGTTTAACTCCCAACCGCCATCTACCTTTTTAGCTACAGTTTGCATGCGTAGAGCATCACTCCCCGTATTAGGTTCCGTAAGTCCCCACGCTCCTATCCATTCACCTGAGGCGAGCTTTGGAAGGTACTTTTGTTTCTGTTCCTCATTTCCGAAATATAGAATATGACCGGTACATAAGGAATTATGTGCCGCTGTAGAGAGCCCAATACTGCCGCACACTTGTGCAATTTCATCCACCACTGCAGAATACTCAAAATAGCCTAATCCAGAACCACCATATTCAACTGGCACTAAAACACCCATAAAGCCTTGTTCTCCCATTTTTTTAAATAATTCAACAGGGAAATGTTGAGACTCATCCCAATCCATCACATAGGGTTTAATGTATTTAGCGGCAAAGTCTTTAGCTGCCTGACGAATCATGTCTTGGGTTTCAGAGGTTTTGAAATTCATATAGGTATAGTGTAAATCGAATGCAATGATATGGACTCTAGAAGCCGTTTGGAACTTAGTTTAGGTCTAAATAGGGAATTAGTCTATTAATGTTTTTCCCTTTAAAAATATGCAACTCTTTTATTTCAGAAATTTGATTAAATGAACCATGTTGTTCTCTGAAATTAACAATTGCATTTGCTTCTTTGTAATTAATATAAGGATGTTTCGCTAGCTCATCTACGGTGGCTTTATTAACCTTTAAACGATCTATTGCATCAAGGTCAAAAAAAAGTTGAGGCAGCAAACTAATGACTAGTGCGGAGTCCAGTCCTTTTATCTCATAGAGCTGTTGGGGATTAAAAAATCCACCATAGAAGCTCCTGTATCTAAGTATTTTAGCAGCATAGCTAGGTCCTATGCCTTTGAGTGTCTCAAGCTCCTCTTGTGTTGCCGTATTTATGGAAATAGATTGTTTTTTAATTTTATCTCCTCCGTTTTTAGCGTATGCTAAACTTGGAGTGTGGTTTGGTAATGATGCTGTAGAATTTAGCACTATAAAAGGTTCTAAGGTGCGGTAAACATCATCTGTGACGCTGTACATTTTTTTTACGTCGGCCTTAGATCTAAACACTCCACCTTTCTGACTGAAGTTATACATATTTTTAGCCGCTTTGTAAGGAACACCCTTTTTAATTAGGCTATCAAAATCGTCTTCGTTGGGATCAAAAAATTGTAAAACTTTTGGCTGTTTATTTTGGGCATTATTTGAACCATAAGATTTACTGAAACTAGAATCAAGATTGCTACGGCTATTCTCATTAGCCTCCAGTTGACTGAGTAATTGTTGGAGTTTATCCTCTTCTAACGGGATATCTACGGTTGGGAATTTACGAATACTGAAGTTATATACACAAACTGTTAGTATAAAAAAAAGGAGAAAAAAAACTCCCCTCCTTTCGAAACTTGATATTTCTAAATATGATTTAAGCTTTATGAAAAGCTCATTTATCAATTGAATGAAGCTAATGTTTCAGCTCGATACTCGCCTGCGGCAAGCTTACCTTTTATGTCTTGAAATGCTTTTATTGTTTCAGCAACATCCTCAAGTGAGTGTGCAGCTGTTGGTATCAATCTAAGCATTATTACATCTTTAGGAACTACAGGGTAAACCACTATAGAACAGAAAATATTATAGTTTTCTCTCAAGTCATGAATAAGGTGCGTAGCTTCTGGTATATTGCCTTTTAAAAGTACCGGAGTAACACAAGATGATGTAGTACCAATATTAAAACCTTCCGCTTTCAAACCATCCTGTAGCGCAGCGGTAATTTTCCACAAATTCGCTTTATGTTCTGGCTGTGTTCTTAGCATTTCTAATCTTTTCAGAGCACCTTTTACAAATACCATTGGAAGAGATTTAGCAAATATTTGTGAACGCATACTATAACGCAGATAGTTGATCATCATTTGATCGCCAGCAATAAAAGCACCTATAGATGCCATAGACTTAGCAAAAGTAGAGAAGTATATATCTATTCCATCTTGTATGCCTTGCTCCACGCCTGCACCCTCTCCATTGGGACCTAAAGTACCAAATCCGTGAGCATCATCTACCATAAGTCTAAAGTTGAACTTTGACTTAAGTGCGATTGTCCCTTTCAGATTTCCTTGGTTACCGCTCATGCCAAAAACACCTTCGGTAATCACTAAAATAGCACCACCTTGTTCTTCTGCCATTTTAGTAGCACGTACTAATTGCTTTTCAAGGCTAGCCATATCGTTGTGCGCATAAACAAAGCGTTTACCTTGATGCAATCTCACTCCATCTATAATACACGCATGAGATTCTGCGTCATAAACAATAACATCTCGTCTATCTACCAACGCATCTATTGCTGATAGGATACCTTGATACCCGAAATTTAAAAGAATTGCATCTTCCTTTTGTTCAAACTCGGCAAGTTGCCTTTCTAGTTCTTCGTGAAAATCGGTATTACCTGACATCATTCTAGCTCCCATAGGATATGCACAGCCATATTCAGCCGCAGCATCTGCGTCAGCCTTACGTACTTCTGAGTGATTCCCAAGTCCAAGGTAGTTATTGAGTGACCAGTTTAAAACGGTTTTACCTCTAAAACCCATTCGTGGTGCCAATTCCCCTTCTAATTTAGGAAAGGTATAATAATGATGTGCTTCATTCGCAAACTGACCAAGAGGGCTCTTTTTGCTTGCTATTTTTTCAAATAAATCCATGTAATTTTATAACAAAATTGTTGGGCAAAGATAAGAAGTAAAATGAATGGTAATAACAAATGAAGAAACGATTTTATAATGTTTTGAATTATCGCAGAATGCGTTAATGCAACAATTCAAGAACTTTTTCGTATATCCATTATAAATACTTAGTTTTGCAGGCATTTTCAATGAGATATTTCATTTACTTAATCCTTATTCTAACAGCAACCAGCTGCTCAAAATACCAAACCTTGATAAAAAAAGGCACGGCACAAGAAAAACTGGATGCCGCTAAAAAGTACTATGAAAAAAATGACTACTTGAGAGCTCAGCCTTTATTAGAAGAGTTACTTGGCTTGTACTATGGCCGAAAAGAGCGCGAGGAAATATATTACCTATATGCCCAATCTTACTTTGGTAATGAGGAATATTTACTGGCAGGCTACCACTTCAATAATTTTGTTCAAACCTATGGATTGAGTCCAAAAGTGGAAGAAGCAAGCTATATGTCTGCAGTATGTTCGTTCAAAAAAGCAATGCCATACGAGCTGGATCAAACACCAACAAATGCTGCAATAAGCGGACTACAAACCTTTATAAATCAATATCCAAATAGTACATACGTTGAAGATTGCAATTCAAAAATCGACCAACTCCGTGCAAGATTACTGGTTAAAGTATATGAATCTGCTAAGCTATATCATAGTTTAGGATACTTCCAGAGTGCTATGGTTTCTTGTACTAACGCACTTGAAGACTTCCCGGACATGATTAACCGATCAGAACTAAGTTACTTAGTAGTAGACGCATCCTATCAATATGCCAAAAATAGCGTTGCTGCCAAGCAACCTGAACGCTATGAGGTAACTTTAAAAAAAATAAAAGAGTTCAAAAAAGAATTTGGAGATTCTAGTTTGTTTCAAAAAGACATCAAACGAATTTCAGAAAAAACAACTCAAGAATTAGCCATACTAAACAATTAACGTATATAGCCATATGAATAATAATAACGATATAGAAATCCCAAGCTCAACGATTACACGTGACACCAGAACGCTAAGTGAAATGTCAGGTAACTTGTATGAATCTGTTGCGATTATTTCTAAAAGAGCCAATCAGATTTCATCTACGGTGAAAGAAGAATTAGTAGCTAAATTAGAAGAATTTGCTTCAGACCATGACAATTTAGAAGAGATTTTTGAAAACAGAGAGCAGATAGAAATCTCTAAACATTACGAAAGTCTTCCGAAATCTACTATTATAGCTATAGAAGAGTTTTTACACAACAAAGTTTACTTTAGAAATCCTGCAAAAGAAGGGTCTAAATAACAAAAAAATACTTCTAGGAGTCACAGGAGGTATAGCAGCATATAAAGCAGCTAGCCTTGTTCGACTTTTGATAAAAAGTGGTGCCCAAGTAAAAGTGGTTTGTACTCCAAATGCACTTAATTTTGTAACCCCACTCACCTTATCTACCTTATCTAAAAATGCGATTTATTCGCATTTTTTTGTACAAGAAACCGGAGAATGGGTAAATCACGTAGAGCTTGGCAAATGGGCTGACGCCATGGTGGTTGCTCCATGTACGGCTAACACCTTAACTAAAATGGCGAATGGCTATTGCGATAACCTTTTACTCGCCACTTATCTATCAGCAGATTGCCCTATTTTCTTTGCCCCTGCTATGGATCTGGACATGTATTTACATCCTACCACACAGCATAACATCCGTAGCCTAGTAAGTTATAATAATATAGAACTGCCTGCTGGAGAAGGTGAGCTAGCTAGTGGTTTGATAGGGAAAGGGAGAATGTGTGAACCAGAAGAAATTGAGCATATTTTGTCTTCCCATTTTGAACGAGAAAAAACGCTATTGGGTAAAACCATTCTGGTTAATGCTGGACCTACTTACGAAAAACTGGACCCAGTAAGATTTATTGGCAACTATAGTAGCGGTAAGATGGGTAAAGCTATTGCTAATGAGTTATCTAGCCGAGGTGCTTCAGTTCACCTAGTGCTCGGACCCATAAGCGTCGATGGAATAGATTCTAAGATACATCTTACGCAAATTGAAAGTGCCCAAGAAATGTATGAGGCTTGTTCAGAAATATTTATAAATTGTGATGCGGCTATTTTGAGTGCTGCTGTGGCAGACTACAGACCGGCAGCTCAAGAGGATCAAAAAATCAAGAAAAAAACAGAAGAATTTAATCTAGAACTGGTAAAGACGGTTGATGTACTGAAAAGTTTAGGAGAAATTAAAAAAAGTCATCAATTCTTAGCCGGGTTTGCCTTAGAAACCCAGAATGAACAAAAAAATGCGCTTTTAAAACTTGAAAATAAAAATCTAGACTTTATAGTGTTAAACTCAATGAACGACAAGGGTGCAGGCTTTGGTAAAGACACTAATAAAATTACAATCTTAGAAAAGAACGGCAAAAAACATACATTTGACACCAAACCTAAAAAAAATGTGGCCATCGATATTGTCAATTTATTAGCCGCCTACTTATGAAATATATTGTTTTTCTCCTAATCTTTGCTCTATCTGTATCAACGTATGCTCAAGATTTACAGTGTAATGTACAAGTAAATTCAGACAATATACAAGCCTCTAACAAGGCCATATTCGAAGATTTACAAAACGCTATAACGCAATTCATGAATCAACGCAAATGGATAAGTGACAAGGTTCAACCGCAAGAAAAAATCAATTGCAACTTTGTCATTAACATAACCGCATTTAACATAGACCAATTTGCAGCAGAGGTTAGTATAACTAGCAGTAGACCCGTATATGGGACTTCATACAACACTCCTGTTTTTAACCATTTTGACCAAGAATGGTATTTTCAATACGCACAATTTCAAAGTTTAGATTTTCAAGAAAATGCAAATGTGATGCAGCTCACTACATTGCTAGCCTTCTATGCTAACATTATTATTGGAGTTGATTTTGACACCTATGCGCTAGACGGTGGTTCTACTTTTTACAACAAAGCATTACAGTTACGAAATGCTGCACAAAACACCAATGGATGGGGCCCTAGTGATGGAAAAGGTAATCGAAATAAATATTACGTGATAGATCAATTACTTGATGATCGATATAAGCCTCTACGAACTTCTTTGTATCAATACCACATGAAAGGTATGGATGTATTTAAAGACGATAATGATATAGCTCGTAAGCAAATTTATGAATCGCTAGAAAAAATAAGAACGGTTCAGGAGAGACTACCTAATTCCGTTATATTTAAGATTTTCTTTAATACCAAAAGACAAGAATTAATTAATATTTTTTCTAAGGCAGATGCAGGACTTCAAAACCGCGCCATCGAGTTACTTGGCAAGTTAGATCCTAGTAACTTGAACAACTACGAGAAAATAAAACAGTAATTCAGCTGCCTACTTAGCTGGTAAACGTCATTGTAAATTGTTTTTCTACCTCATCGGCAACGGGCAAAAGCACTATTCCTTTTTTTTGCTCTATGTCTTTATCGTGCCCAAGATAATCTGCGAGGCCCTGCCAAGGCTCCAAGCACACATAAGGCGCTCCTGGCTTAGCCCAAATACCCAAATATGGAAACTCAGAAATATTCATTTTTACCGCATACGTAGAATCCTTTTTTTGCAACGTCACTTCTTTGGAATTCAAACCTTGAAAAATAAGGGCATCGTTCTCAAATATAGTTTCATCCAATGAGATACGATCTGTTTGAATAATTGCTATTTCATTCTGATTAATATAAGGACCACTGAGTTGGTTACTTTTTAAGGATTCTTCTTCACTGAATAGTATTTCAAAATCGCTGACAGGGCTCGCATTAAATCCCGGATGGCCTCCAAAGGAAACAGGTATGGTCTTATCATCATCATTAATTACCCTAAAAGTCTGCCTAAGCTTATTTGCTTCAAGTGTATAGGTTACCAAAAAAGTAAATTTAAATGGGTAGGACTTAAGGGTTTCTTCGTCATGTTGCAGGACCAAGCAAATAGAATGCTCACTTTGATGTAGCATATCAAAGTTTTTATTTCTGGCAAAACCGTGATGACTTAAGGTATACGTTTCTCCATTATATATATACTCATGATCGAGCAAACTGCCCACGATAGGAAAAAGATTAGGTGCGTGTTTAGGCCATACTTCTTCTGCTTGCCAAATAAATTCAGTTCCCTCAGAATCTATAACAGAACACAACTCGGCTCCTAGCCTATTTACATTAACCGTAAGGAACTTATTTTGTATAGAATATTTGCTAATCATACTGTGTGCAATATTAATTCAAATCTAAAGTTCTAAAAGTCTAAAATTACATCCTGCAGTTGCATCTTTATACCAAGGACAATACATTATTTTACTAGCTGTTCATATGGTACCGATGATTTCCTAGATTATTGCACTTAGGTAGTTAAATTCATATTCTTATATTCTTATATTCTAAAGGGGTTTTTCCTGTTTTTCATTTAATAGCCTAAAAGTAGAAGTCCGAAAAATAAACATAAACTCCATAATACAAGAAAACAATAACAACCCTTGCAAAAACGGAGTATTCCCAATACTTTCGCTTACAATGAAATATATTATTTACAAACCAACCTTAAAGGACTTTATCATCTGGTTGACGATATTGATTTTAGCTTTATTGGTTTTTACGCTGTTTTCAGGTTGTAAAAAAGTAGATACCGTTACTGCTAAAGTAAATTATAGCATCGAAGGAAAATGGTTGCTGGAAAATGCAGGCGGCAGTAATTTACCTCCCAACACTATGTATGAATTTAGGAACGGGTTAAAGTATACCTATTATGGGGGAACAGAGAATGCAGATGACAGTTATTGGTTAAGTCTTGATAGTTCTTATGCCATTCCTAATCCCAGTAAATATACATTTACGAATGACTCGTTAAGGATTGATAGTAAAATAGTCTACAAAGTAGCTTTCGATTGTGATGGCAATTTGATAAACATCGATTTTCCCGGAGTTCTTGAGCCAAGTACATGGCGATGGTGGAGAATAGGAACAGATCCCCGAAATTGCAACTAATCTCCTGCAAAAAGATAAGAAATAGCGTTTATTTAGTCTAAACGACTTACCTTAATACCAGACCATCAATATTATAAAGATGCGTCAGGTTTTAACGAAAACGAAAGTTTAGTTCTGTATTTATTGTTTAGGCTGCAGCTTATGTACTACACAAAAAGACTTATCTCAGCATTAAGTTACTTTTAAAACCAAATGTTAGCGATTATTATGACGTATCTCCCTCCGTTCTTACCTAATTGCCTATCATTGCCTATAAATAAAATAGGCAATGCTAAGCAATCTACTCAACGAATTAAACAAAGGACAAATGAAGAAGATAATCATCACAGTGGTATCCGTATTATTCCTTTTGTTTTTTAGGCCTTGGGTTCAAGTAGGAGCTGGTGAAAGAGGAATAGTACTTAATTTTGGTGCGGTACAAGATGTGGTTTTGAACGAAGGTATTCATTTTAGAATACCCATTGTTCAGACAATAATTCCTATGGATGTTAAAATTCAGAAAGCCAATACAGACGCAGCCTCATCATCTTCAGACCTTCAAGATGTAGATTTATCAGTCGCACTTAATTATCACATTATCCCAGACAAGGCAAATTTAGTTTACCAAACCATCGGTCTATCTTTCAAGGAACGTATAATAGATCCTGCGATACAAGAAGTGATGAAAGCAGTAAGTGCACGATATACCGCCGAAGAGTTAATCACAAAGAGACCTGCAGTGAGTTCTGAAATGCAGGAGGCGTTAACCGATAGATTATTAGTATCCAATATTTCTGTTGATGCGTTCTCCATTATCTCATTTAGTTTTTCTCAGACGTTTACAGATGCAATTGAAGCTAAACAAACAGCAGAACAAAATGCCTTGAAAGCGAAAAGAGACTTAGATAGAATAAAGGTAGAAGCTCAACAAACCATCGCAGCAGCGACCGCTGAAGCAGAGGCACTACGTTTACAGAAGATGAATATTTCACCTGATTTAATTGAATTGAGAAAGATTGAAGCCAACCTTAAAGCCATTGAAAAATGGAATGGAATCTTACCTACGGTAACTGGCGCCGGTGCCGTACCATTTATTGGTGTTGGAGATAAATAAGATTTGTTAGCTAACTACAGCTATGGTCAATCTATATAAGAAGTTATATTCTTCCAACAATATAAATGAGTATCATTGGGCAGCAGAACCTTTTTATTTGCCTATCCCTAGTGCCATAAAATCAAAAATGGAAATAATATGTTTTATTATAAAAGTAATTCCACATGAAAATACTGTTTGTCCTATCAGGAACACTAACTCTTGTTTTTATTATCATCCAATTATTTGCTAAAAAAAGTCAGCAAGGGATAGAAACCTATCCTTATACTGTACTAAAAACTTACGACGGTTTTGAAATTCGCCAATATGAATCACGATTATTTACATCCGTTAAGCTATCCTCTAACGACTATAGTAAAGTTTCGAGTAAGGGTTTCTCTATTTTAGCCGGTTATATTTTCGGAGGCAATGAAACAAATGAAAAGATAGCCATGACTTCCCCCGTAGCTATGTCATTAGACGATTCTATGACGATGATGTTTATGGTGCCAAAAGACAGTGAAAATAAGCTACCAAAACCAAATGACAATCAGATTCATTTTAAAGAAGAACCGGCAAAAACAGTTGCTGCAATCACATTTGGAGGATGGGCCAATCAAGAAAAAATAGATCAGTATAAAAAACAATTGGGTGAAGCGCTGCAAGCACAAAACATACCTTTTACCAATCAATTTTATTTTCTAGGATACAATGCGCCGTATGAGACGAGCAATCGAAGAAATGAGGTGATTGTAGTTTTAGATACTACGCCTTTGGAGTAATCCCTATTTAGCAATCAATCCGTGACTGACTCATATAACCCTATACAAAAGGAGCCAATAACAGATGTAAATTCATTGGGGCTACATCTAACAGTTACCATACGACCGTCTAATATATAGAATGTAGTTTAAGTAAGAAACAGTAGACTGTTGTAACAAGAGTCTACTGTTTTTTTTGACATCGACCTCTTTAGAAAAGGGTCGAAATGAACCGAAAAAAAATCAGTGGAGAATATCGGAATCGAACCGATGACCTTTTGCATGCCATGCAAACGCTCTAGCCAACTGAGCTAATCCCCCATGTAAAACCAAGATAAATCTTAACATCTAGCCGACACTTTAAGATTCACAAGAGCGCAAAAATAATCCTAATCTACAAACAACAAACTACTATCTCCGTAACTTAAGAAACGAAAATTATGCAACTGCGCTTCTTCATAGATATTTCGCCAGTTTTCTCCCACTACACTGGCTATTAGCATAAGTAACGTACTCTCTGGCAAGTGAAAATTAGTCACCAAACCGATACAACTTTTAGGCTTATAATGGGGTAAAATAAGTATTTCTGTTGCGGCCTGTAACGTGTCAATGGCATTTAACTCCATATAACGCTTAACTTCATTAAGTGACTCATTATAGGTTAAATGGGTTGCAGCTAAATAAGGCTCCAACTTATCTACCATCAACCTGGTATCACCTTTACTCAACTGAACACCAATCCAATAGATGCTTTCTAATACACGCATGGACGTAGTACCAACGCATACCCGCTTATTTTTTGATAAGATTAAATCTAGCGTATCCCGTGTAATCTCAAAATGCTCTTTGTGCATATCATGATCCATTACATTATCCTCTTTTACGGGCAAAAATGTTCCTGCACCCACATGCAACGTCACTTCGCCTAAAACTATGCCTTTGGCCCTAAGGTCACTTAGTACATGATCAGTAAAATGCAACCCCGCTGTAGGCGCTGCTACACTTCCGGCATTTTTAGCAAAAACCGTTTGATAGGTTTGCAGATCAGAAGCTTCTGTATGTCGATTAAGATAAGGTGGCAAAGGCAACTCACCGATAATGTCTAACAAGTGCGTAAAGCTTTCTCCGCTAGCCCACGTTAATTCTACTATGCGTTCATCTCTATCTATTAGCCTCGCCCCCATTATGGATGGATTCTCAGCTAGCCAAATAACTTCATTGTCCTTCCATTTTTTGCTATTCCCTATGATACACTTCCATCTACAACTTGATGTAGCATTGAAAACAGCTTCGTAACTGGCAGGAAAAATAGGCTCAAGAAGCAATATTTCAATGGCGGCTCCACTATCTCGTTTAAAATAAAGCCGAGCGGGTATTACCTTCGCATTATTCATTACTAACAGCGTATCACTATCCAAAAAATTCTCGATATTTTTAAAAATAGAATGAATCATATTCCCGTTTTGATAGACTAGTAATTTGCTTTCATCTCTCTTAGCCAAAGGATATTTGGCTATTTGTTCATCTGTAAGGTCAAAATTAAAGTCTGACTTTTTTATCATTTAGTATAGGGTTTGATATCGCTTACCGGGCAGCGAAGTTATACAGTTTTTCATTTCTAATTCTAATAAAGTCATAGCCATAACACTGGAACTGAAATTGGCATGAGCCATTAGCTGATCTATTCCCATTTCTCTATTTTCTCTAATCAAGGCAAGTATCATTTGCTCGTTATCATTAAGTTCTACAAATAACTGACGCTGTGTTTGTTTCTCTATTTTTACATCCCAATTTAATAATCTCACCAAATCATCAATCCCCTCAATCACATTAGCTTTATGACTCTTGATTAAATAATTACACCCAGCAGAATATTTTGCACCAATGTTTCCCGGAACAGCTAAAACATCTCGATTATACTGATTTGCAATTTCTGCCGTAATAAGTGAGCCTCCACTAATAGCCGATTCTACTACTATAACGGCATCTACCATCCCCGCCACAATTCTATTTCGTTTGGGAAAATTTTCTCTTTCTGGAGCGGTACCCGAAATAAATTCAGTTATCACCGCACCATTATTAGCTAGCATATCCGATGCAACATTGGTATGCACCGAAGGATAGATTCTATCTAAGCCATGTGCTACCACACCATAGGTATTGAGTCCCACCTTTATACACTGCTTGTGTGCCCATACATCTGCGCCATAAGCTAATCCACTTACGATGGTTGCATTATAGGGCAACATGTCTTCTATTAACTGGTTAATAAATTGCTTGCCATAGGCTGTCACATTTCGCGTACCTACAATGGCAATACATTTTTCTGGGGACAAATTTCCATTTCCCTTTACATAGAGTAGAATAGGGCAATCTGGAATATTCTTGAGCCTTACAGGATAGTCCGCATCTAAAAAAAAGATAGGTTTAATATCATTTCTAACTATAAATTGATATTCACTTTCCGCTTTAGTAAAATCACTAAATCCTTTAATATTCGAGGCTAACACATCACCTACGCCTGGTATTTTCTTTAAAAAGGAAATTGATTTGTTGAAAATAGGTTCCACCCCGCCACAATACCCTATAAGGTTTTTTGCCAGTACACTTCCAATACCCGGAATTTGTGTGAGAGCTATTTTATAGACTAAATCTTTATCCACGTCAATAGTGACGAAAATATACTAGGAAACGAGAAAGAAAAGAAAAAATTCTATTTTATCGTATTGGTATTAACCGTAGCTGCTCCAATTAACTCATCGTAACCGTAATAAATATTTTTGTGATAAATTAACAAGGTGTAATCATTTTCTGTTTCTTGATGATTCCCCTCAGTCATAGTATAATCTAAATGGCCGTCGTTGTCTTTAAGAACCACGTGATAATTGTAGTAACTCTGCTTGAGCAGTCTAGACACGCTATACATCTTGTAATCTGGCCAGTATTTCATTTTAAACTCTTCCTTGAGCTGCCAGTCTGTGAGCTCACCATAAATATAAAGATCACCTAAATCCCTAAGATCATTACTTTTATAGTAAAAATGAATCATAGCGTAGTCGCCATCTTCCACTACATTAGTTCCGTCACTATTTGCAATCTCTCGTTTACCGTTATAATCAAGCCAACGCACATAGTTTAGGTGAAATCTAGGCTCATCTGGTCTCAATACGCAATTTTGAACAGTATCCGTATATTTTTTAATTACGTTATTACTAAAATTACGCAATGACCGTATATCAAAAAATCTAAATTCATTGGTCCCTGGAAATAAGTTCTTGTCTTCATAATTAAATGAAAGCTCATTATTATTAACAAATAATGGTTTTAAGTTATAAATAGCATTATTCCAGCTATTATTTTGAAGAACGGTTACGTTAACATCCAAAAAAGGATTGGGGATAGTGAATCCTTCATAATTAACTGAAAAATCAACTTCTTGATGCGTAAATCTATACTCTGGATCTGTAGCACTTCGTATATTCGTGCTTATACTCGTATGCCTGTCAAGCACCATAAACCTTCGAGTTAGCACGACATCTTCAAGGTCAAAATTTCGATAAATTTTTAAAATATAATTGCCAGACTTGGTAATTTCCATATCCTTTTCTGGAAAATTCAAGGCGTAATGGGTAAACCTCTGATAGGTGTTCGTTGAAAATTTAAAGTCAACGATATCTCCCATCAGTTTGCCACTGATATATTCCATCTGCTGGAGTGAAGATTCTTGCCAATTTCGATCACAGTGAATATAGGTGTAGTTAAAAAACTCATTGTTCGGACTTAAAATATCAAACGATAATCTAAGCTTTTCGCTGCTACCTAAAGCTATCAAAGGAAGTGGGTCGTAGATACTAATTGCCTTTTGTAAAATAACTGTGCGTATATCATCCCCATAACTGGTATTGTCATACGTCACAGACTGGGCGTTTGCCCCAAAAATGAGAACCAATAGGAATATTACTGTAAGTTTAAATTTCATGAATTATAGTATTATCAAATATAGGGACATTGTTTAGTTTACACAGAAAACTCCTACCGCAGAAATAAAGTATGGAGGCTATCCGCTTATTTTACAAATGATTTTTTTTTGCTTCGTTCCAGACTTCATCCATTTGCGCTAGTGACATTTCTTCCCATTTCAAGCTGTTTGTGTTAGCATATGCTTCAATAGCCTCAAAACGGAGTTTAAACTTCTTATTGGTCTTCTCTAAGGCATCATCTGGGTTTATCTTAAGCCAACGTGCATAATTTACCAAGCTGAAAATAAGATCGCCAAATTCGGCCTCTTTTTCCTCGCCTTCAGCTTCTTTAAATTCCTGAAGCTCTTCTTCCACTTTTTCCCATACGTCATCTTTATTCGGCCAATCAAAACCAACTTGCGCAGCCTTATCTTGCATACGCATGGCCTTTACTAGGCTCGGCATAGAGCTTGGAACTCCACCAAGTACTGTTGTATTAAGCCCTTCTTTTAGCTTGAGTTGTTCCCAGTTTTGTTTTACCTCTTCATCATCCTTTACTTCTACATCTCCATAAATATGTGGATGACGATATATCAGTTTTTCACACACTGAGTTTAGGACATCTGTCACATCAAATTGCTGATTCTCCTCCCCTATTTTGGCATAAAAAACCAGATGTAAAAACAAATCTCCGAGCTCTTTCTTAATTTCGTCACTATCATTTTCTAAAATAGCATCGCTAAGTTCATAAGTTTCTTCGATGGTAAGATGACGTAAGGTTTCATTGGTTTGCTTGCGGTCCCAAGGACATTTTTCACGCAATTCGTCCATGATGTCTAGGAGTCTGCTAAAAGCTTCTAGCCTTTTATCCATTAGAGTATTTTATTGTCTTTCATTAAACCGATAAAGTTTTCTTTATAATTTTTACCGATGGGAATTTTGATACCACTCACCTCACAAATAGACGTAGAAAATGATGCCACTTTATTTCTATTGACTATGAATGAGCGATGTACCCTGCTAAATAATTCTTCTGGTAATTTCTTCTCCATATTTTTCATGGTTTGTAGGGTCACTATTTTCTTATCATTCCCTAAGTAAATTTTCACATAGTCGGCAAATGCTTCAACATAAAAAATGTCATTATAGGCCAGTTTAATAAGCTTTTGATTTGCTTTCACAAAAATGAAATCATTTTCCATATCTGTCTCCGCAATATCTTCCGTTACTTGTATTTTATGATACTCTTTGGCCTTTTCGATGGCTCGTTCAAACCGATCATAGGCAATAGGTTTCAATAAATAATCTAAGGCATTGAGATCAAAACCTTCAACAGCAAAATCTGGATGTGCAGTGGTAAAAACAAAAAGTGGTTTTGTTTCTAATGATTTAATAAAACTTAGACCATTAATTTCAGGCATCTGAATATCTAGAAACATTAAATCAACTTTTCTGCTTTTTAATACTTCGCTTGCTTCTGCTGCATTATTGCAGCGGGCTATTAAGGTAAGATCCGGGTGTCTGTTGACATAAGCTTCTATTATGTCTAATGCTAGAGGTTCGTCATCTACGGCTATACAATTCATATTTTAATAATTTAAGTTAATTTTATATCTAAAGACACTTTAAATTCTGTTGCGGTGCTGGTCACTTCTAACACGTGTTGGTTAGGGTAAAGTAAATTTAATCTTTTTTTAACGTTAATAAGGCCAATCCCTCCTTGGTATCCGCTTTGTTGACTTATTTCACTCCCCTGACTAGGCTTGCTATTAGCTATCTCAAAATGCAAGTCATCATCATGCGTTACTACTAATACTTTTACAAAGCCATTCGATCTATCTTTACCCAGACCATGCTTAAAACTATTTTCTACAAACGGAATAAGTAGCATCGGAGCTATCTCGCAGGTATCGCTTTCGCCTTGTACTTCAATTTGCAAATCCATACGTTCCCCATGTCTTACTTTTTCTAACTCCAAGTAACTCCACAAATACTTCAGCTCTTGCGTTAAACTCACTTTTTTTTCGCTCCCTTCATATAAGAGATAGCGAAGAATATCACTTAGTTTTAAAATTAAATCTGGGGTAAAATCAGATTTTTGAAGTGATAAGGCATAAATACTGTTTAAACTATTGAAGAGAAAATGAGGGTTAATTTGTGATTTAAGGTATTTAAGTTCTGTCTCTGCATTGAGCTTCTCTAGCACTTTGGCAAGGCGTTCTTTTTCGTACCAATGTTTCACTAATTTCAGACTCATAGTAATAGCCGTAGTATAAATTATAGCCATGGCAGAAGTCAATAAAAATCGTAAAGAGAGTAGGGATAATTTATCCTCTGGACCAATAGTGTTAAGTGCTAAGAAAGCACCTGACTCCAACAATGTACCTAATGAAATAGTAAGTGATATCGCCGCAAAATACTTCAGGTAATCTCTTTTTTGTAGAAAGACAGGAAAGAGAAAGTAGATATTAAAATAACTTACCAGTGCATGTATCGCTACGATCACAAATGAGTTGAAATAAAAGTCTAACGTACTGCTTCCGGGGCTAAGCACATACACCCAAAATAAAAAATACACTAGCCAAAGTAGAATATGATGCATATTATACTTTGTAAGTTGCTTATAAAGCGTGCTGTTTATAAATGACTTTGCAGTGTGCTCCATTTTTATTCAAACCAAAGATAAAACAAGAAATAAGATAATGGCTATGGCAGGGCTAAATGTCAACTAAATATCTACCAACCTATTATTTATTAAAATACCGAAGAAGAGCATAACTCCAATCCAACACATTAACGCCTGTTTTAAAGTAGTTATTATCGTCCACATTGGTGGTAATATTATCTGTAGTCCTGTGCTTATCCTTTATACTTATACCCGATGAAACTGCTAAAAAAGCAACGATATTAAGCACCACAAGTGCTACAATAATAAACGTAGATTTCGGTATAAATTTAGATTTTTTGAGCATAAAGTGACTTTGCACGATTACTAATTATAGCTTTACGAATATAGTGCCAAAAAGTTAGGTTACCATTTTAGTCGGTAAATATGACAGATGTATCGGCAAAATGACCGGTTATATTATTTTTAATCGGATACCTTTGCGTCATGCAATTTATAGTAGTACTTGGATTAATTCTTACCCTTTTAACCATAGCTTTAATAGGTATGGCCGTTCGACTTTTTTTAGTAAAAAATGGAGAAGTCAGAGGCGGTTGTGCCGGTAAAAACCCCATGATGCAAGAAGAAGGAGTTGCGTGCACCATGTGTGGCGCAATGCCTACCGAAGAATGTAAGAGCGAAGAGGCTTAATAACTAAAACCTAAATCTATATTGCAAGCCTAAATAAGGATACGAAACATCGCGTAAAGGGACATCACACTCGTAACTAAACGGTAAATATTCTAATTCTTCTACTTGATCAAAACCTTGTCCAAAGCTTATGCGCACAAACGGCTGAACAGTTAACCTATCGCTTAAAAATTTCCGTTTGAGCTGATAGTGCAATCCAATGCCCTCTTCCAGCACGAATTTTCCGTGACACGGAACAGGCATTGGACCAATATCTTTGTAGCCGGTTTGAAAATCTCCAAATCTACCCTGGATAGTTGCATCTATGCCCCAACCACTGGCCAAGGTGTATCCCAACTGGTATCCTACTCCTACGTTTCGCTGATCAGAGGCTGCTTTGTCATAGCTAAGGTATAACGAGTGGGTGTAGGTATTTACTTTATAGGAAACACCGAGTACTTGGCGCACAGTCGTATATAAGTATTTCGATTCCCCAAAGAGTTCAAATGAACTTTGAGCACCAGAAGCGCCTGCAAGTATTAGGGCAAAAAGAACTAGAGGATATCTCATTTACGCTTAACGAGTAAAAATAGGGGATAGTATCAATTCCATGTATCAAGCCTTCTCTTCATACACCTGCACCAACTCGATACAGGTTTTTATCGCAGCTTCCATGTCTTGCACGCTCACATATTCGTGTTTGCCGTGTATGGCCATTTCACCGGTAAAAAGATTCGGACATGGTAAACCCATAAACGATAAGCGTGAGCCATCCGTACCTCCACGAACAAGGTCTTGTCTAGGTTTTATGCCCACACGATGCATTGCCTCTACCGCATATTCTTCTATATAGGGTTTGGTATCTAGTACTTCTCGCATATTGCGATATTGTTCCTTTATTCTAGTTTCATATCTAGCACCTGGAAATCGGGCTATAGTTGCTTCAGCTAGTTCAATCAATACTGCCTGATGATTCTCCAAATTAGCAGTAGTGAAATCTCGTATTAAGAAATCGACACTCGCTGTTTCCAACTGTCCTTTCAAGTTATATGGATGAACAAACCCTTCAGATCCACTGGTTGTTTCTGGCGAAAAACCTGTTGCAGGCAAGGATTCCATAAAATGACTGATAACTTTTACAGCATTCACCATTTTACCTTTTGCATACCCTGGGTGCGCACTTATACCGTGAAAGGTAATAGTCATAGCGTTCGCCGAAAACGTGTCTCCTTCGAGAGACCCTCTGGGCCCTCCATCTAAAGTATAGCCAACATCGGCATTCAGTTTTTTCATGTCCAGCATTTCTACTCCCCTGCCTACTTCTTCATCTGGTGTAAAGAGAATACGGATGTCTCCGTGCTTAATTGCTGGATTGTTTACCAACTCTGCCGCCAGTTGCATTATGATGGACACACCAGCTTTATCGTCTGCTCCAAGAAGGGTGTTCCCACTTGCTGTGATTATATCGTCTCCGATACGTTCTGATAAATACTTATGTTGTGCGATGGTAATAACCTGAGTAGTATCGTCTGGCAAGATGATATCTTGACCTTGATAATTAGCATGAAGTATGGGCCTAACGTCTGTGCCACTGCAATCTGGCGCTGTATCCACATGAGAACAGAAGCAAATTGTTTCGATATTCTCTTTTGCAGAAGTACTCGGCAATGTACCAAACACATAACCGTGCTCATCCATATAGGCATCATCAACACCCATAGACAATAATTCTTCTACCAGTATTTTGCTTAAATTTTTCTGCTTTTCTGTACTTGGAAACGAGACGCTATTGGGGTCACTTTGTGTGTCTATTTGCACATAACGCATAAAGCGTTCGGCTACATTTTTGGCTAGGTCGTTCATGCTTTGTTATAAATTAAAACAAAGTAAACGATTATTTTTTGTTCTAATCTATTCTAGTAAAAACATATTAGGATGAGAGGTTTTTCCCCGGTTGCGTTATCAAAGAATAAGTAAGTACCCTAAACTTTATTCTACGTAAACGCCCTTGAGTGAAGTTCCATCGTCATAAATAAAATAGGCCGAAAGACTCTTATTTGCTTTTATAAGCTTAGTTGCCTCATCCAGACCCAAGACCATACAAGCAGTAGCATACGCATCTGCTACGGCACAATAATCATGTAGAACACTTGCACTTTTTAATGTACTAATAACCGGCTTACCACTTCTAGGATCTAGTGTATGACCAATAATATCACCATTAACTTCATAAAAATTTTGGTAATTTCCACTCGTAGCTAAAGATACGTTCTCTAACTCAAGAACAGTAAAGAAGTCTGAAGGATTTGCATTGATTATTGGAGTATTTACGCCCACCTTCCAAAATGTTCCTTCTTCATTCTTTCCTTTCACTCTAAGTTCTCCACCCACCTCTACCATAAAATTAGTTACTCCGTTGGTTTCTAAATAGAGCGCAATAATATCTACTAAATAACCTTTGGCTATAGCGTTAAAATTAACGGAAACTAACGAATCTAGTTTAAATGGATTACCCTTATCATTAAACTGTATTTTATCCATCCCTTGATGCATTTTGCACTCTTCAACATCTGAATCCTTCATAAAAACTCCATCCTTTTTAGCCTTGTTATACACTTCAAAGAGGGCTGCCGCAGAGGGATCAAATGCGCCTAATGTTTCTTGGGTAATTGTTTTAGATAAACTCAGCATCTCTATAAAATGCTGCATATCGTCAGAAAAATGAGCGAACTCTGACGGGATTTTCCAAATAGAATCGGAATTTGAATTGAATGCCGTAACCATCGAATTAACTTGATACGTGGATAATCCGTGATTTACCGCAAACGTTATGGAATCAATCTTTTGGGATAAGTTTTTAATCTTGTTACCCAAATAGGAAACATGATATGTTGTTCCAATGGCATTGCCTTCAGTTCTATTGGTTACTATTTTTTCATCATTACTACAAGACTCCAGTATCGCTAGCACAAAAAAAAGGCAGATGACTCTGCCTTTCGTTTTATAGTTTAACTTCATTTGAATTCTTTGTTGAATAAATTAGCCACCGAAATCATCAAATGCTACATTTTCCGGAGGAACACCCCAATCATCACACATCTTAAGTACCGCTTGATTCATTAGTGGAGGTCCACAGAAATAGAATTCAATATCTTCTGGAGCTTCGTGCTTAGTAAGGTACTCATCTATCACCGCTTGATGTACGAAACCAGAGAAACCATCTCCCTTATCATCATTTATGTCTGTCTTAGTTACCCAATTATCGTCTGGTGTAGCATCCGAAAGAACTACAAAGAATTTGAAATTAGAAAACTCTTCAGCTATTTTATTGAAGTGATCTAGATAAAACAACTCTCTCTTGCTTCTTCCTCCATACCAATACGTTACTTTTCTACCAGTCTTCAACGTATGAAATAAATGGAATAGATGTGAACGCATAGGCGCCATTCCTGCTCCACCTCCAATGTAAAGCATTTCTGCTCCGGTTTCTTTTATAAAGAACTCACCGTAAGGACCAGAAATAGTAACCTTATCCCCTGGTTTACACCCAAAAACATACGAAGAACAAATACCTGGATTTACATCCATCCATTTATTATTTTTTCTATCCCATGGCGGGGTAGCGATACGAATGTTTAGTATTACGATATTCCCCTCTGCTGGGTGATTGGCCATAGAGTAAGCTCTAAAAATAGGCTCATCATTTATCATTTTAAGATCCCAAAGTGCATATTTATCCCATTCAGATTTAAAATCCATAGGGTCTCTACCCAATGCTACCAACTCTGGATGAGCAGTAATATCAATAGTACTAAAGTCTACTTCTATTGGTGGAACATCAACTTGTATATATCCTCCGGCTTCAAAATCAAGATGCTCTTCTTCTGGAAGTCTAACTACAAATTCTTTGATAAATGAAGCTACGTTGTAGTTCGAAACTACTGTACAATCCCATTTTTTAATCCCAAAAACTTCCTCTGGAACTTCAACTACCATATTCTCTTTTACCTTAACTTGGCAAGCGAGTCTCCAATTATCTTTTTGATCTTTACGTTTAATATGTCCTGTTTCTGTAGGAAGTATATCTCCACCGCCAGACATAACTTGGCATTTACACATCGCGCAAGTGCCACCTCCACCGCAAGCAGAAGGTAAAAATAGATTTGCTTGTTGTAAGGCACCTAAGAGTGTACCACCTGCTTCAACTTCTACTTCTCTTTCTCCATTTATGGTCAGCTTTACTGCTCCAGAGTTCACTAATCTTTTAGCCGCAACTACAAGCATAGTTACCAATAGAATAATAACGAGCGTAAATACTACTGCTGCAAGTATGATTACTGTTTGATTTATTGCTAATAACATCTTTCTAACTTATCTTAAAATGGAAGTTTAAATCCTGCAAAACTCATAAAGCCAAAGGCCATAAGGCCTACGACGATAAACGTAATTCCCAATCCTCTTAATGGCTTAGGCACATCACTATATGCCATTTTTTCTCTAATAGCGGCAAGCGATACTACTGCCAAAAACCATCCAACACCCGAACCAATACCAAATGTGGTGGCTTCTGCTAGATTATACTCACGCGTAGGTAAGAATAATGCAGCACCTAGTATTGAGCAATTTACCGCAATAAGAGGCAAGAATATGCCCAACGCATTGTATAGTGATGGTGAGAATTTCTCTACAATCATTTCTATTAATTGCACAAACGCTGCAACAATTGCGATGAATACAATAAATTTAAGTACTTCCAAATCTACGTCAGCTAAACTTTCACTTACCCACGTTAATGCACCTTCTTTTAATAAATAATTATAGGCTACCCAGTTAAGTGGAACTGTAATGGCTAGTACAAAAATTACGGCGGCACCTAGCCCTGTAGCTGTTTTATATTTTTTGGATACAGCTAAGTATGAACACATACCTAAGAAATAAGCAAAAATCATATTGTCAATGAAGATTGACTTTACGAATATGTTTAATAAATTTTCCATTTTTTACAATCTTTAATTTTACAATTAATCTTCTACATAACCGCTTCTTGCACGGAGTATCCAGATGATAACACCCAAAATGATACATGCAGCTGCTGGAGTTGCAAAGAACCCATTAGCAGTATACCACGCTTTATCCAACACTTGAAATCCAAATAATTTACCAGCTCCCAATAATTCTCTCACAAACGCAATGGCAATAATTATCCAAGCGTATCCAAGGGAGTTACCAAAACCATCCAATAGTGAATCCCATGGTTTGTTGCCCATGGCAAATGCTTCTAGACGCCCCATAACGATACAGTTGGTAATAATAAGACCTACAAAAACCGAAAGAGCTTTTGATTGCTCGTAAGCAAAAGCTCTAAGTGTTTGATCTACCGTAGCCACTAATGTAGCTACAACTACTAATTGAACGATAATTCTAATTCTATTTGGTATCGTATTTCTAAGTGCCGAGATTACAACGTTAGCCATCATTACTACAAACATTACGGCAAATGCCATAATAAGAGTTCCTTGTAATGCAATAGTTACGGCAAGAGCTGAACATATTCCTAATACTTGTATGGTAATAGGATTGTCGCTATCCATAGGATTGCTAACCAAAGATTTACGTTTTTTAGAAAAAAGGGCTTCTGTCTCCTTTTTCACTTCTACTTTTTCGATTACTTCTGTGCTCATATTATTTCTTTTTAGTAACTAAGTACGATTGATATAAGGTCATATATGCGTCAAGCATAGCATTTACACCGGTTCCAGTGATAGTTGCACCACTCATACCATCTACTTTTTGAGGTTCTTCATCAAAATTATTTCCTTCTCCTTTTTGAAAATCAGGTGCATTTATTGAACTTGCTTCGAAGGCTAATTTCTTACCTTTAAATCTTTCTTGAACTTCAGCATCCGTTATTCTTGCACCTAATCCTGGAGTTTCACCTTTATGGTCAAACACAATACCTTCAATAGTTTCGGCATCTCCATCTATAGCCACATAAGCCCAGATATTATCCCAAAGTCCGTTTCCGTAAGTTGGTAATACATAAGACTCCACTTCTGATGGATTATCTTTTTTACCTACCACATATACGGGAAGGATTCGATCAGCTGCTGGTTTTTTATACTCTTTAAAAATAGAAAGCTTAGCTTCATCTGCTTCAACTGATTCCCCTTTTGAATTGATTGTCTCAACCTTAACCACTTGGTCGTAAAGTTCAGTAATCTTTGGATCTGTCATCCCATTAAGGCTATTTGATCCAAGGCCTGCTCTAAGAATAAACTTTTGTTTTTCTACGAGCATGGCGGCCTTTTGTTTTTCCTTTAGTCCTTCGGACACAAAAGCTAGTAATGTACCGCAAACTAGGGTTAGTAATATGGCATATCCGAAGATATACCCGTTTGAATTTCTGTTAAGCTTTGACACGATTTAATCTTTTTTTAATGTTAGACTGAATTACTCTATAGTCAATTAATGGTGCAAATACATTCATAAGAAGTATGGCCATCATGATTCCTTCTGGATAACCAGGATTATATACTCGAATAAGTACTGTTAATAAACCGATGAAGAATCCATAAATCCATTTACCTCGTTCTGTTTGAGCCGCAGATACAGGATCTGTAGTCATAAACACAGTACCAAACATAAATCCACCAATAACGAGGTGATACCATGCTGGCATATCGTACCATGCGTTTCCGCCGGCAAGATTCAAAACACCTCCCATAAACAAAGCGCCTATAATAGTACTTAGCATTATTTTCCAGCTACCTACGCCTGTTACAATTAATATAACTGCGCCTAATAAAATTGCAATAACGGAAGTTTCTGCAATAGATCCAGGAATAGTCCCCATAATACTGTCCGATATGCTGGTTCCCCATGACAACAATGAATCACTCCACGGTGTACCATTAGAGCTTGCAACGCCAACATTACCCAAAGTTGTAGCACCAGAATAGCCATCCATGGTAGCCACACCATCTGCAATAGGCACCCAACACTTGTCACCACTCATTTCTGGAGTATAACCAATGTAAAGGAACATACGCGCAGTAAGTGCAGGATTTAATAAGTTCATCCCTGTACCTCCAAATACTTCTTTACCAATAACCACTGCAAATGCAGTAGCTAAGCCTACCATCCACAATGGGACATCTGCAGGCATAACCATTGGTATTAATAATCCTGTTACCAAGAAACCTTCGTTTACTGGATGTCCTTTGAACTGCGCAAAAGCCATTTCTATACCTAAACCAACACCGTACGATACGATAATTATTGGTAAGGTTTGAATCATTCCGTACCAGAAATTTTCAAATAAGCTAACTTCCATACCTGTCGCTCTATGAAATTGGTAGCCCAAATTCCACATGCCAAACATTAGTGCAGGGATTAGTGCAATAACTACGATAAACATAGTTCGCTTTAAGTCTATGCCATCTCTAATATGCCCCCCACTATGTGTAGTATGGTTGGGCACAAAGAGGAATGTTTCTAGTGCATCAAATGTAGAATGCAAGAAACTTAACTTACCTCCTTCTGAAAAGGTCGGTTTAAATTTATCAACTATATCTCTTAAAAATTTCATCTATGTAACTATTAAGACTCCTCAGCCATTAGTTTTAATCCTTCTGAAAGCACTCGTTGTACATCAATTTTAGAAGTACATACAAACTCACAAAGAGCCATATCTTCTTCTATCACTTCATATATTCCTAAATTTTCCATTTGCTCTAAATCTTTAGCCATGATAGACTTGATTAATTGTTGAGGCATAATGTCCATTGGCATTACTTTTTCGTACTGACCGGTAACCACGTAGGCCCGATGCTCACCATGTGGATTGGTATTTACCTTAAATGTTTTTTTCAAAAACTTAGATATGGGCAATGTAGAGCTTATAGTTGGGCGAGGGTAAGATGGGAATAACCACCCTAACAACTCATAATGATCACCTTCTGGTATTACTGAAATCTGAGTATCAAATATGCCTAGATAACCATCTTTTGCAATTTTGGTACCTGTTAGCACATTACCACTAATAACTCTCACGTTATCGCTCGATAAATTATTGGCTAATAAGCCTGAAACCTCAGCACCTACTGTTGTAGTATAATATCCTGGCTTAGCAACTTCAGAACCTGCCACTGCAATAGTCTGTTTCAAATTTAGATTCCCTGTCTCGAAGAATTTACCGATAAAAGCAACATGCTG